>ENA-UOJR01003226-UOJR01003226.1-human-gut-metagenome-genome-assembly--contig:-C115P-NODE-3226-length-10355-cov-7.065631_pt1 | contig 10355 bp, 10 predicted proteins | sample MGYA00242354_ERZ723901 | MGnify/ENA metagenome assembly ERZ723901
ACGCCCCCATCCCTCCTCTCCCAAAGACTTTCATGCTTATCGAATCCCTGTTCGCCGCTTTCCCGGTTTATCTGAGGCCGATCTTTATTGTTGCGCGCTCAGACAAAAGAGGTTCCCGTCTCCATGAAGACGGGAACCTCTCGAATGGCAATCAAGTTTTTTCCGCGTGGCGGGATTTCCGCCATGTGGGTTCTCCACCAGCTGGCGGAAAAGGGGAAACGGGATCAGGACGGTTCTATGGCTGTCCTTTTGGTTTCTTCAACCTCGCTGTCGAGTGCGGCCTTCTCTTCAGGCGCGATTTTGAGCGCGGCGGCAAGGCCATCAAGATAGCTGCGCTCCATGAAGTGATCCACGTCAATGATCATGGCGGAAAGCCGATACAGATCACGGGCTTCGTCGTGGTTGGCTATGCGGGACGCCAGCGAGGCCGGATCGAGCGGTTTATTCAGCAGCGTATCCAGAACCTGCGCCATATCCCGGCCCGGGAACAACGATTCCACGGCATTGTGGATATTGGCCCGTTCCTTGTCGTCGATGTGTCCGTCGGCGCGGGCGGCGAAAACCATCGCCTCCAGCAACAACAGGGCCGTCTGATCCGCCGAAACAGCCGGGGGCGGCGTTTGCTGCAGCTCGGCGGGCCAGCCGCTCGGTGCGGACTGGGCTGACGGGGCCGGTTCGGCGGGTTGCCCCTGTGGGGCCGCGCCGTTGGCTCCGGACCACTTCTGGTAGAATTTCCATGCCAAGGCACCGACGGCGGCCGTCCCACCAACCATCAGCGCGCCTTTGGCAACCTTGCGGGCCGTCTTGCCCGACATCAGCGTGCCGAGCAGTCCCCCGAGCGCCGCCGAGCCGAGCAAACCGCCCAGCCCTCCGGCGGATTTCACCATATCGCCAAGGGCGTTTCCCGTCCCCTGACCGGACGGGGCATCCGCCTTCTGCTGTCCGCCGAGAGCGCCGTTCAGCTTGTCGCCAAGCCCTCCCAGCCCGCCGAGGCCGTTACTTATCTGATTGAATAAATCCTTCATGAGGAACTCCTTGCCTGTTTGTGAGGCGGAAGAACCTCCCGCCCGGTTACGACACTAACAAAACCGGGCAAATCCGCCAGCGCATGAGAATCTCACGCCTCCCGGCTGTGATGGACCCGGCGCATCTCCCGAAGGAACATGTACAGCACGCCCATTGAGGTCACGAATGACAGCGAATCCGAAACGGGCAGACTGATCCAGATGCCTTTCAACTCAAAAAAGCGCGGCAGAATGAGCAGGCAGGGAGCCAGAAACAGCAGCTGACGCGTCAGAGAAAGGAAAATCGACAGTTTGGCCTTGCCGATGGACTGGAAAAAGTTGCCGACGACGATCTGGATGCCAACCAAGGGGAATACCAGCGTAGCGAGGCGCATACCTTCCACGGAGAGGGCGATCAGGCCCGCGTCGTCGGTGAACATCCGGGACACGATTTCCGGAGCGAACTGCCCGGCAAGGAACCCCGCCGTCGTGATCAGCCCGCCCGTGATGACGCCGTACTTCAGCGTCTGCTTTACCCGTTCGAACTGCTGCGCCCCATAGTTGTATCCCACAATGGGCTGCATACCTTGCGTAAGCCCCATAACCAGCATCACGAACAGGATGAGTATCCGGTTGAGGATGCCGAACGCCCCGATGGCCATGTCGCCGCCATACCGCTTGAGGCCGATGTTGATGAGCACCGTTACCAGACAGGCGCACACATTCAGCAAAAACGGCGACATGCCGATGGAAAAGATGCTTGAGACAATCTTCCAGCGCAGCCGGAACGTCCCTTGCCGGAAATGCACGGTGCTTTTCGGATTGCGGAAGTGGCTCAACACCCACACCATACCTACGCATTGTGACAATACCGTGGCGATAGCCGCGCCCCGGATGCCCCATTTCAGCCAAAAGATGAATATCGGTGCCAGAATGATGTTCATGCCCACGGTCAACACGGCGGAAAGCATGGCTTTTTGCGGATACCCCGTGGCCCGCATGATGTGGTTGAGCCCGAACATGGTACAGGTGACCGGCAGGCCGTACAGAATGATCTGCATGAAATCGCGGGCATAGGGCAAGGTGTGTTCGCTGGCCCCGAAAGCCGTCAGCACCGGATCAAGCACCAGTTGCGACAGCAGGCCGAACGTCACCCCGTTGATGAGGCCGAGCAGCAGGACGTTGCCGAGCACGCGGGTAGCGCCGTCGATGTCCTGCTGCCCCAGCCGGATGGAACAGATGGACGCGCCGCCGATGCCGACGAGCAGAACCAGAGCGAAGGTCAGGTTCATGACCGGAAACGTGATCGCAAGGCCGGAAATGGCCAGCGGACCGACGCCGTGCCCGATAAAAATACTGTCGATGATGTTGTAAAGGGAAAAGACCACCATCGCGGCGATGGCGGGCAAGGAATAGCGGAGAAGCAGTTTTCCGATCGGTTCTGTTCTCAGCAAAAGCGTGGCGCTGGTGTCAGCCATATGTACCTGCCTTGTCTCTATCGATTGGAGCAATACGAAATACGGAAATCCGTTCTGCGTTGCCGCGCAGGACGGGAAGATGTGGCACTCAACGGAGGGAGGAGTGGAAGAGAAAGCCAAAAAGGTGAGGTGGGCCTGTTTTGAGGCATCCCGCCTGCAAAATCAAGCGGAAAAATACACGTCCGGAACCGCCCCTAAAGACGGGTTCGGCTGAAATACGGCGTTATTGCGGAAGTTACGCAATCTTAGAGCAATGCAAAAAGGCGTCCCGCATTCAGAACGCCTTCCTCCGAAAACGTTAGGCTGCGGAAGGCCGATGCTCCAAAAGAAGTCGCCCGTCAAGCCCGAACACACGGAACGCACCGGCTTCGAAGACGCCATAAGAAGCAGGAAAGCCGCCCTTGGGCAGCGTTGTGCTGCCGGGGTTCCAGAAATGGACGCCGTCGACGGTTTCCCCGCGCGGGATATGGGTATGCCCGCTCAAGACCACATCGCCGGGGCGCACGCCGGGAATGGGGGGGCAACTGGGAAGGTGGTGTCCGTGCTGTGCCACGATGCGCAATCCGTCAGCGGCTATCACGGCGCTGTCTTCCACCGCGAACGGAAGCAGCATGAGATCCACTTCGGCGTCGCAGTTGCCGCGCACGGCCACGATGGGCGTGTCGAAATCCGCGAAGACGGAAACCACGCTTGGCGGTCCATAGCTGGAAGGAAGGGGGTTGCGCGGGCCGTGATACAAATAATCGCCCAGGAGGACCAACATATCGGGCAACAGCTCCTCGCAGCGCCGGCGCAGAAACGCGGCGGCTTCCGGGGAACCGTGCAGATCGGAAGCAACGAGCAAACGCATGGGATATCTTTCTCCAGAAATAAGGATGAATGAGTCTACCCTGTTCCTCCATTGCACGCAAACAGGGTAGAACGGCCGTCCCCGCATGGCCGTGCACACGGGGGCTCGGGATAAAATCCCGGTTGACGGAGCTCCGACCCGGAAGTAGGGTTCTCCGCCGTGCCATTTCCGGCGGAAACGACGGCCATCCGGACCGCCCCCAACCTCTTGAGCCAGCCATGCCCATCTTTTCCCATACCGTCACAGGATACCTGTTCGCCCTGCTCGCCACCGTGGTCTGGAGCGGGAATTTCGTCGTGGCCCGCGGCCTCGCTGGAGCCCTCTCTCCGGTTGAGCTGTCCTTTTGGCGCTGGAGCATCGCGTTTCTGACCATCCTCCCCTTTGCGGGCCGGAGCCTGCTGCGTTCGCTTCCCCTCGTCCGCGGCACATGGGGCAAAGTCATTCTCATGGCCCTGCTCGGCATCACCTGTTTCAACACCTTCATCTATCAGGCCGGGCATACGACCGACGCCACCAACATGTCGCTGCTCGCCACGGCCTCTCCCATCGTCATGGCCGCCATCGCGCACCTGTTCCTGCGGGAGCGGCTTTCCCGGTTCCAGTTCTTCGGGCTGTGCGGCGCCCTCTGTGGGGTCATCATCCTCGTGTCGCGCGGCAGGCTCGGCACCCTTCTCGGGCTGCGCTTTGCGCAAGGCGACTTATGGATGCTCCTTTCAGTCTTCCTGTTCGCCATCTACAGCCTTATGCTCCGCTGCCGTCCCAAGGCATTTCCACAAAAAGCCTTTCTTGCCCTGCTCATCGGCATCGGCGTCCTCGGCCTGATCCCGCCCCTGCTTTGGCAGGCCGCCGACACCGGGCTGAGCCCGCTGGACGGCTCCATCCTCAGCGCCCTCATCTACATAGGGGTCGGGGCATCGGTCGTTTCCTTCCTCGCGTGGAGCCTCGCGATCGAACGCATCGGCATGGTCAGGGCGGGCATCATCTACAACAGCATCCCGCTGTTTGCGAGCCTTGAGGCCACATTGTTCCTGGGCGAGTCCATCACGCTTCCGCAGATGATCGGCGGAGTGCTCATCATCGGCGGCATCTGCTACGCTTCATTCGGCGATCTCTACGCGGCAAGGCGTCTTCTCAAGTAATCCTTCCCCTCACGCCGTAAAACGAAAGGCCCTCCTCAACGGAAGGGCCTTTTTTCAATCTCGATGTTTCTTGTCGTGGTGTTCTTTGAACTTTTTCGCCTGTCCGGGCGGAAGCCCTCCCTTCTTGGCAAGTCCGGGGGGCACGCCCTTCCACTTATCCCGATCGTGATCGTAGCGAGACTGCCCGTATCCGAACCGACGCGGATCGACCTTGTATTTCCGGGCAATGCGCTCCCAGCTGTAGCCGTCGTCGCGCAGGGAGCGAATACGGGATTCGCTTACTCCCGCGATGTGCGCCATCGTGCGGATTCTCGCCCGTTCGAGGCGTGACTCGGCATTGCGCCAATCACGATCATACCGGCTGTAATCCCTGCCCCCCTGCATAGCGTCGTTAAGGGCATCATGGGCCCTGTCGGCGGCACGGGTCATATCCGCCAATTGTTCGAGCGCATCGGAAAAATTGCTCAGATTTCCCGAAAAAGCCGGAAGCGGCGCAAGGCTCAATACTCCGGCAAACGCCATAACGAGCAGGCAATGCTTTTGGTTCATATGGCGGTTCTCCTGTTCTTGTACAGTATTCCTGACCGTGTGGAAACGCCTCTACGGTGTTTCGCCAGAAAGAGCAACGCCCTTACGGACCACGCCCGGATGGCTCGTTTTTTCCCTCTCCAAAACAAGTTGGTTTCATTCGGGAAACTCTAATACTGCGGCCTGAAGCAAAATATATAACGCCATGCCGAACGGCTCTCAGAGGCTTTCCGCGTCATGGGCATCAAAAGCCTCGGCATCACGGAAACGGTGATTCCGTTGGCCGCAGCCGCCTCATGGCAACGTGCCGCCGCAGGCTCAATGGAAACTGAAGTTGCCACCGATAGCTATCGAGGCTTTTGACGCGGCGAACGCCTAAAGGGCTCTCATCTTCTTTCCTTATGCTCTTTCGGTGAACCATGATCCTTCTTCCATGATCACTGGCAGTATAGGTTCTTTCCATACCTTGAAAACCTCGATACCGCATCGTTCCGTTTTTCAGGTTGCCCCAACTCCACCCCACGCAGCAAATAGGGGAAAAAGAACTTTACAGAAAAGAAGGGGGCGACGGGAAACAACGTGAACCATCCCTTTCTCGATTCCATATCCGGCCCATTGCATTTTTTCATCTTCCCTCCCGCCTCCAGTACGTGTCCACCTGCCTCTCCCGCATCTATAATTTGGACATACGCATTCTACATATCCATAATGTACACGCAAAAAGACACGTTACGCGGTCCAGACAGTGCCATGTGGACTGTGTGGAACACTTCAAGACGCTGTTCAAGCCGGAAGTCTCGCCGAAACTGATGTGGAAAAACGCTGCCAAAGTACTCGGGCTTGAAACCTCCGAAGGGGGTTAAGGCGTAAGAGACGAATACATCGCTCCCACTCGCCGTGAACAATGGCTCCCGCATTGAGGTATGCCCCCTGTATCCTTACGAGGGGCATTCCTTTTTCCATTTTGCAGATTTCAAACGACTAACCGACAGAGCTTATAGAAAAATATCAAAAAGCAGCTCTCCCCGATACCCCTTGGGTGTATACATGCGCCGGATACGAAAAAAGGCAGCTACGGTTTCCGTAACTGCCTTATTTCATTCTGGTACCGGGAGCGAGACTTGAACTCGCAAGATGTTGCCATCGGCGGATTTTGAGGGCGGATTAAAAATATACAATAACAGTATGTTATGTAATCATGTAGGGCAATCGCCCACCCTACGGCCTCTTTTCCTCACTCAACCATCCCGCAAAATCCCCAAACCGGAACACCTCTACGGCGTCGGGCCCTAACTCCCCATTGCTCTACTTTATAGTGTTATCAGAAGTGGTGTCTGTATCGGGATTAGCCCTAAAAGCCGTGTCATCATACAATTCCCTATCCTTACTAAAAAAAATGATATCACCTACTGTGAGATCTTGTTTACCATGTGGAAACATGCTTCCCCAAATATGGTATTTTTCTACAAGAAGCTTCATTTCTTCAAAATTAAGTGAATTATAATATAGCAGTGTAAATTCTTTCAATGACAAATTAGACATTAATATATCAATATAGTTTTGGCGTATTTTTAAATTATCAGCATAGTAAAACACATACTCATCTATAAATTTTAATATCCTGTATATATAAAGAAAATAATGATACAACGCTTTAATATCACTATTTCTTATAGAATCTCTTGACATTTTAATCCATACACTATTAATAGCCATTGAACCAATTGTATTCGAATTTAAATATATTCTATCTCTACATTCTCTAAAACCAGATAGCAAATTAAAGAATGAAGCATCAAATCTTTGAAGTTCAGCTGTTTTATTTTGAATTTCTAATTCTATTTTTTGACCTTTAAGCTCTTTTCTCTGATTTCTTAGTTCTTTGCGTTGAGCGCGTAACTCTATGCTTTGCAATACAATCGTCATAATAAGTCCAGAAAAAGCAAGTCCAGAAAAAAGGGTATTTAACGATCCAAAAGAATCACCAGCAGATGCAAGATTACCTAAATTCTCTTTAAATAAAAATATTATTGCAGCAACAACCCATAACAGAACGACTATGCTCCCAATTACTATAAAAAAATATATTGGATGTTTTTCAATAATTGCCTTAACTCGCTGTGGATGCTTGTAAAGCATAACTAGAATTTTCCATAAATTTGAGAACATGACTCCCCTCAATGGTTATCTATTTTCTGGGCACTCCAATAAAAACACTATCCCCTATAGCCCGTTATCCCCCCCAAAAGCAACGCCCTTGACTTTCCTCCCATTTTCTGGCGATCTGAGCTTCCCTAACGATAGAGGCGTATCCGTCGCCTTTGCCATGCCCCACATGGTGAAAAGAGCGGACTTTCTTGTATCTTGCCACCAGTGCATCCTTTTTTCGGGATGTGGTTACATATTGGCAAGGTGACGTCCGGGTGTCCGTGAGGCCCCGGCGGCTCTATCGGCCGGGGAGCGTCACCTTGCCTTTTTTGTTTCCCAAATCCCAACCGATAGAGGTGTACTATGGCAAAGGCTACTCTTTCTCCCGTCCAGTTCCACGGCTCAACCATTTTCGTCGTCACCCACAAGGGCGAACCCTACGCCCCCATAAAGCCCATCGTGGAAGACATGGGGCTGACATGGGAAGCACAAGCCAGAAAGTTACGCGACAACAGGGACAGGTGGGGTATGATCAACATGATCATACCCTCCGCATCAGGGAACCAAGACACCCTCTGTATGCCCGTCCGCAAGCTCCCCGCCTTCTTCGCCAGCATCAACCCCAACAAGGTACGCTCCGAACTCCGCGACCGTATCCGCCTCTACCAAGACGAATGCGACGACGCCCTTTGGAACTACTGGACAAAGGGGCAAACAACCCGGAAGCCGAAGACCGCCCTGCCCGCCCCGGCACAGCTGAGCTTGCCCGCCGCCGAACCGCTGTTTGATGAAGCCCCGTTGCTCGAACTGGCTGAAGACATCCGCCGCGCCCAACAAACCTACCGCAACATGTACGCGGATATGCTCCCCCGGGTATTCCGGCTGGCCTTTCCAATCATAAGCGCCGTTGAGCGGCAGCTCACCAACAAGAAGTATCCTCCCTTCTCGGAACTCCGTCCGTATAGCCAGATGGACAACTACCTGACCGAACTCCTGCCGCGTAGCCTCAGTTCCCTTGCCGAGCGGCTCCCTGATCAGCACAATCCCGCCATGTGCCTGCTCGAATACGCCCGCATCCTCAACGCCTCGCGGGGGTAATGCCATGCTCACCACCCTCGACGCCGCCAGAGGTATGCAGCGCAGGCACGCCAAGCTCTTGCGGGACATAGACCGGCTCCGCTCCATCCTCCCGCCGGACTTCGCGGCCACGGCCTTCATCCCGGACGCCCAGACCGATGCCGCCGGGAACCGGAAACGCTTCTTCCACCTCACCCGTAACGCCCTGCCCTTCCTCTTCATGGGACAGGCCACAAAACATGAAATCCTGTGGATGGCCGAAACCGTCCGCCGCACAGCATAAACGAGAAGCCCCGGCGGAATCTCTCCCGCCGGGGCTTCTGGCTTCACGCCTCAATCAACAATAGAATATTACTGCCCAGTTTCAGCATAACACCTTTGTTTCAAATCATTGTCACTAATGCTTGTACAGGCTGTTTTTTGGCCTTGCTTGGCATAACAGAACAGTCTCTGATCACTGTCAGTAATGTTTGTACAATTCGCGCCTGCTTCTCCCAAACCAGAGAATAAAATATACAGAGATAAAAATAATAATACCATCAAATATCTCATAAATTTCTCCATTAAAAAACACTGTTTTGTATAGAAAAACTACTAATAAAAAGATATCACCTATAAATATAAGTAATCTTTCTTGTCAGATAAAGGCCATCAAATACACTCATCCGAGATCGGCACCTCTATAGAGCTGAGATACTAAGAAGTCAAGCAGGTTTTCATATGCAAAAATAAAAAACATATCATATTGTATTTTCTAGATATAAAAAAACTCTTGTCTTATTTTTCAATATTTAAACAATTTTGCATAGATGCCATCTATCACCTTCAAAGCCATCGAATACTATTACTTATTCATCCAGAATCATTATATTTTAACTCTGTTTATCAGCTCTTTATTTGCTCGTCTCAATCAACCATCCCGCAAAATCTCCGAACCGGAACACCTCCATGGCGCCAGGCCCCAACTCCCCACGGTAAAGGGGACGCTGTACGCCGGACAGCGAAAGCTCTTTCCGCATCACCGCCCCCGGCTCCGCGCCCTGCCTGAGCTTGCAGTCCCACGTCAGCCGGGACAGCACCGTAGCCGGATAGCCGCCAGGGGGTTCTTCCTTGACTATAAATCATCCCGCTAGACTTACCCTATCCCCCAATATCCTCAGGCCCCTCTAGTCCTTGATGGCGTATCAGTATACATATTGGGAAACCCAATCAACCGAAGGCCTACGAAATAAAACTCCAACAAGGAGATTGCCATGTTCTTTGTCCACTCTGTACCGTCAGCTCCCTCCCCTCTTGGAACACGTGCTTTGCGGAAAATATTGAATATCGGTGCAGGATTGCTTCCCCTTGTCGGTGAAGATTTCGATGCCGACATCGTCTACAACTATGATCCACTCACTTCGGCACGAAACAAAATAGATTCTCTTTGTTTTGGTTTCTTTGCGGGTTTGATCCATGATCCTCATTCCGACGTGCGTTATGCAACCAGCGAAAACGAGATAAATCTAATGGTGGATGATTTGAGTATTGATCTACTATTGAGTATTTCGCCCTTCGGTTTTTCTCTCGTTACAGACTGGGTACACCGGAAGCTCAAGGTTGGCGCACAGCTTCTTGTCGTCGGGAACCATGCCAACAAATGGCTCACCGAAGAAAAACTGTTTGCCCCCGGCCTGAAACGTCACTACCAAAGACTCCCTCGTCTTATGGGGCGTTGGGAACAACTCGTAGAGGAAAAGATTCGTATGGCCTACCCTTCCCATACCAGTGCGATGGAGAGAAGTACTCAACTCGATACATTTCACTTCTTTATCAAACGCAGCTTCCCTTCCGCCTGAAAAATTTTCGAATATGCAGTTACGCGCTCGTCACGAGCATAATACCAGGCGGAAACTCCGCACGATATGTCTTTATCATGTGGGGCCGTGGTCCGGTGGTCGTACACCGGGCCGGTGGGGGAGGCTCCAATCTCCCCCGCCTCTGCCTGAAAAGATTATAACGGGTTACGCTTCCGGGGTCACGCGACGCAACTCCGGCGGCGACTGCCTCCCCTCCCTCTCGCTCTCATAACTGCTTTTGCAGTGTTCCCTCTGCCAGAAGAACAGCCCGTCCACCACGCGCCGGGGCCATG
>ENA-UOJR01003228-UOJR01003228.1-human-gut-metagenome-genome-assembly--contig:-C115P-NODE-3228-length-10348-cov-4.238512_pt1 | contig 10348 bp, 9 predicted proteins | sample MGYA00242354_ERZ723901 | MGnify/ENA metagenome assembly ERZ723901
GGTTTCTTATGAGCGGGAGTCGATTCATTTTATTTGCGAACTTGAAGAATTTGTAAAAAAAGATAATGGATATACGCTTGTTGTTCGTGACGTAAAAGGGGAGGATTCATTTTCGTGCAAAAAAATAAAATTATATGCAAATGAGAAGACGGCGATGCCAAAGGAGCTGCATATTGGTAATCTTTTGGCGGTCACAGCCTCCATCCATTCGTTTGAGAAACCGGGAAATCCCGGACAATTTGATGAATATAAATACAACACGGAATTAGGAATTACCGCGCAGGGATTTGCCGGTAAAATAGAAATAAAAAAGAATACGGTTAAAAATCCGGAAGATTTTCTGCATCGATTGAGAAATCACTTACAAGATGTGGTTTCTTTGTGCTGTGATGAAAAAACAGCGGGGATTGTATCCGCAATGGTTTTGGGCGATAAAAGTGGGTTGTCTGATGAAGTGAAACAGTTGTATCAGGAGAATGGAATTGCACATGTGCTTGCCATATCCGGACTGCATATTTCACTCATTGGTGCCAGCCTGTTTTTTGTACTGCGCAAATATTTTATGCCAATGCAGGGAGCGGCCGTTGTAACCATGGTGCTTTTGTTCCTTTATGGTATTTTGACCGGCTTTTCCATTTCGACACAGCGGGCAGTTATCATGATGGGATGTATGCTTTTGGCAAGACTTGCCGGAAGACATTATGATGGATTGAGTGCACTTTCGTTCAGTGCGATATGTCAGCTCTTGATTCATCCTATGGTATTGTTCCAGACCGGTTTTTTGCTTTCTTATGGAACGGTGCTCGGAATCTATGTTTTTGTGGATGTGTTCTGTGATGCGTGGGAAAGTAAAAATCCGATTTGGATGGCAGTTGCCGGAACGGCTGGTATTGAGCTTGTTACACTTCCTATTCTTTTGACGGCTTATTATGAATTTTCAATTTTAAGTATTGCCGCCAATGTACTGTTTCTGCCGTTTATGGGAGGAATTCTTGTGACTTCACTGGCTGGAATCGGACTGGGGAGTATTACCATTTTTGCAGGAAAATTCTGCTTTGGATTTGCACATTTTTGTTTTATGTTATTTGAGTGGATTGGAAATTTGTTTGTAAAGATTCCGGGGGCTGTTGTTATCACAGGAAAACCGACAGACTGGCAGGTGTTCTTGTATTATGGATGTGGTGTTTTGTTTTTATTTTTGCAGAAATGGAAACAGAAGAAAATATTTTTATTGACTCTTGCCTTTGGCGTTTTTGTATTATTTCTGCCGGTTCATAATAATTTTGATTTGCAGATTACCAATCTGGACGTCGGTCAGGGAGATTGCAGCTGCATCCGCACAAAAAATCATACGTTTTTAATTGATGGAGGCAGTTCTGATGTAAATAAAGTAGGAAAATACCGTATGATTCCTTTTCTGAAATCGCAGGGAATTTCTTATGTGTCGTATCTTTTTTTGACGCACAGTGACAAAGACCATACTAATGGTGCCATCGAATGGCTGTGTGCTGCCAATCAGATGGGAGTAAAAATTGGAACCGTAATTTTACCGAAATTAAATGAAAAAGAGGAGGCGTACTGTACGCTGTTAGACGAACTCCGAAATAAAGGATGCAATCTTATGTTTATGCAGCGTGGCGATACGGTAACAATTGATGAGTTACGAATATCCTGTCTGCATCCATATCCGGATTATGAATGGAAATCAGCGAATGATTCTTCACTTGTTTTGAAGGTGAATTATCAGAATTTTACAGGATTATTTACCGGAGATTTAGAGGAAGCGGGGGAGAAAGAAATCATCAATAAACTTTCCCATGTAAATTATTTGAAAGTTGCGCATCATGGCAGTAAGGGAGCGAGTTCAGAGGCTTTTCTTGAGCAGGCAAAACCAGATGTTTCCGTTATTTCGTGTGGAAAAAGGAACCGTTATGGACATCCGCACAAAGAGACGTTGAAACGTCTTGAAAATATAGGTTCTAAGGTATACCGGACGGATAAAGAAGGGGCGGTATCCATTGAATATCAAAACGGGAAATGGTACCTTTCTTTGTGGAAAAAAGAAAGTGGTAAAAAACGCTTGCTAAGTGACTGGTGATTATATTACAATAACGGTTATAGGAGGAATTACAAATGAACTTTTTAGAGGAACGGATTCAAAAAGATGGAGTAGTAAAAGAAGGAAATGTATTAAAAGTGGATAGTTTTCTGAATCACCAGATGGATATCGAATTATTTGAAAAAATGGGTGAAGAATGGAAAAGCCGTTTTGTCGGGAAACCGATTAATAAGGTAGTAACGATTGAGGCGTCCGGAATTGGAATTGCGTGTATTGTTGCTAAATATTTTGGAACGCCGGTTGTTTTTGCCAAGAAATCAAAAAGCATCAATATTGATGGTGATATGTATGTGGCAGAAGTGGAGTCATTTACTCATAAATGCAAAAATCAGGTAATTGTATCAAAGAAATTTTTATCACCGGATGACCATGTGTTAATTATTGATGATTTTTTAGCAAATGGATGTGCCCTGCAGGGGCTGATTTCGATTGTAAATAGCGCCGGGGCAACGGTTGAGGGAATTGGTGTTGCGATTGAAAAAGGATTCCAGATTGGCGGACAGACCATTAGAAATCTTGGTTATCAGTTGGAATCACTGGCAATTGTGGATGCCATGGATGCAGAGACCGGTTCGATTACATTTCGTGAGCAATAATTACACAGGAGAAAGAGGATAAAATGAATAAAGAGAAAAAAACAAAAGCTTCCATTGACAATATTTATACGTTAAATGGTAAAGTGCCGCTTGGTCATGCCGTGCCGTTTGGATTACAGCATATTTTAGCGATGTTTGTGGCAAACATTGCGCCAATTATTATTGTAGCAAACGCCTGCAAATTATCAAATGGGCAGATTGCTATGTTGATTCAGAGTGCTATGCTGATTGCCGGAATCGGTACGTTAATACAGTTGTTTCCAATCTGGCGTGTTGGTTCGGGACTGCCGATTGTAATGGGAATTAGTTTTACATTCGTATCCATTTTGTGTTTTATTGGAACAACTTACGGATATGAGACGATTGTGGGTGCCGTTTTGGTCGGTGGTATTTTAGAAGGAACGCTGGGATTATTTGCAAAGTACTGGTTGAAGTGGATTTCACCGATTGTAGCAGCGAGTGTTGTTACTGCGATTGGTTTTTCTCTATTGTCGGTTGGTTCTGCTTCGTTTGGCGGTGGAAGTGGAAGTGAGAACTTTGGTTCGGTACAGAACTGGATTATCGGAACTGTGACGTTACTTAGCTGTATTTTGTTTAATTTATTTGCCAAATCTTATTTTAAACAGTTGTCGGTTTTGTTCGGACTTGTGGTTGGATATATTCTGGCGGTTTGTATGCATCAGGTGGATTTTTCCGCACTTGCAAATACGTCGATTATTGCATTTCCGCATATTATGCCATTTAAGATGGAGTTTAATTTAAATGCCATTGTATCGGTTACATTAATTTTTCTTGTGTCGGCAACGGAGACGATTGGAGACACATCGGCACTTGCCTCATCCGGGTTAAACCGTGACGTGACGGTGAAGGAGACAACAGGTTCGATTGCCTGTGATGGTTTTGTTAGTGCGTTATCTGCCTGCTTTGGCTGTCTGCCGATTACTTCTTTCAGCCAGAATGTCGGTCTTGTGGCAATGACAAAAGTTGTGAACCGGTTTGCTATTGCGACTGGCGCGGTGATTATGATTTTGGCAGGTATCTTTCCGATTTTCGGTGCTGTGCTTGCAACGCTTCCGGATTCCGTCCTTGGCGGATGTACAATTATGATGTTTGGTACAATTGTAGTCAGTGGTATCCAGATGATTGGAAAATGTGGATTTACCCAGAGAAACATTACTATAGCTGCGTTGTCCTTAAGCGTGGGAATCGGTTTTACCCAGGTGCCGGAGATTTTTGCGATTTTTCCTCAGATTGTGCAAAATGTATTTGCTCAGAACTGCGTAGCAGTAGTCTTTTTAGTGGCTGTAATTCTGAATCTGGTACTGCCGAAAAATATGGAAGCAAAAGTTTGAAAATCTTAAAGACAAGTCGTTGTTTTTTTGATATAATGTTACTGCAAACAGAAATGATTACTTTTGGAGGTTATTAAATTATGGAACAGATTAAAAATCCTGTATTGCCGGGTTTTAATGCGGACCCGTCAATCATTCGTGTCGATGACACGTATTATATTGCAAATTCTACATTTGAGTGGTTCCCGGGGGTTCGCCTGCACGAGTCCAAAGATATGGTTCACTGGAAACTGCTGCCATCGGCATTGTCAACAACGACACTGCTTGATATGAAAGGAAATCCGTCTTCAGGCGGTATCTGGGCACCGGATCTTTCTTATGCGGATGGTAAGTTCTGGCTTGTTTACACAGATGTTAAAGTAACCGAGGGACCATTCAAAGATATGGTAAACTACATCACGACAGCAGAAGATATTCATGGTCCTTGGTCTGACCCAATTCGTGTGAATGGTGTTGGTTTTGATGCTTCGTTATTCCATGATGATGATGGAAGAAAATATCTCGTTCAGCAGACATGGGATCACAGAGAGTATCACCATGCATTTGATGGCATTACATTGACAGAATTTGATACAGATACGATGCAGTTAAAACCGGAGACAGCAAGAAATATTTACAATGGTACAGAGGTGAAATTGGTCGAGGGACCTCACTTGTACAAAATTAATGGATATTATTATTTGTTTGCTGCTCAAGGCGGAACAGTATATACTCATCAGGAAGTGGTTGCCCGTTCCAAAACACTTGATGAATTAAGTTTTGAGACAGAACCGGATGGTCCATTTATCACAAACTTTGATACACCATATTTGGAAATCCAGAAACAGGGACATGGCGCACTTGTTGATACACCAAGTGGTGAGTGGTATTATGCAAGTCTTTGCGGACGTCCATGGACTCATGAAAATCAGTGCTGCATTGACCCACGTGGTTACTGTACTCTTGGACGTGAGACAGCGATTCAGAAAGTATACTGGGATGAAGAAGGCTGGCCTCGTATTGAAGGCGGCCACGGCGGAAAGGTTCTTGTAGATGCACCGAAAGATGCAATTAAAACAGATGCACCGCTTGACCATTCCATGCATGATGAATTTGATACTGAAAAATTAAATAATGAGTGGAATACCCTTCGTGTTCCATTTACGGATGCAATGGGAACGACAGGAGATGGCAAACTGACTCTCCGCGGACAGGGTTCACTGAGCAATAAACATGAACTGTCACTGGTCGCAAAACGCTGGCAGGCATTTAACTTTGATGCTTCTGTAAAAGTAAGTTACAATCCATTTTCTTATCAGCAGATGGCAGGACTTACCAACTTCTATAATGACAAGCATTGGTCCTTTGCATTTATCACATGGAATGAGAAAAATGGACGTGTCATCGAAGTGGCCCAGTGTAACCGTGGCGGCTATACATCATTCCTCCGCGATGATGCAATTCCGGTACCGGATGGCGCAGATGTATGGTTCCGCACAAAAGTTAGAAAACAGACTTACACCTACGAATATTCATTTGATGGTGAGAATTACAAAGAAATTCCGGTAACTTTAGACGCATCCATTTTATCGGATGATTATGTACTGCAGAGTTATGGCGGATTCTTCACCGGTGCATTTGTTGGTATGGCATGTGTTGATTATGCCGGATACAATACGGTTGCAGAGTTTAGAAGTTTTGATTACAAAGAGTATGAAGACTAATTAGAAATTTGTAAAAGCGAGTCGGTCACAAAAATGCTGACCGGCTCGTATTTTTGAGAGGAGTCAGATATGCTTCGCATTGAGGATGAGTTAAAGAATAATCAAATATCCCGTTTCCAGCTTTTATACGGCGAGGAGCGATACATGGTTCAGTATTATCGGAATCAGTTGATTGAAAAACTATCGAATCCGGATGATGAGATGAACCGCACATTTTTTCGTGATAAACCGGAGCCATCCCAGATTGCCGAGGCGGCTCAGATTCTTCCATTTTTTGCTGAAAATCGATTGATTGTTGTAGAGGACAGTGGTTATTTTAAAAGCAGCAGTGATATGGCAGATTATGTGGAGTCATTTCCGGAGACCACTTATATCATTTTTGTGGAGCGCGAGATTGATAAGCGCAACCGTCTTTTTAAGTGGATAAACAAAAATGGCTGTGTGACCGAGTGTACAAGACAACCGGAACATATGTTGAAACGGTGGATTGCCGGTTACATGAAAAAAGCAGGGAAAAGCATTTCAACAAAGGGTGCCGAGCGGTTGATTGAGCGAGTGGGAACGGATATGGAAATGCTCAGCAATGAACTTGAAAAATGCATCGGCTACGTAGGTGAAAGTAAATTGATTGATGTGCCGGAAGTAGATGCTATTTGTTCGGGAGTAACGGTTTCCAAGATGTTTGACATGATTGATGCCGTGGCACTTGGCGAGAAAAACCGTGCGATGAAATTGTACGAAGATTTGTATACCAATAAGGAATCGCCGATGTCTATTTTATTTATGTTTTCGCGTCACATCAACATCTTACTTCAGGTGAAGGAGTGTAAAAACCGCGGACTTCGCTCAGGAGAAATTGCAAAAAAATGCGGGGTTCCTCCGTTTACAATTCCTAAGTATGAAAAACAGGCGGCACTTTTTAAGCGCAGTAAATTACTGGCGATGCTGCAAACCAGATTGGAGTTGGAAGAGCAGTTTAAATCCGGTAAATTGTCGGACCAGTTAGCAGTGGAATTGTTTTTAATTGAGGCACTTAACGGGGAGTAGAAAAGTTGTAATTTTCTATTGACAAATTACCTTATTCTGATAAAATGGAATATGTTGTGGAGACGTATCGAAGTGGTCATAACGAGAACGACTCGAAATCGTTTTGCCTTCACGGGCACATGGGTTCGAATCCCATCGTCTCCGTTTTTTGCCTCGCTGAAAGTCTCGAAAAACCGTTGTTTTTGGAAAGACACTTTTCTTAGGTAATCAAAAGGTAATCATAGAGGTAATCAAGATAGAGGCCTATTATTATTAAAAAGAGTATTTTTAATAATGACAGGCTTCTTGCATTAATTCCTTTCTATATGCCACACTTGATAAATCTTCTGTATAATTATTTTTATTTACATCTTCCGAATGCCCCATTATAGATGACGCAATAGATACTGGAGTTCCATTACCTCTCAAATTAGAATTTAATGTTCTCCGAATCGTATGAATGCTTTTTTCTGGAATCTTAGCAGTTCGACATCTTCTTCGAACACATTCACTAATTGCTTTTGTTGTGATTTGTCCATCTTTATTCGCAAAAACAAATTCACTAACAATTCCGTATCTTTGCTGTACCTCTTTTACTTTTTGCAGCAAAAGAATTGCATTATCTACCAAAGGAACAACTCTTTCCTGATGATTTTTAGTGTCTGAGTTATAAAATTCTTTTGTAATCCAGTTAAACTTTTGCGAAGAATGAATATAAATATATTGTTTTTCAAAATTAACATCCTCCCATTTCAAAGAAGATATTTCGCCGACTCTTAATCCGGTATATATAGAAAAATACACAGCATAATTTTGAATATATGCCGGATGATTATTTATATGAGCCTGCAATACATCTAAAAAACATTTCATTTCATCTTCTTTAATCCAACGATTTTCTTCTTTGCGTTTTTTCTCTTTTGAGCAGTTTACTAATAATAATTTTAAATCTACTAGTGTACATGGATTTTCTTTTATATATTTATCTCGAAAACATTTTTCAAACATTCCATTAACATATCCAAAAGCACATTTAATTGAGCGTCTAGGCGCCTTTGTAGATTCAATAATATTAGAAAAATGGTCTTCTAGGTCTTCTTTTGTAATTTGAGTTATTTCTTTTTGCTCAATAGAAGAAAATTCAAAAAATCGTTTATAATCAGTATTGTATTTATGAATTGTATTATCGGAAACCCCACAAACCTTTTGCCTTTCCACCCATGCAAAAAATCTAGCTCGAAAAGATAAATCAATATCATGCTCCTTATAATAATCATATAAATAATTATACAATTCTGATTCACTGTTTCTTTTTCTTAATTTTCTTTCGCCATCAGTTGTTTGAATATATGTATACCATTTCGCATCCTTTCCTTCCCATATTTTCCCATCATGCTTTGTCATTACATATTTTTTCTTTTCCTTATTCATTATATCTTGCATATGATTCTTGTCAATTATACCATTTTCCTGCAATAACTTCAATATTTCATCTGCGTTCATATACAAAATCACCTCTTCGCCCATTGTAATATGTAAATAAAAATTATTTTAATGCTGCCCGATTTTTTACATTCACATCAAAATAACCATCTTTTTCTTGAATAACTTCATATTCAATATTTCTTTTCTTCCATTGATGACCAGTTAAATTTTCTGAAACTCGGTTTTCCTCATTTTCATATACTTTATTTCCGATATGTTCTACCAACGCCTGATAATCGTCCATGCTAATACGATTTGTACAAGCTCGTTCACCCGGTTTGCGATTTGTCCCATAATATTTAGGACAAGAATAAAACAAAGTACTTCCATTTTGATTGGGCACTAATTCTACCGGCTCTTCATGACAAGCACAATAAATTTTAATTTTATTCCAAATGTTTTTTACTATCATATAAAATCCTCCTATCTTCGAAATGCCTCATTAAGGCTATCAAACCACCCCACACTGTTTCTTTTAATATTGGACGAAGCACGACTTAAAAATCGTTTTTTCTTTTTGGGCTGTTCTAAAGGGCATTGACCGGAACATTCATCGCAATACCCCTCATTTACACACCCGAATTTTGTTAATAAGGCAGTCAAACATTCAACTTCTTCATCCATATCATTTTGATATTGAATCAATACCTTTTTTACATCATAAATTGCTTGGTCGTAATCCGGACTAGTATCATCCGTAATCAATTCATTTATTTCTTCTATTAATTCTTCCATATATTACGAATCCTTTCCTTGTTCCGTTAGGCGTCTTTTTCTTCCTTGCCCTATTTTGAAAGAGCTCTAATCTCAAGCACAAGGATAGTCACAAGTATAGCCAGCATTATCAATGCCGCACTTAGTAATATAATTCCTGAAATCATATTATTTCCTCCTTTCGTGAATTTTCTCAAAATCTACGTCTTTTAATCCTTCATCTATATCAAAGCTTGAATAAAAGCTAAATGCACCAATTGTAAAAGTTCCTAAAACTCCAACCAAAAATATGATAATAATTGCTTTTATCAAAAAAATAATCGTTGCCATAAAATCACCTCTTTCTGTTAATTAGTTTTTCTTATACTACTAATATGTCTGTTTCAACCTAAAACAAAAACCATATTATGAGCATTTTTTACAGAGTCCGGTGGACAGACATATTAATAATAGTTTTATACAGAAAGGTGTGATTCTATGAATATCGCAAAAAAAATTGGCAACAATGTCCTGAAAGGGCTAAAAAACATCGGGCAAAAGATGGAATGGTTTTTCCATAACGTATTTGCTCGAATTGCATTAGGAAAAGATGCATGGAATGAAGCAGCCCGCATCAATATGGAGACCGAAGCAAAAAAGGAATTAAAAGAATTTGAACAACAACATTCGAAAGAAGAAGTTCTGGAAGAGCAACAGGAAATACTTCAAGAAAAAACTCCTGAACAGGAACAAAAAGAGCGGGAATTATCGGAAAATGAAAGAATTTTACATCGGACGAAAGAAAACTTGGATATGACGGTTGAAAACTTGAATAATTTATATTGCAAACATAAACTGCCGACTCCGGGGATTATTTTGGCTCACAACAGAGAAGATGTTTTAAATCTATCAAAAGAAGAAGTTGAAACAGAATTTCAAAAAGCATTCAAGCAAATTGAGAATTCTCCATTAAAAGAAAAAGAAAAAAATTTATTTTATCGTGGGCTAGGACAATCGCAGGTTTTGCTAAACAGAAAACAAAAATACATGGACAAAGTATTAAACGAAAGCCACAAAAACGAGATAAAAGAATCTGAGCATGACCAGCCGGAAATACAAAAAGAAACTGAATCAGTGATTGATTCGTCCAATAATTTTGAGTCTTTAAATACTCAAATAGATGAATTAGAAAAAGATTTACAAGAAAATGAGGAATCTTTTCAGGTTGTTAATTTAAGACCTAAAAAGGAAAATGAGACATTAGAAGAAAAGAAAGCACGCTTAGGAATTGATGTAATATCCGTACAAGAAACAGAGAAACCTATTCTTACCGGAGAAGATGAGTTAAATGAGATGTTAAAACAGTACAAACCT
>ENA-UOJR01003239-UOJR01003239.1-human-gut-metagenome-genome-assembly--contig:-C115P-NODE-3239-length-10285-cov-4.892180_pt1 | contig 10285 bp, 7 predicted proteins | sample MGYA00242354_ERZ723901 | MGnify/ENA metagenome assembly ERZ723901
ATGCCTTCATCTGGGAACCGTTTTCCAGATATGTATTTGCAAGACCGATAATGGCTGTCAGCGGTGTTCTCAAATCATGGGAAACCGCCCGAAGAAGGTTGGCCCTCATCGTCTCCTTTTCTGCTTCCATTAAAAGCTTTTCCCTCTCATTCAGCACCTGACTCTGCTTTTTGAACTTTGTTGTCATGGTACTGGTAATCACGGATACTACCGTCATTCCCACAAAAGTAACCGGATAGCCGTCAATGGTAAAATTCAAAGTCATATATGGATAAGTAAATACGCAATTTACAAAACCTACGCCAAACAGGGACGCTACAATTCCCGAAGCATAGCCGACCGTATAGCGCGCTACCAGCATTACGCTGAGGACATAGATAATCGCTACGCTTGTGGTATTTTTTCCATAGTAAAAAAAGGCTACTGCCACCAGTGTAGACAGACTCATAATCAAAACTGTCGTTATAATGTTTCTCCACAGATCTTTTACCTGCATGATCCTGCCTTTCCCTGCTCCTGAAGCAGTAAAATGAAATGGGACAAAGCTAACTGCACCTGTCCCATTTCATTTTACTATATCTTAACAGGGATGTATATAGGCCGTGAAAAATCTTGACGATATTTTCACGGCCCGTATTTATTTCCTGTTCTCAGTATGGCCCCATTCAGAAAACGCGAGGAAGCGTTTTTTCACTCAGGCTTTTTTATAATTTACAATTGCACCAAAATCAGGTTTCAGAGAAGCGCCGCCAACCAGGCCGCCGTCAATGTCTGCCTGAGCAAACAGCTCCGGAGCGCTGGATGCAGATACGGAACCGCCGTACTGAATGCGGATAGCCTCTGCAGTTGCTTCGTCATAAATCTCACCGATGCATGCGCGGATTGCTGCACATACTTCCTGTGCCTGATCTGTAGTTGCAACCTTACCGGTACCAATCGCCCAGATCGGCTCATATGCAATTACAGCAGTCTTTGCCTGATCTGCGGTTACGTTCAGGAATGCAATCTTAATCTGCTGACGAATCCAGTCAATGGTAATGCCCTGCTCTCTCTGAGTCAGAGATTCACCGCAGCAGATAATCGGAGTCAGACCATGCTCAAAGGCCTTTAAGACTTTTTTATTTACAGTCTCATCGGTCTCGGCAAAATACTCTCTTCTCTCAGAGTGGCCGATAATTACGTATTTTACGCCTGCATCAACCAGCATGTTGGGAGAAATCTCACCGGTGTAAGCACCCTTTTCCTCAAAGTACATATTCTCTGCTCCAATATTGATATTGGAGCCTTTTGCTGCCTCCATAGCCGGAATAATGTCAATAGCCGGTACGCAGAATACTACGTCAACCTCGTCATTGGCTACCAGCGGTTTTAATGTCTCCACCAGCTTTACAGCCTCGGTGGGTGTCATATTCATCTTCCAGTTTCCTGCAATAATTTTCTTTCTGGACATATTCCTTCTCCTTTTTGCGGTTCCCGCGGTTTATTTGTCGTCTGCTGCTGCTACGCCCGGAAGCTCTTTGCCTTCCAGGAACTCCAGAGAAGCGCCGCCGCCGGTGGAAATATGGCTCATCTTGTCAGCGAAGCCCAGCTGGTTTACAGCTGCTGCAGAATCACCGCCGCCGATGATGGTGGTAGCCTCGGTCTCAGCCAGTGCCTTTGCTACTGCAATGGTACCTGCTGCCAGAGTCGGGTTCTCAAATACGCCCATCGGTCCGTTCCATACAACAGTCTTTGCAGTCTTTGCAGCCTCAGCATACAGCTTTGCACTCTCGGTACCGATATCCAGACCCAGCATATCAGCCGGAATCTCATCAACAGAAACGTTCTTTGCATCAATCGGAGCATCGATGGGGTTCGGGAATGCAGCAGCAACTGCAGCATCAACCGGAAGCAGAAGCTTCTTGCCCAGCTTCTCAGCCTTCTCCATCATCTCTCTGCAGTAATCCAGCTTGGTATCGTCAACCAGAGAATTGCCGACTTCCTTGCCCTGTGCCTTTAAGAAGGTAAATGCCATACCGCCGCCGATGATCAGAGTGTCGCACTTCTCCAGCAGATTGGAGATAACGTTCAGCTTGTCAGCAACCTTTGCGCCGCCCAGAATTGCAACGAAGGGTCTTACCGGATTCTCAACTGCATTGCCCAGGAAATCGATCTCCTTCTGCATCAGATAACCAACTGCATTGGTGCCGCCCTTTGCGGTGATGAATTTAGTTACGCCTTCTACAGAAGCATGTGCTCTGTGGGAGGAACCAAATGCGTCGCATACATAGTCGTCAGCCAGGTCAGCCAGCTCTTTGCTGAATTCCTCGCCGTTCTTGGTCTCTTCTTTGCCGCGGAAACGGGTATTCTGCAGAAGTACCACATCGCCGTCTGCCATAGCCTCAACAGCCTTGGTTGCTGCTTCGCCGGTTACATTGTAATCAGATACGAATACAACCTTCTTGCCCAGCTTCTCTTCCAGTCTTACAGCAACCGGAGCCAGGGACTCACCCTCGTTGGGGCCATTTTTTACTTTGCCCAGGTGAGAGCAGAGGATAACCTTTGCACCTTCGTTAATCAGCTTCTGGATAGTCGGCAGAGCTGCAACAATACGAGTCTCGTCTGTGATCTTGCCATCCTTTAACGGTACGTTAAAATCGCAGCGTACCAGAACTCTTTTGCCCTTTAAATCTTTCAGATCGTCAACACTTTTCTTATTTAACATGGTTTATTCCTCTCTTTGTCTCAAAAATCGTTTGCTTTCCAGGTTCATTCTGTAAAAACACAAAAGGGCCCGGTCCTTTCAGACCGGACCCCTGACTGAGTCTTCCTATCTTATGGCCGGAATCAGATTCCAGGACTCCGCAATTAGTTTAACTCTGCGAAGTATTTGATGGTGCGAACCATCTGGCTGGTGTAGGAGTTCTCGTTGTCATACCATGAAACAACCTGAACCTCGTACAGATCGTCAGCAATCTGAGCTACCATGGTCTGAGTAGCATCGAACAGAGAACCGTATCTCATACCGATAACGTCGGAAGAAACGATCGGATCCTCGTTGTAGCCGAAGGACTCGGAAGCTGCTGCCTTCATAGCTGCATTGATGCCTTCTTTGGTAATATCGCTGCCCTTAACAACTGCAGTCAGAATGGTGGTGGAACCGGTCGGTACCGGAACACGCTGTGCAGAACCGATCAGCTTGCCGTTCAGCTCCGGAATAACCAGGCCGATAGCCTTAGCTGCGCCGGTGGAGTTCGGAACGATGTTAGCTGCGCCTGCTCTAGCTCTTCTCAGATCGCCTTTTCTGTGCGGTCCGTCCAGAATCATCTGGTCGCCGGTGTAAGCGTGAATGGTGCTCATGATACCAGACTGGATCGGAGCGTAGTCATTCAGAGCCTTAGCCATCGGAGCCAGGCAGTTGGTGGTGCAGGAAGCTGCGGAAATGATGGTATCATCAGCCTTCAGAGTGTTCTCGTTTACGCTGTAAACGATGGTCGGCAGATCGTTGCCAGCCGGAGCGGAGATAACAACCTTCTTAGCGCCTGCATCGATATGAGCCTGAGATTTTGCTTTGGAGGTGTAGAAACCGGTACACTCCAGAACTACATCTACGCCAATCTCTCCCCACGGAAGATCCTTAGCATCTTTCTCAGCATAAATTTTAATTGTCTTTCCGTCAACGGTGATGGAATCCTCACCAGCCTCTACGGTGTGTTTGCCTTCACCGATATGGCCTGCGTATCCGCCCTGAGCGGTATCATATTTCAGTAAGTGTGCCAGCATCTTCGGGTCGGTCAGATCGTTGATTGCTACTACCTCATAACCCTCTGCACCAAACATCTGTCTGAAAGCCAGACGGCCGATACGGCCAAAACCATTGATTGCTACTTTTACTGCCATGACAAATTCCTCCTGAATTGTTAAAAATTTAATGATTGTTAAAATATCATCAACCTATGCCTATTTTACCCAATTACGGTTAAAATAGCAAGAGGTTTTTTCTATTTTATGAACTCTTTACAGTTTCTTTTGTAAAAACACCCTATAATTCGTTCTTTACATAACCTGCCAGGTTATATGCATGATCAGAAATCCGCTCCAGATTGCTGATAATATCCAGGAATACCACACCTGAGGATGCCTTGCATTTTCCGCTGGAAAGCCGCTCAATGTGCTTCTCCCGCAGCTCCTCTTCCTGACTGTCCACATCATCCTCGTACTGGCTGACCTTGCGCACTGCATCCATACTGCCGTTCTGTCTTGCATCAATCGCATATTCAAACGCTTTCAGAACACTTCCGCCGATGGAGCGCAGATCATCAAATCCTGTTTCTGAGAAATCCAGCTGGTGAGTCTCCATATACTCGGCCTGCTCTGCAAGATTTTCAGCGTGATCCCCGATCCGCTCAATATCACTGATGCTGTAAAACAGGTTATTTACCATCTTTTTCTGACGTTCTGTCAGAGAAAGATTCTCTACCTTAATCAGATACTCTGTCAGCATCTTTTCCATATTATTGATTGTTTTTTCCGTTTTGTATACCTGCTCGATTCCCTCTGTATTGCGTGTGAGAAGAGCATCGATTGCCGCTCTTACATTCTCAAGGGTAATCTGTCCCATATGAACCACTTCCAGAGCTGCTGTTTCCACAGCAAAGGCCGGAGATTCAAAAATACGCTCATCCAGATGCTTGAAGGTAACTGCTGTCTCCTGATCCTCCGCAGCTGCAGGCGCCTCCTCCTCAGGCTTCTCCCGGACAACAATGCCGGAAATCTTTACCAGCTGATTGGCAAAGGGGAAGAGAAGGGTTGTCATGGTAAGGTTAAATATCGTATGGAAAATGGAAATCTGCACCGCATTAATATTGGATGCGGCAAAATCCGGTCTCAGGGCAAAGAAAACAAAGCCCAGACTTCCTACCAGAACAGCTCCGATTACGTTAAAGGTCAGGTGAATCACAGCGGCCCGCTTCGCTATCCGGGAGCCGCCCATACTGGAAAGCATAGCCGTTACACAGGAACCGATATTCTGTCCCAGAGTAATATAAATTGCTGCATTCGTAGTTACAATTCCATTCATTGCCAGAGTCTGCAGAATTCCCACTGATGCAGATGAACTCTGCAGAAGTGCTGTTACCAGCGCTCCGATAATCATACCAAGGAACGGATTTCCTCCCAGAACCTCAAAGGCCTTTGCAAAAATCGGCGCATCCGTGTAGGGAGAAATAGAGCCTGACATAAAATCAAGACCAATAAACAAAAGACCAAGACCAATGCAGATTTCTCCTGCTGTTTTCTTCTTCTGCCCTTTGGCAAATACCAGAAGCAAGGCTCCAATACCGATAATAGCCGGTGCATAAAAGCTGGGCTTCATAACCTCAAAAGCGTCTCCCAGCTGGCTCATGGAAACGATCCATGCTGTAATGGTCGTACCGATATTGGCACCCATGATTACGCCAACTGCCTGTGTCAGATTCAGAACACCTGCACTTACGAAACCGACGACCATAACCGTGGTAGCGCCGCTGCTCTGGATAATTGCTGTAATCAGAGCTCCCAGTGCTACTGCCAGAAGTCTGTTGTTTGTCAGCATTCCCAGAAAACTGCTCATCTTGCTGCCGGCTGTCTTCTGCATTCCGTCGGCCATAATATTCATACCGTACAGGAACATTCCAAGACCGCCAAGAAACCCAAATACATTTGACACGTCACTGATTGACATCTCGTCCTCCTCATCCCCCGCGTACTGTTTTTTTCTTCTCCTTAGCCGCAGATATTTTCATCATATCATACCCGTTCACGCATTTTCAACCGTATTTAAACTTTATGTAAAAATTCGGATAAATTCATGTAAAATGACGAAGGCTTTCGACATTTTTCGTGGCATATTACTACTTGAGCCTGAAAAATATGCAGAGTTTTTTCTTTTTTTCAGAATTAACATAAAATATATTTTATATTAAATTTAATGCTGATTCCGAAAATCCGATAAACATAACTTTTTCCAAGAAACAGAATGCCGGCATTCCTGAGTAAAAAAGGAATTCCGACATTCTTCTGTTTTCCCAACTATTAAGAAAGATGCTTGCTCGTGGGTTCCTCCGCCTGCTGCGGATCGGTTCTGCCAATTCAGCTTTCTTTCAGCACCGTTGTTTTGGGTCTTAACAACATTTTCGTTACTAAAAGCCCGCTCTTTTCTTCCTGGCTGCACTCCAGCATGCGAAGAGTAATCTTCTTTTTTCCTGCTTCTTCTATTGTTGCGGTTCCAATTACTGTTAAACGCTCTTCAAAATAGCGAGTATGAGCATTTACTGCTTTTTCCCCGGTAGAAAGTCTGGCTTTTATCCGCTTTCCTTCTAATTCTGCCTCAACAATATGTCCTCCCGCCCATGGTGTATATTTCATTCCTCTCGTTTGAACGCAAATCTCATAACTGCCAGGATCGTACACTTCAAACTCCCAGCTGGCAAAGTTTTCTGTATCAAACCAATGAATGATATTTCCATTTGCATCAATACAGAATTCATCTTCTGATAACAAATTATTCTTTTCTGCCGCAATATCAACATCTTCTATATTTTCGCCTGCTGTTTCTGTCTCCTTTCTGCCCAGTACATCTGCTTCCATGCCTTCTTTTTTTACATTTTTTTCTGTATTTTTTCGATGCAGTTTCGCCATATGAGAATACAAATGAATTTCCCCTCCCGGGAGCTGATACAAGCCCTGCTTTACTTTTGGTACTCCATCCAATTCAATTCGTATTACATCGTAAAAACAGTTCTCTGATGAAAATGGAGGTATCTTCAGAATTTTGCCACACTCTGTTTCTTCCATTTCCCATTGTATCGTCTTTCTTCCTTCGGATGTCAACAGTGATGCAGACAGAATTTCATTTTCAATTCCCGGTATCATCAGCATCTCTGGCTTTTCAAGCAAATACGCATAAAGTACGTTTCCCTTTTGAGAAATTCTTCCCCAGGGAAAATCAAACTGATACGGTGTTGCTTCTGTACCATATACAGCCTCTTCATTTACAGAAACCCATATCCCGATTTTTTTCAGAATTTCAATGCTCTCCTGCGGAATGGAGCCATCTGGTTTGGGACCGATATTAAGCAAATAATTCATTCCCTTACTCAAAAGTTCAATCAGTAAACGCAGCAATTCTTCCGGCGATTTCCAGTTGTGATCAGATTCCCTGTATCCCCACGCATTATTCAATGTTGCCTGTGTCTCCCAATGACCTGGAATCGTCCCTGACGGGAACTCATTGTCTCCCATGGAACTATAATCTCCAATTGACGGATCCATATGAATTCGGCCGCTTACCAGACACTCCGGCTGAAACTGCTTTACATATGCTTTTAATTCCAGGCTTTCCTCTACTGTCATTCCCCGAGGCATATCAAACCAGATCAGACCGATTTTTCCATACTCTGTCAAAAGTTCTTTTAGCTGTTTCTTACATTTTCCATCCAGAAATCTCCGATACTGTTTTTTCTCTTCCGGGAAATCCCAGTCATTTCCAAATGCATCCGGATCTTCCCAGTCCAATGCCTGACTGTAATAAAAACACATGGTTAACCCTGCTTTTCTTACCTCTTCTGCCAGTTCCCTTGCTACATCTCTGTGGGCCGGACACATTTTCACTACGTTATAGTCGCTGCACTTGGAATCATACATCGCAAAACCATCGTGATGCTTTGCAGTAAATACCACATATTTCATTCCTGCAGCTTTTGCCAGCTCTGCATACTCCTTTGCATTAAAATTTTCAAGTGTCAGACCCATTGCAGCTTTCTGATATTCTGCAACCGGAATCCTTTTCCTGCATTGCATCCACTCTACCAGTCCCGGAACCTCTTCTCCCTTCCACTTTCCTGCAAGTGAAGCATAAATCCCAAAATGGATAAACATACCAAATCGATCATCCAGCCACCATTTCAAATCTTTTTCCATCATATCTCCTTTTAACCTTTCACACCTGTCATTGCAATTCCTTCTACAAAATATTTCTGACCAATGAAGAATATAATAATCACCGGAATCAGCGCCACTGTTGTTCCTGCCATCATTTTTCCAAATTCTACATTATATTCAGACACAAAAATTTTCAGCCCCAGCGGCACTGTCAAAAGCTTTTTTGATTTCAAAAAAATCAATGGTGCCAGGAAATCATTCCACTGTCCTAAAAATGTAAAAATACCTAATGTTGCCATTGCAGGTTTCATATTCGGAAGCATAATTCTCGAATAAATCGTGAAATGTCCGCATCCGTCAAGCTTGGCTGCTTCGCACAGTTCATCCGGAATTCCCAAATAAAATTGTCTCAGCAGGAATACTCCATAAGCACTAAAGGCATGCATTAAAATCAAAGACATATGCGTATCAATCAAATTCAGCTTTTTCATAATGATGAAAAGTGGAATCATCGTTACCTGAAATGGTACCATCAAGGTTGCCAGATAGCATAAAAAAATTCTGTCTCTGCCCGGAAAATGGATTTTAGAAAATGCATACGCTGCAAAGGAACAGGTAAAGAGCTGAATCGCTGTTACTGTTGCCGATATCTTAAATGAGTTCCAATAATACAGCATAAAATTATAGTCTTCACTAAAAATTGCCTTCATATTATCCAAAGTGGGATTTTCCGGAATCCACTTAATCGGAAACTGAAAGATCTCCACCTCTGGTTTAAATGCTGCTGAAAGCATCCATAAAAATGGCAGAATCATCGTAATACCAGCCAGAGTAAGGATGATATAGGAACATATTCGAATCTTTCTCGCGTTCTCTGTTTTTCCAGTTGTTCTCATAATTGATGTTCCTCCTTCTTAATCATTCCACTTGCGCTGCCCGCGGTACTGAATTAATGTCACAATGAAAATAATAGCAAATAATACTACTGCCGCTGCCGAACCATATCCCATTCTGTAATTCTGGAAAGAATTGGTATAAATATACTGCACCAGTGTTGTCGTTGCCTGTCCCGGACCTCCTTCTGTCATAACATACACCTGATCAAATACTTTAAAGGAACCAATTGCTGCCATAATCAGGCAAAAAAATGTTACTGGTGCCAGCTCTGGAATGGTAATATGGCGAAATACCTGCCAGCGATTTGCCCCGTCAATCTTAGCTGCTTCCTCCAAATGTTTTGGTACACCCTGAAGACTTGCCAGATAAATGATGCTGTAATATCCGAAGTTTTTCCACACAGAAATAAGTACAACTGTTGCCATTGCCCATTGCGTACTGGTCAGCCACATCGGGGGATTTTCCATACCCATGGTCTTCAAAAACATATTAATCGGTCCGGATGTTGGATTTAACAGGGCCGCCCAGACATATGAAATTGCTACTGCTGATGAAATATACGGCATAAAAAATACTGCTCTGTACACTTTTACCGCTTTTAATTTCTGATTTAATAAAATTGCTACTGCCAGTGCAACCGCCAGGGTCAATGGAACAAAGGTCACGGCATAAACAAACGTATTTTTCAGTGCAATCAAAAAGCTTTCATGATGAAATAAATCCATAAAATTTTTAAGTCCGATAAATTTTGTTTTCTGCATTCCATTCCAGTTTGTCATACTTAAAAAAAATGCTGTAATCACTGGAATCAGCGAAAATGCAATAAATCCAATGATGTTTGGCAGCAAAAACAAATATCCTGCTGCTGTTTCCCTTGCTTTCAAAGATATTCTCCTCTTTGTTCTTACTTCAGATTCCATAATACAACCTTCCTTCTTACAATCTGTATTTCTTTTACCGATTCCCATTTTATCATTTCCAGTTTATAGTATCGATGATAAGAACCTATCACTTTTCGTTTTATTCTTTGTCCTTTTTCATTTCTTCCTAAGCAGATATATCATTATTCTTAGTTCTTAAATATAATGCATCTTTATAGAACAATTCTTAGTTTTACTGCGACGATTCTTTCCGGAAAAACCTCAGCAAATCATCTTCGAAATAAGTTTTTCCAAACAAAAAGATGCTGTTTTTCCGGAAGATATTTTTCAGGAAAAACAGCATCTTTTTCATTCGCTTTTTTGTTTTACTGGATCGACTCTTCTGCAATTTTGATTTCTTCATTACAGCGTCTTACAATGTTCTCCATTGTTTTATCTAAATCCTGGGAATCTGTTAAAAACAATTCAGACTCTTCTTTCAGTACCTGATCAATTTGTCCTGCAGCCATGTGATATGCCTTTTCTTCAACATGCTTGTGTGGATTAAAAATTACTGTTCCATTCGTAACAAATTCCGGCAGTCCTGCTGCATAGCTTTCCTGAATTTC
>ENA-UOJR01003240-UOJR01003240.1-human-gut-metagenome-genome-assembly--contig:-C115P-NODE-3240-length-10283-cov-6.212358_pt1 | contig 10283 bp, 9 predicted proteins | sample MGYA00242354_ERZ723901 | MGnify/ENA metagenome assembly ERZ723901
TATTTTAGCTTTCCGGCAGTAGTAATTATTCCGGCAGAACAGGAAAAACCAGTTCCTGCAATTTTGTCAATTTGTAAACGGGGTAATAAGGATGGCGATCCGGCGCGTCACTTTTTGAGCCCTTTCTGGCCGGCAGAAACAATGGTATCTAGAGGTTATGCAGCGGCAGTAATTTTGACCCAGGATATTGCACCTGATTATGATGAGGGATTCTCTATGGGCTTCCATAAATTGTTTCCGGAATTGAAAGAAAATAGACCGGAGGATGCATGGGGAGCACTCAGTGCATGGTCTTGGGGAGCAAGCCGGATGATGGATTATTTTGAGCAGGAGCCGTTGATTGATGAAAAAAGAGTGGTGGTTGCAGGTCATTCTAGAGGTGGAAAGACTGCGCTTTGGACATTAGCGCAGGATCAGCGTTTTGCAATGGCTCTCAGCAGCTGTGCGGGAAATTCAGGAGATGCGCTGGCTCGCCAGTCTAAGGGTGAACGGATTAAAGATATTGTTACGAGATTTCCTTATTGGTTTTGCCGCAATTACCAGAAATATGCAGAAAATGAGGAGCGGATGCCGTTTGATCAGCATATGCTGATTGCTTTAGCAGCGCCCAGACTGGTGTATACTACATCGAAAACATTTGACAGCTGGGCAGATCCGGAAGGACAATTTGAGTCTCTGATACAGGCAACTCCTGTGTATCGTCTTTTTGGGAAGACAGGAATGCCTTTGACAAAACAGCCGAAGCCGGAGCATCCAATTCACGATGGAGAAATCGGATATCACTTTAAGACAGGAAATCATGATCTGGATGAATATGACTGGGACTGTGTGATGGACTATGCAGACAAGCATTTAGTTTAATTTGATGCTCACCTTGGTTGTACTGTCAAAAATGGAATGATAAAAAGTTCCTGAGCCGCTCATAAAACCATGGAATCGGGTCATACTAGGATTAGTACAAAGGAAGTACAAATCAGAAACAGGTGAGTCCATGGGTAAGCCGAATAAGAAACTGAAGAAAATTTTCATAATTATGGGAATGACAGGAGCAGTCTATGGAAGCTTTCGCTTCCTGCTGCCTCTTGTGATTCCCTTTTTGCTGTCCTGGGGAATTGCAGCGGCGCTGAGGCCGTCCGCCCAGTGGTTGCAGAAACGGTTCTGTATTCGCTTCCGTGGAAGGAAATACAGGATTCCTCTGGGAGCGGCAGGGGTTCTGGAGCTGGCGGTTCTGCTGGCTGTTTTGGGATTTGCTGTCTGCAGCGGAGGACAGAAGCTGTGCAGGGAGGCGGCTATGCTGCTGTCTGCAGTTCCGGAATGGATAGAAAAGCTGGACGTATGGCTGACGGCAGTATGCCACAATATGGAAGAAATGCTGTGTCTGAAAAGCAATGTTCTTGTTTTTCTCATGAGAAAAATGCTGAAAGGGCTGCTGTCAGCAGCAACGGACGGGGCAGTTCCCTATCTGATGAGCAATTCTCTTGTGCTGTTAAAGCTGGGAATGGGGTGCAGTGTGTTTGTCCTTTTGCTTCTGGTATCGACAGGGCTTTGCCTGCAGGAAATGGATGTGTGGAAGGCCAGAATGAAGAAATCTGTGTTTTGCGAAGAATATGAAATGATTGCAGGAAGGCTGTCCATGACAGTCAGCGCGTGGCTGAAAACCCAGGGGGTGATACTGGTGCTGACGTCCTCTGTGTGTACGGCCGGTTTATGGATTATGAAAAATCCCTATTATTTTCTCTTGGGAACGGGAATCGGTCTTCTGGATGCGCTTCCTGTTCTTGGCACAGGGACAGTGCTGATTCCCTGGGCTGCGGCAGATTTTTTCATGGGGAACTGGAAGGGCGGTCTGGCGCTTCTGGTTCTGTATGGAGTCTGCTATTTTCTAAGGGAGATTCTGGAGGCCAGAATGATGGGGAGCCAGGTGGGCCTGTCTCCCCTGGAAAATCTTATGGCCATGTATGTGGGGCTTGAGCTGTTTGGAATTGCCGGATTTTTTCTGGGACCTCTGGGGCTGCTTTTGATTGAAGATCTGACAGAAGCGGTCTACCGGGATTCCTGATCGTGGAAATACCGGATCATTTCGTGAGTCAGGCTGGCGTGTTCGTCATCTTCTAAGGGAATGTCCTCCCGCTCGAACCATTCGGCCAGAGCAAGTTCGTTTTCATCCAGACGAATCTGCCCCGGCTCCTCCAGATCACAGAAGAACCCTGCCAGCAGAGTGTCAGAAAAGGACCAGGGCTGACTTTTGTAATAGCGGATGTTGGTGACCTTTAATCCAACTTCTTCCATAACCTCACGTTTTACTGTTTCTTCCAGAGTTTCTCCGATTTCTGTAAATCCGGCCAGGAGAGCGTACCGCTTATAGGTGCGCCCTGCGTATTTGGACAGCAGCAGGCGGTTTTTGTCTGTTACGGCGATGATGACGGCAGGGCAGATTTTCGGGTATTCCATTTGTCCGCATCTGGGACAGCGCATCATCCGCTCTTTCTCATCATGCTGGAGAGGAGAACCGCACCGGCCGCACCAGCGGCGGCTTTCATACCACTGAGAGAGCTGATACCCTGTAATTCCGGCAAAAGCCAGGTGGCGGGGAGAGGCGCTGCGGAAAAACTGGATATTTTCCAGGGAGAAGCCGGAGGGAGCCGGAATGCTGAGATTCTGAAGCAGATAAAAGGGCTGCCCGTCAACAGCGAAGAGATAGATGCTGTTCTGGTAAATATCTTCGTTTCCTTTTTCCAGATCCCGAAAACGCGGGAAATCAAAGGAGCCGTCCTCCCTGCGAAGCAGCAGGGACTTTCGTTCCTGAAAACAGAGTGCGAAGCTGTCGGGAGACGGGGGTGCAGGCCGGTAGGCGTTGTCAAAATGGTGAGGCGCAATATCCTGTATCATAGGGAAACCTTCTTTCTTATTTTATTAGGCAATATTCAGTCAGCGGCAGACTGCGATTCCTGCCAGGGCAGAAAGCAGAATCAGCAGAGTAGGGGACAGCTTTTTTTTTCGCAATTTTTTGCTGAGAAGCATGGCGGTCCACAAAAGGACAGCAATGAAAATGCCATCCGGGCGAAGGAAAATGGCTCTGTGGGGAACCTCTTCCAGTCTGATGCAGCAGCGGGCTGTCATCTGGATTCCGGCAGCCAGAACGATGCCGATAACGCATGGTTTAAGGCCCTGGAGAACAGCCTGAAGGTATTTGTTTTTCAGAGCTGTTTTTAAAACGGCAGTGATCAGCAGAATAATCAAAAAGGAAGGAAGCACAACTGCCAGGGTGGCAATGACAGCACCGGGAAAGCCAGCCTGACTGCTTCCGATATAGGTGGCCAGATTGACCATAATGGGACCTGGCGTGCTCTCACTGACTGCAATCATGTAGGCCAGAGCATCTTCCTCGAGCCATCCCCGGGATAATACCAGGTCACGGATCAGGGGAATGGCGCCGTAGGCGCCGCCGAAGGAAAAACATCCGATCTGCAGAAATCCTAAAAATAAACTCCAGTAAATCAAGAGGAAGCACCACCTTTCTTTTGGGACATTTCCTTCAGCAGAAAGATACAAAGACTGACGGCTGCCGCGGTCAGCATCAGGCTGATGGAGGAAAAATTCCAGGAAAAAGCAGAAATCATCAGCATAGCTGCCGCTGAGAAGATCATGATGATTCGGGGAAGCAGCTTTTTGGGCATTTTTTTAATCATAACAACAGCCGCGTCGAGAATCAAAAGTCCTGCACCGATTTTAATGCCCTGAAAAGCATGGGCAATAAGGGTGATCTCCAGAAAGTGATCCAGAAACCGGGAGATGACATAAATTACGGCAAAGGATGGAAAAACAATGCCCAGGGTAGCGGCAAGAGCGCCGAAAAAGCCGGCCTGCCGGTATCCGGTAAAGGTGGCGCAGTTAATGGCAATGGGGCCGGGGGTGGACTCTGCAATGACGGTAATATTCATCATTTCATCATGGGTGATCCATTGTTTCTGTTCTACACAGTGGTGTTCAATCATGGAAAGCATGGCATATCCGCCGCCAAAGGTAAACAGGCCGATGTTTGCAAATGTAAAAAACAGATCAGCCAAAAGGTTCATGAGAAATTCACACTCCTTTTCTTGTTTGGTAGTTTGTTCTTTTTATTATAGCATAGTTTTGGGGACGTTTACAGATGAGGAAATTTGTCGTATAATGAGGGACGGAGAAAACACAGAAAAACTGCAGGAAGCGGAACAATACTGAAAATCAGATAGAATCCGATAGAACAGGAGGAAATAGAAAATGACATTTACTTACCCGGCGGTGTTTACACCCCACAAGGATGGAAAAGGATATCATGCGGTATTTCCGGATTTGGAGTGCTGTGAGGCAGACGGACCGGATCTGGAGGATGCGATTGAAGATGCGAGAGACGCAGCCTATAACTGGCTTCTGGTAGAGCTGGAGGATGGCGGCGATTTTCCGGGACAGACGCATGTAGAGGATATGGATCTGCCGGAAGGGGCAGTGGTGAAAAATATTATGGTCCGCATCAAGCTGCTGCCGGACAATGACTAAGGATACAGAGGAGATAAAATTATGAGATACGAAGTGAGAACCCGCAATGTCTGCTCCAGCAGGATTGCCTTTGATTTAAATGGAGATGTAGTAAAAAACGTGGTCTTTACCGGAGGCTGCAACGGAAACCTGAAGGCTGTCAGCAAGCTGGTTGATGGAATGACGGTAGAACAGATTGAGGGATATTTAAAAGGAAATACCTGTGGTTTCCGTGATACCTCCTGCGCAGATCAGCTGGCTCAGGCTGTGCGCAAGTGCTATGAAGAAAGCCGGAAATAGGAAGAGATCTGCTTGACAAGCGTTTAAAAATGACGTAGAATCAAGCATACACGGGCAGAGTGACTGCCCATACAAAGGAAAGAGAATCGACTGTGAAGGGGATTAGTAGGCCTGCATACACATTCAGAGAGAGAGCCGCAGGGTGGAAGGCTCTTGTGTCACTGGAAGCTGAACCGGCCCTGGAGTTCCGCAGTGAACTGCGGCGCGGATTCCGGCGTTAATGGAAAAAGAGAGAGTATCCGAAGCCGGCTTTTCCGGGATTTCGTAATACTAAGCAGGGTGGTACCGCCGAATATATCTGATCATTCGGTCCCTTGTCGTCTGAACGGGCGGCAGAGGATCGGATGATTTTTTATTTCATAGGACGTAATTTCCTATGAAATAAAAACGCTCCGCGAGGATCGCCATGCGGCGGAGAGGATTTTGTCGCAGAATCGACCCGCCGCAGGCGGAAAAGCTCGCGAACTTCTTTTATATTTTATTTAGGAGGAAATTATGGCAAAGGAAAAGAAACTGGTAGAAGCAATCACATTCATGGACGTAGATTTCGCCGAGTGGTATAACGATGTGGTGAAGAAAGCAGAGCTGTGTGACTATGCAAGTGTAAAGGGCTGTATGGTAATTAAGCCGGCCGGCTATGCAATCTGGGAAAATATTCAGAAGGAACTGGATCGCCGCTTTAAGGAGACTGGAGTGCAGAACGTATATATGCCTCTGTTTATTCCGGAAAGCCTGCTTCAGAAGGAAAAAGATCATGTAGAAGGCTTTGCTCCGGAGGTAGCCTGGGTAACACATGGCGGACTGGATCAGCTGCAGGAGCGTATGTGTGTACGTCCGACCTCTGAAACTCTGTTCTGTGATTTTTATGCAAAGGATATTCATTCTTACCGGGATCTGCCGAAGGTTTATAACCAGTGGTGTTCTGTTGTCCGCTGGGAGAAGACAACCCGTCCCTTCCTGCGTTCCAGAGAATTTTTATGGCAGGAGGGTCACACTGCTCATGCAACTGCTGAGGAAGCAGAGGAGCGTACCATTCAGATGCTGAATCTCTATGCAGATTTCTGCGAGGAGGTTCTGGCTATTCCGGTAATCAAGGGTCAGAAGACAGACAAGGAGAAATTTGCAGGCGCAGAGGCAACCTACACGATTGAGTCTCTGATGCATGACGGAAAAGCTCTGCAGTCCGGCACCAGCCATAACTTCGGCGACGGCTTTGCAAAGGCATTCGGCATTCAGTATGCGGCAAAGGACAATACTCTGCAGTATGTACACCAGACTTCCTGGGGTATGACTACCCGTATGATCGGCGCCCTGATCATGGTACACGGCGATAATAACGGTCTTGTTCTGCCGCCGAGAATTGCACCGGTTCAGGTTATGATCGTTCCGGTTCAGCAGCAGAAGGAAGGCGTTCTGGATAAGGCCTTCGAGCTTCGCGACGTTCTTTCCGGCTTCCGTGTAAAGGTAGATGATTCTGATAAGAGCCCGGGCTGGAAGTTCTCTGAGTCTGAGATGCGCGGAATTCCGGTTCGTGTGGAGATTGGACCGAGAGATATTGAAAATAATGTGGCTGTTCTGGTTCGCCGCGATACTCATGAGAAGCTTACCGTTTCCCTGGATGAGCTGGCTGAGAAGGTGGGCGAGCTGTTGGATACCATTCAGCATGATATGCTGGAGAGAGCAAGAGCTCACCGGGATGCTCATACCTATGTGGCAACCGATTTTGATGAGTTTGTACAGACCATCAATGAAAAGCCGGGCTTTGTAAAGGCTATGTGGTGCGGATGCCAGGAGTGTGAGGATAAGATTAAAGAAGCTACGGCAGCAACCTCCCGCTGCATTCCGTTTAAGCAGGAGCAGCTGTCTGACAAATGTGTCTGCTGCGGTAAGCCGGCAACAAAGATGGTTTACTGGGGACGCGCATATTAATGGAGAATTACAGTTCAGGACGGCGGAAATATAAGCCGTCCTGAATTGTTGCAATGGAGGATTATGCGGATACAGATTCCCTCCCATGTGGAGTATATTATTGGAAAACTGAATCAGAACGGGTATGAGGCCTTTGCCGTAGGCGGATGTGTCCGGGATACCCTTCTGGGAAGAACACCGGGGGACTGGGATATTACCACCTCTGCCAGACCGGAACAGGTGAAGGCTCTGTTCCGCCGGACGATTGACACGGGAATTCAGCATGGAACTGTGACGGTGATGCTGGAGAAAACTGGATATGAAGTGACAACCTACCGGATTGACGGTGAGTATGAGGACGGGCGTCATCCCAGACAGGTGGAATTCACCTCGGATCTTCTGGAGGATCTGAAGCGCCGTGATTTTACCATCAACGCCATGGCGTACAGTCATGAAACAGGGATTGTAGATGCATTCGGCGGTGTGGAGGATCTGGAAAAGCGGGTGATTCGCTGTGTAGGAGAGCCTATGGAGCGGTTTGAAGAGGATGCGCTGCGGATTCTCCGCGCTATCCGGTTTTCCGCCCAGCTTGATTTTTCCATAGAGGAAAAAACGAGAGAGGCAATTACCAGGATTGCGCCGAATCTGGCAAAGGTCAGCCGGGAACGGGTTCAGATGGAGCTGACCAAGCTTTTATGTTCGGATCATCCGGAGCAGATTCGCCAGGTGTATGAGACAGGAATCAGCCGGTATGTGTCAGAAGAATTTTCCCGTCTTCCCTGGGAGAAGGCGGAGATTTCTCCCGGACTTCCCGGGGAAAAGTATGTGCGCTGGGCTGCATTTCTCCGGTGTGCCTGCCCGGGGGAGGAAGGTTTTCGGCAGAGCGGTTTCTCCTGTGAGAAAGAGGAAACAGGGAAAAGCTTTTTTGAGGAGAGAGAAAAGGCAGTGAAAACCGGGGGAAAGATTCTCAGGGATCTGAAGCTGGATAATGAAACGATTGGACGGGTGAAAACGCTGACCTCCTGGTGCGGAGAGAAGCTTCTTCCTGAGGCGCCGTCTGTCCGCCGCGCTATGAGTAAAATGGAGCCGGAGGTCTGGGATGCACTGATGGAGCTGAATCAGTACGGAGAGGAGATTTCCCGTCTGACAAAAGAGATTCGCCTTGCCGGGGATTGTCTGGATCTGAAGCATCTGGCTGTCAATGGCCGGGATTTGATGAGCGCCGGTGTCCGGCCGGGAAAGGATATGGGAGAGATTTTGAACCGGATGCTCCAGGAGGTTCTGGAGCACCCGGAAAATAATCAGAAAGAAATTCTGATGTCCATGTTTGTGAAATAGAAAAGCAGTGAGGGTGCCGCAAATTGCGGCATCCTCATTTTTTCTGCTGCAGGAGAAGAAGTCTTGGGGAGAGTTTCTTTCTTATCTGACAGTGCAGTGAAAAAACCAGTTTTCAAAGGTATCATAAAGAAGATGGGACAGATCCTTGACAGAAGGAGGAAGTGTGCGTCCCGGATGGGAAACCATCAGAAGGTAGTAGTACTGAGGCGTTTCAAAAGCCGTGCATCGCTCCTTGGCTTCTTCTGGAATCAGGCCGGCAGGAAGAATGGTGTCTGCAGCTCCGACAGCGGCAAGGAACCTTAAAATAGAAAGCTCAGATTCACATACAATGGAGCCCGGGGTCTCATTTTGTTCGGCAAAGAGCCGTGTCTGTTCCTGATAAAAGGCCGTATCCGGCAGGGCAGTCATAATGCGTACAGGATTCTCTCTGGTATTGCCGTAGCAGTAGACCAGTTCTGTTTCAGCAAGAATCCGGCTGTCCAGAATGGGATGATCCTCCTGACTGGAAAAATAGATCCCCAGATCGGCTGAGGCATTCAAAAGGGATTCTTCTATTTCCTCTCTGCTGCCTTCACTGATAGAAAGGCTGACATTGGGGCAGAGAAGGGAAAATGAATCGCAGATGTGATTCCTGAGAACGGGAGCAACGGAAGGATCGCACTGCAGGTGGAGATGTCCGCCGTGTCCCTGGCGGTAGGCACGGATATGCTCTTCCATTTCAGAATCAATCTGAAGAATGTTACGGGCAAAGTTGACAAAAATTTTTCCTGCATTGGTAGGCTGAAGGCGGTTGTGAACCCGCGTAAACAGACGGGTACACAGCATATCCTCTGCATTGCGGAGACAGCGGGAAAGGGCAGGCTGGGTCAGATAAAACCGTTCTGCTGCCTTACTGAGACTTTTTTCATCTACAATGGCAATGATATAGCGGAGAAGCTGTGCATTCAGATTAATCTGCGGAGCACTGTGGTAGGTCTGCCTGGAACGGTGCAGAGCTGATTCAGCAGCAGAGGAGGCATCGCGGCTGTTTTCACCGGGAGCGGCAGAAGGAGCGGAGTTTTCCTGGGGAAGGGAGCGCTCTGTGAGACGAATCATTTCTTCGGCTTCCGGGCAGGGAATGGGCTGATAACGCTTATCAGAAAGACGTTCTTTCATCAGAAGACCTGCAAGATACCGTTCCGGCTCTGTAAGCGTGTGATCAGCCGGATAGCGGATATGGAGTGTCTGGTAAACCGGAGGATTGAGCGGGCGATAAACCAGTTCTTCACATGGAAATACATGGGCCTGGGAAACAAGACCGACTCCGACTGCCTGATGGAGCATGGAATCAACCAGCATAACATCGTTTGATTCAAAGGTTACAACAGGACTAAAGCCGGCCTGTTCAAACAGCTCCTCTGCAAGAATCCGGATACTGTGACGGTGCCCCTGCAGAACAAAGGGAGTATCGCGCAGATCAGACAGGCGGATGCTTTCCTGGGAGGACAGAGGATGAGAGACAGGAAGTGAGATCAGGAGTTCCTCGTGGGCAAAGGGCAGATCGGTTGTTTTGTCCGAGGTCTTTCCGGATCCGATGGCAAGATCAATCTGGCCGTGCTGAATGGCTCCTGGCTGTTCGCTGGCATAAAGCTCTGTCAGGGACAGGGTAATGTCCGGATAACGGCGGGAAAAGGGATTGTAAACCTGGCTGTAGATGATAGCGCCGCGGTTTGGTGCAGTAGCCAGACGGATCAGAGTGTGATCAGAGCCAGTGACAGCACGCATACTTTGGAGCATTCTGGTCTGCTCATCCAGAATTTTCTGGGCAGATTCAATGACATATCGGCCAACTGCAGTAGGGGTAAGCTGGCGGTGATAGCGAAGAAAAAGCAAAAATCCAAGGGATGATTCGTATTCAGAAAGAAATTTGCTGAGCGCCGGCTGAGAAACACCCAGTACCCGTGAGGCTCCGGAAAGGCTTCCCAGATCGGCGATGGTTACAAGGTAATAAAGCTGTCTGGTTGTCATAAAAGTTTCCCTCCTTCGCAGATTCTATAGGTTTCCTGATCTTTGTTATTTCTATCATAAATCTTTTGATAAATCTGTCAACAGTAAATTCTATAAGTATAACTAAAATGATATGAAGAATATAATTATTTGGGGTTTGTAAAAAAAACGTTAATCTTATATAATACAACTATCAGATGACAGAAAATAAAAAAATAAGACAGAATGCGTTGAAT
>ENA-UOJR01003256-UOJR01003256.1-human-gut-metagenome-genome-assembly--contig:-C115P-NODE-3256-length-10250-cov-5.924669_pt1 | contig 10250 bp, 7 predicted proteins | sample MGYA00242354_ERZ723901 | MGnify/ENA metagenome assembly ERZ723901
GGCCGCCGCGTAGCGGCTAGTATTTATCGCGTCCAAGTTTCGGGGCGCAGTTCAGCGTCGGGTTCCCCGTTGTGCGTTTGCGTGGGATGTCGCGCGTCATGCAACAAGAGCGGACGTGCTACTTCATGATCTTGCGGAACATGCCCATCACGTCGTCATAGGTGGCCTCGCGGGGGTTGCCCGGGAAGCAGGCGTCGGCCATGGCGTCCTTGGTGAGCGTGTCGAGCTCCTCCTCGGTGATGGCCTCGCACACGGTGGGGATGTTCACGTCCACGGAGAGCTGCTTGACGGCGGCGATGGCGGCATCGGCGGCCTCGTCGGCGCTCATGCCGGTGGTGTCGACGCCCATGGCGACGGCCACCTGGGCCAGGCGCTCGGTCACGACGGGCTTGTTGAACTCCATCGCGATGGGCAGCAGCATGGCGCAAGCGACGCCGTGCGGGGTGTCGAAGTGCGCGGAGAGCGTGTGGGCCATGGAGTGGTCCACGCCCAGGCCGACGTTGGAGAAGCCCATGCCGGCGATGTACTGGGCAAGGGCCATGCCCTCGCGGCCGGAGCCGGGAACGCCGCTCTTGGCCTCGGCAACGGCGTCGCGCAGGTTCTTGGAGATGAGCTCGATGGCCTTGAGGTGGAACATGTCGGACATCTCCCAGGCGCCCTTTGTGGTGTAGCCCTCGATGGCGTGGGTGAGGGCGTCCATGCCGGTGCTGGCGGTGAGGCCGGCGGGCATGGTGGCCATCATCTCGGGGTCGACCACGGCGACCTCGGGGGCGTCGTTGGTGTCGACGCAGACGAACTTGCGGACCTTCTCGACGTCGGTGATGACGTAGTTGATGGTGACCTCGGCCGCGGTGCCGGCGGTGGTGGGCACGGCGATGGTGAACACGGCGTGGTTCTTGGTGGGGGCGACGCCCTCGAGGCTGCGCACGTCGGCGAACTCGGGGTTGGTGATGATCACGCCGATGGCCTTGGCGGTGTCCATGGCGGAGCCGCCGCCGATGGTCACGATGGAATCGGCCTCGGCGGCCTTAAAGGCCTCCACGCCGTCGACGACGTTCTGGATGGTGGGATTGGGCTTGATGTCGGAGTAGACGCTGTAGGCGATGCCGGCCTCGTCGAGCAGGTCGGTGACCTTGGTGGAGACGCCGAACTTGACCAGGTCGGGGTCGGTGCAGACGAACACCTTCTTGTAGCCGCGGCGGGTGAGCTCGCCGGGGATCTCGGCGATGGCGCCGGCGCCGTGATAGGAGATGGTGTTGAGGACGATGCGGTTGGCCATGATGGTTCCTTTCTCGATGACCGATGCGGGCGACACGCGCGGCGTCAGTGCCGCGCCTCGTGGTGGCCCGCCTTACCCCATGATACGACGAACGCGTTAGAGATATCCGCTGATGTCCAGGTCGGGGTCGGCAAATTCGGAGGAGTTGTCCTGCCCCGAGCTCGCCCGCGCGAGCAGGAAGGGGCGCACGAGGGCCTGATGGTTCTCCGTGGGCATGGCGTTGCCGGCGCGGAGCTTGTTCTCGATTTGCGCGATGAGGTACTGCACGCCCTTGCGGCCGATCTCGTATCCGGGGGGCGCGATGGTGGTGAGGGGGACGCTGCCGCTCCAGGCAAGCGGGTTGCCATCGCAGCCCGCAACCTTGATGTCGTGGGGGACGCGCAAGCCGGCCGCCTGGATGCCCGCGATGGCGCCCGTGGCGAGCACGTCGGAGAGGGCTATGATGAAATCCGGGCGCTCGGATGCGGCGCGCTTGGCAAGACGGTGGCCAACTGCATAACCGTCTTGCGCGAGGTTCCACGAGCCCTCATCAATAAATTCAAATGTGACGCCGGTGCGCGTGTGCACGACGTCTTCAATGCCGGCGATGCGCAGACCGAGCTTCTCGAACTCGTTCTTGCCGAACACCGCCACGCGCCGCGCCCCCGCGTCGATGGCGTGCTGGGCGATCAGCCTGCCCTGCGAGCGGTTTGCCGCGCCCACGAAATACCCGGGCTCGTCGCTGTGAAAGTCCAGGTACGCGGTGGGAACCGAGGGGGTTGCCATGGAGGGTTTCCACCCGGGGACGCTTATGGGCTGCACCAGGATTCCGGCCACCTGCGTGCCCATGAAGTAGCTGAGGTAACGGGCCGAGAGGATGTCATCGTTGTCGGCATTGGCCATGAGCAGGCCGTAGCCGTGCTTTTTTGCCTCGGCGTTCGCGCCGTTGGCGATTTGGAGCGAGATGCCGTGCTCAAGGCTGGGCAGGACGAGGCCGAAGGAGCGGTTCTTGCCGCCCGCGAGCATGCGGGCGCTTTGATTGGGCGCGTACCCCAGCTTGGCGGCGACCTCGTTGACGCGCTTGAGGGTCTCGGGCCGCACCTTCTCGGGATGGTTGAAGGCGTTCGAGACGGTGCCGAGGGCGACGCCCGCCTCGTTGGCTACATCGCTGATGGTTACGGTGGTATGGCGAGCCATGGTGCCTCCAAAGCCGCGTGGTGACGCGCTGGGTCCGCTGACGGAAACGGCCATATTGTATCGCTTCAACGAGCGGCGCGGTCAGTCTCGCGGCCCGTCGCGCAGCGCTAAGGCAAGAGTTGGCGCCATGTCTCGCATAGCGCGCGGTATCGCGCCTCGTATTGGCTTCCGCGCTGCCAGATCAGGCAGAAGTCGTGCTCGACCGTAAAGTCACGCGGTGTGATGTCGATGAGCTCGCGATGTTCGAGTTCGCGTTGGACCGCCGCTCGGTACAGGAACGTGATTCCGGCCCCCTCTTTCACGCACGCCTTGATGGTGGGTATGCTCTCGAGCTCCACCGCGCTGGCGAAGTCGTCGATTGACAGGTCGCGGGCGGCCAGGTGCTTCTCCAGGATCTCGCGCGTGCCCGATCCCGCCTCACGCAGGATGAGACGGCGGTCGAGCAAGTCGCGTATGGACGCTGGTCGCGCGGCGGCAGCGGGGTCCGGGCCCGCTACGGCGATGTAGGGCTCCCGCGAGAGGACCTCACTGGCGAATCGCTCGCGATCGAAGGAACCCTCCACGAGGGCGAAGTCGATCTCGCCGCGGTCGAGCGCCCGGACCAGGTCCCGTGTGTTGCCCGCGCGCATGGTGACGGGGCAATCGGGGTCTCGGCCGAGGTGCGCCGCCACGATGCGCGGGGCGACGTAATCTGCGATGGTGCGCGTGCAGGCGAAGATAAGCGGGATGGGCCTTCCGGAGTCCCGCGCGCCCGCCAGGCGCGCCGCCTCGTCGCGCATGCGCCTCTCGTCGTTCTCCATGGTGAGCAGGCGGTCGTAGAGCATGCGGGCCGCGGGGGTGGGCTCTATCCCACGCCCCGTCTTGGAGAAGAGGGCGCACCCGTAGTACGCCTCCAGTTGTCTGACGTGCTGGGAGACGGCCGGTTGCGTTATGAGGAGGGCGTCTGCGGCGCGGGTGAAACTGCGCTGCCGGTACACCTCTAAAAACGTGTGCGCGCGGTAGTCGAGCATGATGGTCTCCCTATTCGGCAAACATCATAAGAAATAACGATGAGACTATAACCAATCGCATATAAATCATTATAGCCGCAGGTTCTACCATAGACATGCACGCAAGGCCCCGCATGGGACGGGGGAGATACAGGAAAGGTGGACGCATGGAGCTGCTCAAGGATTTCAAGGGCCTGTGGAGGGGTGTCGCGCTGGCGCTGGCGATATCGGTGCCGGCGTGGCTGCTTGGCAGGAGGTTCGAAGTCATCGGCGGCCCCGTCTTCGCCATTCTGATTGGCATGGCGATCGGGCACGCCCTGCGCGGCCGCACCGCCATCGCGGACGCCGCGGCCCCCGGCATCAAGTACACCTCCAAGAAGATCTTGCAGTACGCGGTGGTCCTGCTCGGCTTCGGCCTCAACCTGGGGCAGATCGCCAAGGTGGGAGCCAGCTCACTGCACATCATCGTCTGCACCATCACCACCTCGCTGGTCATCTCCTTCGTGCTGTGCCGGGCGCTGCGCATCCCTCGCAAGATTTCGACGCTCGTGGGCGTGGGCTCGTCGATTTGCGGAGGGTCGGCCATCGCCGCCACCGCGCCCGTGATCGATGCCGATGACGAGGAGATCGCGCAGGCCATCAGCGTCATCTTCCTGTTCAACATCATCGCGGCCCTGGTGTTCCCCGCGCTCGGCGGCATGTTGGGCATGAGCAACGAGGGCTTCGGCCTGTTCGCCGGCACCGCCATCAACGACACCTCCTCGGTCACCGCCGCGGCAGCCGCGTGGGACGGCATGCACCCGGGCGCCAACGCGCTCGACCACGCCACCATCGTCAAGCTCACCCGCACCCTGGCCATCATCCCCATTACGTTGTTCCTGGCCTTTTGGCAGGTTCGACAGGCCGAGCGCGCGGCAAAGGCGGGGCAGGGGGACGGCCGTTCCGCCGGTTCCTTCGACATCAAGAAGATCTTCCCGTTCTTCATCCTGTTCTTCGTGTTGGCGAGCGTCATCACTACGGTGTTCGCCCTGCCCGCGGCGGTGACCGCGCCCATCAAGACCTTGTCCAAGTTCTTCATCGTCATGGCGATGGCGGCCATAGGTTTTAACACCGATGTGGTCAAGTTGGTCAAGACGGGTGGCAAGCCCATCTTCATGGGCCTGTGCTGCTGGATCGGCATCACGTTGGTGAGCATGGGCATGCAGGCCGCCCTGGGTCTCTGGTAGGCGTTTCGCCGGCGGGCGAGCCGGCCCGTCCGCCGGGCTTTCCAATCGCCATATTCACGTTTGGCGCTTCTATATGCATACCGTTGCTCGACCAAAACGGCCGTCCACCAACTTTTGGTCGTAAAGCCCGTGTAAGGCGGGAAAGATGGGGTTAACGGTTATGCACGCGCCCGGGCAAAGGGCCGGGCGCCCGACAGATAGGAGCCGACCATGGGTCTGAAGGCTGATCAGGAGATCTCCCTGGATTTCGAGGGGCTTTTGTCCTACCTGCGCTCTAAGACGCGCGTGTTCATGGATGTTGACGGCCATGAGTACTACGTGACCCACACCGACGGGTACTGGCGCGTCCAGGACTGCGAGCGCTTGAATGACAAAGGCCGCTTCGTCGACTGCTCCGAGCTGGTAACCACCCTCCCAGAGCTCGTCGAGCTGCCGTGGCTCGATGGCAAGAGCGTGCACGACCTCGCCGCCACCGCCGTGTTTTACGAGTCCGTCCAGGAGGGCTGGGTGTATCCCAACGGTCCCGTCGAGGACGCCCAGGACGAGGAGGAGCCGGCCGAGGTTCCCGCGGCCTAGGTGGGTCGGCGTTCTCGCCTTCGTTCGCATGCGCGGTCGTGGGTAACTGGTGTTAAGAATTGAAACAACCGCATACGACTCGTGACGAAGTCAAAAAGCCGGGATACAATGGTATTTCGGCTTTTTTGCGCCGGTCAATCGCATGTCGTTAGGAAGATCGGGGGAGATGACTTCATGAGATTGCTGTGGCAGACGATCAAACCGTACAAGGCTCTGGTCGCGGCGACGCTGGCGGCCCTGCTGTTGGATGTCGCCGGCACGCTGTATGTTCCCACCATGCTGGCGGGGATGATCAACCAGGGCGTGACGAGCGGGGGCACGGATTTCATCTTGGGTCAGGGCCTCAAGATGCTCATTGCGTGTTGCTGCGCGAGCGGCGGAGCCCTGCTGGGCAACTACCTGTGCGCGCGCCTTGCCTCCTATGTGGGCCGCGACATCCGCAACGCCGTCTACGAGGCCTCGCTCGCCTTTTCTGGCAGCGACTTCGAGGAGTTCGGCACCGGCTCCATGATCACCCGCACGCTCAACGACGTGAACGTGATCCAGCAGACGGTCATGCTCGCGACCCAGGCGATGCTGCCCGTGCCCATCATCTGCGTCATGGGCACGGTTCTCGCGTTCAGGGTCGACGCGCAGATGGGCGCCATGATGCTTGCCGTGGTCACCGTGGTGATGATATTCGCCGTGATCGCCGTGCGCCGCGCCGCCCCGATCTTCGAGAAGATGCAGGGCTTCATCGACCGCATGAACGTCGTGTTGCGCGAGAACATCATCGGCGTGCGCGTGATCCGCGCCTTTGGCAAGGAGCGCCATGAGGAGGGCCGCATGGGGCGCGTGTTCTCCGATTACGCCGACGCCGCCATCAAGGTGAACTGGATCTTCGCGGGCGTGGACTGCTTCAGCTTCTGCCTCATGAACATCGCGGAAGTGCTGCTCATGTGGCTGGGCGGCAACCGCGTGGGCGCGCACGCCATGGAGATCGGCAGCATCTCCGCCGTGGTGGAGTACGCCATGCTCATCATGTTCTACATCATGATGGCGCAGTTCGTCGCCCTCATGGTGCCGCGCGCCATAGTCTGCCTCCAGCGCTGCTCCGAGGTCATCCATATGCAGCCGAGCATCGTCGACGGTCGAGATGGGGTTCGGATGGATGCCGCGTCGGATGTGGTGGCCGCATTCGAGCACGCGTCGTTCCGTTTCGATGACGCCGATGAGGACACCCTGCACGACATAGATTTCGCCTGCCGACGCGGCCAGACCACGGCGATCATAGGGCCAACCGGATCGGGCAAGTCCACCATCGCCAAGATGCTGCTGCGCCTGCATGACGTCACGGCCGGCAGCGTGCGGTTCTCCGGTGTCGACGTGCGCGACCTTGCCCAGCGCGACCTGCGCGAGCGCATCGCCTACGTCCCTCAGAAGGCGTGGCTGTTCAGCGGCACGGTAGCGAGTAACCTGCGCTACGGCAACGATCGCGCCACCGATGCCGAGATGCGCCATGCACTCGACGTGGCGCAGTCCGACTTCGTGTGGGGCCTGCCCGAAAAGCTCGAGGCGCCCGTGGCCCAAGGGGGCACCAACTTCTCCGGCGGCCAGCGTCAGCGTCTGGCCATCGCGCGAGCCCTCATGAAGCACGCCGACCTGTACATCTTCGACGACAGCTTCTCGGCGCTCGACTTCAAGACCGATGCCGCGCTGCGTCGGGCCCTCGGGCCCGAGACGCGCGACGCGGCGGTGCTCATCATCGCGCAGCGCATCAACACCATCCTGCACGCCGATCAGATCATCGTGCTCAAGGACGGCCGCATCGAGGGCAAGGGCACGCACGAGGAGCTCATGGAGAGCTGCGAGGTGTATCGCGAGATCGCAAACAGCCAGATGAGGGGAGGCGAGTAGCATGGCGTGGTCCAAGAAGAAGCGCGACGACGGAGCCGACGAGCTGTTCTCCGAGAACGCCCGCATAGAGCGCGAGCGTCGCGAGGGCGCCATCGAGGACGCCCAGGCCATGGCCGATAGCTCGGGCACGCCCGAGGAACAGCTCGAGATCCCGCGAGACACCTGGGGCACGGTGCGCCGCCTGTGGGGCGCCGCCCGCGGCGAGCGCTGGCGTTTCGGCGTGGTGGTGGCCGCGATCTTGGCCTACACGGCCTTCCACGTGGCGGCCCCCGCCTACAGCGCGCACGTGATCGACGTGCTATGGGCCAATATCCAGGCCGCGTTCGCCCAGGGGCGCATGTTCACGGTCGGATGGGATACCGGCGGCCGCGAGCTCGCCATCTACTTCGGAATCTGGACGGCCGCCTGCGCGCTGTACTCGGTGCAGTGCTTTGTCATGGCGGGATTCGCCGAGAAGCTCAACCTGTCTTTGCGCGCGAGCATCGCCCAGAAGCTCAACCGCCTGCCGCTCAAGTTCTACGACGCGCATAAGCCCGGCGAGGTGGTGAGCCGGGCCACCAACGACCTGGACAAGATGTCCGAGGTGCTGCAGACGGGCCTGCTCAAGCTCATGAGCGCCGTGGGCACCATCATAGGCGCGCTCATCATGATGTTCCGCTACAGCTTCCTGCTCACCGGCATCTTCCTGGTGTTCGCCCTGCTTTCCACCGCGGTCACGCAATACGTTTCCAAGCGCACCCTGCGCCTGGCCGCCGAGCGCCAACGCTATGTGGGCAAGCTCACCGCGACGGTTGAAGAGGCCTACTCCGGCCGTCTCATCATCAAGAGCTTCAACCGCGAGGGGGCGAGCGCCGCGGAGGTCCGCGAGCTCTCCGACAAGCTCGCGACCGCCAGCCGTCGAGCCGATTTCATGACGAACGCCATCAGCCCGCTGATCCGCTTCATCATCCGTCTGGCACAGGTCATCATCGCCGTCGTCGCGGGCGGCATGCTGGTGGGAGGGCAGATTACCATCGGCGTGTTCCAGGCGTTCTTCCACTACATCTACCAGGTGTCCGAGCCGCTCACCCAGCTCTCGTTCACCATCAACACGCTGCAGAACGCGCTCGCGAGCGTGGAGCGCGTGTTCGACATCCTGGATGAGGAGGAGGTCGAGCCCGACCCCGTGCCCGAGGTCGCCACGCACGTGCCGGCGGACGTGGAGGGCCGCGTGGACTTTGAGCGCGTGCGCTTTGGCTATGATCCGGAAAAGCCCCTCATGCGCGATGTGACGTTCCACGTGAAGCCCGGCCAGAAGATCGCCATCGTGGGCGCCACAGGCGCGGGCAAGACCACGCTCATCAACCTGCTCATGCGTTTTTACGAGATCGATGGCGGAAAGATCGCGCTGGACGGTGTGGACACCCATGCCATGTCGCGCGCCGATCTGAGGCAGAACTTCGGCATGGTGCTGCAGGATGCATGGCTGTTCGATGGCACCATTGCCGAGAACATCGCCTATGGGCGACCCGATGCCACGCGGGAGGAGATCGAGGCCGCGGCCAAGATGGCCCGTGTGGACCACTTTGTTCGCACGATGCCGCAGGGGTACGACACGCATGTGGAGAACGACGCGGAGAACATCAGCCAGGGGCAGCGCCAGCTGCTCACCATCGCGCGCGTGATTCTGTGCGACCCCAAGATCCTCATTCTGGACGAGGCCACGTCGAGCGTGGACACGCGCACCGAGCGCGATATCGTCCGCGCGATGGAGACGCTGATGAGCGGACGGACGAGCTTCGTGATCGCCCATCGCCTGAGCACCATCGTGGACGCCGACCTGATCTTGCATATGCGGGCGGGCACCATCATCGAGCAGGGCACGCACGAGGAGCTGTTGGCGGAGAACGGCCCGTACGCCGAGCTGTATAGGAGTCAGTTCGCGTAGGCCGAACCTCGGTTTGCGGCATCCGGCCATTCGGCCGAAACGTTTGCAGAGGGTGGGATTGTCGAGAATGAAACGAATCAACCGTTGATTTTTCGACAATCCCACCCTCATGTACCAACGGTGCCGTTCAGGGGCCGTCAACAGGGTCGCACGGGGACTGTCAGCAGGGTGACTCGGGGCATCGACAAGGCCGTCCGCAGCGACGGCGTTGCGGCGGCGGGGTCTGTTACCGCTGACGTGTCCTAGACGACCGTTCGGCAGAATGGTCGAAGATCCTTCTGTACGTGCGGGGCGTGCCGCAATGCGGCAAGATGGCCGCATGCCACCATGCCCCCGCCCTGTACCTGCTGTTTTGTCCCCGGGATTATTCACTAGAAAATTGAATCGATTAAACAACCCCTCAACCTGCGACTTTGTAATATTTCTCCTGTTCGACGAAGGGTTGAATATTGCGGATAAGCGGCATACCATTTTCGTTGTTGTGTTCAAACCGTGTAGCAACAAAGGAGGTTGTGTGATGGTAAGTATCGTTTTGGCAAGCCATGGTGATTTGGCCGAGGGTCTCAAGATGACCGGTTCGATGGTCTTCGGTGATCAGCCCAACGTCGCCACGGTTTCCCTCATGCCGAGCATGGGTCCGGATGACTTCCGCCAGAAGGTGGAAGAGGCGGTCGCTTCCTTCGACGATCCCGAGGACGTCCTGTTCCTCGTCGATCTGTGGGGCGGCACCCCGTTCAACCAGATCAGCGGTCTGTTTGATGCCCACCCCAACTGGGCGATCCTGACCGGCGTGAACCTGCCGATGCTCGTCGAGGTGTACACTGCTCGCTTCGACGCATCCAAGACTGCGCACGATATCGCCAAACACGTCATTTCCGAGGCCCGCGCCGGCGTTCGCGTCAAGCCGGAGTCTCTCGAGCCGGAAGAGGTCAAGCCCGCTGCAGCGGCGGCGCCGGTCGTTTCCCAGGGCGCCATCCCCGAGGGCACCGTTCTCGGTGATGGACACATCAAGTTCGTGCTCGCTCGCGTCGACACGCGCCTGCTCCACGGTCAGGTGGCAACCACGTGGACCAAGATGACCAAGCCGGACCGCATCATCGTCGTGTCCGACGCCGTGTCCCACGACGACCTGCGCAAGTCCATGATCATGGAGGCCGCGCCTCCCGGAGTCAAGGCCCACG
>ENA-UOJR01003258-UOJR01003258.1-human-gut-metagenome-genome-assembly--contig:-C115P-NODE-3258-length-10248-cov-4.883155_pt1 | contig 10248 bp, 7 predicted proteins | sample MGYA00242354_ERZ723901 | MGnify/ENA metagenome assembly ERZ723901
AGCGGTATGGGCACTGAAACTACCAGTGCCACATACCGACGTACTCAAAACCCACGAGTCACAAAGTCTTTCTACTGATTTACTGGAATCCTAAAAGATTAGCAACTGTCCTCATCCCACCACACCTGACAAAAATGTTCGATATTAACCAGTAAATGACCACTTTTTGACCACTTTTTTATAAAATGACCAGTAAATGGTCACTTTTTGACCACTTTTTCACCGCAAATACTATATCGAACACTTGCTCCTTTTCCGGTTTTCACGATATAGCCCTTCTCCGCCATCTCATCAATCACCTTTCTAGCAGAAGTTCTTGACTTATATCCACACACTTCTGCCGCCTTTCCTGTACTTATGCTGCCACGTTCAAAAATATAGTGCAGAATGGCTTCTTCTTTTTCACTCAACAATGACGTTTTTTGTTCTAACGTTTGTTCTTCCACGCGCAAATCCGCTGCGCCCGGAATATATACAACCTGTCCAACTTCTAACTTTAAAGTGACACGGTCTGCGCGAACCGAAAAATCAAATTCAGGTTTTTTCCAGTTTTGCTCTTTCCATGCGGTCATAATCTTATCAACTCCACTGCCGGCACGCTCACCAACATTGACAAACCCAAACATCTTCAAAATATTCGGGTTTCTAGGATCGCTATTTCCTCCCGCATAAAATTCCTCTTTTGTAATTCGTATGGTTCCCGGATTTGAAATCGTTATCTCTTTTCCCTTTTTAACAACAACCACACCTCGTCTTTCATAATAATTGGAATGCGCCAACGCATTTGCCACAGCCTCTCCTAATGCCGCATGCACATCTACACGATCCACTCGGTATCCATCCTTGCGGTTTACAAAAGGTACTGCAATATCATCATCGATCCGATTAATTACTTTATAGTAAAAATCATAAAGATTACCGCTCCAATCTCCTTCATCAGAATGTGTCCGAAACAACCATCTAACAGATTTATCCTCACTTTCTTCGCGATAGTCTAAAAAATAATTTGGAAATACTTCTGTTATCCGATAAGCATCTCCAAAAAACAACAAGCCTGCGATAGTTGGAGACAGTTCCCCTTTATTATTCTTGGCAACGGCCCGCAGTTTCATTAAAAATTCATCATTTTCAAGTAAATTCCACGGATGTCCTTGATGCAATTGTTCAAATACAATCCGATATCCCTTGATGGTATCTGTATTCAACGCATCCAACGCCATATTATCTAATACTTCGGTATCTGTTCCACCATCTCGCTGATCTGCAAACATAGCTCGGACTGCTTCCTCTGAACACAGAAAATCCCCCTCGTAGTCCCTGCGATAAGTTCCTTTCATCGGATCAACACCAATATACACCGGCTTATCATGTCGGTCTGCTGCCGGAACATCAATTCTAAGAATTGTTTTCCCTTCAACAACCACAGGATACACATGATGATTCAATAAAATGTTTTTTGATACTTTGTGTCGATCATTCACTATACTCCAAAAATCTTTTTGATACTTGATTACTTGCTTTTCAGATAAACCTTCCACCGTAAAAGAATCGCGGTGTTCTTTGATTCCAAGGAACATCGTTCCACCATCTGTATTTGCAAAAGAGGAATATGTCTCCCATATACTTACCGGAAGACCATTTGCAGCAAGTTTGCACTCATACTCATGGTTTTCCTTCAGTTCCAACTGATTTAATATCTCCTGTTTCACAATGTCCGCCTCCAATCAACTACTATCCCCTTATATCTTTACCAATAAATCCGCTCATATAACCTTCTTAGTAATTCAAATAATAAATTTACAATATGATATTATACTACCACAGAACAAAATGTGAATCAACGACAAAAGCCCATCCGCAAGAGACAAACATTATCCTATCTCAAGACGAATGGGCTTTTTCTATCCCCTTACTATTTCGTTACTCTTCCGCTTTCAAATAATTTACATGCAGAAGTTCGTGGCTTCTTCCTTTCAAGACTCCATTTTCGTAGAGCTGGCTCACGACCGGATTTTCGCCGGAGCGTTTAATAATCGCAGATTTGTCTGCTTTATACATTCCGGTAGAGCGTTCCTGTTTGACGGACTGATAGCCAAATGGCTGACCGGCACCGCCGATACATCCATATGGACACGCCATAACCTCGACAAAATCAAAATATTCTTCACCGGAACGAATCTTTTCAATCAGGTTATCCGCATTTCCAAGACCGTTTACAACGCCGATTCGCAGTGTTTTTTCGCCGATTTCAACCTCTGCCACTTTGACGCCTTCGAGGCCACGGATACCGGTATACTCTAACTGGCGCATCGTCTCATTGTCCTGTGCTGCCACATGACGGAGTGCTGCTTCTGTTACACCACCGGTTACGCCGAAAATAACGCCTGCTCCGGAGTAAATGCTAAACGGCATATCCGGCGCACTCGGCTCGATTTCATCAAACTGGATTCCCAACTCTTTAATCATAAGAATTAGTTCTTTGGTTGTGATTACATAATCCACATCCGGCACATCATTTCGCTTAAATTCGTCTCTAGCCGCCTCATATTTCTTTGCCACACATGGCATAACCGCAACCGATACTGTTTCTAGACCGGATTCTTTATCTGCCGGTTTGTAGTATTCTTTAATTACCGCACCAAACATTTCCATTGGCGACTTGCATGTAGAAACGTAAGGAAGCATGTCACGGTGTTTTGTCTCCACAAAGCGGACCCAGCCCGGACAGCAGGAAGTAAATAATGGATATTTATTTCCGTTTGGATATGTATTTTCGCCATTTTCCAATTTGCGTACAAGCTCTGCCGCCTCTTCCACAATTGTTAAATCAGCTGCTACACTTGTGTCGAACACAGTATCAAATCCACACATACGAAGTGCGGTATAAATTTTACCAATTGAGTTTTTGCCTGGTTTTAAACCAAACTCTTCGCCAATCGCAACACGAACCGCTGGTGCAACCTGTGCAACAACACGCTTATTCGGAGCATACAAAGCCTGCCAAACTTGTTTTAAATCTTTCTTTATGGTAATTGCCGCCGTCGGACAAACGGCTGCACACTGTCCGCAGTTGACACAATCTGTCTCAGCAATTTTTCGGTTAAATGCCGGTGTGACAACCATATTGGCACCACGGTTTGCAAAATCAATTGCTCCCACATGCTGCACTTCGTTACACATACGCACACAGTCACCACATAAAATACATTTGCTTGGGTCGCGCACAATTGAAAGCGAAGAATCGTCAATCATCTGCTCCGGATGCGTATTCGGAAATCTCACATCCGTCAGACGGAAGCGGGCAGCTAACATCTGCAAACGGCAGTTTCCATTTTTCTCACATACGGTACAATCTCTGCAATGAGATGCCAGTAAAAGCTCCAGAATCATCTTACGGTAATCATGCAGACGACCGGTATTTGTTTTAATTACCATTTTATTTTTCGGCGGTGTCGAACAAGAAGCGATAATGCCTCCCCTCTCATCTTCTACCACACACATACGGCAGGCACCATAAATGGACATATCCGAATAGTAACAAAAAGTCGGTACATGAATCCCCACTTTATGAATGACCTGCAAAATATTTTTTTCATCCGTAAACTCGGCACGAATGCCGTCAATTATCATATATTTTTTCTCAGCCATTGTTACACCTCCTTCACTGCACCAAAGTTACATCCATCTTTACATGCGCCGCATTTAATACATTTTGTCGTATCAATGACATGTGGCTCTTTTACGTTTCCGGAAATTGCACCTACCGGACACATTCTTGCACATTTGGTACAGCCCTTACAAAGTTTGGGGTCAATCTGAAGGCTTGTCAATGCTTTACACTGGCCTGCCGGACATTTTTTATCCACTACATGAGCAATGTATTCGTCACGGAAATACTTAAGCGTCGATACAACCGGTGAAGCGGCTGTTTTGCCAAGACCACAAAGTGCCGTTGCCGAAACGGTCTCCGCCAATGTTTCCAATAACTCTATATGCTCCATCGTTCCGCGTCCCTCAGTAATATCCGTAAGCAGTTCAAGCATACGCTTTGTTCCCTCACGGCACGGCACACATTTACCACAAGATTCATTCTGGGTAAAATTCATAAAGAAACGTGCCACTTCAACCATGCAACTCTTATCATTCATAACAACAAGGCCGCCGGAACCAATCATGGCACCTACTTTTTTCAACGAATCAAAATCCAGTTTCATATCCAAATGATCTTCTGTCGCACTGATACACAGACACCCGCCGGATGGTCCGCCAATCTGAACCGCTTTAAAAGCACCACCTTTGACACCGCCGCCAATATCAAAAATAACTTCACGCAGCGTCGTTCCCATTGGCACCTCAATCAAACCGGTATTCTGCACATTGCCGGTAAGGGCAAATGCTTTCGTACCATGGTTGTTTGCCGGTCCATAGCCCTGATACCATTTGGCGCCATTTAACAGAATGGGCGGTACATTACAAAATGTTTCAACGTTATTTAAAACTGTCGGCTTGTCAAACAAACCATGCTCTACCGTTCTTGGTGGTTTCACGCGCGGCATACCGCGGTTTCCTTCAATTGATGTTGTCAGCGCACTTCCTTCACCACAGACAAATGCACCGGCTCCCTGGCTGATATGTAAATCAAAATCAAAACCGGAACCTAAAATATCTTTTCCTAACAGTCCGCGGTCCATTGCCTTGTCAATGGCTGTCTGAAGTCTCTCAACGGCAAGCGGATACTCTGCACGCACATAAATGTAACCGTGACGCGCACCCGTCGCAATCGCAGCAATCAGCATACCTTCAATCACACGATGCGGCTCACCTTCCATCATGGAACGATCCATAAAGGCTCCCGGGTCACCCTCGTCACCGTTACAATCAATATATTTTTCTTCTTCCTTCTGGTCTAACACCTGTTGCCATTTTCTTCCTTCAGTGAATCCACCGCCTCCGCGGCCACGCAGACAGGACTCCGTAATCTCATCGACAATGCCCTGAGGCGTCATATCAAATAAAGCTTTTGCCACGGCACTATAGCCGCCAAGAGCCAGATACTCAGCAATACTTTCCGCATTAATATGTCCGCAGTACTCAAGCGCAATACGAGTCTGCTGCTTGTAAAACGGAATATCCTCCTGTTTCACATATGGATTCCCCTCCTGGTCTTTGTACACCAGACGGTCAATAACTTCATCTCCAATAATGGATTTTTCGATAATTTCCTCGCAGTCATCCAGACTCACTTTTATATACAGCCATCCCATCGGCTCGATACGAAGAAGCGGTCCCATCTCACAAAAACCGTGACAGCCGCTCTTTTTTAATCCAATGCTGTCTCCATGCGGATCTTTTTCCAGAACAAGAGCACATTTCAATCCTTTGCCCTCAATGATATCTTTCATTTTTGCGTAAATCTCTAATGATCCTCCGGCTACGCAGCCGGTTCCGGCACAAATCAGGATTTGTTTTCTCTGACTGTTTAAAGAAGCACGATATTCCTCTTGCTTCGCAATCAGTTCCTCACGATTCTTAATTTTCATTCGCTGCCTCCTCCTTTAACTGCTTAATAAGTTCCCGCGCCTTTTCAGGTGTCATGGATGGATGCACATGATCATTTACCGTACATACCGGTGCCAGACCACAGGCTCCCAGACAAGATACCGTTTCAACGGTAAAAAGCATATCATCAGAAGTTGGCTTTTCTTGTGTAACCCCAAGCGTTTTACGAAACTCTTCCAGAATTGGCACTGACTTTCGCACATGGCATGCTGTACCGTCACATATTTTAATGACAAATTTCCCCTTAGGTTCCAAAGAAAAGTTCTCATAAAATGTCGCTACCCCATAAATCTTCGCCTCACTCATCTTCAACTCTTTGGCAATATAGCATAATGCCTCTTCCGGAAGATAGTGATACTCTTTCTGAACATCCTGCATAATCGCAATCACAAGATTGCTTTTATACTCATGTTTTTTCAGAATTTCGTCCAGTTTTTGTTGCTGCTGTTCGTTCACATTCCTTCTCCTTTCGGCTAAAAAAATTGTTGGTATTTTCATTTCCCAATAATATATACCTACTGATAAATTTTATCATTTTTTAACAAAATAGTAAAGTTTTTTATCATAAAATAAAATCGATGCGATACAGAGAACTCATACAAAAATTCTGTATCGCACCGATCCTACTTTTATTTCTACGCAAGCACTTTTTGTTTTCTGATTGTCATCAACCCTTTACAGAACCAAGGGCAACACCACGAATAATAAATTTTGACAGACACAAGTATACAACAATCAACGGAATAATTGCGAAACCAAGTATCATATAAATCTCGCCCAAATCCGTCAGATAAGCTTCTGCCTGCAAACTTGCCACAACCAATGGAAGTGTAGCATTTTCACTACTGTTATCCATCAATAACTGTGGCAGGAAATAATTATTCCAAGAAGCAACAAATTGGAAAATCATCTGCACCGCCAATGCCGGTTTCAAAATCGGCATAACGACAAAGTTAAAGATGTAAAATTCATGTCCACCGTCAATTCGACCGGCTTCCACAATTTCAAGTGGCAGTGAACTCTCCATATACTGTTTGATAAAGAAGAATACTGCCGGAGATGCCAAGGTAGGGAAAATCAAAGGAATAAATGAATCTTTAATTCCCCATGCATCCATCATTTCCACAAAACCGAGTGCAGAAACCTGTGTCGGCACCATAAGGATAACCATGATGAACACAAATGCTGCCTTTTTTAAGCGGAAATTGTAAGCATATAATCCGTAAGCAGTAAGTGTTGCAATATACACACTGGTAACACATGAAATCACTGCTACAATTAATGAGTTAAACATCGAATGCAGAACCGCTACTTTTGTCTCGTTAATTGCATTCGTAAAGTTTCTGACAAAATCACCGCCCGGAAGCAGGCTAAATGTCGTTTTTAATGTCGATGTATCTTTTGTTGTATTTACCAAGAGCATAACAAACGGAAAGATACAGATAATACATACCAATATCAAAACAATATAGGAAACCGTTCGACGAAAGACAAGCATACGGTGACCGCGGATTTCATCCGCTGACAAATTTTCATATTTTGCCATTTACTGCACCCCCTTTGCCTGTTTTCTGGCTTTTCGTTCTGCTTTTTTACGAGCCTTTATTTCCTTATCCTCATCACTTTGCATGATACGGAACATAAAGATTCCAATCAGACCGGCAACCAAGAACAATACAACGGATTCAGCACCGGCAACACCCATGTCACCCTGTGATGAGTTGATTCTCGTACTGATATCCATAACAACAGTCGAAGCCACGCCATTTGTACCACCACGGTTTACAATCAGGTTCGGAATATCGAACAACTGCAAACCACCAATCATGGAAGTAATCATAACGTACAACATAATTGGTTTCAGCATCGGCATGGTAATCCGTCGAAACTGCTGTTTCGCACTCGCACCATCAATTGCAGACGCTTCATAAAGAGCTGGGTCAATTCCCATAATACCTGCCATCAGAAGGATGGTCGTATTACCCGTCCACATCAGGAAGTTGATAAAGGCAATGATTAAACGAATGCCCCACTCATTTTCCAAAAAGTGAATGGACGTTCCTAATATATGATTGATTGGTCCGGTTACTGCAAATAGTTTACCAAACAATACTGCTATGGATGAGGCCATCAGCATATTCGGTAAATACAAAATAACCTTAACCGCACCAGTACCTTTCAATTTTAATCGAATGTCAGTAAACCAAGATGCAAAAAGCAATGATACAATAATCTGCGGAATAAATCCGAGAAGCCATAATAACATCGTATTACCAAAATATTTTACAATATCATATTTGGTAAAAAGGTCGATATAATTTTCAAACCCGGCAAACTCAAATACACTATTTAGGAAAATATCCGTTTTGTCATGAAAAAAACTTCGATAAAACGTTGCAATCAACGGATATAACTGAAATACACCATAGCAAATGAAAAACGGAAGGATAAAAATCAGGCCCCATTTGCCATACTTTAATTTGTGCGGACGTTTATACGCCGTCACATCTTTCTTTCCAGCCATAAAATCCCCCTTACCTTTTGATAAAAATGGCGGGACAGGGGCACCCCGTCCCGCCAGAAAACTAATTCGTTTCTAAGCTGCTATCCATTATTTTTTCAAATCCGGATAACTCTTGATTACTTCGCTCTTGAAGTTGTCAATTGCTTTCTCTTTGCTAACTTTGCCTTGATAGTAATCTTTCATCTTAGCCATCAAGCTCTCGATGTACATCTGGTCATAAGGAGATACGTTGCTGCAATTGATGTTGTCTGCTGCTGCACTCAAAGCTTTTACAAGAGACTGTCCGCCAAGGAAGTCAGAAGTAACATTTTTCTCTTCCAACATCTTGTTTGCTTCTTTGTTGTTTACGAAATCAGAAGTATCTTTGCTGATGTTGAACATGATGTCTTTATCACAGCAGAGTTTCTTCATGATGTCTGCAACCAATTTTGCATTATCTGTTCCATTTGCTCCACAGATGAAGGAACCGCCCCAGTTGAATGCCTGTGGTCCAGTTACTACAGCCCAATCACCGTAGCTTCCGCCCGGTGTGAAGGAACCATCATCATTTTTCTTAGCACCGGATCCTTCTGCCATGGAGAAGTTGATGCCCCATGCTGGCATAAAGTAACCAAATACTTTACTATCTTTGCCCATATCAGCAGTCCACTCTTCAGCCCAAAGGCTTGTTCCGTTGTTATAACCTTTGTCAGTATACTCTTTTGTTGTGTCAATCCATTTTTCGATAGATGGATCAATCTGAATAACACCTTCATCATTTACACATTTCTGGCTTACATTGTTTGAGTATACACGAAGTGCATCATCATAACCGGAAAGCATCTTGTATCCTTTTCCTTTCAAAGTCTCAGCTGCTGCTGCGAATTTATCCCAGTCAGATACCTGTTCCTGAATCTTTTCGATGTCATCCGTTCCAAATACTTCTTTTGCGATAGAACGACGATAAACAAATCCACCAGGGCAGCCCTGCCATGAAACAGCACGAAGAGTACCATCTCTCTTTGTAGCAGCTTGTTTTGTGTAATCATACATCTGACTCAAATCATCATCGGTAAGTCCAAGTGATTTAATATCAAGAGCCATATCTGTATTTGTGTACTTGTTTACATAATCCATCTCGCAGAGGAACATGTCAATTTTGTCATCTGCACTTGCACTGTCCTGTTTTTTCAAAGCAGCATCCAGTTTCTTCTGATAAACACCACCTTCGTTTGTGTTTGTCACGAATTTAACTTTTACATCGCCGATACTCTTTGTATCCTTGTTGTAATCCGGATAATACTTTTCAAAACGCTCTTTGAACTCTGTGTTCCAAACATAAATGTTAAGAACTTTTCCGCCACCATCAGCTACTGTTTCCACTTTTGCTGAATCGTTGCTCTTTGATGAATCACTTGCATCCTTGTTTCTGTCACTTCCGCCACATCCGGTAATTGAGCCAACTACCATAGCCATAGACAATGCCAGCGCTAACCATTTTTTCCTCATAAATCAATACCCTCCTAAAATAATAATTTTTTATTCTTCCACGAATTTCTTCATGAAAGTTGTGAACAGTTTCGTGTCATTCCTTTAAGAAATAACGTTTATTATTTCATCGAAAGAACCGAACATCCTCGTATTAATTCTCCTTGTACATCAAGTCTTTCAACAAGTGCAAGTTCTGGCTGTTCAATCAGCTCTACTAACTTTGTCGCTGCAACTCTTCCGATTTGTTCTGTATTCTGCCGGTAAGTCGTTATCTTCGGCTCAATCACACGGGCAATTCTTTGTCCGTCATAACCGGCTACTGAGATATCGTTAGGAATCGTAAGTCCTTTACTTCGAATCACATTAATACCTCCGATACAAGAAAAATCATCCGGATAAACAATACAAGTAGGTCTATCTTCCAATGATAATAATTCGTGAGTAATTTTTGCCGATACATCCGGTGCGTGGTAAATACCTTCCCGAATATATCTGTCTTCGGTTTCTATCCCATACCTTTTCATCGTCCGCAAAAAACTTCCGATACGGCTTCGAGTAACAAAAGAATCCGCACCGTGGATATAAGCAATTTTCTTATGTCCACATTGTATAATGTAAGAAACCAATTGTTCCATTCCTCTAATGTTGTCCGACATAACACATGCCTTGTCATTAAATATATAATCGATTGTCAC
>ENA-UOJR01003264-UOJR01003264.1-human-gut-metagenome-genome-assembly--contig:-C115P-NODE-3264-length-10235-cov-5.354519_pt1 | contig 10235 bp, 9 predicted proteins | sample MGYA00242354_ERZ723901 | MGnify/ENA metagenome assembly ERZ723901
GACGGCTTCACCTTCAAGGCCACCGCCCCTGTGTATCCCGAAGTGACCCTGGGCCAGTACAAGGGACTGTCCGCCCCCAAGGAGGAGGTCAAGGTCTCCGCTGCGGATGTGGACGAGCGCCTGAAGGCTCTGACCGACCGCAACACCCGTCTGGTGAGCGTGGACCGGGAGGCCAAGGAGGGCGACACGGTCGTCATCGACTTCGAGGGCTTCCTGGAGGGCAAGCCTTTTGAGGGCGGCAAGGGCGAGAATTTCAGCCTGGAGCTGGGTTCCCACACCTTTGTGCCCGGCTTTGAGGAGCAGCTTGTCGGCGTGAAGGCCGGCGATGAGAAGGACCTGGACATCACATTCCCGGAGGACTATCACAAGGACCTGGCCGGCAAGGCAGTGGTGTTCAAGGTGAAGGTCCATGAGGTGAAGGAGAAGGAGATCCCCGCCCTGGACGATGAGTTCGCCAAGGACGTCAGCGAGTTCGACACTCTGAAGGACCTGAAGGCTGATCTGAAGAAGAAGATCACCGCCGAGCGGGAGGAGACCGTGAAGCGCGCCTTTGAGGACGCCCTGATGGAGCAGGTGGCTGAGAACATCACCGCCGATGTGCCCGACGCCATGGTGGAGGCCCAGTCCCGCCAGTTCCTGGACAACTTCAAGATGCAGCTGGCCCAGCAGGGTCTCCAGTACGACCAGTACATGAAGGCCACCGGCATGGATGAGGCCCAGCTGCTGGCCGACGCCAAGGAGCCCGCTCTCAAGCAGGTCCGCATGGATCTGGCCATGGCCGCCATCATCAAGGAGGAGAACATCGACGCCACCGATGAAGAGGTGGAGGCCGAGTTCCAGCGGATGGCCGACCAGTACGGCATGGATCTGGAGACCGTGAAGAAGTATCTCCAGGCTGAGCAGGTAAAGGACCAGCTGAAGAGCCAGAAGGCCATCGCCGTGGTGGTGGACAGCGCCACCGCCGTGAAGGCGGAGAAGAAGCCCGCCAAGAAGACTGCCAAGAAGGCAGAGGACGCCGAGGGTGAGGAGGCCGCTGAGGAAAAGCCTGCCAAGAAGACCACCCGCAAGAAGGCGGACGAGGACGGCGAGGAGAAGAAGCCTGCCAAGAAGGCCACCAAGAAGGCTGCGGCAAAAAAAGAAGAGGAGACGCCTGCTGAATCCAAATAATTCCGGGTATACTAGGAATTGACGGCCCCGGCGGAGCGGTGTGTTTTTCCGCCGGCGGAAGGCGCTCTACATCGATTTGACAGATTCCCGCATGGCGTCTATATTAAGATAGGCGTGTGCGTTGGCAGAGGCGCGGCGGCCCGCAGGCGGGCCGGGCGCTTTTGCCTTACCTGCCCCACCGGGGCGGGGAAGACGCATCGGGTTTGGGAGGAACAGATCTGTCATCTGTGCCGGTCCCCGGTGCGGAAATCAAGGAGGTTTTACCAATGAGCTTAGTCCCTTATGTAGTCGAGCAGACCAATCGCGGCGAACGGTCCTATGATATCTTCTCCCGTCTGCTGAACGACCGGATCGTCTTTCTGGGGGAAGAGGTCAACGCCACCACCGCCAGCCTTGTGGTTGCCCAGCTGCTGTATCTGGAGGCCCAAGACCCCGACAAGGACATCCAGCTGTATATCAACAGCCCCGGCGGCTCCGTCACTGACGGCATGGCCATCTACGACACCATGCAGTACGTGAAGTGCGACGTATCCACCATCTGCATCGGCATGGCCGCCAGCATGGGCGCGTTTCTGCTGTCCTCCGGCGCCAAGGGCAAGCGCATTGCTCTGCCCAACGCGGAGATCATGATCCATCAGCCCTCCGCCGGTACCAAGGGCAAGGTGACAGACATGGAGATCGACGTGGAGCACTTCCTGCGGATCAAGAAGAACTTGAATGAGATCCTGGCGAACAACACCGGCAAGACGGCAGGGGAGATCAAGGCGGCCTCGGAGCGGGACCACTGGATGACAGCCCAGGAGGCTTTGGACTTCGGCCTCATCGACAAGATCATCACCAGCAAGAAATAAGCACCAAATTCCAAAACTGAGGTAATACCATGAGTGACGAGAGCAAGAAGGGCCTGCGGTGCTCCTTCTGCGGCAAGCATGAGAGCCAGGTCCACCGGATGATCCAGGGACCCGGTGTGCGCATCTGTGATGAGTGCGTCCAGCTGTGCATGAGCATTTTGAACGATGGGTTTGAGGACACCTCTTCCAGCGCGCTGGAGGACCTGCCTGATCAGCTGCCCACGCCCCGCGAGATCAAGGACGTGCTGGACCAGTACGTCATCGGCCAGGACGAGGCCAAGGTGGCCCTGTCCGTGGCGGTGTACAACCACTACAAACGGATCTACTTCGGCGGGGACGAGGATGTGGAGCTCCAGAAGAGCAACATCCTGCTGCTGGGGCCCACCGGTTCCGGCAAGACGCTGTTCGCCCAGACGCTGGCCCGGATTCTGAAGGTGCCCTTCGCCATTGCGGACGCCACCACCTTGACGGAGGCCGGCTATGTGGGCGACGATGTGGAGAATATCCTGCTGCGGCTGCTCCAGGCCGCGGACTTCGACGTGGAGCGGGCGGAGCACGGCATCATCTATGTGGATGAGATCGACAAGATCGCCCGGAAGAGCGAGAACACCTCCATCACCCGGGACGTATCCGGCGAGGGTGTCCAACAGGCTCTGCTGAAGATCGTGGAGGGGACCGTTGCCAACGTGCCGCCCCAGGGAGGCCGGAAGCATCCCCACCAGGAGTTCATCCAGGTGAACACGAAGAATATCCTCTTCATCTGCGGCGGTGCCTTCGACGGGCTGGAGAAGATTATCGAGCGGCGGCTGGACCAGAAGTCCATCGGCTTCGGCGCCAACGTCCAGGGAAAGAAGGACAAGGACATCAGCAAGATCCTGCACGAGGTCCAGCCCCACGACCTGCTGAAATTCGGCATCATCCCGGAGTTGGTGGGCCGCCTGCCGGTGATCGCGTCTTTGAATGCGTTGAAGCGGGAGGATCTGGTCCGCATCCTGACGGAGCCCAAGAACGCCCTGGTGAAGCAGTACAAGAAGCTGATGGAGTACGACGAGGTGGAGCTGGAGTTCCAGCCGGAGGCCCTGGAGGCCATCGCCGACAAGGCCATCGAGCGGAACATCGGCGCCCGGGGCCTGCGGGCCGTCATGGAGGGTATCCTGACTCCCATGATGTACGACATCCCTTCCGACCCCACTGTGGTGAAAGCAGTCATCACAAAGGACTGTGTGGAGGGCAGGAGCGGTCCCGAGCTGACCCACGACCCCAAGAAGATCAACTATTCTGTGAAATTGAACACCGGCAAGGGAGAGGGCAGGCCGGCTTCCGGCTCCTCGACCCCCGCGTCGGCGTCTTAATGAAGAGAGGGAGGGACGCTGCCGCGCCCCTCTCTCCTGTTTTACCATCCCCTCAGAAAGGAACAAGCACATGGAACTGACCACTTGGAATCTGCCCGTTCTGGCCCTCCGGGGCCTGACGGTGTTTCCACACATGACACTGACCTTTGACGTGGAGCGGCCGATCTCCATCGCGGCCCTGGAGCGGGCCATGGAGGCCGATCAGGACATCTTCCTGGTGACCCAGCGGGAGATCGGGGTGAACGCGCCGGAGGAAAAGGACCTGTACACCATTGGCACGGTCTCCCACATCACGCAGATCCTGCGGCTGGGCCAGTCCTCTGTCCGGGTGATGGTGGAGGGGCGGCAGCGGGCCCACCTGCGCCGCCTGTGGCAGACGGAGCCCTTCCTCCAGGCCAATGTGGAGGCCATCCCGGAGGAGCCGTCCTCTGAGGCCATGCGGAAGAGCCCCCGGACGGAGGCCCTGCTCCGCCAGACCTACGCCCTGTTCGGCGAGTATGCCGAGCAGGCCAGCGGTGTGCCGGTGGAGGTGGTGGCCACGGTGATGGACAGCCGGGACCCCGGCTTCCTGGCGGACTATATTGCCCAGAACATCGCCCTGCGCTACACCGACAAGCAGGAGATCCTGGAGGAATTCTCCCCCTTCGCCCGGCTGCGGAAGCTCAACGGTTTCCTGGTGCGGGAGAACAACGTGCTGGGCTTTGAGCACGAAATGGAGAGCAAGGTCCGGGACCAGCTGGTCCGCACCCAGCGGGACCAGATCCTCCGCACCCAGATCCGGGTCCTCCAGAACGAGCTGGGGGAGACCGATGACGGCGACGAGGACGAGATTGAATCCTACCGCCAGGAGATCCTGGCCCTGGAGCTGCCGGAGGAGACGGAGCAGCACCTGCTGAAGGAAGTGAACAAGCTGGCCAAGCAGCCCTTCGGCTCCGCCGAGGGTGCGGTGATCCGCAACTATCTGGACGTGTGTCTGGAGATGCCGTGGAACACCACCACAAAGGAGCGGGTCAGTGTGGACGCCGCCCGCAGGGTGCTGGAAAAGGACCACTTCGGCCTGGAAAAGGTGAAGGAGCGGATTCTGGAGACCATCGCCGTCCGGCAGATGAATCCGGACGTCAAGGGGCAGATCCTCTGCCTGGTGGGCCCGCCCGGCGTGGGCAAGACCTCCATTGCCATCAGCGTGGCCAAGGCGCTGAACCGGAAGCTGGCCCGCCTGAGCCTGGGCGGCGTTCGGGACGAGGCGGACATCCGGGGACATCGGAAGACCTACATAGGCTCCATGCCCGGCCGGATCATCGAGGCCATCAGCCGCAGCGGGTCTATGAATCCCCTTCTGCTGCTGGACGAGATCGACAAGTTGGGCAACGACTACCGGGGCGACCCGGCCTCCGCACTGTTGGAGGTGTTGGACAGCGAGCAGAACAGCACCTTCCGGGACCATTTCCTGGAGATCCCGGTGGACCTGTCCAAGATCATGTTCATCACCACCGCCAACACCACAGACACCATTCCCCGGCCCCTGCTGGACCGGATGGAGGTGATCCAGCTCTCCAGCTACACGGATGAGGAGAAGCTGCAGATCGCCAAGCGCCACTTGTTCCCCAAGCAGCTGGCAGAGCACGGACTGAAGAAGAGCGCTGTCCGCATCAGCGACGACGTGTACCGGGCCGTCATCCGGGACTACACCCGGGAATCCGGTGTGCGCCTGCTGGAGCGGCGGCTGGCTGCCATCTGCCGGAAGGCGGATATGCGCCTGCTGGAGGGCACTGTCAAGCGGATTACCGTGACAGAGGAGGAGCTCCCCAAGTTCCTGGACTGCCAGCCCTATCCCCCTGATCTCCACACGGACCGGGAGGAGATCGGCGTGGTGAACGGCCTGGCCTGGACTGAGGCGGGCGGCGAGATCCTGGAGGTGGAGGTCAACGTCATGGACGGCTCCGGCAAGCTGGAGCTCACCGGCAACCTGGGAGACGTGATGAAGGAGTCTGCTCAAGCGGCTCTCAGCTGCCTGCGGAGCCGGGCGGCGGTGCTGGGGATTCCAGCGGACTTTTACAAGACGAAGGACATCCACGTCCACTTCCCAGAGGGCGCAGTGCCCAAGGACGGCCCCTCCGCCGGCATCGCCGTCACCACTGCCATGCTCTCGGCCCTGACGGACCGGAAGATCAAGGCGGGCATTGCCATGACCGGCGAAGTCACGCTGCGGGGCCGGGTGCTGCCCATCGGCGGATTGAAGGAGAAGACCATGGCCGCCCTCCGCAGCGGCATCACCACGGTGCTGATTCCCAAGGACAACGTCCGGGATCTGGAGGAGATCGACCAGACCGTCCGGGCTGCCCTGCGGTTCGTGCCGGTGGAAACGGTGGACCAGGTGTTCGCCGCCGCTCTGTGCCCAGAGCGGGATCCCATCCGGGAAGAGGTGGCGGACCATGTGGCGGCCTTTGCCCCGGCGGGGCGTGAGAGCGGCCGTGACGCCGCCGTGCGGCAGTAAAGGAGTGTTTGCATGGCTTTGAATTTTGCCAAGGCGGAGTTTGTCCGCTCTGCCGGACGGCGGGAGGATTTCATTCGGGACGGTCTGCCCCAGTTCGCATTTGCAGGCCGGTCCAATGTGGGAAAGAGTTCTGTCATCAACCGGCTGGTGGGACGGAAGAACCTTGCCTATGTGGGCGCCTCCCCCGGCAAGACCACTCAGGTGAACTACTTCCTCATTGACCGCCGGGCCTATCTGGTGGATCTGCCGGGGTACGGCTATGCCAGGGTCTCCCAGGCGGAGAAGGAGCGGTGGGCGAAGCTGATGGAGAGCTACTTCCAGGAGGAGGCGGACCGGATCACCACCGGCGTGCTGATCGTGGACATCCGCCACAAGCCCACGGCCAACGATCTTGTGATGCACGACTGGTTCCGCCAGACGGGCTGTCCGGAGATCGTGGTGGCCAACAAGCTGGATAAGCTGAAAAAGAGCCAGGTGGAGCCGGCCCTTCAACTGGTCCGGGAGACGCTGGAGCTGACGGAGGCGGATATTCTGCTCCCCTTTTCCGCGGAGAAGGGAATGGGGAAAGAGGACCTGATCCGCCTGCTGGTCCAGACCTGCGGGGGATAATGCGGAAAGAGAGGACCACGGTCCTCTCTTCTTCCTGTCCGCAGGACCTGCTTTTTTGGAAAAACTTTGTCTACCCCCTATGCAAAAGCGGAAAAATACGCTAAAATATCAATGATATTTTGTGAGCAGAACAGACGGAGGTTTTCATCATGGCGAAGCCTGTGTATAAACGGGTCCTGCTGAAGATCAGCGGCGAGGCCCTGGCCGGTGACAAGCATACCGGCCTGGATTTTGAGGTGATTGGTCAGGTCTGCGATGTCATCAAGGAGTGTCTGGACATGGGCGTCCAGGTAGGTATGGTGGTGGGCGGCGGCAACTTCTGGCGCGGTGCGAAAAACAGCGGCGGCGCCATGGAGCGCACCCGGGCCGACCACATGGGAATGCTGGCCACGGTGATGAACTGCCTGGCTGTGGCGGACGTGTGTGAGCAGAAGGGGATTCCCGTCCGGGTGCAGACCGCCATTGAGATGCGGGCTGTGGCGGAGCCCTACATCCGTTCCCGGGCCATTCGGCACCTGGAGAAGGGCCGGGTGGTGATCTTCGGCGCAGGCACCGGCAATCCCTACTTCTCCACGGACACTGCGGCGGTGCTGCGGGCGGCGGAGATCGACGCCGACGTGATTTTGCTGGCCAAGAACGTGGACGGCGTCTACACGGCCGACCCGGTAAAGGACCCCACTGCGGTGAAGTACGACGTCATCACTTATGACGATGTGCTGGCCCAGCACCTGGCGGTGATGGACTCCACCGCCACGTCCCTGTCCATGGACAACCACATTCCGGTGCTGCTGTTTGCCCTGAAGGACCCGCGGAACATCATCCGGGCCCTGTGCGGTGAGAACGTGGGCACCATCGTCAAGGAATGAGAGCACGCATGCGCGACAGCGCCTCCCCATACACTCAACTGTGAAAGGAAGGACCTATTTATGCTGAAGGAAGATTACAAGATTTATGAGGGCAAGATGAAGAAGAGCATCGACTCCGTGGCCGCGGACTTTGCCTCCGTGCGGGCGGGCCGGGCCAATGCCTCCGTGCTGGACCGGATCATGGTGGACTACTACGGCAGCCCCACCCCCATCCAGCAGATTGCGGCCATCTCTTCCCCCGACGCCCGGACACTGCTGATTTCCCCCTGGGACAAGACGGCGGTGAAAAGCATTGAAAAGGCCATCCAGAACTCCGATCTGGGTATCAACCCCCAGAACGACGGCGCCAGCATCCGGCTGAGCTTCCCCCAGCTGACGGAGGAGCGCCGCAAGGAACTGGTGAAGCAGATTCACAAGTACGCGGAGAACGGCAAGGTGGCCATCCGCAACATCCGCCGGGACGCCATGGAGGCGTTCAAGAAGAAGGAGAAAGCCTCCGAGATCACGGAGGACGATCTGAAGCAGGCGGAGAAGGATCTCCAGAAGCTGACGGACGACAGCTGCAAGGAGCTGGATGCGCTGCTGGCCAAAAAGGAAAAGGAACTGATGGCGGTGTAAAAGCCGCCGGGGCCTCCGGCGGGAGCACGGCTGCCCGCCGGGGGCATTGCACATTTTGTAAGGTGCTGTCACCCTTTCAGGGTCTGTGAGGTGACCTGCGGTCACTCGGGGCCGCCGCCCGGCGGCCGGGGGGATTCTGCTCCCGCCGGAGCCGCTTCCACGGGGGGCCGGTAAAAGAGAAAAAACGCTTCAGAACCGTTCCGGTGCAGCGGCTCTCCGCGCTGACAGGCGCCGGTGTATCAGTGCAAGCGCCGATTTGGGCTGGCCTTTGGGCACACCATGGCTTTCTGCGATTCCCCGACTGCCGTCCTGTGGCGGATGGTGCAGATCTCATCGGGGTGGTCGTCGTATTGGCGTCCTCCTCTGTTCACTGCTGTTGGACCGGCAGCTGCGGAAGTGGAATCTGGGGGTTATTGACTGAAGGAGAGGGGACTATGAAACTGGAACAGAAATGGTATTCGGCAGCCAGGGGAACACTGTTTGCAGCGGTTTTGCTTTTGTGTCTGGCGGGCGGGATCCGGGGCGGACTGGGGTTGGTATTCCTGGCCATGGGAGTTGCTGCGGCAATCGCCTTTAGGGGGATTGAACTGCGCCATCTCCGCTGTCCCAACTGTGGGCGCTTCATCCTGCCCTGGTTTTCCATGGAGGAGACCCAATACTGCCGCGCCTGCGGCTTCCACTTTCCTTGGAAGTTCGACCGCTGGTGGGAAAAGGGGAACTAAGCAGCCGACACATTTCTCCCGATACAAAAAGGAGGAGGTACAAATGTCGTTTGAAGCAGAAGTGATTCCCCTGTTCATCGGAGGTGTAATAGACGTCAGCGCGATACAGTTTTAACTAAACTGTCGGAGTCTGCCGCATCGGAAGGATCTCCGGGGGCTGTTTGCCGGGCACGTGGTTGCCATGCTGCTGGGATTTTTCTTCTTGATTCGCAGTCTGTTTGCCAACTGGCTGGGGCTCTCTCTGGGTATTGCCTCCATTTCCAACTCTGCGAATATAGGCCTTTTCGGCCTCTGCTGGGCTGTCAGCGCCCTCTGCGTGGCAGTGATGCTCTCCCGCTTGGCTGTACCAAGACATTAATCATCCCGGTGTGCGGTTCTGGCTATCCAGTAAATACCTGTGTTTCTTGCCACAACGCTCGGCCAGTGCGCAGCAGCTGCGCAGTTTTTGGCGGTTCTGCCGCCTTACAGACGCGGCGTACCGCTTGCGGGTAAAGCGGAACGGGCGGAAAGAGCAGCTGGTCAAATGCGGTTTTGCACCCCCGATTTTCATCGGTCTCCCGTAAATACACAGGCACCGTCTCACACCGGCTCCGCTGTATTTTGCACAGTGGGGAGAGGAGGGGCGCAGTTTTGCCGCAGGCGGAAACTGCGTTTAGCGGACTTTGCGATGACGACAATGGGGGAGAGAATGGGCCAGCCATCATCATGGCTGCATTTCCCGTCCAATGGGACAGATCCCCCCAACAATCCATTTTGAAATGAGAGAATTTATCATGCCAGAGAGTATCAACGGTGCGGTGGACCAGCCCTTGGTCCCGCCCCGCCACATTGCGATCATCATGGACGGCAACGGCCGCTGGGCCACGAAGCGGGGCCTGCCCCGCACCGCTGGCCACAAGGCAGGAGCGGAGACGTTCCGCCGCATCGCTACCTACTGCAAGAACATCGGCGTAAAGTACCTGACGGTGTACGCCTTTTCCACGGAAAACTGGAAGCGGTCAGAGATGGAGGTCTCTGCCATCATGGCCCTGCTGAAGCGGTATCTGCTGGAGGCAGTGGACACCATGGAGAAGGACCACATCCGGCTCCACTTCTTCGGGGACATGACCCCTATCGCCCCGGATCTGCGGGCCCTGGCCCGGGAGACGGACGAGATCACGGAGCACCTGTCCAAGGACGATTTCCAGGCCAATGTGTGCCTGAATTACGGCGGGCGAGACGAGATTCTGCGAGCAGCCCGGCGTTTTGCCACCGACTGCGCCGCCGGGAAGAAGCGGCCGGAGGAGTTGGATGATGCCCTGTTCTCCAGCTATCTGGACTCTGCGGGGATCCCGGACCCGGAGCTCATCATCCGGCCCAGCGGAGAGCTGCGGCTTTCCAACTTCCTCTTGTGGCAGTGCGCCTACTCGGAGTTTTACTACACAGATACCCTCTGGCCCGACTTCGACGAGGCGGAGCTGGACCGTGCCATCGATGCATACCGCAAAAGAGACCGCCGTTTCGGTGGTGTAAAGAAATAATACCTTACAGTTAAAGGGCTGATCTTATGTTCAAAC
>ENA-UOJR01003266-UOJR01003266.1-human-gut-metagenome-genome-assembly--contig:-C115P-NODE-3266-length-10232-cov-5.000098_pt1 | contig 10232 bp, 5 predicted proteins | sample MGYA00242354_ERZ723901 | MGnify/ENA metagenome assembly ERZ723901
GAGGATATGAAAATGTCAAAATGGCAATATTATGCTCTTCATCCGGATGCTACTGGCAATGTCGGGCAATTCGTGATGGGAAATGAGCCTAGTTTCCATATTCCTTATCTGTATAACTACGCCGGTCAGCCGTGGAAGACGCAAAAACGGATTCGTATGCTTATGGAAAGTTGGTTCAGGAATGATCTGATGGGTGTTTGTGGTGATGAGGATGGTGGTGGAATGTCGGCTTTCTATGTATTCTCCGCTTTAGGTTTCTATCCGGTTTCTCCGGGAGTGCCTGTTTATACGATAGGTAGTCCTTTATTTGATAAATCGGAGATTCAGTTGGCGAACGGGAAAGTGTTTACCATGATCGCTCATGGGGTTTCGTGGGAAAATAAATACATTCAATCCGCTAAGTTGAATGGCGCCGAGTATAATAAGACGTGGTTTACTCATGAGGATGTCATGAAGGGAGGAACATTAGAATTGTTTATGGGAGACCGCCCTAATAAGAAGTGGGGAGTGGGAGAAGGTGCGAATCCTCCTTCTGGTGAGTTTGTCGATTGATTTGGTTTGACGGCATGATTCTACGGTCAAAGATTCGTGAAATCATTTTGTAGATGTTATCTTTGCGTAAGTAAGTTACGAACAAGTGATTTATTCGTAAGCGACAAATAAACAGGAGGAGATATATTATGGCAACGAAGCAAATTCCATATGGCCTGACGGATTTCGAGCGAATCCGTACCGCCAATTATTATTATGTTGATAAGACTCGCTATATTGCGGAGGTGGAGCGGAACGCAAGTTTCTTTTTCCTTATCCGCCCGCGCCGTTTCGGGAAGTCGCTATTCTTGAATGTCCTCAGATGGTATTATGACGTGAACCGTAAGGATTCTTTTGAGGAACTCTTCGGCGACTTATATATCGGCTCCCATCCGACCCCGGAGCAGGGACAATATCTTGTACTGGATTTCAATTTCGCAGGCGTGAACCCAGATCCTGACGAGTTGATCCGCTCTTTTAATGATCACTGTGCCGCTCGTTTCCGGGAGTTTGCCTACTACTACGAACGTTTCTTCAATCCGGGCTTCCGGGAGAAAATGGAGAGTCTGCCAAATGCTGACGAGAAGTTGACCTACACGATCAGTGAGGCTAAACGCTTGAATCTCTCTATCTATCTCTTCATTGACGAGTATGATAACTTCACCAACGCTATCCTCGCCAATATGGGTGAGAAACATTACAAGGCATTGACACACGGTACGGGCTTCTTCCGTTATTTCTTCAACAAACTGAAAGAAGGGGCTACGGGCGATGGCCCTATCAAGCGCATGTTTATCACCGGGGTATCTCCAGTGACGATGGACGACGTGACCAGCGGTTTCAATATCGGAGCCAACATGACGACAGATTACCGCTTTAATGGAATCATAGGTTTTAGCGAGGGAGAGGTACGGGAGATGCTGGCCTATTACAAGAGCGAGACAGGTTTTGAGGATAGTGTGGACGATCTGATCAACTTGATGAAGCCGTGGTACGATAACTACCGTTTCTCTACGAAGAGTCTGGACGAGCCTATGTACAACTCGGATATGGTACTGTATTTCATCAGCAATTACCTGCCCTTGAGATCGGCCCCGGATAAGATGATCGACAACAACATCCGCACGGACTACAACAAGCTCCGCCATTTGATCCGTCTCGACAAGCGGTTCGGCACGAACGCTTCGATCATCCAGGAGATCGTGAACAACGGCGAGACCACCGCAGTAATCAAGGATGCTTTTCCTGCCGAGGATATCGCCAAGCCGGACAACTTCAAGAGCCTGCTTTACTATTTCGGGTTGCTCTCCATCAAGGGTACCAAGCGTGGAGATACCCTTCTGGGCGTTCCCAACCTGACGGTACGTGAGCAATTATATACCTATCTGATCGAGGCTTACCGGGAAGCTGATGTCTTCTCAATAGAGTTATACAAGCTTCATGATCTGGTAAAGGACATGGCTTACGACGGAGACTGGAAGCCTGTGTTCGAGTATTTTTCCTCCGAGCTGGAGCGGCAGAGCGCTATCCGCGAGTTCATAGAGGGGGAGGCGCACGTGAAAGGTTTCCTACTGGCTTATCTAGGCTTGACCCGTACCTATATAATTTATCCGGAGTATGAGGCCAACAAGGGGTACGCCGATTTCTACATGATGCCCGACTTGATCCACCAGCCCGAGATAGGCTTTAGCTATATCGTGGAGGTGAAATACGCCCGTTGGGACGCTTCCGAAACGGAAATCGAGGCGTTGAGAGCCGAGGCTGCCATCCAGTTACGCCGTTACGCCGCTGACCCGAAGGTTCACGCTACCAAGGGGGATACGGAGCTTCGTCTTGTCACCTTGGTCTTTAAGGGTTGGAAGCTTGCTGTTTGCGAGATGGACTTGGCTTGATCTTGTTTTTATGCTATTTTTGATGGTAGATAATAATACGTTTAATCATCAAAAAAGGAGATATGAGCAAGAGAAAGAATAACCTCATGGGCAAGGCGGGCATCACATTTTTTACCTATGCTACCGAACGCATCCGGGAGAAACGTTGAGCTGGGAAACATAACACTGCCGATTTATATAGGACGACCCGTAATTGGATCTGCGCCTTTCTGGGTAGGAGAAACCTTTTTTTCCCGGAGATAACCCCGGGCTTAATAAGCCGTTTTGTCGCTTATCTGCAATCCGCCGGCTTGCGAGTGAATACCGTGAATACATACCTCAGCAACTTTCGCTCGATTTATAACCAAGCTTGTCGGGATGGTCTGTTGCCGGCTTGCGTCGTATCGCCTTTCGCGTACTTGAACTTGAAGCGGGAAAGAGCCGGATCTAGGGCGTTGGGAAACGAGTCGCTCCGGGAGATCGTGACCTTGAAGTCTGAGGAGCCGGATTTGGCGTGCGTGATCGACTATTGTACGTTCGCCTATTTATCTTGCGGCATGCCTTTCGCGGATATGGCTCGCTTGACTACGGCGAATCTGTATGGCGAGGAAATCGTATATCGGCGTAAGAAGACGGGGACCTTAATCCGTGTCGGGATAACAGCGGGGATGCGGCGGTTGATTAATAAGTATGCGGACGCTTCTTCCCCGTACCTTTTCCCTATTTTATCTCCGGGTAGAGAGGTAGGGCATGAGGAATACAAGGCGATACTGCGTTCGTATAATAACTCGTTGAAGAAGATCGGTCGTGCGCTATCTCGCCCCATTCATCTGACCTCGTATGTTTTCCGCCATACATGGGCAACGAACGCCTTGCGGAAACAAGTCCCTTTATCGATCATTAGCCAAGCGCTGGGGCATACCTCGGAAAAAACAACACGTTTTTATCTGGCCTCTTTGGAACAGTCGGAATTGAATCGTGCGAACGCTAGGGTGACGGAAGAGGTGGATTTGCTTTTGGCGGCTGGATGATGCCCTTATTCGCGAAATAAGGGGAAGAGCCTATTCAGCATAAAAATTACCTATAATAGGCTATTTTCAACGGAAGGCTTGGCAAATGTAAAAAATATTATTGATAAACAATCACTTTTATCTATTTATTAAGAAATAGGAATTGAAGGGGATACAGATATCGTATCCTCTAATTAATCCAAATTTATGCTTATTGCGCATATATCGTGGATATGCGGTTAAAAATAGTGGTTATGCGTGTTTTTTTAGTTTATGTTGGACGTGCGATATCTCCTCCCCTTATTTCGCGAATAAGGGTGATAAACATTATTAAAAGGTAACGCCCCACTACCACGGGGCATTAAAGACAAAAAACATCATGGCAGAAGAAAAGACCATCTTGACCGTAGATCTGTACGACAACGTGTTAACCGAGAAAACCGGCGATTTCACCGGAAAGATCCGCATTACCGGAACCACGCGAACCTCAGACATCTCGAACCGCATCGTGAAGAAACGTACCGAGTATCGTCCGGAGACGATCACCAACATCCTCGACCTCTCCTACGACGAGATGATCGAGGCCCTCGCCCAAGGCCGTTGCGTGGTGAACAAGTTCGGGCAATGGCTGCTCACTATCAACGGCTCGTTCGACGGAAAGAAATCAGACTTCCGCTCTACGGAGAATAAGATCACCGTAATGTTCACCCCCAGCGCCACCCTCCTGAAGGCGCTAGAAAACATCTACGTGAACGCCGACGTAGCTACCGTGGGCCCGATGATCGAGAGCCTCACGGATTCTACCACGAACGAGAAGAACCTCCATATCACTCCAAACGCTCCGGCTATCATCTTCGGCAGCACACTGCTTATCAAGGGGGATGATCCATCTGTAGGCATCTACTTCACCAAGGACGAGGAGGGCGCCACGCCCGTGAAGGTCTCCCTCATCGTGCGTAACACCAAGAGCGAGATAATTATCCAGATCCCGCAACTCGCCGAGGGGCAGTACTGGCTGAGCGTCACTACGCAGGCGGGGGCGAATTACGGCTTGGTGAAAGACCCGCGTACCTATAAGTTCCCCATCCTCTTGACGGTAGGTATCGGAGGCGGAGGCGATAGCGAGAGTCCGGACGAGATCTGATAAGGCAGAGAGCCTCATCTATGAGGGCTGATAAAGCCTAGGCTCTCACCCCTCATAGACGAGGCTCTCTCATGGTTCATGGCCTAGGCTCTCTCACCGGTCATAGACGGGAAGCTATGAGCATACCCGTGAACGAATGTTAAAACGATTGTTCATTATAAATATTAGCTTATGAAACTAGATTTACAAAAAATTAGTTTAAGACTGTCACTGTTGGTGATGGCTTTCTTATGTAGTGGAACGTGGATTGCCAGTGGGCAAGAGAACGCAAAAGTGATGCACAAGATCACCTATGATCTTAAGAACATGGAGCTTGTGGAAGGTCCGGCGGAGGTTGGACATGGCGAGACGTTCACCTTTAGGTTAAAACCTAAATACGAATCGTATGGGAATCCTATGAACTATAGTGTCTCTATGGAAAATTCACAGGGGCATTTGGAGGAAGATAAGAAGGAACCTAAGTTCTACAAGATATCCAATGTGACAGGGGATGTAGTTATACATGTCACAGGATATGGTAAAGCTGTGATAGGAGGATATGCCTACAGTCTTGATCGTGATGGCAAAACAGCCTGTATAAACGATGTCCCGAGTACAACCAAGAATCTGATTGTGCCGGACTCTGTGACGTTTGGTGGCTCTAAATATAGGGTCAAGGAGTTTATGTATTTTAATAATGTGCTCCCGAAGTCCCTGGCTTCCATCACATTTAAAGGATATATTCCTGTTGGTATAGCAAGTTATTTGTTTGATGTTGTTGACAAGGATAACTTGAAAATTATTGTTCCTAAGGGGGCCGGTAAGGTTTATAAGGCTTATTCAGGTCTTCCGGTACAAGAGGCTAATATCTCTGAGTCTGATGAGGGAGTAGCTCCATCCAATGATTTGAAGATTACTTATCAATCTAAGAATGTAAGTTTTGATGGGCCGGAATCAGTAAAATACGGAGAGGACGTAAATGTAACCGTTCGAAGCAAAGATGGAACGCCGCTTCGGTTTAGCGTAAGTTGTAGATCTATAGAGACAGGAGAGTATTGTAGACCGGACTTTCTGAAAATTAATGACCAAGAACAAAAGATTCAAGTACCAGCGTTGTTTGGTGATCTGCAAATAACAATAGATGGATATGAGGAATATAAAGAGGGAGTCAATACCTATGAGTTAGATAAGGCCAATGCGGAAGCTACGCTTTCTAACTATAAAGGGGGAAGTAATGCCATTATCCCTTCTCTCCTTACCGTGGGGGGAATAGATTATGCGGTGACGAAGATACAGCATTCTTTCGGGAGTTCCTTGGATTCGTTGACGGTGCCGGCCTCAGTGAAAGGTATGGGTTCGTCAATAAGGAATTGCGTCAATTTACGGACAATAAAACTCTCGTCACCGTTAATGCCGGGAATTGATGTCGAAACGCTTAAAAGCGTAGATACCTTGACTTGTAAGATATTGGTCCCGGAAGGCTGCTTGGATGTCTATAAGAATAATGATTTCTGGGGTAAATTCAAGAACATAGAGGAATACGATCCCAGTATCAAGGATTCTTATACGATAACATACGACTTGAAGAACATCTCATTGGCGGATACCGTCAAATCCATCCAGAGAAATAGTACGCTGAACCTTACCTTACTGGCGCTGGAGGGTTACGAACTGCCCGATAGTGTTGAGGTAAACGTAAAGGGATATACGTATGACAAGGCCAAGGGTACCTTGTCCGTGCCATCTGTCCTCACGGATCTGAAGATCGTGGCGGAAGCCGTAATGCTAGACTCTCTCAGGATCAATCAACAGGATTCTGTAATAGAGAACGCGATAGTAGGGGATATCATGATATCAAATGAGACTGCCGCTAAAGATACCGCTACCATTCAATTGACGAACGTGACTGCTCCTACGCTGACTGTTACCCCGGAGGCGAAAGCGGAACTGGCTCTCTCCGGCACGAACCGGTTAGGTGAGATCAAGAATGAGGGCGTACTGATCTTGTCGTCGGCCGATGAACAAGCCAAGCTAGTCAATACTACGGTTGAGAATGCGGGTATATTCGCAGATAGTGTCGGCTTGATCTCAGAAGTTAGCGGCACGGGAGCTCTCGCGATCGCTCCGATCGGAGATAAGACCGTGGAAGAAGGCTCCTCCATTGACTTGATGGCTACCGCTGTCCCCGGCGAATCTTATACCTCGGTGATTTTCCAATGGCAGAGATTAGAGAATGGTACATGGATTGATAAGAAGACAACGACAAAGACCCCAGCACCTCAAGCGATATCCTTGTCTCTCTTACGTGCTGCCGAGCCGTTGGCTGATTCTTATAAGGTAGAGGCTCCCGAGGTGGGTACGTACCGTTGCGTAATCACGTGTAAGGTGAGCGACCAGATCGCTACGACTTTGACCACCCTATCGAAAGTAACCGCAGTCTCTTCCGAACCGGATCCGGTAGTGACATTCAGCGTCGTTCTTCCATCCGTTGAAGGTGCCTCGTTGAATCCTTCCGCCGGAACCTACTCCGTGGAAGAGGGTGGCAGCTTCTCTTTCTCTCTTACGCTGGAAGCGGACTACGATCAATCTACCCCTATCGTGAAAGTAGGTGATAAGGTGATTGAGCCGACCTCTGACGGTAAATACGAGATCAAGGGTATCGCGTCCGACATTACGATCTCTATCACCGGAATCATAAAAAACGCCACCGTAGGCAATGCCGAACTCGAATCCAATGACTTGAAAGTCTGGGGATCGAACGGGGTATTGCATATCCGGTCCGCTCATGCGGGTACGGCTTATCTAGTGACATTCGGCGGTCAACTATATAAGGCTTTAACCTTGCCAATTGGTGAGACGATGATAACCATTCCGCAAGGTGCCTATATCATCCGTATCGAAAATCAATCCTACAAGATCCGCTTCTAGCCATTCTTGAGGAATCGTAGGAAGGCGAGTCATTTGCGAGTGGCTCGCCTTTCTTGTTTAATAAATCTTAATATTTACCGGGGATATAAGTATCGTAAGCCATTAGAAAGTATATTCATGCGTAATCTCAATCTATTTATCATGAAATGTATATCTATCTACTTTGTGACCCTATTGTTACTGATGTCGGGCTGTGAATCCGGGCGGAGGTTCATCTTAAAAGATCTTCGTTGTGAGAACTTGGAGAATCCGGTTGCGATCGACAATACCCATCCCCATTTTAGCTGGAAAATCGAGACAGACGGGCAAACTATGCGGCAAGCGTATTTTGAGATACAAGTAGCCACGGATAGTTCCTTGCTGGCTCAAGGCAAAGCCGATCTATGGAATTCAGGTAAGGTGGAATCGTCCGCTTCCGTGATGGTCCCTTATCGAGGGAAAGAGTTGCGATCTAGTGTGCTGGCCTATTGGAAAGTCCGGGTATGGGACGATAAGGGGGAATCCTCGGATTGGAGTCCAATCAATCGCTTTGGGATCGGGCTTTTGGATAAAGCGGAATGGCAAGGGAAATATATAGGGATGCCGGATGAGAAGAATCCGATGTTAAGGAATAAGTTCGAGCTTCAAGACCGTGATGCCACATTACTCCTTCATGTAAACTCCTTAGGGTATCATGAGATCTATTTAAATGGGAGGAAGGTATCGGAAGATGTTCTCTCGCCTGCGGTATCTCAATTAAACAAAAGATCATTATCGGTGACGTACGATCTTACGCCGTACGCAAAGCAGGGAATAAACGACTTATTGCTCTGGTTGGGCCGTGGCTGGTACAGAAAAGCTACTTTTAATGCCGTTCATGATGGGCCGTTGGTTAAACTGCAATTGGACGAGATTCAAAGAAATGGCGCTACAAGTACGTTACTCGTTACAGATAGCTCTTGGGAAGGCCGGGGAAGTATGTATGGTGAGACCGGTACCGGTACTTGGTATCCCCATCAATTCGGGGGTGAATGTGTGGATGGGCGGAAGGCGTTGCCGGATTTGACAACGGCTACGCTTGACAAACTGGATTGGACGCCGGTATTGGAGGTGGAGGTACCCGGGATAGAGGTAAGTCCCCAAATGTGTGAGCCTAATCGAATACAAGAGATTATCCGTCCCAAAGGAATCAAACAAATAGGGGATAGTATTTGGCTCGTAGATATGGGAAAGGCGTTAAATGGTTGGGTTGAGCTGAGTTTCCCAAAATTACCGGAAGGCCACCGGGTCCGTATGGAATATACGGATTGGTTAAATGAAAACGAAGATTTCAAGCCACAAGAGGAGAACGGACAGTATGAGGATTGGTATATCGGTTCCGGACAAGGCAAAGAGGTATTCCGAAATAAATTTAACCACCATGCGTTTCAATATATAAGGATATCCGGTTTGGCGAAAGCCCCCGAGGAGGTAACCGGCTATCTGATTCATACGGATTATAAGGATGCCTCGTCTTTCGAGTGCTCGGATCCGGACTTGAATGCTATCTATGCGATGATCAAATATACTTTCAAGAACCTAGCTTTCAGTGGTTATATCGTAGACTGCCCGCATTATGAGCGTATGGGATACGGTGGGGATGGAAATGCCTCTTGTAAGAGTTTCCAGACATTGTATGAGGGCTCTTCCGTGTATATGAACTGGATGCAGATGTGGCAGGATTGCATCCGTGAGGATGGGGGTATGCCGCATTGCGTACCGAGTCCATACCCGGCGGGAGGTGGTCCGTATTGGTGTGGCTTTATTATCACGGGATCGTGGCAGACTTATTTGAATTATGGGGATAGCCGTCTGATCGAGCGATATTATCCGGTTATGCGACATTGGTTGCGTTATGTGGATGCGTATACGGTCGATGGATTGCTGAAACGTTGGCCGGATACGGATTATCGGGCATGGTATTTAGGGGATTGGTTGGCTCCGGCGGGTGTCGATTATACGGCGCAGTCATCGGTAGATCTGGTTAGTAACTGCTTTATAAGCGATTGCCTCACTACGATGGAGAAGATCGCGAAGGTATTGGGGAAAGCGGAGGATGCCGCTAAGTATAAAGAGCGTCGCCAACGATTGAACGAGCTTATCCAGAAGACTTTCTATGATCCGGAGAAGAAACAGTACGCTACAGGCTCCCAGATCGATCGGATTTATCCGATGTTGGTCGGCGTGACAGATGAACAGCATATGCCCGAGGTAAAGGAAGGTTTATATCGAGAGACATTGGAGAATTGCAAAGGGCATATCGGTTCCGGCTTGGTGGGTGTTACAATCTTGACCGATTGGGCGATAAAGGACGGAGAGGCCGATTTTCTCTATTCCATGCTGAAAAAGAGAGAGCTGCCGGGATATCTATATATGATCGATCAAGGGGCTTCTACGACTTGGGAATACTGGTCGGGAGAACGTAGTAAGGTTCATAATTGTTTCAATGGCATTGGCGCTTGGTTCTGTCAGGCGGTCGGAGGGATCTTGCCGGATGAGGATGAGCCGGGCTATAAACATTTCTTTATCAAACCTCAGATACCGAATGGCGTGACGTGGGCGAGGGCGGCGAGAGAGACCCCTTACGGTACGGCACGTGTGTCTTGGACTATGGAGAACCTATCGCTTTCCCTCGATCTGGAGATACCGGCGAATAGTATGGCGACCTTTATCGCTCCATTTAACGTATCGAATTGTGTGTTAGATGGGAATAATGTAGAAATATCGGCGGGTTCGATCCTGTTGGAAAGT
>ENA-UOJR01003275-UOJR01003275.1-human-gut-metagenome-genome-assembly--contig:-C115P-NODE-3275-length-10205-cov-6.949064_pt1 | contig 10205 bp, 8 predicted proteins | sample MGYA00242354_ERZ723901 | MGnify/ENA metagenome assembly ERZ723901
CCAAATCCACCCGCCGCTTTTCCTGTCCGGTTACATTGACCACCACTCCATTGGAAATGCTGCCGGTGGGAATCGTGACCTTTTTATTATCCACCGTAAGCAGGGTTGTATAAATCAGCCCCACGCTGACAACCGTTCCCTCAATATCTCCGAAAATAATATACTCTCCTATAACAAAGGGACGGCTGATCATAATCATCAGGCTTCCTGCCACGTTTTTCAGGCTTTCCTGCAAAGCCAGGCCGATTGCCAGACCGGCGGAACCTAACAGGGCAATAATCGATGCAGACGGAATTCCCATATTGTCCGCTGCAATAAACACAGCCAGCGTATAAATCGCCACCTCTGCCAGGGTAGTAAGCATCCTCATCACATTCACATCAAGAGACGCCCGCTCCATGGCATTATTCATAATACGGCTGATAATCCTCACAATCCTGCTTGCAATAAAAAGAATCAGCAGCGCAATCAAAAGCCTTACGATAAAATCCAGAATCCCCGGCCCCCAGCCCTTCATTGTGTTCATCATGGCATCTGTATTCAGCCTTGGAAGCGTCTGACATACAATTCCCGTTCTCAATCCATCCATACTGTTCTGTTATCCTTTCTCGTTTTCCACAGAGTAAAGACTCTTGCCCTGTGTTTTCCACACCCTCTCTGTTTTCTCCACACTACTGTCCCAAAACCTGGCCCAGCAGCTCCTCCTCCCTGGAAAACAGCAGATTTTTATTGTACTGATAATACCGCTCGCAGTCATATTCCTGCAAAAACTCTAAGCTGTAAAAACCGGTATTCAGTTCTGTTACAAACAAAACCATTTCCTGGCTTCCCCCGAAGGCCGATTCCATAAAATCAAAAGCGTGTTCCAGCTTCTCTCCGGCAGCCTCTGTCATATCCTCATACCGGTCACTGTCCTGTCCGAAACTTTCCCGCAGGGCTTCCCATACCTGCGCCCCGTCCTTCCAGTCTCCGGCGCGAAGCTTTTTCAGATCCTCTTCGAACCGTGCCAGCACGGCTCTCCTGGTGCGGTATTCCATCCGGGACATCAGCCCCTGCTCCCGGCGTTTCTCCATCTGCTCCTGAAATTCTTCCGTCATGGCCGCAAAGGCCTCCACACCATTTTTCTCAAAAGCACCGCTTTTGTGCAGCTCCTTCATCTGTTCCATCCGCATGGCCATCATCCGGCCCATCCGGCTCACCTGACGAAATTCCTCATTCAGCCCGGAAAGAAGAAGCCCAACCACGCTGATCCGCTCATCAAAGGCCGCCCGCTCCAGCTTTTCCACTGCCGCCTCGGAAATTTCTCCTTCCAGAATCCGCTCCACCTGGTAGTCATTTTTATACTTGTAATGCAGCTCCAGATAGTTTGCAAAATCCTTGGCAATTTTAGGAAACTGAATGTACTCCTGAATCAGCTCCCGGTCTGCCTTTTTCCCCAGCTCCTCATATACCTGAATCAGCTGGGACAGATCCTCCCATCCGCGGGGAGTGGCAAAAAGCCGTCCGTCTACGGTTGTTTCAATCTGGCAGAAATTCTGCCGGCGGATGTTCAGATAGTCCCGCACTGCCGGATGAATATCTGCCTTTACTGCATATTCCTTCCAGACATCAAAATCCGGCTCCACATCAATTCTGCGGATACGGTCCAGGGTTACAATATCAAAATCCCGGACAGACTTGTTGTACTCCGGCGGATTTCCTGCCGCCACAATAATCCATCCCTCCGGAATCCTGTGATTTCCGAAGGTCTTTCCCTGAAGGAACTGAAGCATGGTCGGAGCCAGAGTTTCCGACACACAGTTAATCTCATCAATAAACAGAATTCCCTCTGCCAGTCCTGTCTGCTGGATTTTATTATAAACAGCAGCCACAATCTCGCTCATGGTATATTCCGTTACTGCATATTCCCGTCCCCCGTACTCTCTCTTTTCAATAAAGGGAAGGCCAATCGCACTCTGCCTTGTGTGATGGGTAATGGTATAAGCCACCAGTCCGATTCCGCATTCCTGGGAAATCTGCTCCATAATCTGTGTTTTTCCTACTCCCGGCGGGCCAATCAAAAGCACAGGCCTCTGCCGGACTGATCCGATTACATAGGATCCAAACTCATCTTTTTTCAGATAAGCCTCTATGGTATCCTTTATTTCCTGTTTTGCACGTTTAATGTTCATTTTATTTCTCCTGCTATTCTATCTCTATAGGTTTCTCCTGCCCCATCTCCGCCAGCTGTTCCGGCTCCAGAATCACCTTCATGGCCCAGGCCGGAACGGAAATATCCGTATACTGCTCCTTCACAAATACAAAAGCAGTATCGTAGACCGGACGCTTTACCGGATAGATTCCTTCTCCGTCTGTAAAATACAAAAGCCCCTTCAGGCGGTGAAATTCTCCCCGCCCGAGCATCTGGTTCACATGCTCAAAGGCCGGCCGGAAATCTGTTCCGCCCTGTCCGATAATGGAAAAATCCTTCATATATTCTTCCATCTCCTGACGGCAGGTGATTTTCCTGTCCTGCTGGACCTGATCATCACACTGGATAATATGGATATTGGTCTTTTTAAAGTAGCTGTCCGACTGGCACAGAACATGGTAGGTTTCCTCCAGAAACCGCCGTACCAGATCTCCGGAACAGGACATGGAGGTATCAATCACCAGAACAAAATCCTCAATCCGGCTGACTTCCTTTGATTCCAGCGGCTCCACCAGAGGCATGTTGCCGTACAGGGAAAGGCCGTAGGTATAAAACACATAATCAAAGGAATCCTCGTCCACCTGCATTTCCTCCCGCAGTACAGAAAACTTCTGCAGAAATCTGCGGTAATCATACCGGCTTCTGTTTTCCACCTGAACCTGCTCCAGAAGACTTTTTGTGTCCTCGTCCTGCTGGTTACCCATTGTTTCCATCTCAGTCTGAAGCTTCTCCCTGTTATTGCTCCACTGGTTCTGCCGCACAACGCTTGTTTTCGGGGAATCCGGCGAAAGCTGCCAGTACTGGTGATCGTCCACCAGAAATTCTGCCTCCAGGCGTTCAATCTGCCTCTCTGTCAGCTTCATTTCCTCCAGAGCCTTATACACGCCTTCTGCATTTAAAACCTGCAGACGCTGTCTCAGACGCCCGTACCAGTCCATCCGGAAGGGCGGCATCTGTATATGGACACATTTCAGATAAAGTCCGTCTGTCACAGATTCTGCCGCAATATCACAGGCCAGATTCCACATCCTGGTTTCCCTGCTGCCCATGGTATCCATATGGCAGAACAGACAGTGAAGCACCATATGAAGATAGGCCCGGTTTACAAGCACCCGGCCTCTCCGGTACAAATCACAGAGGTATTCCCCGTGATAATAAATAACAAAGCCATCTGTTCCCAGCCCCCGGCAGGCCGGATCCATCTCAAAGCCGAGACTGCTGAGTGAAAGATCCAGATAGCGCATATTCAAATATAATTCATTTCTGGAATTCTGAAGAATCCGTGTGCACAGTCCCACCACATCCAGCTCCTGAAGCTGCCTGTGTCTTGTAGGATCGATCATATCTCTTCCTCCGTCTTTTATGGTTTCTCTCTGCTGCAGCTTTCATGCCGGTTTTGCAGCTGTTCCGGACAGGTTCTATTCTGAACAGCCGCCTGGTTTTACAGTTCAAATCTTCTGCGGCGGCGGCCCTTGGAGGCGTCTTCAGGCTCTGAAGCTTTTTCCGTCTGTTCTTCCCGCTTCTGCTCATGCCGGTAATCCATCAGCCAGCCGACCATTTCCGTATCCTCTGCTTCTCCGGCCAGAGCAATCAGCTCCTCTATGCAGAACGTCAGCTGCTTTTTCCCGTCTTCCGCCGAAACGTCCTCTTCTCCGTCTTTTGTCCCGGCCAGAATATCTGTTACCAGCCATGGAAGCCGCCCCGGCTCCAGACTGGCTCTCCCGCCTCTGTGCGGCCCGTCCGCCTCAATCAAAAGCCGTCCTGCCGCTTTCCAGTGCTCTTTCACATATTCCCGGTACATAGCCTCAAAACGGGGCGTCAGCTCCATCGGATACAGAAGACGCCCCAGAGCCAGCTCTGTCACCAGCTCCTCTGACTCCTGCACCTTCACATGGGGAAACAGCTCATCATAGCCCCGGAACTGAAACTGCCTGTTTACAAAACAGTAACGATACCGATGGCCGCAGCCGTGCGTTTCAATAAACAGAATCCGGGCCGGTGTATTTTCCACGGACTCCTCATAATACTCCGGAAAAATAAGCCGCGCCTGGGCAGTTTTTCCGTCCGCCTCCCTCCGGCAAAGCGTTACCCGAAGAGTCTGCCTCAGCTCCGACAGCATCTCCTTAAAACCGGAGCGCTCTCCGGCAAATTCAGTAAACTCCAGATATTCCACACCCTGAGCTCCGGCAAACAGACCTGTACCCAAATCTGTAAGCCGCCCAAAGGCATGAAACCGTTTCAGCGCCTCGCAGCCGTAAAATCCGTAAGCGCCGATTTTTACCAGCCGGGAAGGCAGATAAACCTCCTCCACGCTGCTCCCTGAAAGCACGTAAGCGCCCAGCTCAGTCACCGGACGCCCCTCCACTTCCTCCGGGACCACCACAACAGTCCCGGGATTTTCTATTTTATCAATACAAACCGTGTCATTTACAATACGGTAAGAAATCTCCATATTCCTGCCTTTCTGTCCTCTGCTGCCTTTTTGTGCCGCATACCTCTATTTTATATCAGAATCCGGACAAAAAACCAACCATTTTCTTCCCCGCAGTCCAGAATTCCGCCCCATTTCTCCACACAGGAGGCAACGCTGCCCATTCCCAGACCGTGTCCCTCTCCCCGCTGAGACAGAGGAAGTCCTGTCTCTGAATCAAACTGAATCTTTCCTGCATAGGTATTCCGGATCTCAAAAATAATCTGTCTGCGAATCTGCTGCACCTTAATCGTCATCTTCCTGTTTCCCCATTTTTCCACCTGGGTACAGGCCCGCACTGCATTATCCAGAAGATTGCCAAGCATTACTGCAATTTCCCACTCATATTCCCCGATATTCTCCGGGATCTCAGCCTGCACAATAACATGAATCCAGTTTTTTCTGGCCATTCTGACATAGTAGGAAATCACACCGCTGATTGGAAGATTCTGACAGTACCGCTTTACGGAAAGTCTGGCCGGAAGCTCCTGCATCTGCTCCAGAAGCTCTTCCATCTGTTCATAGCATCCTGCCGCCATCAAATCTTCCGCCTTGGCAACAAACTGGCGGTTATCCAGGTTAAACTGCGTAATCCGCCGCTCCACCCGCTGAATCTCCTCCGTCTCCTGCTTCAGAATCTGACCGCTGGCCTCCAGAACCCGCACAGCCTGTTCCCGGCTCTGTTCCCGATCCAGACGATCCAGAACCCGGAAAGCCATTACAATCATTCCGAATACATTCAGTAAATACAAAAGCGGGATCACATTGCGTACACATTCTATGGGCAGTCCCCGCGCAGCGCCCAGAATCAGGTAATTCCCTGTAATAAACATGATAAGAATCAGGCTGAACAGCACCCACTCCTTCCGGTACACCTCCTGGGCCTTCCAGTAGGCCGGACGAAAATCACGGTACAGAATCACTAACAGCAATACATTAAGAATTACTGACGATGCAATCCCCAGGAGAAGGGATTGATTAAGACAGTAGATTGTCCGTACCACAAGTCCTCCCAGATTCCCGTAAAACACGCCTGACAGCGCCGTAAAAAGTCCTCTTGCATCCCAATACTCTGACAGAAAAAATCCCACCGCTACCACAGGAATTCTTCCTAACAGAATATTGTCATAGCAATTCTCTCCCATTCCATTGACGTAACACACATACTCAAATAACCAGAGCTCCAGTTCCATAAAAACCAAAGCGGCTATGGTTATTTTCCAGCTGAATCTCCGCTTTAAAAAAAGGGCCATAGACACACCCAGAAATACATCCGTCAGACAGAATGTGATCAAACGATACTCTGCCATATCCGTCCTCCTCTACATTACAATCCGGGCTATAAACGTTTCATTTTCCCGTCTGCACTGGAAATCTGCCCCGTTCCGCTCCGCATAATATGCCGCGCTCTGAAGACCGCTTCCGTAGTCCACGCCTCTCTTTGCCACAGGAAGCCCTGTCTCCGGATGAAGCCGGATATCGCTTCTGCAGCTGCAGTAAACCTCTATTCCCAGCTTCTTCTCCTCTTCCCACAGCTCCACGTGCATCCAGCGCTTTTCCGCCTTCTCCAGCTCTCCGCACATTCGAATTGCGTTAGCCATCAGTCCCCCGGTAATAGCGGCGGCATCCCAGTCTTTCAGCTCCAGCTCATCCGGAATCTCGACGCGAAGATCAGTCCGGATTCCCAGCTCGTTTGCCTCTGCCTCATAAGACGCCATAATTCCATTGATAGACGGATTGGCACATCTTCTGTTCTCTGCTGTCAGCTCTGTCATCTGCTTCATCTGATTTAAAACACGGTTCACCTGTTCATAGTCTCCCTCCGCCATCAGCTGCTGCATCAAACGAATGAGATGCCTTCTGTCATGAACATGAACTGCTATTCTGTTTTCCGTTTTGTGCAGTTCCTGAAGCTCGTATTTCAAAGCGCGGATCCCCCGCTCCAGCAGTTCTCTGGATTTCATGGCCTGTCTCTCTTTATGAAGCCGCCACACCATCCAGAACATCAGAATATAAAGGCTGTACACAGTCAAAAGAACAAATACAACCGCCCAAAAGGCCTCCGCCGCCCGGGAAGTTCCGTAAAGAATCACTCCGATTCCCCATGCCGCAAAATAAAAGCCTATCGTAGTTACACAGCTTTTCCTCCAGCTTTTCCTTGAAATCCTCTGATTTTCCCAGTAAAGAGGCACAAAAAAATGCCGCATCAACAGCAGAATACTCAGATGAATAGGAATTCCCAAAAACGGAATCCATAACGGATATCCTATCACCGCTCCCAGGTATTCCGGAATCATCATTCCCGCCAGAAGACACATACAGGCCAGAACTCCTGTAAACATGCCTCTGAAATCTCTGTATTCGGAAATATACAGGGCCACACCCTGAGCTGCAAAAATCCGCAGTCCCGCCATCAGGAAAAAAACGATTTTATTATGCTCCCATCGAAAAACCGCTGTCTCCGCTCCTATCAGAATGATCACACTGCCAAGGAGAATTTCTGCTGTCTTTTTCAAAGAAAAACGCCTGACAGAAAGAATCATCAAAAACATGCCAAGGAAAATATAGGCAATGCAGTTTATCATAAAATGCCTGATCTCCATGAATTTCGTTCCTTCCCCATAAATCAGAAAAGCCGGAACGGAAAATCCGCATCCGGCTGTCCTGTCATTCTTCCGTGTTCCTTTCTATCTGCGATCCATTCTGGAAAGGAACTCCAGATATCCTCTCTTTGTCTGAGACAGACTGTTCCTGCTGATAGGAATCACACTTCCGTCTGACATCAGAAAATCATGAGCCATCATTTTCTCTACATGATCCATATTCACTACAAAAGATTTGTGAGGCTGAATGAAACGGCTGTCCTGAAGCAGCCGATCCAGCTCCTGCTCAAAGGGCCTGCGGATATATACACTTTCATATACTTTTCCCTGTTCCATATAAAAATGCATAACCCGGGCCACATTCTCTACTGCAATCAGCTGTCCCAGCTCAATACTCACAATTCCATTGCGCCCTTTGAAGGTATAGATATCCTCTTTTTTCGGCCGCAGCTGAGATACAATCCGATCCATACATTCTGTAAATTTTTCGGATTCCACCGGTTTTAACAAATATCCGCTTGCAAATACATCAAATGCCCCCATGGCATATTCCGGTGAACTTGTCACATAGACAATTGCACTGCGCATGCTGTACCTGCGGATTGTCTGCCCCAGACTGATTCCATCCTGATCATCCATGATAATATCTAAAATATAGATATCATACCTCTTTCCCCGCTCCAGCTGTTCCACCAGCTCAGATGCGGTATCAACCCGATCCACAGAAAACGGCTGCTCCTGATGGGTACTGCGATACGCCTCAACCAACTCTGTCATTCGATCCAAGTCGCGTTCGTCATCATCACACACGATAATCTTTAGCATAATTTCTGTCCCTTCTCCAAAACTGTGTTAATATGCCCGTATTCTCCCCATTCTCTTTTCCTATTGTACCACCTGAACGCATTCTTTGCAATCAATGCCGAAACAGACACCGGCGTTCCTCCCGGAGCGTCCCCCTTCCACTCCCGCGGCACTCCTCCCGGAGCGTTTTTCATTTCCTGTGAAATGAAAAAAATACAGATCCCCGAAACAGAAATCTGTATTCTGAAAATAAAAAAAGAGCGCGAGACGGGACTCGAACCCGCGACCCCGACCTTGGCAAGGTCGTACTCCACCAACTGAGCCACTCGCGCATTTTGCTGTATCCGTTGTCTATAGAAGCTTCGGACGTTATTTATAATAACACAGATTCCGAGTATTTGCAAGTGCTTTTTTCCTGATATTTATCTTTTTCACTCTGCTTTTCCGATTTACGGCCAGGCAGTCGGAATACGGTCATTTCTCCCGCATCAAACCGCCCGGCCAAAATCATCTAAGTCCTGTCAGGACTGTTCTCTTACTGCTTTGCAGCCTCAACAATTGCTGCAATATAGCCCTGGGTATCAACCAGAGTTGCGCTGGATACTGCGTCTACAACTTCCTCCGGGGTCTTTCCGGAAAGAGCTTCCAGCTCTGCAATAGCCTTGCCGTCTGCAAAGTTCTGAATCTCATCAAAGTTCTCTGCAATATTCTTGGTAGAGCCAGCCTTCTTCATCATCTCAGAATAGTAAGCATCATTTGCTCTCTTAGATGCCAGAACCTTGCCCTCTGCTACAGCTCCGCTCTCTGCAAAGCTCTCGCTGTTGGGAACGCCCACCTCATTGGTGGTCAGGAACTGGTACTCATCCAGGTAGGAAAGCACTACGTTGGTGCCGTCTGTCAGAGCTGCTGCAACAGTAAAGCATTTGTCGCCATGAGCTGCTGTCTCAACACGGTTTAAAATCAGGCTGTCTACATCGCCCTCATAAGCCACTGCCTCATTTTCCTGAGCTGCCTTTGCTGCATCAACGATGGATGCGATATAGCCCTGGGTATCAACCAGAGTTGCGCTGGATACTGCATCTACTGCTTCTTCCGGAGTCTTTCCGGCAAGCTCTTCCAGCTCTGCAATGGTCTTGCCGTCTGCATAATTCTGAATCTCGTCAAAGTTCTCTGCAATATTCTTGGTAGAACCTGCCTTCTTCATCATCTCAGAATAGTAAGCATCGTTTACTCTCTTGGATGCCAGAACCTTATCTGCTGCCACAGCTCCGCTCTCTGCAAAGCTCTCGCTGTTGGGAACACCGGTCTCATTGGTAGACAGGAACTGATATTCATCAATATAGGACGCTACAATGGTGTCGTTGCTGTCGATAACTGCTGTCACAATAGCAAAGCACTTGTCACCATGAGCAGCCGCCTCAACCTGGCCGATTCTCAGCTCAACAGCACCTTCTGCCTGTTCTTCTGCCTCTGCAGTCTCTTCTGCTGTTGTTTCTTCTGCTGTTGTCTCCTCAGCAGTAGTCTCTGCTGCTGTTGTCGGCGCTGCAGTTGTTTCTGCCTTCTGTCCGCCTCCGCATGCTGTTAAAACTACTGTGCCTGCCAGAACTGCTGCTGTCACTGCCAGATTTGTTTTTTTCATATCCTCTCTCCTTTAACAAAAATTTATTTGACCTTTAGTATACACTATATTTCCTATCGGATCAATCATAATTCTTTTCAAACTTCATATTTTTTCTTCTACTGCGACAAAATCCCCTTCCGCCGCAGGGCGATCCCCGCGGAGCGTTTTATGTCACAGGAAATCGCGTCCTGTGACATAAAAAAAAGCGAAAGCCCCGACTTAACAGGGCTTCCGCAGCAAATAAAAAGAGCGGGTGATGGGAATCGAACCCACGTATCCAGCTTGGAAGGCTGGTGTTCTACCATTGAACTACACCCGCATGTTTATATATGAAGCAGGGCGGCCATTTTAAGAAATGGTGTCCTGCGAAAATGCCCAGAACCGGAATCGAACCAGTGACACGAGGATTTTCAGTCCTCTGCTCTACCAACTGAGCTACCAAGGCCCGTTTGTCAAAACCACAATGCCGCAGGCCGGAATCGAACCGGCACGGGAGATTAGTCCCGCAGGATTTTA
>ENA-UOJR01003283-UOJR01003283.1-human-gut-metagenome-genome-assembly--contig:-C115P-NODE-3283-length-10178-cov-10.645066_pt1 | contig 10178 bp, 6 predicted proteins | sample MGYA00242354_ERZ723901 | MGnify/ENA metagenome assembly ERZ723901
TAACATCAAGCAAAGATAAAAAAAATAATATATACTTGTGTATAAAGGGTAGCTTCAGGAAGGAGGAGAGTTTAGTTGCTTTTGACACACCTTCTTTTTGAATTTAAAGAGATTCTACAACAATCTGTCTTTCAGAATAACCGGAAGTTCGGGCATTGCACCGCTCTGCGTACAAACATAAGCGGAAACTTCGACAGCCAGCTTATGAGCTTCGGGAACAGACTTGCCATTCAGAATGGAAGCACAGAAAGCGGCAGTAAAGGAATCCCCCGCTCCTACCGTATCGGCTACCGGAACCTTCGGCGTTTCCTGAAAAGAAACGACTCCCGGAGTAAACACATAACTACCATTGATACCGCAAGTAAGAATCAACATTTTCAGATTGTACTTGGCCAACAGAATCCAGCACTTATCCTGTAAGTCGATGCCCGGATAACCGAACATACGGCTGATTGTCACCAGTTCTTCATCGTTTATCTTCAGAATGTTGCAGCGTTTGAAAGACTCGCGCAATACTTCTTTCGTGTAGAAGTCCTGACGGAGGTTGATGTCGAATATCTTCAGCTGTCCGTCTATATCGGGCATTGTATCGAGGAATCGGTTAATTGTAGCACGGCTCACTTCATTGCGTTGAGCCAACGAACCGAAACAAACGGCGCGCGTATTCAAAGCCAGCCGCTTCAGTTCGTCCGTGAAAGGAATGTTATCCCATGCCACTCCTTCTTTGATTTCGTAGCAAGGCACCCCTTCGTCATCCAGTGTCACCTGCACCGTACCGGTAGGATAATCCACCCGCTCAATCTGATTTTTGAGTTGCTTTTCTTTGAATACTTCCATGATTTCATCTCCCAGTTCGTCATTGCCCACCGCACTTACTACACGGCTGTCGAAACCAAACTGTGAAACATGATAAGCGAAATTAGCCGGAGCACCGCCTATCTTCTTTCCTTCGGGCAATACATCCCATAATGCTTCGCCCATTCCTACAATTATATTATTCATGATCTACAGATTTAATTGTTTTCCAAATATAAAATTATTTTTTGATACGGAAGGTATAGAACAGCAAGTAAAGTACACCGACTGTCATCACAGCAATCGCACCATTCTGCCCCATAGAAGTATCCGAAGCAACTCCCATAGCCAACGGGAAAACGGTTCCTCCGAAGAGTCCCATAATCATCAGACCGGAAACTTCGTTTTTCTTTCCCGGCAGATAAAGCAATGCCTGCGAGAAAATAACAGAGAACACATTCGAGTTACCAAAACCGATCAGAGCGATACAAGTGTAAATCACCGCCTTATCATGGAAGATGAACAACCCTACCATAGCAGCCAGCATCATAACAACACTGATACCGAAGAAAGATTTCGGAGACATCTGACGCAGGATGAATGATCCCAGAAAACAGCCTGCCGTACGGAAGATAAAATAGAGGCTGGTTGCAAAAGCAGCATCATCCAGTGTCATGCCGATGCGTTCCATCAGAATCTTAGGTGCAGTAGTGTTTGTACCGACGTCGATACCTACGTGACACATGATTCCGATAAAGCAAAGCAGGATAAACGGTTTGCCGAGCAATGCCAGGCACTGTCCGAAAGTGGAAGGTTTGCCTTCTTCCTTCTCTTCTTCAATCTGTGTCGCGTTGAGCAACAGAATGGCAAGGATGGCTATTACCATATAAATAGGGAATAATACACGCCATCCCAGATCGAAAGAAGGAATCGCCTGCGTTGCCCCCCACATGGCAATGTACGGTGCTAGGAAAGAAGCGATCGCTTTCACGAATTGTCCGAAGGTGAGGCTGCTTGCCAGACGGTCACCACGAACGATGTTGGAAAGAAGCGGGTTCAGTGAAGTCTGCATCAGTGCGTTTCCAATACCTAACAGGGAAAAAGAAATCAGCATCAGTGCGTAACTGTCCCCGAAGACAGGCAACAGTAAAGAAGCAAAAGTCACGATCAAACTTAGTAACACGGTTTTCTTCTGACCGATACGGCTCATCAGCATACCTGTCGGTACGGAGAAAATCAGAAACCAGAAGAACACCAATGAAGGGAAGATGTTTGCTTGTGAGTCTGTCAGACCCAGGTCTGCTTTTACATAATTGGAGGCAATGCCCACCAGATCAACGAATCCCATGGCGAAGAAACAAAGCATCACCGGGACTAGCTTGGAGAGAGAAGCGTTTTTAGTATTTTCCATTGTTTTATCTATTATAATTTCGTATATTAGCACAGTAATTATTTTCCTTTCCTATTGATCCTTTTTCTTTTAGCCTCCTATTTTCTTTGCTTATCACGGCTGTGAACAGACCGTATCACAAGGGTGATAAGGCCTTATCACAGTAATGAACAGATCGTATCACGTAGGTGAAACGCTATCTATCTCCCATACATAAGGAGAACATAAAGGCATGTTAACGCAAGGATAAAGGTATGTTAGCGTGAATTAAAAAGAGCGCAGGGAGAAGAAAGTCGTTTTTTATTTCTTCAGTTTGTAAACCACGAATGAATCTACTTTATAGGCACCGCCTTTGCTGTAGAAGCTGATATGATTGTAAGGTTCCGAAGGGAATACCTGATTGGTCATAGCGAAGCGTCCACCGTCACCGAAAGCCTCTACACTTGATCTGTCTACAAACAGGCGGAGTTTCATTTCATCCTTATCCCCTTCAATCGCAGTCCAAGTCAGCATCGGGAAGTTTTCGTTGAAATTTACCTCGCCACTCTTGCGACGGTCCATCGAGAATTTCTTCTCTTTCATGTCGTACTGCATGTCTACTTCTTCGCCCTTGTCATTGTAGAGACGGAAACCGATGATTTCTGCCTGCTGATTCTTGAGGGACAGTTCTATTTCGTAAGCACCTTCATTGTTCGGAATCAAATCTTTCACGATACGTGTTCCGTTAACCTTGAATGAGCGCTTTTTGGAAACACCACGCAGTTTCAGTAATTCGGGAGAAGGAGCGGATTGAAGATAAATCCCACCGTCGATGGCAAAGAGACTCAAATCACGAGGGATGGAGTTCGGACTACGGTATTGAGAAGTTGGCACGTCATTTGCATATTGCCAGTTGCTCATCCATGCAATGGCGATACGGCGGTTGTCGGGGGCATCGCTCCAAGTAACTGTAGCATAATGGTCTTTTCCCCAGTCCATCCATTTTGTGACATTCGGCTGATTGTCACAACTAAATTTCTTGCCGTCGAAGCTACCGATAAAGTATTGAGTAGCGGAGTCACCGAAAGGACCGTCACCAAGGCTGCAAAGCAATACCCATTTCTTTTCGTTGGTGCCCTCTACCGGAAGTTCGAATAAATCGGGGCATTCCCATACGTTGCCGTGAGCACCGTATCCTTCGCCGAAGCTGCTTTCAAATGCCCAGTCTTTCAGATTGGGAGAAGAGAAAATCTGCATTTCCTGTCCCACTGCGAGCACCATGATCCAGCGTTTTGTTGCTTCGTACCAAAAAACTTTCGGGTCGCGGAAGTCACGAGCTTCGGATACAAGTACGGGGTTGTTTTCGTATTTGGTGAAAGTGCGTCCGTTGTCAGTGCTATAAGCGATGCTTTGTACCTGACGGTCGCTGTTTTGTGTATAAATGGCGATGATTGCGCCTGCTCCGAAGCCGGCTGTATTGTTATGATCTACCACGGCAGAGCCGCTGAAGATAGTACCGAGCGCATCCGGTGCTATCGCAACGGTGCGGTGTTCCCAGTTTACGAGGTCTTTGCTGATAGCGTGTCCCCAGTTCATGTTTCCCCATTTGGAGCCATAAGGGTTGTACTGGTAAAAAAGATGGTATTCACCGTCTTTATAGACCATTCCGTTCGGGTCGTTCATCCATCCGTAAAGGGGAGAGAAGTGATAGGTCGGACGAAACTTTTCACGGTTGGTCGTATCGAAGGTGTCGGAGAGTTTCATTTCCTTGCAGCAAGCGGTATTATCCGGCGAAAGATTGACACGGATCGGATCGTTGGAGTTCATCTTGAACTTGAAAGAGACCGTTTTGCCGGAAAAGTCGGAAAGGTCTACCGGAACAAAGTAATCTACTTTATGTATGGCGAGACGCACGTCGAAGTTTTTCACCTCTTTATTATTAACGATCATGCTGATACGTACATCGGGAGACGCATCCTCTACGGGCAGAAGCAGGTACTTCTGGGAAGTATTGACACGTACAAGGCAATGACCTTCTCCCAGATTCTTAATCAGCAAAGGAGAATCCGCCGCTCGGGTTGAAACAGAAATAGTCATGAGAATAAAACAAATCAGAAAGGTCTGAAGTTGTTTGACAGGCAAAAATACATTCATGTTCTATGGTATTAAGGTTGTTATACTTTTGATAGTTGTTACAGTGCAAAGATAGGCGCTTCCAAGGTTAGCGCCTATCACTTTTGTTTCAAACGCTGTAAAAGATGTTACTTGCCGGTGTAGTTTTCATCAATAAGTGCTTACCTGAACGTCTGATACAGTTATTTCACCTTTATAACAGCAGAGTGACCACGGGTTCTTCTGCATTTGGTAGATACGGTTGGTGAAAGATAACTGGTCGTTGATATAAGTCACGCAGACGGACTGGTCACTGTAAATCGTCACACGATATTCATTATCTGCCGGAATATTGAATTTATTATCGAATAAGTATTTGGCATCGTCACCGTCTTTCTCAAAATTCGCTTTGCCTTCATCGGCATTGACATGGATACTATACCAGGAAGCGGAATCCGTTCCACGTACAAAAGAGATTCCGAAACGGTCCGTATTCGAAGCGGTCTTTACGGTGAAAGAAATCTTGTTATGTACTTTCAGACGGTTGAAGATGACGGAGGCACCTTCGCCCAAAGTATAGGTTTTACCGCTTTCGATCACGTTACCATCTTTTGCCATTACTTTCACTTCTTGTGCGGAAGTGTATTTACGGTCGATTGCATCGGGTACTCCGAGGGTTAAAGTACCGTCTTCGTGTTGAATCAGACGTTGTGCTACCAGATTGCCTGCCCATTCGGGTTCTACATCACCAACATTTCCATTATCATTTCCGGCACGTGTGGGACACCAACCCCAAATGTAGCGGTTTGTTCCGTCGGAAGCGGTCTTTCCGGCATAGAATGCGCGGCTGTCCAGCATTCCTTCACGATTGTCCGGCCATATTCCGGCATCATTGGCGGTAGTTGCTTTCAAATCTTCCAGCGTTCTGCCTTTGAAATATTGTACTTTACGCATGAAGGAAGCCTGTTCCGAATAAATCAGATACCACCAGTCCCCCATCTTGAATACATCCGGACATTCGTAGAAACGATCCCACATCATGGTCATAAAGGTTCCGGCAGATTCCCACTCTTTCAGGTCGGCAGAGGTAAATTCGGCGATATGCCCTTTTCCGTTCTTGCGGGTAGCGATCAGCATGTGATACACACCGTCTTCGGTCTGGAACAGGAACGGGTCACGGAAGTCATTCTTGTCATAACCATACGTATCTCCTTTCAGGTAGAAGGTACGGTTCTTGGTCCATGTCTTGAAATCGGGAGAAGTAGCTACCATCACTACCTGAGCATTCTGGTCGGAAGAAGGCTTGAACTTATTACCGGTGTAGAAGGTATAATACAGTTTGTCGGCAGGGTTATAGATCGTTCCTCCTGTGCCGATGGCAGCATCCTGTTCGTCACGCCCTCCGCAGGAAATCAGTTCGCTGAGAGATTCGTAAGTAGCACCGTCTTTGGTAGCCACCCCGAAAATGGGATGGTACGTAGCTTCGGGGTTCGGACGGTAATCTTGCAGGTACATCACTTTAAAGTCCTTGGCAACCGGATCATAGAATGGCATCGGGTCACCTACAAAGCCGACCTGTGGCTTATAGTACATCGAGAAGCCATGCTCATCACTCGATTGGAAGTATGTGGCTGTACCGTCCCAGTCTTTCTGAGTCAAGATGGGGTCAGTCTCGTCACTGCAAGCAGTCATCGAAGCTATCAGTGCGGTAAATGCTATAGGTAAGATCATATTTTTCATCATTGTTGCTTATTCTTTTTATTTACACAAGTAGTTGATTGCATTGAGAGTCATTTGCTCTACGTTGTAGTGATAGTAGTCGGCAGAAGCGTCTACTCCCTTGCCGTACCAGTCATAGCAGCCGGAACCGATACAGAGCGTACGTCCGCTATTGGAACGCGGTTCAAATTCGGCAATGACTACCGCCCCGTCGCCTCCATGTGCCAAATCGATTCCTCCTGTCAGGTTACGCCATGCGTTCAGGTCGTCATAACCTCCCCAGTCTGTCCCGATATGCCACTGCGCTGTGCTATTGGTAATCGCATAGCCGGCATCACAGGTATAGACTGTCGACTTGTCGCCATCTTTCCATCTTAAATCCTGGAATAACGGATGTGATTCACTGCCGGTAATCAGGAAGCTCCATGGGGCAGAGGTGATTTCGGGCGAGTCTTCGTTTCCTCCCCAGCTATTGTTCGGTACACGCTCGTCTTTAGCGATGCCGAGATTGGCGATATAGAAAGTAGCGTAACGGGTCAGCAGCAGATTACCACCATTCTGATAGTAGACTTTAAACTTCTCCGCTGCCGCTTTCGCGTCATCCGGCAAAGGAGGATTGTCACCATTGTCTGCGTGGAAATGCCACCAGATAGCGGTATATTTACCTAAATCCACTTTTCCGTCCACTACATCCTTGAATGAGATATATTCGGACATCGATACATTATCCATCATCCATTGGGCAGCGGCTTTCTCTTCGGGACTCGTCAGAAGACTGACGGAAGAAGCCGTACCGACAAAGGCAGTCGGAATCACATTTCCCTGAGTAACCGTTACCACATAAGGAGTTACTGCCGAACGGTAAGTTGCCGTGTAAGTGACGGGGTTCGTAAAGTCCTGAATACTTCCGGATGCCGGAGTCACGGTAGCTCCGTCCGTTACGGTAAACGTACCTTTCAACTGAGTGATATCCACTGTCAGCGGAACGACTACAGAAATGGTTTTCGATAACTGGTCTACCTTTCCTACATAAGTATCATTCAATTTGAAGGTCAGTATCTTCGCCTCATCTCTCTTCACGGTAATCGTGTAGCTCATTTGTACATCGCCATTCTTCACCGTCAAAGATACGGGAAGAGAAAAGTCGATTGTCTCACCGATAGCGATGCTAGCCTTGGCTCCTTCGGAAAGATTCATTTCTGTGACCACCATGCGGGTAATATCGTAATCGTAGGGCACTCCTACTACGATTGCCTTATTCTGATAGTCGACAGTTCCTGCGTATTCATCCAGCCGGATAGAATTCACCCAAACATCTCCGTTCAGACGAAGACCGGATTTGAAGTCATCACTACATCCTGTGACTGTAAGGCATGCCACAGTCACCAACAGGATAGTATAGAGTTGTTTTATGATTGATTTCATTGTATTCTTTGTTTTAGGATAGTTGGTTACCAACCAAAATTCTGTGTATAATTTCCGTTACTTGCGCTGATCTGTTCGAATGGAACAGGAAGATATTCGTTCTTATTTTCCGTGAAGCCCGCATTCTTGTAGACAGAGCAACGGGATGCTTCCGTCACGTAATAAGCATTGATGACATCTTTGGCTTCTCCCCATCTTACAAGGTCAAAGAAACGTGAGCTCTCCATACCGAATTCAACGCGGCGTTCCCATTTCAGCATTTTCATGGCTTCGTCCTGAGCGTAAGCTTTCAGGTCGTAAGGAGTCACTTTGAAGTTCACTCCGTAGTCCTCCTTATAATTGAAGATCAGCATGGTGCTTCCGGCAGCACGGCTGCGTACCTCATTGATTAATGAGATGGCATCGGTGATACGTCCGTCGTTCAACTGAATCAAAGCTTCGGCACGCATCAGCAATACGTCTGCATAACGGATCACAATGTGATTCAGAGAACTGGCCCAATAAGAACCTTTCTTCAGACAGTCACAATCGGGATCTACATTTTCTTTGAGAGAAACATAATATCCGTAAAGTCCCTTGCTGCGGCTCCAGTCATCATTCTTCTGGATGATGTAACCTTCGTTGTACTTATAAGGGAAGCCCGGCATACCCACTGTATGGAACAGACGGGGATCGACATTGTCTGTAGCCACTTCGTAATTCTCATTGTCATAGGTGCCGAACAAGGGCTTTCCCTGCGAATCGGTTTTGAAAGCATTCACCAGATTCTGGCTCGGCTTATGGAAGTCGCAGCAGCCCAATATCTGCGGAGTGGTCAGTCCCATTCCCCAATTCAGGTTACCGTTGTAAGTACCGTCGTTGATGGAATACTGAATGGCCCATACAGACTCCGCACCGTTTTCGTATTGCGGCAGGAAGTTCATGCTGTAGTCCGTTTCCAGTCCGTAACCGGCTTTAGCCATGATCAGGGGATCGGTGTATTTCACGACCTGTTTCAGGTCTTCTTCGTTGATTCCGGTAAGGGTATTGTCGGCTCCGTCCTGGCGGTAAGCTTTATACAGGTAAGTCTTTGCAAGGTAAGCAGCAGCGGCTGCCTGTGCAGGGCGCCCTTTTTCTATTTGTACCTCCGGCAGGTTGTCGTAGGCAAACTGGAAGTCGTCTGCTATCTTTTGCCATTGCTCGTCATTGGTATAAGTGGTATTCGACAGTTCATTGTAAGCATCCGGATCCATGTTTTCATCGTTTACAATAACGATTTTCTTGAACAGTTGTTTCAACATGAAGTGAGCGTGTCCGCGCAGGAATCTCATTTCGGCAATGCGCTGGTTCTTCAACGGATAAGTCTTTTCATCCATCTGGTCGAGTGATTGCAGGGCTGTGTTGGCACGGGTGATACATTGATACAGTCTTTTCCATATATCGTTGATATTCCAGTCGGTGGTGTTGATACCTTTGGATATTTCCAGTGCGTTGAACACACCGCCGTCTTCTGTTCCCGAACCACCTTTATAGCAATCGTCGGAACGTACGTCATAATTCCAGAGAGAGAAAGAAGAGTTGATATCATCACCTGTCGCCCAAATGGCATAGGCAGAAATCACCAGATTGTCTACATATTCGGGAGAAGCAATCTGATCGCCGGTCACAATACCCTGAGGAACCTGACGGTCCAAAAAATCGTCGCAACTGGTTGTCAGCAAGGTAATTCCGATTGTTGCTATATATATTATCTTTTTCATGATCATTCGTTTTATTGATGAAGTAAGTTAAAATCCGATGTTAAGTCCGAACGTGATATTCACAGGGATCGGATAAGAAAAGTTCGGGTTCTCCGGATCTTCTCCGGTAAAATTCTTGCTCTTGATGGTCAGCAGGTTCTGTGCACTGCAATAGAAACGCAGGCGGTCCATTCTCATTTTTTTGGAGATAACAGCGGGAACGGTGTATCCTAACTGGATATTGCGCAGTTTCAGGAAAGAACCGTTTTCTACGAAGTAAGTAGAGACACGCTGTTCATTGTTCGTATCACTGCGGGTCAATGCCGGAATATCAGAGTTTGGGTTCGTAGGTGACCAGGCATTAAGCAAACGGGTTCCCTTATTCAGGAAGCCGACATTGGAAGCACTCCAAAAATCGCTTTTCTTCTTCACGTCACTGATTATATCCACTCCCTGAACGCCTTGCCAGAACATTGTCAGATCGAAGTTCTTATATTCCAGATAAATATTCAATCCGTAGCTGAAAGAGGGAGTAGGATCATAAATCCAGTTCTGATCTCTTTCGTCAATCACACCGTTATGGTCAATATCACGGTAACGGATACGGCCGACAGCAGCGCCTTCCTGAGTAGCATGGTTGTCTACTTCATCCTGCGACTTGAAAATGCCATCGGCAATGTAACCGACTTGTGCGCCGTAAGTATGTCCGACTACACTCTTCACACCATTACCACCAAACTTGCCGTTGGCAGCTACCGTTTCCGGCATTTCAAGAATTTCATTCCGATAAGTGGATATGTTTCCGTTCAGGTCGTAAGTCAGTCCGAAGGCAGTCTTGTTACGATAACCCAGATTAAATTCAAAACCCTGGTTTTTCATTGCACCCGAATTTATCCAACGGCTGCCGCCTTCTCCCAGCACTCCTACTCCTGCCATTTCAGTCAGGATGTCTGTTGTTTTCTTGTAGTAGTATTCCAGTGAACCATACAGTGATTGCTTGAACAGGCTGAAGTCGATACCGACATTGGTCTGTGTGGTTG
>ENA-UOJR01003287-UOJR01003287.1-human-gut-metagenome-genome-assembly--contig:-C115P-NODE-3287-length-10170-cov-7.167870_pt1 | contig 10170 bp, 8 predicted proteins | sample MGYA00242354_ERZ723901 | MGnify/ENA metagenome assembly ERZ723901
CGGCTCTCTGCATCGGGTTTTCAGTTCACACGCCGGGCTTTCCCTCCAGCGCGGTCATGCTCTTTTTGAAATGGACAGCGAACATGGTGGCTGTGGTACACACCGCCAGGAAATCCGCCACCGGCTCCGCCAGAAAGACCGCAAAAGCCTTATCCGCAAAAAAGTTGGGCAGAATATAAATGAAGGGAATCAGCAGGATGATCTTCCGCAGCACTGCCAGGAACAAGGAGATCTTGGCGTTGCCCAGGGCCACGAAAGTCTGCTGACAGGCGATCTGGATGCCGAAGATCCCGGTGGCCGCCATGTAGATCCGCAGGGCCCAGGAGGCATAGCTCACCAGCTCGCTGTCCGAGGTGAACATCAGGGCGAACAGCTGGGGGAACAGCTGCACCAGCGCCCACAGCAGCAGGGAGTAGGCCAGGCAGGCCATCAGCAGCACCTGGAAGGCACGCCGTACCCGCCCCGGATTCCGGGCGCCGTAGTTGTAGCTGATGATGGGCTGGGCCCCTTGGGTCAGGCCCTGGAGGGGCATCATGGCGAACTGCATGATGCTGGAGAGCACGGTCATAGCACCCACAGCGATGTCCCCGCCGTATTTCAGCAGTGAGGAGTTGAAGCACACGGTAATGAGGCTCTCCGTAGACTGCATGATGAAGGGGGAAGCGCCCAGGGCCAGGGCCGGCAGCACCACCTTGGCTTGGGGCCGCAGGTGCTCCCGCCGCAGGTGCCACTTGGTCTTGCTGCCCGTAAGGAACTTCAGCACCCACACCGCGGAGACCGCCTGGGATAGAATGGTGGCCAGGGCCGCGCCCCGGACCCCCATGCCGAAGGCGAAGATGAAGATGGGGTCCAGCACCGTATTGAGGATCGCGCCGATCAGCACAGTCTTCATGCCCACCACCGTGAAGCCCTGGGCGGTGATATAGGCGTTCATGCCCAGGGTCACCTGGACGAAGATGGTGCCCAGGGCATAAATGCGCATATAGTTCAGGGCGTAGCCGATGGTGTTGTCGCTGGCGCCGAAGATGCGGAGCATGGGCTCCGCAAACACCAGAAAGACCACAGTCAGCACCACGGACACCGCCACCAGCATGGTGAAGCTGTTGCCCATGATCCGCTCCGACTCTTTCAGGTCTCCCCGCCCTTCGGCGATGGAGGCCCGGGGTGCGCCGCCGAAGGCCATCAGGGCCGCGAAGGCGGAGATCACCATGATGATGGGCAGGCACACCCCCACGCCGGTGAGGGCCAGCTTGCCCACAGTCTCCACCGGCTGCATGTGGCCGATGTACACCCGGTCCACCAGATTGTACAGCATGTTGACGATCTGGGAGGTGATGGTAGGAACGGCCAGGGAAAACAGCAGCTTTCCCACGCTCCCGCTGCCCAGGTCCACATTTCGACGGCTCATGTATTGCCTCCTTCCTTCAACCGCACTTCCGCGCTGGTCAGAACCTTTTCCAGCAGTTCCTGAAATCGCTCCGCCTCCGACTGTGTCAGACCGGCAAACAGCGCGTCCAGGCAGGTACTCTGGAGCTTCTGCCCCTCCCGGGCCAGGGCCGCGCCCGCATCTGTCAGCGCCAGATGGATCACCCGGCGGTCTGCCTTGTCCGGCTGACGGCGGAGCAGCTCCCGCGCCGCCAGCAGGTCCACCGCGGCGGACACCTGGCTCTTGGCCAGTCCCCGGAGCTCTGTCACGTCCCGGGCAGTGTCATGTGCCGGATGATTGGCCAGAAACAGCACCACATGAATCTCCCGCATGGAGAGCCCGGTGCGGGACAGAAGCTCTGAGAAATGCCTATCGTAATACCGGCGGAACTGCTGGATAACCCGCAGCAGCTGCGTACTGCTCACTGCCACAGCGCCCGCCCCCTTTCATTTTATTTAAAACAGTTCTTATAAGAACTGTTCCAGCATAGCACTATTTTTTCCGCCTGTCAAGATTTCCGAATCCATCCTTGACAATTCTCCCTTCCTCCAGTATGATGGTGGCAGAAGATATCGTTTTTAAAATCAGATTTCGGGGTGTTCTTTATGACATGGAATATTGTGAGCGACAGCAGCTGCGACCTGCGGACAGCTTCCTTCCACAGCAGCTGCGTCCGGTTTGAGACCGTGCCTCTGCGCATCCAGGTGGGCGGCCGGGAATTTGTGGACGATGACGCCCTGTCGGTTCCCGCCCTGCTCTCCGCCATGGCGGTGGAGAAGGCTGCCTCCTCGTCCGCCTGCCCCTCCCCCGCCGACTTTGCCGGGGCCTTTGAGCGGGGGGACCGTACCGTCTGCTTCACGCTTTCCTCCCAGCTCTCCGGCACGTATCACGCGGCCTGCATCGCCCGGGAGATGGTGCTGGAGGAGCACCCGGAAAAGCAGATCTGCGTCATCGACTCCCGCGCCGCCGCCGGGACCATGGTGCTGCTGATCCGCCGGGCCCAGGCCCTGATGGAGGCAGCGGGGGATGATGGGGACTTCGACGCTCTCTGCCAGCAGCTCCACCGCTATCAGGCCACCCTGCGGACCTGCTTCACCCTGGAGAATTTCGACAACCTCATCAAAAATGGCCGGATGCGGCCCATTGTGGGCACGTTGCTCCGCTCCCTGGGCATCCACATCATTGCGGACGCCACAGCCGAGGGCACCATTCATGTGGCGGATAAGGCCCGGGGCGTGGGTAAGACCTACCGGGCCATCACCGCCCTGATGAAGGCCAGCAAGGACTGCACCGACGCAGAGGTGGTAATCTCCCACTGTGAGAACCTGGAGGGTGCTATGGCCCTGAAGCGGCAGATCCTGGCAGACCTGCCGGTGAAACAGGTGGACCTGCTGTCCTGCCGGGGACTCACCAGCTTCTATGCCATGGAAAAGGGCCTCATCGTGGGGTACTGAGGTACGTCCTTCCCCATCAGGCGCCTCCGCGGAAGGCCGCTTCCGGAACAGCAGTCAGCCGCCGGAACCGCCATCTTCCGGCATTTGGATATGGCAAAAAAGCGCGCACGGAAAACCGTGCGCGCTTTGCTTTTTCTATCCCAGCAGCACACCCGCCACCAGGAACGCCAGGGCCAGCAGCAAAAACCAGAGTATCAGCTTCCACACATACTTCACCCAGCGGTCGTAGGGCACATGGCCCAGGGCCAGGGCGCCCATCACCACCGCCGCAGTAGGGGTGATGATGTTCACCAGGCCGGAGGCGGACTGGAACGCTGTCACCACCAGATCGCCGCCCACCCCGGCGAATTTGCCCAGGGGCGCCACAATGGGGATGGACAGTGTCGCCAGGCCCGACGAGGACGGGATCAGGATGGTGAGGGGCAGGTACAGGGCGAACACCAGCAGCGTGAAGCTGATGGCCCCGGCGCCGGAAAGGGCCTGCTCTCCCCAGTGGAGGACCGTGTCGGTGATGGCGCCGTCGTTCATCAGCACAGTGATGCCCCGGCTGATGCCGATGATAAAGGCCACGCCTAAAAGGTCCGCGCAGCCGGCCACGTAGGTCTCTACCAGCTCCTCCTCACTCATCCGGTCAATGAGGCCGATGACGACACCTGCCACCAAGAACAGGGCGGAGAGCTCCGGAAACCACCAGCCCAGAGCGGGCAGGGACAGGCCCATCTCGTCAAAGGGCACCACAGCATAGACCATGATGAGGAATGTCAGCGTAAAGAGGGCCATGATGACCTTCCGCTTGGCGGTAAAGGGCACCTGCTGGTCCATGCTTACCTGGATCTTGCCCGCGCCCACGCCCACCACGGATTTGGAGGGGTTCTTCTTGACCTTCGCGGCGTAGGCCATCACAAACCAGATGGCCGCCGCCTCAAAGGCCACCCACTCCAGCAGCCGCAGCACGATACCCTCTCCCAGAGAGACCCCGGCAAAGCCCGCGGCGATGCCGGTGGCAAAGGGGTTTACCGTGGAGGCGATGACGCCGGCCCCGGCCCCCAGCAGGATCACGCTGATGCCCACTACCGCGTCGTACCCGGCCGCCAGGAACACCGGGATCAGCAGGGGATAAAAGGCCATGGTCTCCTCCCACATGCCGTAGGTGGTGCCGCCCAAGCCGAACAGCAGCATCAGAATGGGGATCAGCCACTTCTCCCGGCCGCCCAGCAGGCGGATGACGTTGCCCACGCCGGCGTCCACGGCACCGGTCTTCATCACCACGCCCAGAAAGCCGCCCACCATCAGGATGAAGATGCACACGTCCACCGCGTCGTAAAAGCCAGAAAAAGCTGCCTTCAGAACGTCGCCCACTCCCTGGGGATTCTGCTCCACCGTGTGGTACGTCCCCGCCACCGGCACGCCGTCCACGTAGTCATAGCTGCCCGCCGGGATGATCCAGGTGGCGGCAGCCACCAGGATCAGCAGCAGGAACAGGATCGTATAGGCTGTGGGCATGTGGAATTTTTTTTGATTCAAGATATCTACCCCGCTTCTGTTTTGACGCCGCGGCGTCAACATCATTTCCATCATGTTTGCCGGCAGCACGCGTGTCGGCAAACATCCTTCCCAGCTATCAAGTGTGCAAGCGAAGCGAGTACATGCAGATAGCTGTAAACGCTCTCACGAAAAAGGCGGCGCCTTTTCCATGAATTATCTTCCGATGGTGGCCACCAGCACAGCTTTGATGGAGTGCATCCGGTTCTCCGCCTCGTCGAATACCACGCTGTGGCGGCTGCGGAACACCTCGTCGGTGACCTCCCGGATGTCCACGCCCTTGTCCTGCCACTCCTTGGCCAGCTTGGTCTCAAAGTCATGGAAGGAGGGCAGGCAGTGCAGATACAGCACGTTGGAGTTGCCGGTGGCCTTCAGTGTCTCCTCCGTCACCCGGTAGGGAGTCAGCAGCTTGGCCCGCTCGGGGATCAGGTCCTCCTCGCCCATGGAAGCCCAGATGTCGCCGTAGATCACGTCCGCATCCTTCAGGGAGTTCATGTCGTCGGTGATCTCGATGAGGCCGCCGTTCTCCCGTGCGGTGGCGAATACCCGCTTCACCAGTGTGCCGTCCATCTCCTTGGCCAGCTCCTGGGGCCCCAGGCCCACAAAATGCATACCCATCTTGGCGGCGCCGATCATCCAGGCGTAGCACATATTGTTGCGCACGTCGCCGGGGAACACCACCTTCACGTCCTTAAGGGGCTTGTGGCAGTGCTCCTCAATGGTCATCATGTCCGCCAGGATCTGGGTGGGGTGGTCTGCGTCGGTGAGACCGTTCCAGACGGGCACACCGGCGTACTTCGCCAGATCCTCCACCACCTTCTGGTCGTAGCCCCGGTACTCGATGCCGTCGAAAAACCGGCCCAGCACTTTGGCGGTGTCCTCCAGAGACTCCTTCTTGCCCATCTGGCTGCTGCCGGCGTCCAGATAGGTGACGTGGCCCCCCTCCTGGGTAGCAGCCACCTCGAAGGAGCAGCGGGTGCGGGTGGAGGTCTTTTCAAACAGCAGCACGATGTGCTTGCCCTGAAGGGTTGGGTCGCAGATGCCGGCCCGGCGCTTGGCCTTCAGGTCGTGGCCCAGGTCCAGGAGATAACGGATCTCCGCGGGGGTGAAGTCTTCCAGAGTCAGAAAACTCCGGCCTTTCAAATTGATTGCCATAAAATGCACTCCTTTTTATCTTGTTCATGATGAGGACTTTTTGAGGGGACAGATGTGGACCGCCGAACAGGGGCTGTGGGGGATACTGCTCCCGGCGGAAAAGAAAGCATGTTTCGGCGGGGGAAGGTTGGCGATCCCTTGCGGCGGTCAGAGAGGGAAACGTCCGGCCCTTGGGAACCCCTCCAGCCCGGGGAAGTCCGGGATACACGCTGCGCTGATTTTCGCTGCCGCTGGCCGGTGGTTAATGAGAGTTTCAGCATAGGGCCAAGCTGCAGCTTCCATGACCGCCAGGGCAGCGCGTAGCGAAGCCGAACGCGCGGAAGGAGGAACCAGTGGAACACTGATGACGGAAATCCCCGGAGCGCCGTAGCGCGAGACAGGAAAAGCGAAGCAGTTCAAATGCGTCCTTGCATCCCGGCAACTTCCGCACCATCCGCCACGGGACGGCAGTCGAGGGAATTGCAGAAGGGCCTAGCGTGCCCGAAGGCAAGGCCAAATCGGAGCAGGCACCGATTCGCCGCCCCCCCTTCAGCGCGGAGGGCCACTGCACCAGAGCGCATCCAGGCGCCTTTCTCTTTGGACCGTGCACGGCCCGTTTCTCTTTTGGCAAGACCGATAAGGGGTCCCGCCGCGCCCCGCACGGTGGGGAGAGGAGGAGCGCCCAAGCCCACGGAGTGGGCGCGGAAGTGCCCTTGGGGTGCAAGGGAGCGGGCGCAGTTTTCGCCGTACACGGAAACGGGGCTGAGCGGACTTTGCGACGACGACATGGGGGTGCATCCCGCTGGACAAGCCCTCCCTGGCCGGGGCGGCCCATTCACGCTCCGCGAATGCTTACGGATCCTCCCGCCACAGCGGCATGGACATGCACCGGGGTCCGCCCCGCCCGCGGGAGAGTTCTGCGCTGGGAATGGTGTGGAGCCGGATGCCCGCCTCCTCCAGGGCCCGGTTGGTGACATAGTTCCGGGAGTACACCACCACCTCGCCGGGGCCGATGGCCAGGGTATTGGAGCCGTCGCTCCACTGCTCCCGGGCGGCGTCGATCTCGCTGCCCTGGCCGCAGGGGATCAGTGTCACCTTATCCAGCTCCAGGTGCTCCTTCAGGATGTCCTCCAGCCGGCCGTCCTCCTGACGGATTTTCATCTTCCGGTTTTCGTCCAGCTCCATGACGAACACCGTAATCTGCTGGAGGATGTTGGGATGGACGGTGAACTTGTCCCGGTCCACCATGGTGAACACCGTATCCAGGTGCATGAAGGACCGGCTCTTGGGAATGTCAAAGGCCAGCAGCTTGCGGAAGGTCTTGCTCTCGGAGAGCACCGTCTCCGCCAAGGCGTCGATGGAGTCCTCCTCCGTCCGCTGAGAGATGCCCACCGCCAGCACCTGAGGGGACAGGATCAGGATATCGCCCCCCTCCAGGGAGGAGGTCTCGCCCCGGTCGTACCACCTGGGGGCGTTGCGGTAGTCCGGGTGGTGCTCGAAAATGAACTTGCCGAACAGGGTCTCCCGGTTTCTCGTGGCGGTGTGCATTTTGTGGATGGACACGCCGGTACCGATGGTGGCGAAGGGGTCCCGGGTAAAATAGAGGTTGGGCAGGGGATCTACGGCGAAGGGGTAATCATCCCCGGCGGCAGAGAGATAGTCCCCCAGCCGGGCGCTGTTTGCCCGGAGCTGGGACTTGCGGACGCCCGCCATCATGGCAGACACCATCTCCTTGTCCGGCAGGGCAGAGAGGAAGTCCTCCAGGCTCTCCCGGAGCCGGTCGTCCTTGACGCCGGACTCCTCCAGGAACTGGCGGATCAAGTCGGCCCGCACGTCGGCGTCCGTGATGGACTCCGCCACCAGATCCCGCAGGTAGACCACCTCCACTCCTTGCTGCCGGAGGCAGTCGGCAAAGGCGTCGTGCTCCCGCTGGGCCTCCTTCAGATAGGGGATGTCATCAAAGAGCAGCCGCTCCAAATACTCCGGCATCAGATTTTCCAGCTCACCGCCGGGGCGGTGGAGAAGGACCTTTTTCAGCCGCCCGATCTCGGAGGTATTGTGAATTCCGGTTTCCAAAAAGCTCACTCCTTTGTTCATCGGAAAGGTACAGGGAAATCGCTCTGGTTTAGGGTCTCTGGATTTTGGCATTTCATGCGCCGTTCCGAAAAATCCGCGCAAAAAAAGAACGGACGAATCGTCCGTTCTCCCCACACGTTCTCCGCAAAGGCCGCCCGTCCCTCCTTCGGGCCGCGGCGTCTCCCCGCCGCCTCCGGGGTCCCGCGGCATCGGCAGTGGAAACGCAAAAACAGGAGAGAGGCTTCCGCCTCTCTCCTGCTGTTATCTGTGCTTGCCGAGATACGCCTCTTTGATCTTCTCATTGGCCAGCAGCTCCGCGCCGGTGCCGGACATGGTGATGTTCCCCGTCTCCAGCACATAGGCCAGGTCCGCGATCTTCAAGGCCATGTTGGCGTTCTGTTCGATCAGCAGTACCGTCACGCCCTGGCGGTTGATCTCCCGGATGATGGAGAAGATGTCCTGCACCACCAGCGGCGCCAGGCCCAGGGACGGCTCATCCAGCATCATCAGCTTCGGCCGTGACATCAGGGCCCGGCCCACCGCCAGCATCTGCTGTTCGCCGCCGGAGAGGGTGCCGGCGGACTGCCAGTTCCGTTCCTCCAGCCGGGGGAACAGCTCATAGACCCATTTCAGGTCCTTTTCGATCTCCGCTTTGTCCTTGCGGAGGTAGGCTCCCAGCTTCAGGTTCTCCAGCACCGTCAGGTCCGCAAACACCCGCCGCCCCTCCGGGCTCATGGCGATGCCCGCGGAGATGATCTTGTCGATGGGCTTGCCCAGCAGCTCCTCCCCGTTCCACTGGATGGAGCCGGACTCCGCCTTCACCAGGCCGGAGATGGTCCGCAGGGTGGTGGACTTGCCCGCGCCGTTGGCGCCGATCAGGGTGACGATCTTGCCGTCCGGCACCTCCAGGTCGATGCCCCGGAGAGCCTGGATGCCGCCGTAGGACACCCGCAGCTGTTGGATTTTAAGCATCTTCCGCCACCCCCAGGTACGCGTCGATGACGCGCTGATTGTTCTGGATCTCCGCCGGTGTGCCGTCGGCAATCAGCTTGCCGAAGTCCAGCACATAGATCCGGTCGGAGATGTCCATGACCAGGTCCATGTGGTGCTCGATCAGAAACACCGTCAGGCCGAACTTCGTGCGGATCTCCCCGATGAAGGCCGTCAGCTCGTCGGTCTCCTGGGGGTTCATGCCCGCAGCCGGTTCGTCCAGCAGCAGCAGCTGCGGATCCGTGGCCAGGGCCCGGGCGATCTCCAGCCGCCGCTGCTTGCCGTAGGGCAGGGAGTTCGCCTTCTCCCCGGAAACGTCGCTGAGGTTCACCTCCGCCAGCAGCTCTTCCACCCGCTGGCGCTGCCGCGCCTCCTCCTGCCGGTTCAGATGGAAGGTCGCGGTGAGGAGGTTGCACGTCGCACGGCAGTGCATGGCCGTCAGCACGTTGTCGAACACCGTCTGGTCCTTCCACAGACGGATATTCTGGAAAGTCCGGGCCATGCCCATCCGGGTGATCTTGTCCGGGGTGGGGGCCAGGGCGTGGGTGTACTCCCCGGCGTGCTCGCCCTTGTAGAGCTTGCGCATCTTGCCCTGGGGGTAGTTTTCCACGATCTTCTCCCCCCGGTACCACACCGCGCCGTTGGTGGGCTGGTACACGCCGGTGATGACGTTGAAGGCCGTAGTCTTGCCCGCGCCGTTGGGGCCGATCAGGGAGACGATCTCCCCCTCGCCTACCTCCAGATTCATGTTGTTCACGGCGATGACGCCGCCGAACTGCATGGTGATATTCTCCAAACGAAGGATCTTCTCACTCATTTCGCCGCCTCCTTCTTTTTCGATTTTCCGGAGAGGCGGGCCCGCAGGCTCCGGGCCACATCAGAGAGCTCCCGGTCCCCCATGAGGCCACGGCGGAAGAACAGCACCACGATCATGATGATGATGGAGAACACCACCATCCGGAAGCCGGTCCGCAGGAAGGGCACCTTGAAGGCGCCGATATACGTCTCCGTGTCCAGGAACCGCAGCCACCACTCGCTGGCCGCCACGTACAGGAACGAGGCGATGCAGCTGCCGGAGATGGACCCGATGCCGCCGATCACCACGATCAGCAGGATCTCGTAGGTCATGGAGGTGGTGAAGGTCTTGGCTTGGGCCTGGTTGGCGAACATGGCGAACAGGCCGCCGCCCACGCCGGCGAAGAAGGAGCTGATGCAGAAGGCCATCCGCTTGTGCTTGGCCAGGTTGATGCCCATGGCCTCGGCGGCCACCTCATCCTCCCGGATGGCCTTGAAGGCCCGGCCATAGGTGGAGTTGATCAACAACACCATGATCCCGATGCACACTGCCACCAGCAGGAAGGGCACAAAGGTGGAAAGGCGCAGCACCACCTCCCCATTGGCGTTCTCGATGTTGAAGCTGGAGAAGGTGGGAAAGCTCTTCAGCGCGTTGGCGCCGTTGGTGACAGGGCCCAGCCGGTCCCACTGGAAGATGGCCCGGATGATCTCCGCAAAGCCCAGGGTGGCGATGGCCAGGTAGTCGCTCTTCAG
>ENA-UOJR01003295-UOJR01003295.1-human-gut-metagenome-genome-assembly--contig:-C115P-NODE-3295-length-10134-cov-6.222244_pt1 | contig 10134 bp, 8 predicted proteins | sample MGYA00242354_ERZ723901 | MGnify/ENA metagenome assembly ERZ723901
GGGACGTCGGTCGGGGTATAGCGTTTGGTGCTGCGGTGCGACGCGCGGGAGCCCCGGTACTTTGCGAAGGGGCACGCCCATGGCGCAGATCAGCATCGATTACTTCTCCAGCTCGCTCATGCGAACCACCACCATCGACATCATCCTGCCGTTCGACGGCATGGGGGAGGCGATGGGCGTGGACGCGGCGCTCGCGCGCGGCGAGGACGAGCGCACGGCGCAGGCCGCCTACCCGCCGGAGCGCGAACCTTACCGGGTGCTCATCCTGCTCCACGGCATCACCGGCAACCACACCGATTGGATCTCGGAGTCGCGTATCCGCCGATGGGCCGCCGAGCGAAACCTCGCCGTGGTCATGCCGTCGGGCTACAACGCCTTCTATCTCGACCAGCCCGCCCTGCATAACTTCTACGGCCGCTTCGTGGGGCAAGAGCTCGTGCAGGTCATACGCCGCATCTTGCCTGTTTCCAACCGCCGTGAGGACACGTTCATCGGCGGCATCTCCATGGGTGCGTACGGAGCGCTGCGTGCCGGCCTCAAGTACAGCGAGAACTTCGGCGCGATCATCTCGCTCTCCACCGCGATGGTGGCGGACACCATCGAGAGCGTGGTTAACGATGACATCTTCTTCCTGAGCCGCCCGTTTCTGGAAGCCACGTTCGGCGATCTGGCGCAGGTGCCGGGCAGCGACAAGGACCCGGCACGCCTGGCGGCCGACATCGTGTACTGCGATCGCCCGCGCCCGCGCGTCTTCATGGCATGCGGCTCGAGCGATCCGCTCGCCTATCCCAACCGCGTGCTCGCCGACCGCATGCGGGCAACGGGCCTGCAGGTGGAGCATCGCGAGATGCCCGGCGGCCACGATTGGGAGTTCTGGAACATGGCGCTGCCGCAGGCGCTCGACTGGCTCGTGCATCCGTGACTGGCGAGGCTTGAGAGGCTCTGCCTGGCATGCGGCCTCATTCGGCTCGCGGCCCGCGTTCGCCGCGCGGCGGAGCCCGTCAGGCCTGAGTTCGAGATCTACTGACCGCGCGCCGCGTCGTCAAAGGTGATCGGGCGCGCAATCGCGTAAGGGGATGGAAGATGGCACTGCTCAGGATCGACTTCTACTCGCGCTACCTCAAGCGCAACGTGATGCTCACGGCCGTCGTGCCGGCCGACAAGATGGACGGCGACAAGCTCGCCAAGCGCCGCCGCGGCCCGTATCGTACGGTCTATTTGCTGCACGGCCTCTTTGGTCAGGATGTGGACTGGATCGACCGCACCCATGTGGTCGAGACGGCCGAGGCGCGCGACGTCGTGGTGATCATGCCCTCGGGCGAGGACGGGCTCTACCTCAACAAGCCCGAGATCGACGAATGGCATGGCAAGTTCATCAGCGAAGAGTTGGTGGAGTTCACGAGGCGCCTGCTGCCGCTGTCTGCCAAGCGCGAGGACACGGCGCTCGCGGGCATCTCGATCGGGGCGTACACGGCGGTCATCAACGGCCTGCTGCGACCGGACCGCTTCGGCAGCATCATCTCGCTGTCCGGCGCCTTCATGCGCGACCGGGTGCTCGAGGCGGTGGACTCGCACTCGCCGCGCAAGCGTCGCTACTACGAGCGGTTCTTCGGGGACCTCGACACGGTGATCGGCTCGGAGAAGGACTATGCGGCCCTCATCGAGCGCTTTCGTGACAATCCGGATCTGCCCAAGCCACGCTTTTACGGCGCGTGCGGCGAGCACGACAACCTGTGCCAGAGCAATCGCGACGTGGTTGCCCTGCTGCGCGACGCCGGTTTCGACGTGACGTATCACGAGCCGGATATCGGCGTGCACGAGTGGCCGTTCTGGAACGCGTGGATCGATTGCGCGCTCGACTGGTACGCCCCGGGCGAGATGCGCCCCTCAACGGCCGAGCCGGACTATTCCGCGCTCACGAGCCTGCGCCCGCCGGAGAACAACGGCTAGCGTTCGAGGGCGCGTCGCGCCGACCCCGTCCGGCCCTGTTCGCTGGAGCGGCGAGACCTCGGTGGGGGCCTGAGATCGAGTTTGGCCTTCGGTTGCGTTTTGCACCGAATTCCGTAGCTGAAGGCCACTTTCGGTTGACGGGTCAGGATCGATACGAGGGGCTGTCAACTAGAGCAGCAAGGCGATGGCGCGGACCACGGCGTCGGCCGCGGCTCCCGTCTTGCCGGCGTCCTCGACCTGAAAGACGATTTTGCCCTTGATGCCTAGCTCCGAGATCTCGGAGAACAGCACCCGCGGCCCGTCGATGACGGGGGAGACGTCGCGCGCCGCCTTGAGGGCGAGGTCGGCGAGCTGCTCGGCAAGGCCGTCCATGTTATCGGCGTGCGGGCTGCCGTCCTCACCCAGGCGGGGAACGGCGAAGGGCACCGCCACGCGGCTCGCGGGCAGCAGGTGCACGAGGGCGGTCTTGGAGATGATCGAATTGGGGATGATCACCGTCTGGCCCATCGTGTCGCGGATGGTGGTGTGGCGCCAGGTGACGTCTTGCACCACGCCGCGCTCCGCGCCGACTTCGATGTTGTCGCCGGGCTTGACGATGCCCATGAAGGTCACCTGCAGGCCGCCGATGAGGTTGGAAAGCGTGTCCTGAAAGCCGAGCGAGACGGCGATACCGCCGACGCCAAGGGCGGCTACCAGCGCGTTTGCATTGACGCCGAAGCACGCGTCGAGGATGATGCTCGCGCCTGTGGCCCAGATGACGCCGCGTGCGATGTTGATGATGATGCTCGAGCTGGGCAGCGGGTTGCTGTCGCGGTCGAGAAAGTGGCGCAGCGCACGGCTCGCGATGCGCGCCACGATGGCGGTCGCCACGACGAGGGCGATCGCCCACAAGACGCTCTGCACGAACGGAATCTTGAAAAACGAGAGCACGGCCTCCACGATCAACTCCTACTCTTCCCGCTTGTCATTCGCCCCTGCGCCAGTGGCGTGGGGGACGGGTGCAGTATTGCACATTCGCGCGCCGCCTGCCGCCTCGCGTTGGGCGAGGCGCTCGGTGAAGCGCAGGAACAGCTCGTCGGAAACGGCGACCTGCGCGTCGTTGTAGTGGACCATGGCCATGTTGTCGAGCATGCGCTCGTAGTCCTTGTCGGGACGTAGCCAGTTCGACGGCTCCATGCAGTCCGAAATCTTATCGAGAAACGCCAGGCCGGCCTCGAGCGCCTCCTCGCGCTCCTCGGTCCCGGCGTCGTCTGGAAGCGTGTCCATGAGATGGCTCACGCGCAGGTATTCCTCCGTCAGGCCCCGCTCGGGGATTGTGCGGAAGATGCGCTCGATCTCGGCGAGCTCGGCGTCGGAATACAGGTGCGCGGCGATGCCCATGGCCATCTTGTCGTCCTCGGTGAGGGCGCAGAGCAGAAAGCCGTACTCCTCGGTCTGCCTTTCGAAGGAGTCGATCGCCTCGAGGACCGCCGCCGCGCGCTCCGGATAGTCGGGATCGGCTTGCCCTGTGCGGATGTGGCGGATGAGCTCGCGCTGATGGTTCAAGTGCTCGATCTGCTCTTCGAGCTGACGGTCCAGATCGTCGAGGAGGCGATCGGTGCCCGCCTCGAGGCCCTCGCCGTGCTCGCCCTCGCCGACGTCGCGCCCCTCGACCTCCTGGCGCTCCGCGTCGAGTTCGTCGATCATGGGGCCGATCTGCTCGAGCGAGAACCCGAGTGTGGCGAGTTGCCGGATGCGCAGCAGGCGCAGGAGGTGCCCGGCCTCGTACTCGCGGTACCCGTTGGAAGCGCGCTTGGGTTCCGGCAAAAGGCCGATGGCGTGGTAATGCCGCAGGGTGCGCACGCTCACGCCCGCCATGCGGGCCAGCTCGCTGCTCTTCATGGTCGTCCAATCATCCGTGGCGCGCGAATCGGGGCGCGTCCCCGCGCTGCGCGTTCGTGCCGCCGGTCGTGCCAGCGCCCGCGTGGGCACATGGGGTGCGTCCCCAAATTGCACACGCGGGCAGGGTATCTGGGTTATACCCCAACGGGCTCGGCGGCGTCCGCGTCATCTGCGTCGTCGCGCTTGTCGCCCAGGTCGCGAAGGGCCGGGGCCGAGAGGGCGGCGAGCGTCACGGCGATCCATAGCGCGGCGAGCACCAATCCGGTCGTCTTGATCTGCAGCGTGGCGATGAGCGTGGAGCCCAAAAACGTGCCCATGGGGCCGATGATGAGGTAGAGGGCATTAAGCGTTCCCATGGCCGAGCCGCGTCGGTTCTCGGGGACGCGCTCGAAGGCGAAGAAGCCGAGCAGAGCGGAGGCTGGGCCGGCGAAGAGTCCCACGAGCGTGGCGGAGGCGAGCAGGAGCGGCGTGTCGGGCAGCATTCCCAGCCCCACGGCGCCCACGTTCATGCCGAGCAGGGACACCGTGAGCCAGCCGCGGCGCGAGAGCCGGTTGGCGAGGGCGGTGTAGCCCAGGGATCCCATGAGCATGCCAACTCCCATGGCCGAGACGAAAAACCCGGTGAGCTCGGGGGTGTTGAGCTGCGTAAAGTAGGCGGGCAGCACGATTCCCTGCCAGCTTGCCATGATCATGGTGACGCCAAAGGAGAGCAGGGTGGTGGCTCGCAGGAGGCGGTTGTCCGCGAAGAGGGCGGAGAGGCCGTCGGTGAGGACGGCGCGCCCGGTTTCGAGCGGGCCGCGAAGGCCGGCGGCCTTGGGGGAGGCGGGCTCGGCGACGATCTCTTGGGTCGTGGCGGTGTTGCCGGTGGGCATCACCGAGCTGTCGGCGCTTGCGCTGTCGGCGGGAGCCTCGGCGTGCTTCCCCTGTTCCTTGATGGCGCCGACACCCTTGGGTAGGGTGGCGCTCACGGCGGCTGCGGCGCAGGAGCAGGCCGCGGTGACCCACAGGGCGTCGACATCGGGCATGAAGCCGATGAGCAGCGCGGCGACGGCCGGGCCGGCGATGGTGATGAGCGAGCCCATCGATTGGCTTGCGCCCACGAAGCGCTGGAGGTCAACGCCCTCGCGCTCGCAGACCTCGGGCAAAAGCGCGTCGCGCGCGGTCATGCCGGGGACGTCGCCCACGGCGCCCAGCAAGCCGAGCGCCACGAACCATGCGAAGGAGAGTCCCCAGATGTCGTCGACCACCGGCAGCAGGGCGATGCTGAGCGCCGAGATGAGGTCGGACACGACGCAGACCGCCTTGCGGTTCACGCGGTCGAGCAGCGCGCCGCCCAGGATGCCGCATACGAATTGGGGGACGGCGCAGATGAGCGCGAGCGATCCGGCGGCGAGGACGTCACCGGTGCGCGCGAGCAGCACGAGCGGCAGTACCACGCCTGCGATGGAATTGCCGAGCAGCGAGAGCGCGTCGGAGATGAGGTAGCGCAAGACGGCGCCTTTGAACATGGGGTTCCTCTCGAACAGGGCGGTACGTCCCGCCGTTGCTCGATAGTAAAAACCCCGACGTTACGTCGGGCTCAAGCGCGCACACAGAGCCTCCACAGGCGAGATGTGCAATCGGGGACGGGTGCAAATTACACATCGCGCCTGTCCCCACGCCGCTAGTCGAATGTCGCGCGCTCTCAGGGTTTTATAAGGTCGAGCGGGTATCCTCATGGTGAAAGCCGGATGCTGAGGTTGGTCCTCGGTGAAAGGAGGTGCCCGATGCGCGTCTTGCTTGTTGAGGACACGCCCCGTTTGGCGGAGGCGGTCGCCGAGATCCTGCGCAAGGGCGGCTACGGTGCCGATGTGGCGCACACGGGTGTCGACGGTCTCGACCTGGCCTTCACCGGTGCCTACGACGTGGTTCTCCTCGACATCATGCTGCCCGACATGAGCGGCATGGAGGTGCTGAGCGAGCTCCGCGCGAAGGGCAACGCCGTGCCCGTGATCTTGCTCACGGCCCGCCAGGGTGTGGGCGACCGTGTGGCCGGCCTCGACGCCGGTGCCGACGATTACCTGCCCAAGCCGTTCCACGCGAGCGAGCTCCTCGCCCGCATCCGGGCGGTCACGCGCCGCCCGCAGGCGTATCGCTCGGGCAACGTGCTCGAGACGTGCGGCCTGGTGCTCGATCCGTCGTCTCATATGCTGTTCGTGGGCGGGGATGAGGTTGCAACTTTCATTGCTGACGGTGAAGCCGAGGCCCTTGCCGCCGGGAGCGATGTTGACGCCCCCGCCGCTTCAATCGAGTTGACGCCCAGGGAGTTCGCGCTACTCGAAGCCCTCATGAGCCGGTCGGGAGCTCCCGTGCCAAAACGCGACCTCATGATGCGGCTGTGGGGGCCCAACGCCCGTGCGGGCGAGAATCGCATTGAGGTGCTCATCCACGCCCTGCGCGACAAGCTCGCCCGGCTGGGCGGCGCCGCCCGCATCGAGACGGTGCGCGGTGTGGGATATCGCCTCGCTGGCGAGGGGCGTGCGGGCAAATGACCGTTCCGCGCGCTCGCCTTGCGCGCCCCTGGTGCCGCGGGGTGAGCCTCGCGCGGACTCCGATCAGATCGATTGCCGAAAGGAGATGCCATGAACATCTCGAAACGTGACAGTGGGAAGAGCGAGTCTTGCGACCTCATCCACCTGCGCAGGCGCCTCTGGCGGCTCTCGTCCGTCCTCACTTGCGGCGTGCTCATCGTCGCCCTCGCTGCGACGTGGATCGCCAGCGCCGTTACCGCGCGTGAGGTCAACAACGCCGAACTCGCCAACTTGCGAGCAGAGAGCGTTTTTGGAAAGAAGCTCCTCGCTGCCCAGCACATGGCGGAAGACAGCGCCCTCGATGCGCTCAACGTCGCGTTTGACAGAAAAGCGGCCGGGACCGACTCATTTGAAGGCTATCTGCCGAGCGGGTCTGCGCCCGATAGCAGGGTCGAGTTGTCCAGTCCCGTTCAAACGCCCTTTTCCGTGTTGGTGTTCGAGGACGGGGGCATGACGTTTTCCGTTCCTCCCACCAACGTCATCGCAAACGACGAGGGCCCCGAGGGCTCTTGGAACGAATGGGCTGTCGCGAAGCTCGTCGAGGATGCAATCAACGCGCGTGCGGAGGGCGACCAGCACATGCGGCCTCAGTATGCCAAGATCGGCGATATGACCTGGCAGTGGACAACGTGGGTCACGGTGGTGAATATGAATGCCGAGGACGAGGAAATATCGTTCTATTCGAGCGGCGACCTTGGGGATTACGGCAAGGACGGTTACCTCGCGGCGCGTCTGTTCACGTTTTCGGACATCACGCCCTCGGCTCAGCAACTTGATCGGTTGGCTGCGATCTTGGCGGGCGCGGGCCTGCTCGGCTGCGCCTTGCTCGTCTTCGTGTCCCGAAAGATCGTCGACCGCGCGCTCGTTCCCGTGGCGGAGTCCCAGGCGCGCCAGCGCGAGTTCCTCATCAAGGCATCGCACGAGCTCAAGACCCCCATGGCGTCGCTGTCCTCGAGCCTCGACGCGCTGGTGGCGAACGCGGATGAATCGGTTGCGAGCCAAGCGCATTGGACAGGCAACATGCGTAAGGACATCGATGGGCTCGCCGACCGCACGTGCAGGCTGCTCGACCTCGTGACCCGTGCAGGCGACGAGGATGCCGGCGAGGGGGCGGATGCCGGCGAGGAAGACGTCGAGGGCGAGGGCGCTGGCGAGACTTCCACTCCGCACCGTGATGGAGAGGACGCTGCGAAGTAGACGCTCGCGCAAGCGACCGCGCATCTATATGCCAACGGGGCGGGCACGTGCCGCATTAGCTGCGGATGCGCGCCCACCCCGTTATAAAAAGGCGGCAGTCCCAATCGGCGTCCGCCGTGAGGGCTTAAGGACTACGGCTCGAGGCAGCGCTCGCGGAACGCGTGAATCTCGTCCTCGGTGATGCCGAGGGTGTCCGTGATGTAGCCCATGAAGCCGCCGCGTTCGGCAAGCGCCTCCTCGACGGCCTCGAAATACACGCGCGCCGCACCCGAATCGCAGGTCAGCTCGGTGGGTGCATAGAGGTTCGTCGCGAGATAGTCGTTCAGCATGTCCTCGCGGCTCACGCCCAGCATGGTCTCGATGAGGATGGATCCCATGCCGCAGCGGTCGCGGCCCACGTAGCAGTGCCAAAGCGCGGCTCCATCCTCCAGGTCGAGCACCGCGCGCACAAAGGAGCGGTAGCCCTCGATCCCGGCGCTGTTGAGGAGCATCTGCGGGTAGAGGAACTTCATGAACTCGATGGGGTCTCCCTGGGCGATCGCGTCGAGGCTGTAATCGACCCCGCCCGCCTCTTGCGTGACGCCCAGCACGCGATCATCGAAAATCACGGCGTGCTGGAACCGTGCCTCGGGCAGCCGGTCCATGGGGTCGGGAAGCTCGGAGAGCTCGGTGAGGTTTCTGAAGTCTGTCACGAGGCGAACGCGGTATTCGTCGCGCAGGCGCGCGACGTCCGCATCGGAGGCGAAGCCCAAGGTGCCCGAGCGCAGGAGAATCCCCTGCTTGACGCGCCGCCCGTCGGCGCCGACCATGCCGCCCAGGTCGCGCGTGTTGGGGAGCTTCTCAAAATCGATGCGGCCGTAGTCGGGCCGGGCCGCCGGAGCAGCCGCAGGCAGGTCGATCGTGTCGGGAAGCGCATCTCCCCAGTAATTTTTCGTCATCGTGCATCCTTAGTGTCAGAAAAACGGCGAAATTGTAACAAGCCTTTTTATTGTCCAAGTAGACGCTCGATTTGAAGCATGCCAACTGGGCTTTTGCTGGGAAAAAACACGGTCTGCTCGAGGCGTCCGATTATTCGTTCCCTTTTCGCCTGATTCGCGGCGCAGGCGTGGTTTCTCGCTCGAATGTGGCTCCATTCGGATTTTCCATTGAAATAAGGTCGGTTTTTCCATCGCAAAAAAGGTCGGATTTTCTATTCCATAGATGTCGGATTTTCTTGCGCTGGGGAGTCGGATTCTCAAAGATGCATCGTTTGCCCCGCCGCTCCCGACCGTCGCGCTTCGCTGGTACAATGAGGGGCTGTTGAACTGTTGAATCTACGCTAGGGAGCACGCATGGATCGCACCAAGATCGCCCAGCTCTATGCCGACGCCGAGGCCCTCGGCGGGCAGCAGGTGACCGTTGCCGGTTGGGTCAAGTCCGTCCGCGACATGAAGAACTTCGGCTTCGTCACTCTCAACGACGGCAGCTGCTTCAAAGACCTGCAGGTCGTCATGAACCGCGAGGCACTCGCCAACTACGACGAGATCGCCCACCAGAACGTCTCCGCCGCGCTCGTGTGCACCGGCGAGCTCAAGCTCACCCCGGACGCGCCGCAGCCCTTCGAGCTCGCCGCCACCCAAATCGTGGTCGAGGGCGTCTCCGCGCCGGACTACCCGCTCCAGAAGAAGCGCGCCACCGTCGAGTTCCTGCGCACCCAGCAGCACCTGCGCCCGCGCACCAACCTGTTCCGCGCGGTGTTCCGCGTGCGCTCCGTGGCCGCCGCCGCCATCCACCGCTTCTTCCAGGACCGCGGCTTCGTGTACGTGAACACCCCGATTGTCACCGCAAGCGACTGCGAGGGTGCCGGCGAGATGTTCCACGTCACCACGATCGACCCGGCAAACCCGCCGCTGGATGAGCACGGCAACGTTGACTACAGCAAGGACTTCTTCGGTGCTCCCGCCTCGCTCACCGTTTCCGGCCAGCTCAACGCCGAGAACTTCGCCATGGCCTTCGGTGACGTCTACACCTTTGGCCCCACGTTCCGCGCCGAGAACTCCAACACCACGCGCCACGCCGCCGAGTTCTGGATGATCGAGCCCGAGATCGCCTTCGCCGACCTCGCCGACGACATGGATCTCGCCGAGGACATGCTCAAATACGTCATCCGCGACGTCATGGATCGCTGCCCCGATGAGCTCGCCATGCTCAACAAGTTCGTGGACAAGGGCCTCATCGAGCGCCTCACGCACGTGGCCAATTCCGATTTTGCCCGCGTGACCTACACCGAGGCTGTCGAGATTCTGGAGCAGGCCGTCGCCGCCGGTCACGCGTTTGACTATCCCGTGAGCTGGGGCATCGACCTGCAGACCGAGCACGAGCGCTTCCTCACCGAGGAGCACTTCAAGTGCCCGACCTTCGTGACCGATTACCCTGCCGAGATCAAGGCCTTCTACATGCGCCTGAACGACGACGGCAAGACCGTCGCCGCGGCGGACTGCCTGGTTCCCGGCATCGGCGAGATCATCGGCGGCTCCCAGCGCGAGGAGCGCCTCGA
>ENA-UOJR01003299-UOJR01003299.1-human-gut-metagenome-genome-assembly--contig:-C115P-NODE-3299-length-10128-cov-6.201330_pt1 | contig 10128 bp, 8 predicted proteins | sample MGYA00242354_ERZ723901 | MGnify/ENA metagenome assembly ERZ723901
GCTACACCCCGGGTGAGCCTGTCGCCGAGACCGCGGCCGACGCCTGGATGTTCAGCCGTCTCGCCAAGGCCGTTCGCATGGTCACCGAGGGCATCGAGCAGTACACGTTCGGCGAGATGGCCCGCGGTGTGCAGAACTTCTTCTGGAACGAGGTCTGCGACTGGTACGTCGAGGTCACCAAGACCCGCCTCAAGGACGATGACGCCCGCCTGCAGGCCCAGCGCAACCTGATCTTCGTGCTCGACACCTCGCTGCGCCTCATGCACCCGCTCATGCCGTTCGTCACCGAGGCCATTTGGGACACCATGCCCTCCAGCTGGCTCGACATGGCCGAGGATGGCACCTGCGACCGCGCCGAGGCCCTCATGATCGCCATGTGGCCCGAGCCGGAGGCCTTCGAGCGCTTCATCGATGAGCCCTCCGAGAAGTCCTTCGAGCTCATGCGGGCGGTCGTCACCGATGTCCGCTCGAGCCGCGCCCGCTACCGCATCTCGCCCAAGCAGGAGCTGCGCTGCGAGATCAAGGCGACCTCGCCCGAGATCGCCGAGGCCATCTGCGGCATGGCTGACTTCATCCGCGACCTGGCAAACGTCAGCGACCTCGGCGTCTTTACGGCGGATGAGTTCGTGAAGCCCGAGAAGGCCATCGCCATCGCGGGCCCGGACTTCGACGCCTACGTCGTCATGGGCGATCTTGTCGATTTCGAGGCCGAGCGCGCTCGCATGGAGAAGGAGCTCGCCGCCGCCGAGAAGGAGCTCGCCGCCGCCGAGCGCACCTTGGGCAACGAGGGCTTTATCGCTAAGGCCGCACCCGAGGTCGTGGCGAAGAAGCGCGATCGCGCCGCGGAGCTCGCCGAGACCATCGCCGCGCTCAAGGCGCAGCTCGCGGATTTCGCGTAATCGATTTTCGACATTTGGGGCCCCGTCGCAGTTGATGCGGCGGGGTTCGTGCTGACCATACAGGTGGGGGAGAGGGAGACATGGCAGATAACGGGACGGGAACGGTGATGCTGCCGCCGGCGAAGACGCAGGAGGCGTTTGTCCACATAGGGTTCGCCAAGGCGGGGCTCACGCGCGGCAGGGCGTTCGTTCTGGCGGTCCTCGCCGGCGCGTTCGTCGCGCTCGGGGCGTCGTTCATGCTCATGGTGCGATCGGACGCCTCGCTCGCGCCCTCGATCTCACTCATCTTGGGTGGCCTGGCGTTTTGCTTGGGCCTGTTTTTGGTGCTCGTCGCTGGCGCCGAGTTGTTCACGGGCAACTGCCTCATGGTGATCGGAGCCCTCGACGGGAGGTACCCGTTCGTTCGCATGGTGCGCAAATGGGCGATCGTCTACGCGGGCAACGCCGTGGGCGCCCTGCTGGTCGCGGTCCTTCTGCTCGCATCGGGGTTCCCGGGGATGCAGGATGGCTCGGTGGGGGAGTTCGCGTGCTCCGTTGCGTCATCCAAGGCGGCGCTGAGCCCCCTGGTGGCCTTCTCGCGCGGCATCCTGTGCAACGTCCTCGTGTGCCTCGCCGTGTGGATGGGCAGCGCCGGCAAGACGGTGTGCGACAAGCTCGCGGCCGCCATCTTGCCGGTTGTCGCGTTCGTCGTGCTGGGGTTCGAGCACTCCGTGGCGAACATGTTCTTCCTGCCGCTCGGCATGGCGATCGAGGCCATGTGGGGAGCATCGTCCATCGCGCTCTCGGGGGTGCTTTCCAACCTGCTGTTCGTCACGCTCGGCAACATCGTGGGCGGTGTGGCCGTGGCAGCCGCGTATTGGTTCGTCTACGGCCGCGATGGCCGCGATTAGGAGGACTCCATGAAGCGTGGAGAGACATACGTCCTGCCGTTCGAGGTTGATGAGCTGAGCTATGACGAGGCCGTGTCGATCGCGGCCGACACCGGCGTCATCGCCGGCGACGCCGGCCCACTGCTCGAGACGGTCGTCGATATGCTCGACGAGCTCGGCCGCCCCGACGAGCACTTCGACTGCATCCAGGTCGCGGGCACCAACGGCAAGACATCAACCACGCGCTTCACCGCGGCGATCCTGCGCGGTGAGGGCAAGCGCACCGCGCTGTACACCTCGCCGCAATTGGTGCGGTACGAGGAGCGCATGGAGATCGACGGCGCCGTGGTGAGCCCCGGCGAGTTCGCCCACGGCGTGTCCTCCGCCCTTCAGGCCGGTCGTCGCGTGAACGCGCGCCGTGCCGCCGTCGGCGAGCCCGCTTACACGATCACCCCGTTCGACCTGCTCACGGCCGCCGCCATGGTGGTGTTCGCCGAGCGCCGCGTGGATGTTGCGGTTCTCGAGGTGGGCATGGGCGGCCGCTGGGACGCCACGAGCGCCACGGACCCGGTGGCGGTCGCCATCACGGGGATAGGCCTTGACCACACCCACATCCTCGGTGACACGCTCGAGGCGATAGCCGGTGAGAAGGCCGCCGTCATCAAGCCCGGCCGCCTGGTCGTGCTGGGGGAGGGGACGCATGAGCTCTCCGTTCAGCGCGTGATGGACGAGCGTTGCGCCGCGTGCGGCGTGACGCCCTGGCTGGCCTCGCATGAGACGCTGGGCGAACCGGACCGCATAGGCGGGGTCGTCTCGTTCGTCACCCGCGCGCCTCGCTCCGAGTACCGCGTGGACATGCACAAGCCCGCGTACCAGCCGCAGAACGCCGCGTGCGCCATCGCCCTCGCAGAGGGCTATCTGGGTCGCGTCCTCGATGCGTCCGCCCTTGAGCGCAGCTTGGACTCCTGCCCGGTGCCCGGCCGCTTCGATATCGTCCGCACGGACCCCCTCGTGCTGGTCGACGCATGCCACAATCCGCAGAGCTGTGAGAATTTCATCGCGGCGCTGGATGAGGTGGAGCCCTCCATCGCGGAGCGCCCCACGCTTCTCATCGCCGCCCTCTCCGACAAGGACGTCGCGGGCATCATAGACGTCCTCGTTCCGGCGTTCCCGCGCATCATGGTCGCGCAGACGGCGAGCGACCGCGCCATGCCGGCAGAAGAGCTCGCGTCCCTGGTGCGCATCAAGCTGCTCGACCTTGGTCGATGCGAGTGCGACCTCGTCTCGGTGCACGCCACCGTCGGCTCTGCGCTTGATGCCGTGACGGAGGACCATCGCCCCCTCATCGCCGCCGGCACCATCACGCTCGCCGGCGAGGTCGCGGGGCTGTTGCGCGGGTAATTGCCGCGGGGCGCACTCGCCTTCGCATTCAGCCTCAGTCGTGCTATCATCGACTGAGCTGTTCGAAAATGTTCGAAATGTTTGTATATGTGCTATGGAGGCCCTGCATGTCGATTGTGTATATCGCGGTGTTCGCCGTCTGCTTCTTCTCGTCGGTCATCGGTGCCATCTGCGGCATCGGCGGCGGCGTGATCATCAAGCCCGTCCTCGATGCACTCGGGGCGTTTCCCGTCTCAACCATCAACTTCCTGTCGGGGTGCACGGTGCTGTCCATGACGGCCTATTCCGTCCTCCGCTCCCGTGCCTCGGGCGCGTCGCAGATCGATTTCAAGACCGCCACGCCGCTCGCCGTGGGCGCCGCCGTGGGCGGTCTTGTGGGCAAGGACCTGTTTAGCATGGTCGAGGGCCTGTTCGACACGCCCGATACCGCCGGTGCCGTCCAGGCGGCAGTGCTCATGATCATCACCATCGGGACGCTCGTCTACACCGTCAACAAGGAGAAGGTCGCCACCAAGCAGGTCTCGAACGCGTTCGCCTGCGCGGTCATCGGCCTGTTTCTCGGCATCATGTCGAGCTTCCTCGGCATCGGCGGCGGCCCCATCAACCTGGTGGTGCTTTATTACTTCTTCAGCATGCAGACCAAGGAGGCCGCGCAGAACTCCCTGTATATCATCTTGTTCTCGCAGGTCGCGAGCACTCTTCGCAGCGTCCTCACCATGGACCTCGCGAGCGTCAGCATCGCATTGATCGCCGGTATGGTGGTGTGCGGCATACTTGGCGGCGTCGCGGGCCGGGCCGTGAACAAGCGCATCGACTCCGAGCGCGTCGACAAGCTGTTCATCGGCCTCATGGTCGTCATCATTCTCATCAACGTCTACAACATCGCGAAGTACACCGTGCTCGCGTAGCCTTACCTCAGCGTTCGCGCGATGGCGATCATGTCGGGCGCCGCGTACTCGAGGAAGTCGCGGTATCCGCAGTAGTCCTCACGGTAGTAGCAGGTGTTCAGGCGCTTGCAGTTCTTGTGGCAGATGCGCTCGAAGGGGCAGGTCGCGCACATGGAGCATGCGCGGCGGGGCTCGTCGAGGAAGGCGCGCAGCGCGTCACATGTGGCCATGGCCTCCAGCGAGTCCGTGCGGATGTTGCCAAGGCGGAAGCGGTCGAGCACGTAGAAATCGCAGGGGTACACGTCGCCGTTGCCCTCGACCACGAACTGCGGTGCGCAGGCGCCGAGCATCCCGCATTGCTGCGGGTACATGCCGGCGAACAGCGGGATCACGTTGTCGAAGAGCGTGACGCTCATGCGCTCTCCGCGCTTGAAGTCCTCGAGCCACAGCCGGAAGAACGTCTTGTAGAAGCTCGCGAAGCTCTCGGGCTCCAGGGAGTACTCGTCGCTCGCCTCATCGAGTCCCGGCAGGCAGGGGATGAGCTGGACGAAGTCGAACTTGTGCTGCCTGTAGAAGCGGTAGAGCTTCTGCGGGTGACGGGCGAGCTGATCGGTGAGGACGGTGAGGATGTTGAAGTCGGCGCCCGCTCGCCGCAGGGCCGCCACCGCGTCGAGAACGTGGGGCATGGTGCCGGCGCCGCGGGCGTCGGGGCGGAGCCAGTCGTGCATCTCGGGGTAGCCGTCGATGGACACGCCCACGAGGAAGCCGTGCTGGGCGAGGAAGGTCGCCCAGGTGTCGTCGATGACGTATCCGTTGGTCTGGATGGCCAGGTGCACCGTCTGCTGCGCGCGATGCGCGTCCACGTAGGCGCAGAAGGAGCGGAAGAAGTCGAGGCCCGCGCAGGTGGGCTCTCCGCCCTGGAAGGCGAAGGTCACCTCGGCGTCCGGACCGAGGGCGAAGGCACGGTCGACCACCGCCTGGATCGTCGCGGCGTCCATGATGCCGTGGTTGGCGGTCTCACGGTGCTCCGCGACGTCGGCGTAAAAGCAGTAGCGGCAGCGCATGTTGCACGTCGAGCTAGCGGGTTTGATGAGAAACGAGATGTGCTTCATGGGACCTCGCGTAGGGCTGGGACGCCGTGGGACGTTGATCTACAGAAACCGGTACTGCACCGTTCCAACGCCCACGCTCAGGAAATTGAGCGCTCGGGCGACGGCGGGCTGCATGTCGATGACGCGGCCGTGGGCGTAGGGGCCGCGGTCGTTCACGTAGGCGATGACCGAGCGTCCGCCGTAGCGTATCTCGACGCGCGTCCCGAAGGGCACGTTCAGCATTGCGATGCCCATGGAGGTCTCGGTGACGGTCTCTCCGTTGGCGGTGGTGCCCCCCATGAAGCCGTCCCCGATACCGTAGTACGATGCGACGCCCGTCTTCCAGCTGCCCGTGGTGTCGCCTCCGCCGTCGTTATTCGAATTGCCGCCGCCCGTGCCGCTGCTCGTCCCGCCGCCCGCGTTGCCGCTTGCATTTCCGTTGCCGCTCGTTGCGCCGCCCGCATGGGAGTCACCGCTGGAAGAGCCGCCATGTTGCCCCTGGTTCGAGTCGCCGGCGTTTTGGGATCCGCCCTCGGGGGGCGTCTGGGTCGCGCCGCCGTTGCCCTGGTTCGCGTTTTGCTGGGCTTGGAGCTGAGCCGCCTGCTCGGCGGCCTGCCGCGCGATCTCCGCCTCCGCAGCGTCCTCGGCATTCGCCTTTGCCTGGATCTGCGCGGCGGCGCCTTGAGCGTCGCCGAGCGCCTGGGCCGCGCGGGAGAGCTCGGCATCGGCCTGGTCCTTCGCACGCCCCAGCTCGTCCAGCTTGCCGTTCAGCTGGTCCTCGAGGTCGTTGAGCTCGTTGAGGGCCGAGACGTTCGCGCTCTGGACGGTGCCCAGGTACTTGGTGAGGTTGATGAAGTCCGCGAATGACCCGGCGTTCAGCAGGAGGCTGATCGCGCCGCCGTTCGAGGAATGGGTCTTGTAGAGGTCGCTCGCCGCCTCTGCGGCACGCCTCTGGCGGGCGGGGAGCAGCTCCTGCTCGATATGGATGATCTCGTCGGCGATTGCGGCCACCTGAGCGTTGAGCTCATCTGCCTTCGCGGTCGCCTCGGCGTACGTCGCCGCCGCGCTCGACACCCGGCTTTGGAGGCGCTTGAGCTCGGCGCGGGTGGAGGGCGTCGCGGCATGCGCGGCCGCGGGGGAGAGGGTGGGGACGGGTGCCGCCCCGCCCAGGGCGATGACGCCGGCGAGGCCGATGGTGCACGCGATGCGCGCGGGGCGCATGCGTGGGGAGCGACGCGTATCCAGACTCATGTACAAACCGCCTTAGGTAGCAAACTTGTCATAGTATAGTCCAAGTCTCACCTTAAAGTTGAGCTTCAGGGTTTTCGCACACGCAAAACGGCCGCACGCCGCGTTCGCGTGCGGCCGTCGAGATGGCCTGACTGAGGGGATGTCGACACGTCGAGCCGCGCGTCGCGTTTTGCCGCGCTGCGTCGCGCGAGTCCCGCGGCTACGGCCCCCTAGATGACGGCGACGTCCATGCTGGCGACCAGGTCCACGCCGGTGCCCAAAAGGTCGCTCATCACGATATCGCCCATGCGGATGGGGGCGGTGACGCGCGCATGGCGAATGTCCTCCATGGCGCGCATGTGGAGGTCGCGGGGGATGGGCTGCGCGGTGCGCACGGGCAGCAGGCGCTCGTCGCCGCCATCCACCACGACCGTCGTGGCGAGGATGCGCATGGGTCGGGTGATCTCCTGCTCCGCAAAGATGCGGCCGCGCTTGCATCTGTTGCCCTGCACGGAGACCGCCCGTGCCGCGCCCGTGCCGTCGATCGAGACCTCGACGGACAGCGAGCATTCGGAGGGGCAGGTGGTGCAGTGGAAGTGCCTCACCTCGGTGGCGGGTGCCTGCATGGCGTTGTTCGGCTCGCGCATGGTCTACATCTCCTCGACGGGTTCGACGGAAAGGGTCACCGTGCCGTGCGCCCGCTCGATCATCTTGGCGGTGAGCGGCGCGGACTCCATGATGCTCGGCTTGAAGGCGCGCGGCTTCCCGGTGAACAGGACCTCGTCGTCGCATGTGATGACGAGGCGCGCGGCGTCGACGGGTCTCTGCACGCGGAAGAACAGCTTTGTGGCCGCAGCGCGGGTCAGGCGCGACGGCACCACGTAGCCCGCCAAGCCGCCCGCCGCCACGGGAAGCTCCATGTGCCCGGCCTCCGCTTCGCCTCCGTCTCGCGCGTCACCGGCCGGCCCCTTCAGGGCGTGTGCGGCCGCCGCCGCGCCGGCGCGCTCCGCCTCCGCCGTCACGTTGTCGGCGAGGTCGTGAACGTGCAGCACGTTGCCGCACGAGAAGATGCCCGCGACGGACGTCTGCAGGTCCTGGTCCACGCGGGCGCCCCGGGTGCGCGGGTCGAGCTCGACTCCGGCCGCGCGGGCGATCTCGTTCTCCGGGATCAGGCCCACGGACAGCAGGAGCGCATCGCAGGGGACCGTGCGCTGCGTGCCGGGGATGGGCGAGAGGTGCTCGTCGACGCGGGACACCTCGACGGCCTCCACGCGATCGCGCCCGATCACGCGGGTGACGGTGGTGGACAGGTGCAGCGGGATGCCGAAGTCCTCGAGGCAGTTCTTGACGTTGCGATGCAGGCCGTTCGCGTACGGCATGAGTTCGTAGACGCCCTCGACCTCGATGCCCTCGAGCGCGCAGCGGCGGGCCATGATGAGGCCGATGTCGCCGGAGCCGAGGATGACGGCCCGCTTGCAGGGGCGCAGGTTCTCGATATTGATGTAGCGCTGCGCCAGTCCCGCGGTGTACACGCCCGCGGGGCGGCTGCCGGGAATCTTGATCTCGGAGCGCGTGCGTTCGCGGCAGCCCATGGCGAGCACGATGGAGCGGCAGGCGAGCACGGCCATGCCGGATTCTCCCATGACGGTGACCGTGTGGGGCGTCCACGGAGCGGTAGCGACGTGCGCATCTTCCCGCGAGGGGGCCGATCCGGGCTCCTCATCGATCGCGAGCACCATGCAGCCGAGCATGACCTCTATGTCGGTTTCCGCCACCCGGTCGATGAAGCGCTGCGCGTACTCTGGGCCGGTGAGCTCCTCCTTGAAGTGCGTCAGACCGAAGCCCGGATGGATGCACTGGCGCAGGATGCCGCCCAGGTGCTCGTTGCGCTCGACGATGGCGACGGTCGCCCCGGCCTCGCGCGCCGAGAGCGCGGCTCCCATGCCGGCGGGGCCGCCGCCGATCACCACGACGTCGAATTCGCGCGTAGGGATATCGCTCCTCATCGTTATCGGCCCTCCTTGAGCCTGCCGTCGACAATCCACGAGCCGCGGTCCTCGAGCAGGACGTCCTCGGGGTCGCATCCGAGCTCGCGCGCGAGGATGCGCACCACGCGGCTCTGGCAGAACCCGCTCTGGCAGCGGCCCATGCCCGCGCGGCACCTGCGCTTGACTCCCTCCACCGAGACGGCTCCAGGCACCCGATGGATCGCGGCCACGATCTCGGCCTCGGGGACCGTTTCGCAGCGGCAGACGATGCGTCCCCAGGCGGGGTCCGCCCCGATGAGGCGTTCCTGCTGCTCGATGGGGGAGCGGTCGAAGTCGGCGGGGGCGTGGCGCATGGGCTGCCAATCCGGGCGCTCGGTCAGAGGGACGCCCGCCTGGAGCAAGATGCGGTCCATGAGCTCGGCGACGGCCGGCGCGCTCGCGACGCCGGGAGACTGGATGCCCGCGGCGTGGAACAGCCCGGGCGCTTTTGCCGACGGGCCGATGAGGAAGTCGTTGAGGCCCTCGATGACGGCCCTGCCGCCCGCGAAGGTGCGCACGATCCGGCGCGTGTCCAGGTCGGGAACGAGTTTCCGTGCGCCCGCGAGCAGCGCGTCGACGTCGGCTGCGTAGGTGTCGACGTCGCCGGGGTCGCGCATCGCGGCCGTGGCGGTGATGACCGTGTTGTCGTGCACCGTGCCCGTCACGATGACGCCCTTGGAAACAGGGGTGGGGACGGGGTAGAGCGGCATGATCGCGCGGGGCTCCTTGTCGAGCACGGCGATGTTGCCCTGGCGCCAGGCGATGCGGAACTCCTCGGCGCCCGCCATGCGGGAGATCGCCGCCGCGCCGTTGCCCGCGGCGTTGATCAGCACGCGGGACCGGACGGTCCCCTTGGACGTGTGTATGGCGAACCGCGCCGGCTGCTCCGAGATCCCGGTGCGCCCCACCTGCATGGGGGCGTTTGACAGCAGCACGTCGATGGCCTGGACGGGTGCGCCGCGCAGGAACGTCGCTCCGTTGGCGGCGGCGTTCTCGGCGCACGCGATCGCGACCTCGAATGGGTCCACGTAGCCTGTCGAGGGGCACCAGAGCGCGCAGGTTGCCTGCTCGTTCGCGCGGGGCTCGAGTTCGCGTATGCGCCCGGCGTCGACGATCTCGAGTTCGGGCACGCCGTTGGCGGAGCCGTTGGCCATGAGCCTCTCGAGGGTGGCCCGCTCTTCATCGGAGAAGCCGAGGACCATCGAGCCAGTCCGGCGGAAGAGGAAGCCGAGCTCGTCCGACCAGCGCGAGTAGAGCTCGCAGCCGCGGGCGTTCACGCGGGCCTTCATCGTTCCCGGTGCCGGGTCGTACCCTGCGTGGACCAGGCCGCCGTTTGCCTTCGACGCTCCGAGCGCGATGTCGTTGTCCGCCTCGATGACGCAAATCGACTGCTCGTAGCGCGCGAGTTGGCGCGCGATGGCGCAACCGGTGATGCCCGCGCCCACGATGGCGATATCGTAGCTGTCTGCCATGACGGTGCTCTCCTGTCAGATGCCGCCATCGGGCGCGCTCGTTAGAAGCTCATCCGACGGCGATGCTTATAGACGAAGTGTCAACAAACTATGCTACGCCTGTCGTTTATCCGCGCCATATCCAATCGGCCGAATGCCGGTAAGCCGCCGCCAACGGCGTTGTGGGGCCGCGCGATGCGCCCTACCATTCTTCTGGCGGGTTGATTTTCAAACTCAGTGCAACGCTTTAGCTTCATTTTGAGTTCCCGCACT
>ENA-UOJR01003301-UOJR01003301.1-human-gut-metagenome-genome-assembly--contig:-C115P-NODE-3301-length-10123-cov-4.800854_pt1 | contig 10123 bp, 8 predicted proteins | sample MGYA00242354_ERZ723901 | MGnify/ENA metagenome assembly ERZ723901
TTACCGCCGTGACCTTCATCCTGGGCGGCGGCAAGGACTTCATGGACGCCAGCAAGGTCCAGTACCTCAAGGGCGGCCAGTGGACCGACGTCGAGGGCTCCCAGGAGTTCAGCACCAGCAAGGTTTCCCTCGCCGGCCTCAACATCGAGGGCGTCGAGGGCGTGCGGATCATCGCCGTGCGCGACAACCGCCAAGACGCCTGGCCGACCATCAACGAGATTACGGTGAACAAGCAGCTCGAAGAGAACGCCGTGTTTACCGGCACCGTGAGCATCGCCAACCAGGTCTCCGCCGACGGAAGCAAGCCCCTTCAGCACGCTTCGGACGGTAAGGACACCGAGGCGTGGTTCAAGTTCAAGGACGAGGGCGAGGACAGGGACACCACCGCCGTCGACGCCGCCGTCCAGGTGACGTTCGACGCCCCCAAGACCATCACCTCGATCACCTTCAAGCAGGGTGGCGGCTCCGATGACGTCATCGAGTCCGGCAAGGCTTATTACCAGGACGTCGACGGCGTCTGGCACGAGGCCGGCGTGATCACCTCCGCCAAGTCCCAGACCATCCAGCTGGCCGGTCCCGTGAGCGCGAAGGCCATCAAGGTCGTCAACGGCGTCAAGACCGCCAAGTGGTGGCGCGTCGTCGACCTCCATGCTGGCTTCGGTAAGATCGAGGCGACTGCGACCGCGACCACGAACATGCCGCAGTATCAGAACAACCCTATCGTCAACGTTGTCGACGGCAATGCGGATAGCAAGTTCTGGAGCAATCGGAAGACCCAGGCAAACGATTACGTGATGCTCTCGTTCAGTGCTCCCAAGTTCATCGATACCGTCTACCTCAAGCAGGGCGATGCCGACAAGTTCACCGCCTCCAAGCTTTACTACACTACCGACGCCGCACCTGCGGCGGACGGCAAATGGACCGAGCTCCCCGCGCCGACCTCCGCTTCCGAGCAGACCATCACCTTCGACCGCGTGGAGGCAACGGGCGTGAAGCTCGTCTCTACCGCCGCGACTGACAGCCGGTTCCAGCTCTTCGAGTTCAACGCGTTCGAGAAGTTCTCTTATAGCAAGGACAGCCTTTACGCTTCCTTCGACCTTGCGGGTGTGAACCTCGCTGCCCGTGTGGGTGACGGCTCCTTCAAGACAACCGATGGATCGGTGACCCTGCCCAAGAAGGGCGACGTCATCGCCGTCGACCTCGGCTCCGTCCGCCGCGAGGTTGTCCTCGCCAACGCGGATGCCCAGGTCGCAAAGGGGGCGGAGCTCGTCTACTCCCAGAACGGCATCGAGTGGAGCCCGCTCAAGGGCGCCGACCCCGTCCGCGCCCGCTATGTCGGCTACCGCGCCGCGGCGGATGCGGCATCCGTCGACTTCAAGGCGCTCACCGGCAGCTACCTGCACTCCCTCGCACCTAGCATCGTTAAGAGCGAGCTGCCCGGCGCCCAGACCCTCGACGCCGCCAAGATCTTCGACGGCAACGTCGCCACCGCCACCAAGTCCAGCGGTGGCCCCTCCGAGGGCACCAAGGTCGTTTTCGACCTGGGCCAGGAGCGCTCGATCAAGAGCGTTGAGTACTTCGTCCCCGAGACCAGCCTCGACTACATCCGGTTCGGCGTGGTCGAGGTCGCCGATAGGGCCGACGCTCCGGACGCCGAGTGGAAGACGGTCCTCGACATCAACAGCGATGGCAAGATCGCCGATTCCGGCAAGGACGCGCCCGCGAAGGAGGCAAAGTGGATGACGCACTCCACGGACTTCCCGGGCAATATGTTCATCAAGTCCGGCGAGGGCGTCGACGAGACCGCGCGCTTCATTCGCATCCGCTTCACCAAGGCCTACGCCGAGCGCTGGTTCGAGATCGGCGAGCTGCGCATCAACGGCGGCGAGTACGTGCCGGTCTACGCCGGCGGCGACTTTGAGACCACTGCGGTTTAGCAGCAGGGCAAAACACCCGATAACCTGCGCGCCAAGAGCGTGCTGACAGCATGGAAGCCTGCTACCGACGAGGCGGGAACGCTGACCTACCACGTGTCCGAGCCGTTCGGCGCCGACGGGGCGCCCTTTGACGGCGTTCGTGTCATCTCCAAGGCGGCCCAGCCCGCCGTCAAGGTGAAAGCGGTCGTCTACAGCGGGGACCTTCGCGCGGGCGAGCCCGCGACCAAGACGGTTGAGCTTGGGGTTCTCGATAGCGTCCTCAAGGACCTGTCCTTCGGTAAGGGCGTTTCCGCGGTTAAGGACATCGTCTTCGAATGGCCCAAGGGCACCGTCCCCCAGATTTCCGAGATCTTCCTGACCCGCGGTGTCGATGCTTCCCTCGATGGCGATATCGAGACGCTGCGCGACCTCGTCGCCAAGGCGAAGACCGTCGATACGGCGGCGTGGACGACCGATTCCGTGACGGCGCTCGACAAGGCGGTCGTGGCAGCCGAGGAGGCCCTCAAGGCTCCTGAAAGCCTGACCTACCAGCAGATCGTCGATCTCAAGGCCGGTATCGAGGGCGCCCTTTCCAGCCCGGTGCTCAAATATGCGGGCACTGAGCTGCAGCAGCTTATCGACAACGCCGTTGCCGATGGTTCTAAGTTCACGCCCGAGAGCTGGAAGGCATATCAGGATGCACTCGATGCCGCCAAGGCGGGCCTGGAGAACGCCGACAACCTGTCCCAGGCTGAGGGCGATCGCCTCGCCCGTGAACTCAAGGACGCCCTCGCCGCGCTCGTTGAGAACACCGACCAGGGCGGATCGGGCTCTGGCAACGGCGGCTCCGGTAGCGGTGGCACCGGCAACGGTGGCCAGGGTGGCAATTCCGCCGGCAATGGCGCAAACGGTTCCGATGGCAAGCCTGGTTCCAGCTCCGATAAGCTGGTGCAGACCGGTGACGACTCGCTGATGCTCATCGGCGGCACCGCGGCCGCCGCGGTCGCCCTCGCCGGCGCCGGCATCGCGCTCAAGCGCCGCCGCAGCAACGCTTAAGCCCTCGCGTTCCAGCGAGAAGGGCACATGCGCTTCGGGCCGCATCTCTCTTTGAGGTGCGGCCCTTTTCATGCCCGGCGCCGACCGTGCCGGGTTGCTTTCGCGCCGGACGCGCGTGGCAGCCGTCGTGCCGGATGCGCGGGGCCGCCGTGGCGCCGGGCGCGCGGGGCGGCCGTCGCGCCCGGTCATCTGCCGAGCCTATGGGAGTTTTGCAGGTACGTTGGCGTGGTGGGGCATTGCGGGGTATGATGCCTATCTGGAAACTACGGGAGGAACCATGCACATCGCGCTCGATAAGCTCTAGCTACGTTTGACGCCATGGCCGCCGCTTCGCCGGCAGGCCCTCTTTCACATTTCGCCAACAGCCAACGCATAAGGAGCAACCATGCGCGACAAGCTTGAGAAGATCATCATCGCTTTCGAGGAGCTCGAGAAGAAGCTCTCCGACCCCGCCGTCGCCAGCGATATCAAGGAATTCACCCGCCTCAACAAGGAGTACGCGCACCAGACCGACCTGGTGAAGGCCGCTCGCGAGTACCTGGGTGCCCTCGACGATATCGATGTCGCCAAGGAGATGCTGCACGACGCCGCCGACGCAGACGAGAAGGAGATGCTCCAGATGGAGATCTCCGAGAACGAGGCAAAGCTGCCCCAGCTTGAGGAAGATATCAAGATCATGCTCATCCCGGGCGACCCGATGGATGAGAAGGACACCATCGTCGAGATTCGTTCCGCGGCGGGCGGTGACGAGGCGGCCATCTTCGCGGGCGACCTCTTCAAGATGTACCAGCGCTTCATCGAGTCCAAGAAGTGGAAGATGACGGTGCTCGACTCCAGCCCCTCCGAGGCTGGCGGCTTCAAGTCCATCGAGTTCAAGGTCGAGGGCGACAAGGTCTACTCCGTCATGAAGTACGAGTCCGGCGTGCACCGCGTGCAGCGCGTTCCCAAGACCGAGTCCCAGGGTCGCATCCAGACGTCTACCGCGACGGTGGCCGTGCTGCCCGAGGCCGATGAGATCGATATTCAGATCAACCAGGCCGACCTGCGCGTCGACACCTACTGCGCCTCCGGCCCCGGCGGTCAGTGCGTCAACACCACCTACTCCGCCGTGCGCATTACCCACCTGCCCACGAACACCGTGGTCCAGTCTCAGGAGCAGCGTTCTCAGATCCAGAACCGCGAGGTCTGCATGCAGATGCTGCGTGCCCGCCTGTACGAGATGGAGCTCGAGAAGCAGCAGGCCGAGCTCGGTGCCGAGCGCTCTGCCCAGATCGGCCACGGCAACCGTTCCGAGAAGATCCGCACCTACAACCTGCCGCAGGATCGTGTGACCGACCACCGCATCGGCTTCAACTCCACCTACAACGGCGTGCTGCTGGGCGATCAGCTGTCCGACGTCATCGACGCCCTGGCGGCTGCCGACCGCGCCGCCAAGCTCGCCGAGGCCGTGTAAGCGGGTTCTCGGCTGTTGGGCAAGAGCCGCGCGGACCGCGCGGCATGGGATGCCCCAGCTGCAAACGTGCCTATTCGGGCCGTCGTCCTTCGGGGCGGCGGCCCGTTTTTCAGGCAGTCAGGTTTTGGTCAGACGGACTGTTTTCGGACGGGAAATGCTGTAATTCGGCGTTCTCGACGGGGCGCATGTCGGCCGTGCCGTAGAATCGCGGCTATGCAATACGAGGGACGGAGGCCGCTATGGCGAACGAGACGTGGACCATCAGGCGATGCCTGGATTGGACGCGCGACTACCTGAAGGACCGGGGCGACGAGCGTCCGCGTCTATCCGCCGAATGGCTGCTGTCGGGTGTGACCGGGCTCTCGCGCACTGAGATATACGTGAACTTTGACAAACCGATGTCGAGCGAGGAGCTTGCCGCAATGCACACGGCCGTTGTGCGCCGCGCGAAGGGCGAGCCGCTGCAGTACATCATCGGTGAGACGAGCTTCCGCACGATCGATGTGATGTGCGAGCCCGGCGTGCTCATCCCACGGCCCGAGACCGAGCTGTTGGTTGAAGAGGTCTTGGCCTATCTCGATCGAGAGATCATCGGAGCCGCTCCCGCAGTCGAGCGCGGGCGTGTGGAGCTGCCCTGGAACGCCGAGGTCGAGGCTGCCCTGCAGGCCGAGATCGCCGCGGCAAAGGAAAAGGATGAGGAGCCCGTTGTCGAGCGCGAACTGCGTGACGATGATTTTGACACGCTTGAGGACGGCGAGGGGACCATTGAGGCGGCCGATGGCGCCGAAGGGGATGCGGGCGTATCGGGTACCGCGTCTGTCGAAGAGGGCGAGTTCTCCGAGGGTGCTCCTGCTCAGGATGGGGAGTCGGGTCAGATTCGATGCGCGCGCGTTCTCGAGGTTGGGTGCGGTACGGGTTGCATCTCGCTTTCCATTGCGTCTGAGCGCTCGGGGCGTGCTCAGTGCGTCGCAATCGACATTGAGCCCCGTGCAGTCGATCTGAGCATCCGCAACCGCGATGCGCTGGGCATTTCGCCTGCCGACGTTGATGTGCGTTTGGGCAATCTCGTGTCACCTCTCAATCGTGAGACCGAGTGGGGAACGTTTGACGTGTTGGTCTCCAATCCCCCCTATATTCCTTCCGCCGTCATGGAGTCGCTGCCGCACGAGGTTGCCGACTTTGAGCCGGCGTTGGCGCTGGATGGAGGCGCAGACGGTCTCGATATCTTCCGCAGGCTCGTCAACGCCGCCCCGCATATGCTTCGCCCGGGTGGCCTGCTCGCGTGCGAGCTTTACGAGGGTCACCTGGACGCAGCCGCCGATCTGTGTCGCTCTGCCGGCATGCATGATGTCCGCATCGTCGATGATTTCACCGGTCGCCCGCGCATCATCCTTGCTTTGGTGGGCTAGGCGCGGAGCGACATGGCGCAATTAGTATCGTTTGACGTTAATAACGAATGGCGTTACTATGATTGTATCTTACAGAGATAAAGACGCCGAGAGGCTCTCGCGCGGTATACGGATTCCCCGATACCGCGCGTTTGAGAGGCAGGCGCTCCGTAAGTTGCGCCAATTGGAAATCGCTGGAAACCTCAATGACCTGCGTATTCCTCCTGGCAATCATCTTGAGGCCTTAAGTGGGGACCGTGAAGGGCAATATAGTATTCGGATTAACGGACAGTTTAGAATTTGCTTTTCATGGACTCCGATGGGGCCTCAGGATGTGGAGATCGTCGATTACCACTGATATGGATGGGCAATGGCTGGGGAGATGCGTCCGGTTACTCCAGGTGAGTTGCTGAAGGAGGAGTTTCTTGAGCCACTGGGGCTTTCGCAGTACCGGCTGGCGAAAGAAACGGGTATTCCCGCGCAGCGTATAGGTCAAATTGTGCTTGGACGACGCAGGATAACGGCCGATACCGACCTGAGGCTCTGCCGCTATTTTGGATTGACCGATGGCTACTGGATGCGCGCTCAGGTTGCCTACGACACCGATGTGGCGCGACGGGAATTGGGCCCGGAGCTAGATAAGATCATGCCGTATGGCGAAATGGCCGTAACGGCCTGAGTGGAACTCTGGGGGCAAGGCTGAATGTTCAATTTCACGGACGTTATCGATCGCATAGGACACGATTCGATTGCCGCGGATGCAGCCGGAGCGATTTCCGGTGGGTCTTTGGGCCCTGTTGACGCTGTTGTGCGCGAAGGGTTTGACATCATCCCCATGTGGGTGGCCGATATGGGATTTGCCACCGCTCCTTCGGTGCTGCGCGCCATGCGAGAGCGGCTCGAGCATCCATGCTTCGGATATTTCGAGTATCCGCAGGAGTATTACGATCGCATCGCCTGGTGGCATGAGCGTCGCAACGGTGTCGTAGGGTTGAAGCCCGAGAATATCGGCTATGAAAATGGGGTGCTCGGCGGTGTTGCCAATGCCCTTGCCGTGGTGTGCTCGCGTGGGGACAAGGTGCTTGTTCATGCCCCGACGTATACCGGATTCACCAACACGCTTAAAAATGCGGGGTATGACCTGGTGACGAGTTGGCTGCAGCGCGACGCCGAGGGCGTGTGGCGCATGGATTACGAGGACATGGAGCGCAAGCTCGCAACGAGGGAGGTCCGCGCGGCCATTTTGTGCTCGCCTCATAACCCGACAGGGCGCGTGTGGGAACGCTGGGAGATCGAGCGGGCGATGGGCCTGTTCCGAAAGTACGATGTCTACGTTATTTCAGATGAGATATGGTCGGATATCGTTTTGGGAGGCAGTGTCCACATCCCCACGCAGAGCGTGAGCGACGACGCGCGGATGCGGACCGTCGCGCTGTACGCCCCGAGCAAGACGTTCAACATCGCGGGACTTATCGGTAGCTATCGCGTTGTCTACAATCCGTGGCTTCAGGCTCGCTTGGCCAAGCAGGCGAGTTTGTCGCATTACAACATGCAAAACGTGCTCTCCATGCATGCGCTTTTGGGTGCATACAGCGACGAGGGCGCTGCCTGGGTCGACGAGTTGCGAGTAGTTCTTGGTCGCAACGCACGGATTGCCTCGGAGTTCTTTGAGGAGATCGCTGGTGTCGATTTTGCGCGACCGCAGGGGACGTACATGCTCTTCTTGGATTGCGACGGTTGGTGCGCCGCTCATGGCATGGATATCGACGAGCTGCTGCGCTCCGGCGTCGAGGTCGGTGTGCTGTGGCAAGACGGGCGCCCGTTTGGCGGAGACAAGACGATTCGCATCAACCTAGCGTTGCCGACTGCGCGCCTACGCGAGGCACTGGAGCGCCTGGCCGCTTACGTATTTGTGAGATAGGGGAGAAGCTCGTTATGGCGAATGTGATTAAGGCCCACGACAATCTCGGACCTGCCGCCGACTGCCTGACGGCGGGAGGCCTTGCGCTCGTTCCGACCGAGACGGTCTACGGGGTGGGGGTGGCCATATCCGCTTTCGCGGCGAACCTGGAGACCCCCGGGCCCGATACGGGCTATGGGCGCATATTCACCCTCAAACAGCGCGAGCTCACCCAGACGGTGCCGTGGCTGGTCGACGGTCCGGCGGACCTCGAGCGCTACGGCAAGGACGTGCCTCATTCGATATGTGCTTTGGCGGAAAAGCTCTGGCCGGGTGCCCTCACGCTCGTGGTCCCGGCAGCGGACGACGTGCCGCCGTTCATGCGGGCTGCGGATGGGACGGTCGCCCTGCGTGCCTCTGCGTCACCGGTTGTCCAGGAGCTTATCGCGCGTTGCGGATCGCCGCTGGCGGTGACCTCGGCGAACACGCATGGCAAGCCAGCGCCGATCTCATTTGATGAGGTTGAACCGCGCATTCTGGCTGGTGTCGACGTTGCCGTCGACGCGGGGGAGACCCCGTGCCGAGATGCCTCGACCATTGTGGCCGTGCGAGACGGGGAGCTTCAGATCCTGCGCGAAGGGGCATTGGCGGTGCGGGAGATCAGGGCCGTACTGGAATAGCGCGTGTATGGGTGCGGAAACGCATCGCCGCTGACGGATCCGCCGCGAATCAGAAGGCGCTCATCGTCGCTTAGGGGACATATGCCTTTTGCCCGAGAAAACTGTTCATACACCGACCAGTTATCCCGTCTGGCGGGTAGGTAACTGTCCGTCGGCGCGGGACGGGCTTGCGCGTGAAACAATGCTAGGGCGGCTCTGTGCGCCCCCGGCCGTATCGACGGCGGGGGCATACGTAAGGAAAGGTCCCCGATGACGGTTACTCTCAAAGATCTCAGCAAAGTGGATGTGGCATACAACCCCACGGGCGGGCGGTATGTCATGGCGCTCGACTCGGGCACCACTTCGGTCCGAGCCGTCATCGTCGATGAATACGATTGCATCGTCGCGCAGGCCTCACGCCGTATTAAAACCTTCTATCCGCGTCCGGGCTGGGTCGAGCAGGATCCCATGGAGATCCTGGCCTCCCAAATCGCGGTCATGATGGAGGTTCAATTCAAGAGCGGCATCCATTCCGACCGCATCGCGGCCATCGGCATCACCAACCAGCGCGAGACCACCGTGGTGTGGGACCGCGATTCCGGTTTGCCCGTGCACAACGCCATTGTGTGGCAGTGCCGCCGCACGTCCGAGATCACGGATGCCCTCATCGCGGACGGCATGTCCGACATCATCCGCGACAAGACCGGCCTCATGCCCGATCCGTACTTCTCGGGAACCAAGATCAAATGGATCCTCGACAACGTGGACGGCGCCCGTGCGGCGGCCGATGCCGGCGAGCTCATGTTCGGAACCATCGACACTTGGCTCATCTACAACCTGACGGGCGGCATGGTGCATGCCACCGACTACACCAACGCGAGCCGCACGATGCTGTTCAACATCCACACGCTTGAGTGGGACGACGAGTTGCTCGAGCTGCTCGACGTTCCGCGTTCGATGCTGCCGGAGGTCAAGTGGAGTTCCGACGATTACGGCAGCGTTTCCAACGAGATTATGACGTATGGCCCCTCGATTACCGGCGTTGCGGGCGACCAGCAGGCCTCACTGTTCGGTCACTGCTGCTTCAGGCCCGGATGCACGAAGAACACCTACGGCACGGGCTGCTTCATGCTCATGAACACCGGCGACACCTGTGTTAAGTCCGAGAGGGGTCTCGTTTCCACTATCGGCATCGCCTTGGATGGCAAGATTTCCTACGCGCTCGAGGGTTCGATTTTCCACGCCGGGGCCACCATTCAGTGGCTTCGCGACAAGCTCGGCCTGCTTTCAAGCACCAAGGAGGCAGCAGATCTATGTAAGAGCCTGGAAGACAACGGCGGGTGCTATCTCGTGCCGGCTTTCAGCGGCTTGGGCGCCCCATGGTGGGACCCCGACGCGCGCGGTCTCATCTGCGGGCTCACCGGCGCGGCAGACCGTGCGACGATTGTACGTGCTGCCTGCGAGTCCATGGCGTATCAGAGTTTTGACGTTCTGCACGCCATGCAGCTCGATGCCGGTGTCCAACTGGAGATCCTTTCGGTTGACGGAGGCGCCTCGCGCAACGACTTTATCATGCAGTTTCAGGCCGACTTGCTACGCATTCCCGTTGAGCAGACGGAAAACGTGGAGACCACGGCTCTCGGTGCGGCCTATCTCGCCGGGCTTGCGGTCGGGTACTGGGAGGACCTCGAGGAGCTCGAGCAAAACCGCGTGCCCGGCCGACGCTTCGAGCCCCAGATGGCCGAAGGCGA
>ENA-UOJR01003302-UOJR01003302.1-human-gut-metagenome-genome-assembly--contig:-C115P-NODE-3302-length-10123-cov-4.449940_pt1 | contig 10123 bp, 9 predicted proteins | sample MGYA00242354_ERZ723901 | MGnify/ENA metagenome assembly ERZ723901
CTGCTTCTTATGGTGGTTGGAATCGGACTTTTCTCACTTACCCTCTCCCATGAAGGCGCTGACGGAGTGGTCCGTACCGGTCTGGATGGACTGGCCGTTTATCTGATTCCCAATTTTGAAGGACTGACTCCCGGACGTTTCCTGGAGATTCTTCTGGATGCCATGAGCCAGCTGTTCTTCTCGCTCAGCGTATCCATGGGCATTATGATCACCTACGGCTCCTATGTAAAAAAAGAAATTGATTTAAGCCGTTCCTTAAGTCAAATCGAAATTTTTGATACTGTGGTTGCCTTTTTAGCCGGACTGATGATCATCCCTGCTGTCTTTGTTTTTTTCGGCACAGAGGGAATGGCTTCCGGCCCCAGCCTGATGTTTGTATCACTGCCAAAGGTTTTTGAAGCAATGGGATTTGCCGGCGGCATTCTGGGCCTTGTTTTTTTCCTGATGGTTCTGTTCGCTGCTCTGACCTCTTCCGTATCGATTATGGAAACCCTGGTAGCCAACTGCATGGATATTTTTCATACCTCAAGAAAAAAAATGAGCCTGGTGATCAGCCTTGTTTCTGCAGCCGCTTCTGTTGTAATCTGTCTGGGATATAATGTCTTTTATTTTGAACTGAAGCTTCCCAACGGGGCAACAGCCCAGCTTCTGGATCTTATGGATTATATCAGCAACAGCTTCCTGATGCCGTTTATTTCTCTTCTCACCTGTATCTTTGTGGGATGGGTTATGAAGCCGGAATGGATCTGTGAGGAAATGGAGGCCAGCGGTCACCCCTTCCGAAGAAAAAAGATGTATTCTTTTACGATTCGCTATGTGACACCGGTTATGATGACCGTTCTTTTTCTCCAGTCCACAGGACTTTTTGAATTGTTGTAAAGCCATTGTTTTATTTTATCAAAAAGGAGGGCTTCCCTATGGGGCCCTCCCTTTTCCTGTCCGTCTGCAGCAGGGTAAGCCCGGCGCTTACGGAGTGGTGATTTTTTCTGCCAGCTTCAAAAGCAGATCCACGATTTTCTCCATGGACTGAATGCAGATATACTCGTATCTTCCATGGAAATTGTGCCCTCCGGTACACAGATTCGGACAGGGCAGTCCCTTAAAGGACAGTCTTGCTCCGTCTGTGCCTCCGCGAATCGGACGAATGATCGGCTGAATGCCCAGCTCGCCCATTGCTTCCTTTGCCGTTTCAATCAATTCAAAATGTGGTTTGATCTTTTCCAGCATATTGTAATAGCTGTCCTTTAAGGTAAGCTCTACGGTATTGCTGCCGTATTTGGCATTTAAATAAGCCACGGCCTGCTCCATCAGCGCTTTCTTTTCCTCAAATTTTGTCCGGTCATGATCGCGGATAAGGTATTTCATGGTACAGGACTCCACAGTTCCTTTCATATCGTCCAAATGGAAAAATCCCTCATATCCATCTGTGCATGCAGGATTTTCAAATACAGGAAGAAGAGACTGCAGCTCCATGCCCATTAAAATGGCGTTTTTCATTTTTCCGCGGGCTGTGCCTGTGTGAATGCTTACACCGTGAATGGTAATAAAAGCAGATGCGGCATTGAAGTTCTCATATTCCAGCTCGCCCAGAGCTCCGCCGTCTACGGTATAGGCAATATCTGCTCCAAAGCCTTCCACATCAAAGAAATCACTTCCCCGTCCAACCTCTTCGTCCGGAGTAAAGGCAACGCATATTTTTCCGTGCTTCCGTTCCGGATGGGCCATCAGATAAGCAGCCATTTCCATAATTTCGGCAACACCGGCTTTATCATCAGCCCCTAACAGTGTGGTTCCGTCTGTCGTAATCAGATCCTGGCCTGCATAATCTGCCAGCTCCTCATAATCCTCCGGCCCCATGGAAATTCCCAGTTCCCGATTCATTACAATCCGGCCGCCGTCATAATTTCTGATAATCTGCGGTTTAATGTCTGCTCCCGGACTGGCAGGCGCCGTATCCATGTGGGAAATAAAGCCAAGAACAGGAAGCTCTGCCTTCGCTGCCTCTCCCTCCAGATTGGACGGAATTTCTCCGTATACATAGCCCCAGGAATCCATCTTTACGTTTGAAAGTCCCATGGCCTCCAGCTCAGCCTTTAACATCCTTCCAAGATTCTTCTGCTTTTCCGTGCTGGGAAAAGCCTCCTGATCATCTTTAGACTGAGTGTCTACGGACACATACCTTAAAAATCGTTCTGTTACTGATGACATTTCCATTCTGTCTCCCTTCTGTTGTCTGATTTGTTTTTCTTTTTTATTCCTTCTCCGTATCGTCGATAATCTGTCCGCCTTCCACATGGGGACGTATCAGCTGCTCCAGAGAATATTTCCACAGAGCTTTTGACCCTAAAGCCGTTGTCTTATTCCGGTTGAGAATTCCGCTGAGATGTACCTGCTTTTCCTTCCACATTTTTCCGTTGGTCGCTGCATTCAGCATCGTCGGCTGGATATTGTCCATAGTATGGGCAAATAATGCCTCCGGGGAGGTGCCTTCCTCAAATTCATCCCACAGACTGCGGAACTTATCCCGCTGATCCTCCGGGAGAATTGAGAAAATCCGGTCAGCTGCCCGAAGCTCCCTTTCCCTCTGGGTTTTCTTTCCTTCCTCGTCATAGGCAAAGGTATCTCCTGCATCAATTTCCACCAGATCGTGGATCAGCAGCATAGAAATGGTTTTCAATACATCAATCGGCTCATTGGAATATTCACTGAGCAAAAGCGTCATTACTGCCATATGCCAGGCATGCTGGGAATCGTCCTCTCTCTGAGTCCCGTTTGTCAGAAGCGTCTGCCGAAGAATCTGTTTTTCTTTATCAATTTCCCGGCAGAATTCCATCTGGCGGGAAAGCCGCTCATCCTTATCCATCTTTTCTCTCTTTCCTGCGTTCAGCCGTGAGTGACCGCATATTCTTTACATTAGTTTACATAATTAAATTATGTAAACTTTTTATTTTTCCAGTCTGTTTCAGCGATTGGCCAGTTCCTGCGTAATCTCTTCCCAGGTTACCCCTTTCTCTGCCATTAATACCATAACGTGGTACAGAAAATCTGAAATCTCGTACTTGACTTCCTCCGGATCCGGATTCTTTGCTGCAATGACAATCTCCGTAGCTTCCTCTCCTACCTTCTTGAGAATTTTATCAATTCCCTTATCAAACAGATAATTGGTGTAGGATCCTTCCTTCGGATGAAGCTTTCTGTCCTGAATCACTGCAAACACATCCTCAAAAACCTTCAGAGGATTGGCTGTCTGATATTCCTTTTGGGCCAGAGTCTGGAAAAAGCAGCTGCGGCTTCCTGTATGACAGGCGGCTCCAATCTGGTGAACCTTTGCCAGAAGAGTGTCATTATCACAGTCCAGAAACAGAGCCTTCACATACTGAAAATGACCGGAGGTTTCTCCTTTTTCCCACTGGCTCTGGCGGCTCCGGCTGAAATAATGCATCTTTCCGGTGCGAAGAGTATCCTCGAAGGCCTGCTCGTTCATATAAGCCAGCATAAGCACCTCGGATGTTTTGTAATCCTGAACAATGACTGGAATCAGGCCGTCCTGATTGGTCCGGAACTGACTCCACGGTATCTGGCTTTTTAAAATATCAACCGAAATCCCCTGCTCTGACAGTTTCTGCTTTTGCTTCATGTACCAGCCGCTTTCCGGCTCCCCGGCCGGATAAATCACGCCTTCTATATTGTTTTGCTTCAAAAGCTCTGCCTCATCCCCGTCCGTCTTACCGGTCAGAATCAGAAACGGTACCAGAGCCTCTTCTGCTGACTCTGTCCCGCCTGCCAGAAATACCTGCTTTTCTGCCAGAATCTTTCCGGCGCCCAGCTGGCAAAATTCCTGAACCCGCTTCATCTGATCTGCTGCTGACAGAAAAACTGCAATTTTTTCTGTTCCAAACCGATCTGCTGCTTCCTTGATTAAATCAATGTTGTCCTCGTTTCCTCCATCCAGAAATACTGCCTCTGCGCCTGCATAGAGATATTTCTTTACATCCTCCAGACGTTTGATCCTCCCTCCGAGAAAAACGGGAATATCAAGAACCCGCACTGCCTCTTTGACTGCGCCAATCGTTTTCTCATGTTCTTCATCCGATTCTGACAGATCAAACACGCAAAGTCCGTCTAAACCGTTGTGGCTGCAGGCTTCTGCAAAGGAAAGAAAGGAAAGCTCTTCGCCGCTTCCATGGACAAAGCCTTCTCCCGGAACCGGCAGCACCGCCTTTTGATTCCGGCAGCCTACTGCTGCCATCAGATATTTATCACCTGCCATATGATTTTCCTCCTTACTGGAATCTGGCCACCGCATCCGGAAGGCTGATTCGTTTTTCATAAAGGGCTTTTCCGATAATCACACCTGGAATCCCGTTTTCGCTGAGGGTTTCCAGATCCTTCACAGAGGACACGCCGCCGGAAGCAATCACATCCAGCCCCGTTTTTTCTGCCAGCATCCTGGTATAGGGAATATTGGGGCCTGTCAGCGTTCCGTCCCTGGATATGTCCGTGTATACAATATGACGGACTCCGTACTCTTTCATTTTCATACAAAGCTCCAGCGCAGTTACGGAACTGGTTTTCTCCCAGCCGGCCACCGCTGCCATTCCGTCTTTTGCATCTACTCCTGCCACGATCCGCTCCGGCCCAAAGGTTTCCACCAGTTCCCGCATAAATTCCGGATGCTCTGCTGCCTTTGTGCCGATGATACACCGGGAGATGCCCAAATCAAGCATTGCCCGCACATCCTCTGCGCTTCGGATTCCGCCGCCTAACTGAACCGGAACAGAAACCTGCTCCAGAACAGCCCGGATTGCCGGTGCATTGACGGAATGACCGGCCAGAGCGCCGTCTAAATCCACCAGATGAAGAAAGGTCGCTCCCTGGCTGACCCACAGCTTTGCCATATCAGCCGGGGTATCGGAGTAAACTGTAATATTATCAAAAAGTCCCTTTGTAAGGCGGACACACTTTCCATCCTTCATATCAATCGCCGGATATAACTGCATGACTTTTCACCCTTTCTCTCAGAGTACCCCTTTGGTAGACAGAACATCTGTAATTCTGCTATCCAGCCGGGTTGCGCTGTCCAAGGCCTTGGCAAAGGCCTTAAAGGCGCCCTCTATTATATGATGATTGTTGCTTCCGCTCAGCTGTTTTATGTGGAGATTCATCTCTGCTCCATAAGAAACCGCATAAAAGAATTCCCGGATCATTTCTGTCTCCAGATCTCCGACGAACTCCCGATCCAGCTTCAAATCATATACCAGATAGGGCCGTCCGCACAGATCCAGGGCGCAGAGAATCAAAGCCTCATCCATGGGAAGAATCATAGAGCCGTAGCGCACCATTCCCTTTTTATCTCCCACTGCCTCCTTAATCGCTCTGCCCAGTACGATTCCTGTGTCTTCAATGGTATGGTGGGTATCCACCTGCAGATCTCCCTCCACGAAAAGGCTGAGATCAAACAGGCCGTGGCGGGCAAAGCCCTCCAGCATATGGTCAAAAAAACCGATTCCCGTATGGATATCTCCTTTCCCGGTACCGTCCAGACAAAGGCTCAGACGTATCTTTGTTTCTTTTGTGGTTCGTTCCATCACTGCAGTTCGTTTCATAGCTCCTCCTTCTATTCAAAACGGACACGAATGGAATTGGCATGGGCTGTCAGATGTTCTGCCTCTGCAAATGCCTCAATATCCTTATGAATGGGTTCCAGAGCCTCCCTGGAATAGTAAATAATGCTGGATTTCTTAATATAGTCGTCTACCCCCAGAGGTGAGAAGAATTTTGCAGTTCCATTCGTCGGAAGAACATGGTTCGGACCTGCAAAATAATCTCCCAGAGGCTCAGAGCTGTACTCGCCCATAAAAATAGCTCCTGCATTCTGAATTTTAGTCATAACCTCAAAGGGATTCCGGGTCACAATTTCCAGATGCTCCGATGCAATCTCATTGGCTGTGGAAATGGCATCCTCCATGGAATCGGCAACCAGAATATATCCGTAGTTTTCCAGGGATTTCTCCAGAATATCCTTTCTGGAAAGAGTCTGGAGGAAAATGTCAATCTGGCGGGCCACTTCTTCTGCCAGTTCCATACTGGTGGTCACCAGAATTGCACTGGCCAGCTCATCATGCTCTGCCTGAGACAGCAGATCCGCTGCCACATACCGGGGATTGGCCGTTTCATCTGCCAGAACAAGAATCTCGCTGGGACCGGCAATGCTGTCAATACTCACATGACCATACACAGCCTTCTTTGCCAGAGCTACAAAAATATTGCCCGGCCCTACGATTTTATTGACGCGGGGAATGGATTCCGTACCAAAAGCAAGAGCTGCCACTGCCTGTGCCCCTCCGGCCTTGTATACCTCGGTAGCTCCCGCCAGGCGGGCGGCAATCAGTGTAACCGGATTGACCTTTCCGTTTTTATCCGGAGGCGTTACCATGACAATTCTCGGAACTCCTGCAACCTCTGCCGGAATAATATTCATCAAAACAGAAGACGGATAAGCTGCCTTTCCGCCTGGAACATAGACGCCCACACTGGAAAGAGGCGTTACCTTCTGTCCTAACAGGGTTCCGTTCGGGCGGGAATCAAACCAGCTGTACTGCTTCTGTTTTTCGTGATATTCCCGAATATTTTTCATAGCCCGCTTCATAACGGTCAGAAGCCCCGGCTCCACCTGGGCCATAGCCTCCTGAATCTCCATATCCGTAACACGGATATTGGAGCTGTTTAAATCTGCCCCGTCAAATTTTTTTGTATAGGCAAACAGAGCCTGATCTCTGTTTTTTCTTACATCCTCTACAATTTCCTGCACTGTGCTTTCATAGGCAGTATAGTTGTTCGGATCCCGCTTTAACAAATCAGCCAGAAGATTTTTTCTGGTTTCTTCATTCAGTCGAACGATTCTCATGATATTTTCTCCCTTTCTCCGCCTGGCAGGATGCATTTCACAACAGCACCCGCAGCGGGCTGTTTCTCTTATAAGAATGACCGTCTACCGGTTCTGAATCAGGGGGCGAAGCTGCTGAATCAGTCTGGTGATCCGCTCATGTTCCATTTTCATACTAACCTGATTGACTACCATGCGGGCTGACAGGGGACAAACCTCCTCCAGTACGCTTAACCCGTTCTCCCGAAGGGTCGATCCTGTTTCCACAATATCCACGATTACTTCAGAAAGCCCTACAATCGGCGCCAGCTCTATGGAACCGCCCAGCTTGATAATCTCCACTGTCTGATGCTTTTTATTATAAAAATAATCTTTTGCAATAGCCGGATATTTTGTTGCCACACGGATCTGCTCATGGTTATTCAGATACGCCCGGGCAGATTCCGGTCCGCAGACGCACATCCTGCACTGTCCCATTTTCAGGTCCAGAACCTCATACAGCTTTCTGCCTTCCTCCAGAAGCGTATCCTTTCCCACAACTCCGATATCAGCAGCTCCGTACTCCACATAAGTAGGCACATCGCCTGCCTTGGCCAGAAAAAACCGGAATCCCAGCTCCTCATTGGTAAAAATCAGCTTTCTGGAGGTTTTATCCTTCATTTCCTCACAGGTAATTCCAATCTGTTCAAAAAGAGCCAGAGTCTTATCTGCCAGCCGTCCCTTAGCCAGCGCAAAGGTCAGATATCTCACGGGTGTGCCACCTCCTTTTTCTCAACAGGAGTCAGTTCCTGCCCGGACAGACGTTTCCTCTGTCCCGTTTCCAGATTCACTTCCAGAACCTCTTTCTCTCCGTCAGATAAAAACAGAATACGTCCGATTCCCTGAGCTGCCGCCCACTCCTCGTAGGCTTCCGCCGGCTTTCCGTCTTTCCTGCACACCATCTGCAGGGTTTCTCCCCGGCTTCTAAGACTGCAGGCCAGAGGAATGGCTTTCATAGCCGCATCCGGCTCATAAACAAGAGCCGTGCAGACGGAAGAAACAGGAACCTGGATTTTCTGGCGGGACAGCGCCAGCATCAGCTGGTCCACCACAATGGCAAAGCCCACAGCCGGAGCCTTTTTCCCGAACTGCTCCAAAAGACGGTCATAACGTCCTCCTGTTACAATATACTCTCCCGTTCCATAGGTATAGGCCTTAAAAATAAAGCCGGTATAGTAGGAATATTTGCTCAGCATCCCCAGATCATAAGAAACATAGTCTCCCAGACCGTAAGCATCCACCAGCTCCTGAACCCGCTCTAACCGGTCAATGGCCTGAAGCGCGCGGGGATTGGAGGTCATGGTTCTTGCAGCGCGAATCTGATCAATGTCTCCAAACAGCTCCGGAAGCTTTAAAAACAGCTGCTTTTGCTCCTGAGTCATCGTCTGCTCAGACAAAAGCTCCTCCACACCGAAATAATTTTTATTTTCAATAAGAATACGAAGCTTTTCCCTGGTTTCCTCGTCCATCCCGGCTTCCTCTGTCAGACTCCGGTAAAACTCTACCTGCCCCAGCTCCACCTGGAATTCTGTCAGTCCGGCCTCTTTCAGAGACTGGATGACCATGGCGATCATTTCCGCATCTGCCTGACAGGTATCGTCGCCAATCAGCTCGACTCCTGTCTGGGTTGCTTCCTTTAACCTCCCCTGGTAACTGGAGCTGTTGATAAAGGAAGGCCCCACATAGCACAGGCGGATGGGATTTTCCTCTTCCATAAAATATTTAGCAGCACACCGGGCAATGGACGGCGTCATATCCGGCCGAAGCACCAGCGTATTGTTGTCCCGGTCAAAGAACTTGTACATTTCCTGGGATTTGACGCTTCCCCTCTCCTTACGGAAAATATCAAAATATTCAAACACAGGTGTCTCAATGGCTTCATAGCCATACAGGCGGAACACCTGAAGAATTTTCTCCTGAACCGCCAGTTTCCTGGCACATTCCGGTCCATAGATATCCCGGACACCCTCCGGGGTATGAAGCAGCTGATGATTCATAAATACTCCTTTCCCTCCCGAAATTCACAGATTACCATTTACTTTCGCACGGTAGAGTGATAATTGAATAACGTGGTTACTATTATAGGAGATGGAATCTGAATTGTCAATCAACAATGACCAGATTGGGATAAATTTTCTCAATCCTTTCATCCGGAAAATGCTCATCCAGCGACTCTGCCGTTTTCTGCCACAAAGCACCTGCCGGCTCTTCTCCCGCCTGTCTCTGGGTATACCGCGCCAGAACCATTCCTGACAGCAGCATATTGTAAAGCATAAAAACAATCAAAAGATTGGTTACGATTTTCCCGGCCTTTACCGGTATTTTTTCAATCCAGCGGGAAAGAACCGGATAAATCCCTTTCAGCCATACTACAGCTACAATTCCCCAGAAAAAACAGTACAGCAGATTGATTCTGCCTCCAAGGTTAAAGGGTATCTCGCTGTAATCCCAGAATATCGTTCCAAAAACAAGTTCTGTAAATACGCTGCAGAAATACTCATAAGCGCCTCCAAGAACAGTACCTGCCAGGAAAATATGACGGTCTGCCGTATTTCTGACCCGGTAAAGCACAGCAGTCAGCATGACACAGCCCAGCCCCCAGACAATGCTGAACGGGCCGTAAACCACGCTGCTCCGGCTCATAAGAACCCCGGCGGTGTAATATACAAAAACAGTCTCTACCACATCTCCTAAAAACGCGCCGATAAAAAACAAAGAAACCAGCTTGTAAAAGCTGCATCCGTATCCGAACACAAAGGCCTCTGCCACACGGCTGCGGGCCTTCTCCCGCTTCTGCTCCTCTCTCAGATTTTTTAAAGAGATATTGGGATAAGCCTTCATCATACGCCGCTGAATCCTGCGGGCAATCCTGCTGTTTAAAAATACAGACAGCTCCAGAAGCTTTCTGCGGACAGGCCCCGCCGCCTGTCGTGAGGAGACCTCTAAAAGCTCCTCCGGCGTAATTTCCCTGCGCAGCTCCAGAATCGCCCCCGCACTTCCCAGAGCATCTGCTGCCAGAGACAGGGTCAGAATCCAGAGAAGAACCACCCCCACAGGATGAGGAATCAGTCCCACTGCAGCCAGTAAAAGAGCGTTAAGCCCCTTGATCATCAGGAAAGCTCCCAGTCCCCATATTGATGAATAGTTCAGACAAACATAACCGTCCAGATGGAATCTGTGACCGGACTAATCCCACCA
>ENA-UOJR01003303-UOJR01003303.1-human-gut-metagenome-genome-assembly--contig:-C115P-NODE-3303-length-10118-cov-49.098082_pt1 | contig 10118 bp, 5 predicted proteins | sample MGYA00242354_ERZ723901 | MGnify/ENA metagenome assembly ERZ723901
TCTGGGCAGCACCGGTGATCATGTTCTTGATATAGTCGGCGTGGCCCGGGCAGTCCACGTGAGCATAGTGACGCTTGGCGGTCTCATACTCAACGTGAGCGGTGTTGATGGTGATACCACGCTCGCGCTCTTCGGGAGCCTTGTCGATGGAAGAGTAGTCGGTGTACTCAGCGCCGCCCTGCATCGCCAGGTACTTGGTGATGGCAGCGGTCAGAGTGGTCTTACCATGGTCGATGTGACCGATGGTGCCGATGTTAACATGGGGCTTCGTTCTCTCAAATTTCTGCTTAGCCATTTGAAAAAATCCTCCTTAACAAATTTGCATCATGGTTTTCTTGCAATGTCTTGTACTAACACTGCTATTTTACAGTATTCGATAGGGAAAAGCAATCGTTTTTTAGCGATTTAGAAATTTTCCCGGCCGGTACGCTTGTTGATGAGCTTCTCCTGCAGGCCCTTGGGCAGCTCGATATAGTGGCTGGGCTCCATGGTGTACTGACCACGGCCCTGGGTGCGGGAGCGCAGATCGGTGGCGTAGCCGAACATTTCCGCCAGAGGAACAAAGGCGTCGATCTGCTGGGCGCCGGCGCGCATCTCGTAGCCCTGGATCTGGCCGCGGCGGGCGCTGATATCGCCGATGACGTCGCCCATATATTCCTCGGGGACGATGACGGAGACCTTCATGATGGGCTCCAGCAGCGTGGGATCGGCCTTGCGCATGGCCTCCTTGAAGGCCATGGAGCCGGCGATCTTGAACGCCATCTCGGAGGAGTCCACCTCGTGATAGGAGCCGTCGTACAGGGTGACCTTCACGTCCACCACGGGGTAACCGGCCACGGTGCCGGAGAGCATTGCGCCCTGGATACCGGCGTCGATGGCAGGGATATACTCCTTGGGGATAGCGCCGCCCACCACCTTGTTGATGAACTCGTAGCCCTTGCCGGACTCGTTGGGCTCCACATGGATCTTCACGTGACCATACTGGCCCTTACCGCCGGACTGGCGGGCATACTTGGTATCCTGGTCCACTGCCTTGCGGATGGTCTCCTTGTAGGCCACCTGGGGCGCGCCCACGTTGGCCTCCACCTTGAACTCCCGCAGCAGGCGGTCCACGATGATCTCCAGATGCAGCTCGCCCATACCGGCGATGATGGTCTGACCCGTCTCCTCATCGGTGTAGGTGCGGAAGGTGGGGTCCTCCTCGGCAAGCTTGGCCAGGGCGATGGCCATCTTTTCCTGGCCGGCCTTGGTCTTGGGCTCGATGGCCACGCGGATCACGGGCTCGGGGAACTCCATGGACTCCAGCACGATGGGGTGCTTCTCATCACAGAGGGTGTCGCCGGTGGTGGTGTTCTTCAGGCCCACCACGGCGGCGATATCGCCGGAATAGACCGTTTCCAGGTCCTCCCGGTGGTTGGCGTGCATCTGGAGCAGACGGCCCACGCGCTCGCGCTTGCCCTTGGTGGCATTGAGCACGGCGGAGCCGGTGTTCAGCGTGCCGGAATACACGCGGAAGAAGCTCAGACGGCCCACATAGGGGTCGGTCATGATCTTGAAGGCCAGAGCGGAGAACGGCTCGTCATCGGAAGCGTGACGGTCCTCCTCCTCATCGGTCTTGGGGTTGGTGCCAACGATGGCGGGAATATCGGTGGGGGCGGGCATATAGTCCACAATGGCGTCCAGCAGCTTCTGCACGCCCTTGTTCCGGTAGGAGGAGCCGCAGGTGACCGGCACCATCTCCACGGCCACGGTGGCCTTGCGGATGGCGGCGCGGATCTTGTCGGTGGGGATCTCCTGACCCTCCAGATACATCTCCATGATCTCGTCGTCGAACATGGAAACGGCATCCAGCAGCTTTTCCCGGTACTCGTTGGCCAGGTCCATCATATCGGCGGGGATGGGCTCCACGCGCATGTCCTTGCCCAGCTGATCGTAATAGATATCAGCGTCCATCTCCACCAGGTCGATGATGCCCTTGAAGGACTCCTCTTTCCCGATGGGCAGCTGGATGGGCACGGCGTTGCACTTGAGGCGGTCGTGGATCATGTCCAGCACGTGATAGAAATCCGCGCCCAGCATGTCCATTTTGTTGACATACACCATCCGGGGCACATGATAGTGGTCGGCCTGACGCCACACGGTTTCGGACTGGGGCTCAACGCCGCCCTTGGCGCACATCACGGTGACAGAGCCGTCCAGCACACGCAGAGAACGCTCCACCTCCACAGTGAAGTCCACGTGACCCGGGGTGTCGATGATGTTGATACGCGTCTGGGGGAACTGGTCCTTGGAGCCCTTCCAGTAACAGGTGGTAGCGGCGGAGGTGATGGTGATACCACGCTCCTGCTCCTGTTCCATCCAGTCCATGGTAGCGGTTCCCTCGTGCGTCTCGCCGATCTTGTAGTTGACGCCCGTGTAGTACAGAATACGCTCGGTCGTGGTGGTCTTGCCTGCATCAATGTGGGCCATGATGCCGATATTTCTCGTATTTTCCAGTGTAACCTTTCTCGGCATAACGTTCTCCTTTTAATCAGTTTGCGGGGCTTACCAGCGGAAGTGGGCGAAGGCCTTGTTGGACTCGGCCATCTTGTGGGTATCCTCGCGCTTCTTCACGGCGCTGCCGGTGTTGTTGGCGGCGTCCATGATCTCGCCTGCCAGGCGCTCGGCCATGGTGCGCTCACTGCGGGCGCGGGAATAGTTGGTCAGCCAGCGCAGACCCAGGGTCTGGCGGCGGGCAGGACGAACCTCCATGGGGACCTGATAGGTGGCGCCGCCGACACGGCGGGCCTTGACTTCCAGGCTGGGCATGATGTTTTCCATAGCCTGGGTGAACACTTCCAGAGGCTCCTTCTCGGTCTTTTCCTTGATCAGATCAAAGGCGCCGTAGACAACCTTCTGGGCAACGCCCTTCTTACCGTCCAACATGATGCTGTTGACGAGCTTCGTCACCAGCACGGAGTTGTACATAGGATCGGGCAAAATTTCTCTCTTGGGAACATTACCTCTTCTGGGCACTATGCTTCCCTCCTTCATAAAAATATGATTTCATAGGTACTCAACAGCCGGAGAGGCTGTTGTACGGCCTGCCAAAGAGGTACATACGATATATATAAACCTTTTCGGCAAAGCTCATTTCATGCGGGGATTACTTGCTCTTGGGACGCTTGGCGCCGTACTTGGAGCGCGCCTGCATACGGCCCTGAACGCCCTGGGTATCCAGAGTGCCGCGGATGATGTGGTAACGAACACCGGGCAGGTCCTTGACACGGCCGCCGCGGATCATAACCACAGAGTGCTCCTGCAGAGAATGACCGACACCGGGGATGTAGGCGGTGACCTCGTAGCCGTTGGTCAGGCGGACACGGGCGATCTTACGCAGAGCGGAGTTGGGCTTCTTGGGGGTGGCAGTTCTCACTGCGGTGCAGACGCCGCGCTTCTGAGGGGAGGACAGATCGGTCTCCTTGTTCTTCAGCGTATTCAGGCCCTTCTGCATAGCGGGGGAATTGGACTTGTAGGTAGCCTGTTTCCGGCCCTGCTTGACCAGCTGATTGAAAGTAGGCATGCAATGAACTCCTTTCTAAAGATTTGTGGGATGACTCCCTATATTTTCCACGGAACAAAGGATTTTATTCCGTTGGAAGCGGTTTTTCCTTTGCCAGCAGCGCCGCGGCGGCGGTGCCCACGTCGATGCCGCAGGCCCGGCCCAGCTGGGCCATGGTGTGCGCCCCGGACACGGGAACGCCCCGTTCCCGGCAGCGGCCCTCCAGCGGCCGGGTCAGCCGGGGATCGGCGTCGCAGGCCAGAAACACCCGGCCTGCCCGGCCGGCGCTTACTGCCCGCTGCACCTGTTTCAGGCCCACCACCTTGTCTTTGGATGACAGCTCTTCCAGCACGTGGGAACCTCCTCGGCACAGTGTGTCTGCCGCATGGCAAAATTCGCGGAATCCATATCCGCGCAGTTTGAAATTATAGCACAGTCCCCCGGGATACGTCAAGAGGAATCCGGGTAAAACTTTTCATTTTCCTTTGTGCATTCGTCCATACTTTGTGCACATATTAGCAAAATTTGTGTCAAATCTGTAAATAAAGCTGGAAACCGGTACGGGGGTATGATAGAATAGAAGCACCTGTGGGGCGGAAGCTCCGGGAGAAATTAAAGGAGGTAATAGCTTGATGAAAACACCTGTTCGCACCAGACTTCTGTCTGCGCTGCTGTCACTGGTCATGCTGGTTTCCCTGCTGCCGGTGTCGGTATTCGCGGCAGAGCCTGAGGCAGGGACATGGACGAAGGTGGAGCTGGCCGATATCACGGCCGACGACACCGTCGCCATTACCATGACCAAGGGCGACAGCACCTGGGTGCTGCCCAACAACGGCGACGCCAAGGCCGCGGCCAAGGCCATCACCGGTACCGTCAGCGGCAATACGCTGACCACATCGGAGAAGGACCTGTTCGGCTGGAAGGTCGTCAAGGGCGCTGACAGCTTCCAGCTGGTCTCCGCCGCCACCGGCAAGTACCTGTATTCCACCAGCAGCAACAACGGCATCCGCCAGGGTACCGGCGAAAACCGCGACTGGGTGGTGGACACGGAGTCCGGCTATCTGAAGAACGTGGCACTGTCCCGCTATGTGGGCGTGTACAACAACCAGGATTGGCGCAGCTACACTTCTGTCCACGCCAATATCGCCGGGCAGACCCTGGGCTTCTGGAAGCTCAGCACCGTCCCCGCCCGGGAAAGCGGCATCGTCACCGATCTGACCACCCTGCAGAACGGCGACAAGGTGGTGGTGTTCAACCCCGCCAACAAGAAGGCTCTGTCCTCCGTGTACAACGGCTTCTATAACACAGGCGTGGATGTGGAGCTGACCGGAGGCAAGCTCACCGGCTACACGAATGCAGAGCTGTGGACCGTGAACCGCACCGAGAGCGGCGCCTATACCTTCTCCACCGCCGAGGGCAAGAAGCTGTCCATGGACACCAGCTACAGCAGCACCCCCCTGGACAAGGCCAATGTGGATTGGGAGCTCAGCGCTGCCGCCACGGCGGACTGCTTCTACATCAAGAACGTGGGCCGCGGCAGCTATCTGGAGTGGTATGCCGAGAAGAACAACTGGAGCTCCTACGGAACCATCGGCAGCAACGAGGCTCTGTTTGCCCAGCAGCTTTATCTGGTGGCAGACACCCAGGAGCCTGGCCAGCCCGGCCAGCCGGAGGATCCCTCCGCTCCTCTGAAGAACGGCGACCAGGTGGTCATCTACAACCCCGCAAACCTGAAGGCCCTGTCCAGCGAGTACACCGGCTTCTATAACAAGGGCACCGACGTGACCCTCACCGGCGGCAAGCTGGCGGGCTTCACCGAGGCCGACATCTGGACCGTGGGCGTCAACGACGATGGCAGCTATACCTTCTCCACCGCCGAGGGCAAGAAGCTGTCCATGGACGAAAAATACTCCAGCACTCCCCTGGACAAGGCCCACACCGCCTGGACACTGGAGCAGGCTGCCACCGAGGGCTGCTACTATATCAAGAACGTGGGCCGCAGCAGCTATCTGGAGTGGTATGCCGAGAAGAACAACTGGAGTGCCTTCGGCACCATCGGCAGCAACGAGGCTCTGTTTGCCCAGCAGCTCTATCTGGTAGGCGACGAGATGGACCAGCCCGCCGGCAGCCTGCCCCAGGAGGGTGCGCAGGTAGTGCTGTTCAACCAGAATGCCCAGGGCGTCCTGGCCGGGCAGAATGACAACACCGACAGCCCCGCCATCAATAGTGTCTCCGCCCAGATCACGGACGGCAAGGCCATCCCCGAAAACGGCGGCGTGGTGTTCACCGTGGAGCGCAGCGGCGAGTATTACCGCTTCCGCAACGAAACCTACGGCTATCTGTGCTCCAACGGCACCGGCAACAACGCCTTCTATTCCCAGACCGCCAGCGAGGACGCCGACTGGACCGTGGAGCCCTGCAGCGGCGGCGTGGGCGGCTATCAGCTGGAAAGCCGCACCGCCAAGTTCAACGGCCGGTACAGCCAGTATCTGGAGTATTACAGCGACAGCTATAAGACCTACAGCATGTACAACGTCACCGACTACACCATCTACTCCTTCTTCTTCTATGGTGTGGCCGACAGCGTGAAGCTGGACGGCGGCGTGGTCAACGATCCCGCCGTGGTGTTCACCTCCGCCGACACCGTGAAGGCCGGTCAGGACTATACCCTGACCTTCACCGTCAATGATGTCAAGGCCGTTTCCAAGCTGGAGATCCTGGTGGACGGCAAGGCCGCCGGTGTCATCACCGACTACACCGCCGACGGCAAGAACTACACCGCCAATATCCCCGCCGCCATGCTGGCCGGTGCCGACAAGGTGACCCTCACCGTCCGCGTCACCAACGCCTCCGGCGCGTCCTATTCCGGCAGCCTGGTGCTCACCGTGGTGGACGAGCCCTCCATCGGGGCTGTGACCCCCCTGAAGGGCAGCCAGACCGGCAGCGACAAGCGGCCCGTGATTTCCGCCGAGATCATCAACGCCGGTGAGAATCCCACCCTGGAGATGACCGTCAACGGTCAGAAGGTCAACGCCGTGTACGCCGGCGGCAAGCTCACCTATACCCCCGCCGCCGACATGACCGACGGCCGCACCAATGTGTCCGTCACCGTTACCCGCGCCGACGGCAAGACCGCCTCCTTCAACTGGTTCTTCACCGTGGGCCAGGCCCAGTATCAGCTGTACTTCGGCCAGCTCCACAGCCACACCCAGTATTCCGACGGCGCAGGCTCCCTGGACGCCGCCCTGGACTATGTGAAGAACCTGCCCGACAGCGCCAACGTGCAGTTTGTGGCCTTCACCGACCACTCCAACTACTTTGACACCACCGGCGCCGCCAACCCCGAGGGCGCTCTGTACGACATGAGCCTGGCCAGCGCCTCCAGCCAGGAGACCTGGAACAGCTATCGTTCCTCCGTGGCCGCCTTCAACGAGGCCAACGCCGGTTCCCTGGTGGCTCTGGCGGGCTTCGAGATGACCTGGTCCGGCGGCCCCGGCCACATCAACACCTTCAATACCCCCGGTATCGTCTCCCGCAACAACTCCACCCTGAACAACAAGACCGACTATGCCGGTATGCGCGCCTACTATGCTCTGCTGAGCCAGCAGGAGGGCGCAGACAGCCTCAGCCAGTTCAACCACCCCGGCAACACCTTCGGCACCTTCGGTGACTTCGCCTTCTGGGATCCCGTCATCGACAGCCGTATGTACATGGTGGAGGCCGGCAACGGCGAGGGCCAGATCGGCGCCGGCGGCTATTATCCCAGCTATGAGTATTACACCATGGCGCTGGATAAGGGCTGGCGCCTGGCCCCCACCAACAACCAGGATAACCACAAGGGCCGCTGGGGCAACGCCAACGACGCCCGCGACGTGATCCTCACCGACGACTTCAGCGAGCAGGGCATCTATGACGCGCTGCGGGCCATGCGTATGTACGCCACCGAGGACAAGAACCTGGAGATCGGCTACACCGTCAACGGCATGCTCCTGGGCAGCAGCCTCACCGAGGTCCCCGAGAAGCTGGACATCCATGTTACCGTCAACGACCCCGACGCCAGCGATTCCATCTCCAAGGTGGAGGTCATTGTCAACTCCGGCAAGACCGCCTATACCTGGGACGATCCCGCTGTCCTGGCCACCGGCGACCTGTCCGTGACCCTGGACCCCGACTACAGCTACTACTACATCCGCGTCACCCAGGGTGACGGCGACCTGGCGGTCACCGCCCCCGTGTGGGTGGGCGAGACCCTGAAGCTGGGCATCTCCGATGTGACCTGCGGCACCTCCACTCCCGTCACCGGCGAGGCCATGACCGTCACCACCACCCTGTTCAACAGCGAGAGCACCGACGCCAATATCAAGTCCATCACCTACGCCGTGGGCAGTCAGGTCCTGGCCTCCGCCACCGATGTGGGCACCGTTCCCGCCAGCGGCACCCTGGCCCTGAGCTATGACGTCTCCTTCGACACCGCCCGTGTCTACAAGGTCACCGCCACCGTGGTGCTGGAGCAGGACGGCAAGGAGTATGTGTTCACCAAGGACATTACCCTGGACGTGCTGAACGCCGACGACCTGGTGTATATCGGCATCGACGCCTCCCACTACAACGAGTATGTGGCCGGTAACTACAAGGATTCCATGGGCAACTTCGGCAACCTGGCGGGCAAGTACAACGTCCGCACCGTGGAGCTGAAGACCAGCGACGAGCTCATCGCCGCCTGCTCCAATCCCAAGTTCAAGGCCCTGATCCTCACCGCTCCCTCCCGCCGCCTGGCGGACGCCCAGACCGATCCCCGGACCTACAGCGCCCAGGAGCTGGCGGCCATTGCGGCCTTCAACGCCGGCGGCGGCACCGTGATCCTGGCCGGCTGGAGCGACAACTACGAAAACTATGACGTGATCCAGAGCAACCCCGCCATCAAGCACATGGCCGCCACCCAGAACGAGGTGCTCCAGGCCCTGGGCTCCAGCCTGCGCATCAGCGACGACGCCACCTATGACGACGTCCGCAGCGCGGCCGACGGCGTGGACAAGTGGCGTCTGTACTTCAACACCTACGGTCAGAGCTTCCTGACCGATGGCGTGGAGGTGGACCCCGCTCACCCCTATGACCGCCTGTATACCGAGGTATTCAGCCACTACGGCGGCGCCTCCGTGTATGCCGTGGACGCCGACGGCAAGCCCACCTCCACCCTGCCCGCCACCGCTTCCCCGGTGGTATACGCCCACAGCACCACCTATTCCGTGGACGTGGATAAGGACGGCCTGGGCGGCGCCAACGCGCCCAAGTACGCCTATGCCGAAAACGACAGCCGTCTGCTGGCCATGGCCAGCGAGCAGCTGGAGGGCAAGGGCCTGATCATCGTGTCCGGCGCGGCCTTCATGTCCAACTTCGAGGTCCAGGCCACCATCAGCGACAACGGCTCCGAGAAGAACTACTCCAACTATAAGATCTGCGAGAACCTGCTGCGGGCCATCAACCCCGTGAAGGTCACCGACATCGCCACCGTCCAGGCCCAGACCGAGGCCGGTCACAAGTACACCATCGAGGGTGTCGTGACCTCCAACGCCTCCGGCTATGACAAGGCCACCGCCTTCTTCGACTGCATCTATGTCCAGGATGAGACCGGCGGCATCAACTGCTTCCCCGTGGCCGGTGAGTTCAAGATCGGCGACATGGTCCGCGTCACCGGCGTGACGGAGACCTATCAGGGCGAGAACGAGCTGCAGGTTTCCTCCATTGAGAAGATCGGCGAGACCACCCCCGTCACCCCCAAGGTCGTCACCTCCACCCAGATCAACGACGGCTCCGTCCTGGGCCAGCTGGTGACCCTGAAGGGCTTCGTGGTGGGCTATGAGATGGCTGACGGCCTGGTGCAGACCATCCTGGTCCGCGACAGCGAGGGTAAGATCGCTCGGGTGTTCATCGACGGCTATATCACCACCTCCTATGACGTGAAGAACCTGTCCATCGGCTGCGAGATCTCCGCCACCGGCCTGGCCTCCTACGACAACACCTTCGTCCTGGCCGACGGCACCGAGATGGCCCCCCGCATCCGCATCCGTGACCGCAATGACGTGGTCTGCACCGCCCATGAGCACACCTTCGGCGAATGGGTGGTCACCACCGCCCCCACCTGCACCCAGGACGGCCTGGAGACCCGCACCTGCTCCGCCTGCGGCGAAGTGGAGACCCGGGTCATCCCCGCTGCCGGTCACGACTATAAGGACGGCAAGTGCACCGTCTGCGGCGAGACCGATCCCAATTACAAGCCCGATCAGCCCACCCAGCCCGGCGTCAAGACCGGCGACGACAGCAACACCACCATGTGGATCATCGTCCTGGTGTGCGCTGCCGCTCTGGCTGTGGTGCTGGTCATCGTGTCCCGCAAAAAGCGCAACAGCTAAGCGCACCACCCCATAGCAAGCCATAACAGCAAAGGCCCCCGCCGGATGGCGGGGGCCTTTGAGATTGTCAAAAAGTCTCACAGAGTTTGCCGCCTGCGGGCGGCAAATTAAATGCAATCCGTTTTTTGCGGCGGCGTGTACGTCGCAAAAAACACTTCTCAGTCTGC
>ENA-UOJR01003307-UOJR01003307.1-human-gut-metagenome-genome-assembly--contig:-C115P-NODE-3307-length-10111-cov-4.531523_pt1 | contig 10111 bp, 13 predicted proteins | sample MGYA00242354_ERZ723901 | MGnify/ENA metagenome assembly ERZ723901
CCCATCAAATAACATTATAACTGAAATTATCTGAAAATCGAATGCTATGCTAGTTAATACCTAAAGAGGTACAACGGGACTCCAACGGTAGGAGATTTATACCCATCAAATAACATTATAACTGAAATTATCTGAAAATCGAATGCTATGCTAGTTTCTGATTGTTTAAAGAGCCTAACAGCAACTATAACGTGCTCTTTTTCCTATTATAGTAAGGAGTACTGTATATGATTCATAACCTACAACTGTTACTTCACTATCGGTAATACTTCTACCGAATTTTATCTTGAGCTGTTTATGTTTCAAAACACCCACTCTATAGCCTAATAGTTTATTCTAAGGCTGCGTGTACTTACGACTTTGTTCTTATTCTGCACATAACTTTAGGATTTCCACCTATCATCCTTTAATGTAAGGAATCAGCGTCACTTTACATATATTGTTGCGCAATATACTTTAAATGTTTCAAATGTCAGCAATTATATTGTACAGTCGAGGGTGGCTCGGATTTACTTTCGTCTTCTTATCACTACTCGTCCTAAAACCTACCATTGAACTTCCTCATTAGTTAAGTTAAACATGTTTATTCTCTCGTAAATAGAGACTTCCCAAATAGATTTACATTCTGTCACTTCCCGTTAAGACTACTATTTAGTGCAATGCACAGATTTTTCTCCGGTCTGCTTCGTGTCCGTCTCTTAATGTGTCTGCTTCTCTTCAACCTAGGAGTAGGGCGATGCTCACTTTCACATATACTCTTAAGGATAGAGTATCTCACCTTGTGCAAATTTGATAAAACTCCAGTTATGCTTCTGGATAAAATTATTTAGTACTTCTAAGCCTTATGTCTTCCGCTTAGTATTGAAATAGTGTTATTGCGCACTTCATCCGCTAGTTATCTTTATGTTCCTGTTGCAAAGCACTCTAGGTTTATACTCAGATAAGATAACAACTGAGTTTATTATAATACTACTTGAATTCACATACTCCTTATTTCCTAAAGAGGTCCGTTGCAGGATTCCTTATTTATTAATATTGGATCATTGCTACTCAGCCAATAGGCACACAATCTACTACTCACTTTGTCACTCTATCCCTCTATACTGGAGTGTATAGTAATACAAGCTTAGGATTAGCTATGTACTGATTAACATAACATTGTGCATAGGCTTTACGCCTAATCCAGATAATCTATCAATATTTTTTCAATAAGTAGTGCTATAATATTATAATTAAGTACCTTCATATATACTATCTCTAAACTTATTAAGTTACAATATAACTGTTTAGATAAGTATAGAACACTATACTGACATTTTTATATAGTCTATGCTATAAAGGGGAGTTTGGAGCTACCCTAGAGCGTTATATGCTCGATAATGTTCAGCACGTAGTCTTGGACACTACGATTTGTTGGGCATCATCGTGTTTATTACTCCTTCTTGATTCAAACTATGATAAGTCTGCGAGTAACTTAAGAGGATTTCGTTCCCCTTGTACTGTTTAATTTTGTAGACTGCTCTCTACTAATTGCGTCTTCTGTTTCTGTCTCCAGTCGGTTCTCACCAAAAACAAGAGGGTTGTACACGCTCTCCCTCTATCTTATTGCCTCTTCAGTTTATAGATAGTATATAAACACAATAAGTTATTATACTTTCAGTAATAGCCTATAGTTGTAGCTATACTCTATTCCTACTAATATTCTGTACTATCTTAATTTTAAGAAAGCAATCTAACCATTTACTTTCTAATCCTTTGATTTAGACATCTCTGGATATACACCATTATAGCTCTATAATCGCATTGGCTATTCTAGTTGCGACTCAGATTTATATTCTCTGATTGTTTTTGTTTCAGTCTTTGGAGAATATCCGTACAAGTGGTTTTATTCTCTTTAACTGATGGCAGTTCTCTTACCTTAATGTATTTAGGTACTTCCTTCTCTACAATAGAAGTTAGATAGATGATACTGTCTTTCTTTTTGATTTCAACATTGATATTTTGTTCTGGGTTGCTTTGTCCATTTAATTTTATAGCGTTATTGTTCAAATTAATATCAACATTAAAGTCTTTTGTCCGAGGTACATCTGTGAACTTCGGAATCACATATTCGTGTGCGGTGGCGGTATTTGTATAGTTAGTTACAAATCCTACATATCCACCAAAAGCTAGCATTGCTAGCGTAAATAAAACTGTTGGTTTTTTATTCATTTTGATAATGCGTTAATTGTTACTTTTTAGTAGCATACGCAGATTTCTCAATATAGAAAGTAAGAGGATTCAAAGAGGTTGCTGTGTACAAGCCAGATACTTTCTGCATTACTTGTTTCAACATCTTGTCATTCATTTCTGCTCCATAAGCAATCCGCAGATTGTTTACAGTCTTTATTGCTGAAATGTGTTTACCTTTAAGATTCAGACCCTTGATTTCCGGATATACAAGTTTGTCTTCATTTTTACCTTCATTGTTAGCAGAAGTAATAATACGATTGATCAGATCGTCATTAGTTCCACTAATTAATTGAGAATACCGTTTTGCTTCTTCTTCGTAATTATTGTTCTTTGCAGTTTCATCAGTAATCTTCTTAGCTAAGAATACTTTCACAACATTGGCAACTTGCGCATCGTTGTATGTTGTTAATTGATTCTTAAGCCAAGCATGAGATGCTAAAACTGACAAATTACCTGTTAGATTACCCCAAATAGCATTTGCACAACCTTCAAGCAATGTAGCATTCCGTCCTGCTTCTTTCATCTTAAGCAATACAGTTGCTAATACCTGTGCTGGTTCTGCATTTTTATCAAGCTTATAGGCTTCCCGTGCAAATTCAATCATATTTGCTACATTCTTACCTATACCTCCTGATTTCTGCTTGTGCCGCATGTTCATAATAGTACACATTGCTGCTACTTTCTGTTCATCAGTGACACATTCTTCGGGTTTTGGCATTTCCTGAGTCTGCGGAACTTTAGCGTCTTGCTCTAAAGCTTTTTGCATTTCAGGATTTGTCTTTGCTACAGCATCTTTGAAATTAATCTCGAGCTGTCCATTAGATGTTTTGCTAGGAAGCAAATTAACACCGAGGAACAAAGAAGCTGTTTCATTCAAATATGCAAACATTTCTTCGTTCACAGTAAAGCCTTGTTCTTTTGCATCATTCTTGAATTGGTCATTCCATTTCTGAATCAATACAAACATCATAAGGTCTGCCTGTTTTCCTGTTGCTTGATACATTGCCCGATCGTCTTTAATCTCTTCACGGCGTTTCAGAATTGCATTCATCAAATCTACTGAGTGATTTGCATCAATTCTGTCACTGTTCTGGGTTACGATATTAGGCGCAGGAGCTGCTGCTGTTCTAATAGTCGGAGTATTGTTGATGTCAATTTCTTCAGCTTCTACTTCTTCTATTTTTTCCTTCTTTGGCTTCTGCTGTTTAGGTTTCTTTTCAGTAGGTGTAGATTTAGGATCTTCCTTCTTTGGCTCCTCAACTGGCTTAGTTTCAGGAACTTCAGCAGGAATAGGATTCTTAATTCCTTCCTCAATCCGTTTGACGTCAATTCCGTCTCCCTCCTTTACATTAGATACTGGGAAGAGAACACTAGTAGTTTCACTAGTTTCATTGTTCTTCCACTCGGCTTTGATATTTTCAATGCCTTTACTGTCTTTCTCAATCTTAAGAGAAAGTAGACTCATATACGGTGATTTTGTGCACAACATATGAGTTTCATATGCTGATTTACCCATTGGAGTCTGATAAATACCGCCTTTCTTTTGTTCAGCTGGTTTCTCTTCAGGCTTCTTTTCTTCTGGTTTAGAATCTTCTACTTTTGTTGTTTCTACTTTAGCTGAAGCTTCTACTGCTTCTTTAGCTTTTTTCAAAGCTTCTAAATTTCTTGCTGCTTTTGCACTTGGAGTCTTTCCACCTTTATTTCTTTTTGCCATATTGATTATGTTTTAAATAAATTAATAACTTAACAATTGATACACTTAAATTATGAAATTAAGTGCGGTCAACTGTCATCTTCTATCTCTGCATTGTTAGGCATGGTAGGTATATCTTCTCTATCAGTTGTTACTAACGTCTCACCTCCGTCTTCCTGACCCATTTCATAAGATTGGTTATCTACTGTCTCTACAAAAGCAGTAGAACCTTGAGATGTGGGATTAGGAGCCATAGTAACAACTAACTCTTGAGAAGGAGTATCTGAGGTATTTGCAACTACCTTTTTTACTCCAGTACCTACAACAAAGCCTAGTAAAAGTACGCATACTAAGAATACGTACAAACTAGCACTTTTACACATTCTAGAAATGATAAAAGATGCTAATGCTCCTAAAAGGAGTAAACAAAAACTAGTCATATTGTTGAAAGTATTTGTTAATAATCTGTTTTTTGTTTAAGTTTTTGTCTTGCTTTGTTTAAATCACCTTTTACAGCCAATTCATTCATTGCAAGCTTACTGGCTATCTCTTTATAAGATAAACCATCTATGCGAGCATTAATCAAATCTCTATATTTCTTCTTAAGAGTAGGTATAGCTTGTAAGACTATATCTAGTTTTTCCTTTAGAATTAAATCTTCTTCAGGACTTCTCTCTAAAGCAGATAGTTGAATTGGATTTTCATCTTCATCAACATAGTTATTTAATTGCTCTTTTTTGTTTCTACGTATATAGTCTATTGATGCATTAACAGCAATAGTTTTTAACCACATATTAAATGAAATATGTTGAGTATACATAGATAATTTCTCATAAGCTTTAGTAAATACTACTGATGTTAAATCATCAGCAACATCTGTATTCTTAACTACACCCATAATAGTGTACCAAATATCAGTTTTATACTTATAGTATAACTTACTAAATGCTTTCTGAGAACCTTGTTTAGCTTGCTCCACTAGATCTATTATTTCTTGTGTCATATAGCTAAATTTTAGTGGATTGTAGTTAACCCAATAACTACAATCCTTAAATTCAGAAGGGAAGTTTTATAATTTCTTTGCAATAATAATTATTTACTGCTAGACATCTTTTATAGAATACATCTGAGATATGTTCTCTCCATTCTTCTTTCTCTTCTTCATTGAGAGGATATGCCATTTTCAATGACATATTAATAGCAATCCTTACTCTTACTAATCTAGTTTGGAGACTTAATATTTTATCTTCTAACAGATTATTAAGAATATCCATCCATAGTCTTCTATTTATCCACTTATTGATACTTAGACAAGTGTTACTAGTAACTATCTTAGATTTTAAATCAGGTGGTATATTTGCCCAATCATCTAATACACTATCTGCATATCCTAATACTTTAGTATCAAAATTTGCAGAAGATATAATCTTGTCTAAAGTAAACCTATAAGGTTCCTCTAATTCAGCATTGAGTGCTTCAATAAGTCTCTTAAAATCGCTCATTATAGTTCTCTGTTTAGTGCTTTACAAATTACAGTGAATACATAGTTAGCTTGAGACATTTTTAGGCTGTATTTCTTCTTTAAATGCAGTCTAGTTCTTACTTTAGCTTGTTCTGTACCATATAATGGTAAAGTTGATTTATAGTAAGCAATACCTTCTTCGATGATTTTATCTTTTCTAGAATCTTCTCCTAAGCCTTCTAGAGTCTGTAAATCACCAATACCTACATTATCAACTACTTCAGTAATAGATGGTAATGCAAATGTATACTTTTCAGGATACATCATAATATCTACTACTTCAGGACTGTCTTTAGTAAGATCTTTAGCTTTACCATTCTGTTTAAAGTAATTAAGATCAATTGCACCTACTACTTCTAATAATGGTTCTACTCCGCTTAAAAGGAGTAATACATTAGTTTCTGGACCTTGTGCGATCCACATACCTGCTTTTAACATAATCCTTTTGTTTTAAGTGTTTTGACAAATTCGTTTTTGAATCTTTTTACTACAACTGCTGCATCCATTGGGCTAATGTTGAATTCAGAAGCTACTTTCTTTCTGAATTCCATCTCTCCACTGCATTGCTGCATTACTTCTTGTAGTCTTTCTCGCTCTCCTGGTTCAGTCCAGCGAACATATTGAACAATTTCCATGTTAATTCATTTGATGTTCAAGATCTTTAATTTTATTATAGATGCTTACCCAATATATCAAGCCTTCTTTACTTCTTTCGGCTTGAAACATTTCATAGATTTTGCATCTATTGAATCCGACTGTAATGTTATGTACACCACGTCGCCAACCTCTACCTCCCTTCATTACTGATGGAGTTGCTTCATATACATACTCAATAAATACAGTAAGTTTTCGTTCTCTTGTAAGAACAATTTCCCAAGTCTTAGGTAATTTATTCCTAATAAAACCTCTTAAGCCTTTTTTACTCATGTTTATATTTAAATGTTTTTGAATTATTTCCAAAGTCAAACTTAATTAAATAGATTTTATTTTTAATAGTTGCTTTATTAAGTTCTATTTTAACTCTATCTATAAAATTATTAAGAATACGTATATCGTCAATATACCACGCGATTATTCTATAATAGTCTCTTCCATCATTACTACTAATCCACGCTCTTGCATAAGAATCCTTAGTACTATATGTCGATTGATTTCTATATATTAATAATAATGCATGAAGTTTTTCCTGTATAGTATATAAGATTTCTGCTTGAGTGTTAAATTCTTTTTCTTTACTCTTTTTATGCCGACCACGATTCATAAGTAGTTTCTTTAATTGAAGATCTAAGTCTTTCTATAGCTGCCAACAGTGTATCTATTCTTATTACTATTTCTGTGTCTCTAACAAAATGTTTAATGTGTTTCAGATTAGTAATCATACCTGCTAAAAGCATAAGAGATAAGTTCCTTCTACTTGCCTTTAATTGATTTAAAGTCTTTTTCATCTACAAAATGTTTTTAAGTATTGCTCATAATGTTTCTTTTCATTTATTGAAGCTAAAGCATCTAATTGATTATAATTCTTTTTAGTTAAAGTAAAATCATAATCTAATAATGCTTCTTTCAGATTGTAAAATACATTATAATCAAACAAATCTCTGTTGCTTATTTTGATTTGTTCAACGAGAGCTGTTTCAAATATAGCTAGTAATCTTAGAATATATTTATTATTCTTTTTAACTGCTAGTCATAAACCTTTACTTCCTTTGCTATAATCTAAAGGAATGATTGCTGTTTTGTTATAATCTATTTTCATACTCTAAAACTTGTTTTATAATACTTTTTAATAATTCTTATAGTTTCATCAAATTCTTCTTTATTATCAAAAACATTACAAAAAGTATAACTGTTTTTATTTAAGAATATAGGATGAAAATAAGCTACAAAGAATGTTTTAAATAATCTACTCTTTTTAATAGGAATTAAATTATCTAAAGTAATATCGCTAGTTATATTTACTACCCAAGCAATATTTAGCTCAGTATCTATTTTATAGATTACTCCATAATGTTCACATGGACCTATTTTAGCTTTTATAACATCATACTTTTGTAAAGGTATTTGATCTACACCTTGCCCTAGTATTTCTGTAGGAAGTACTACAGTACTTTTATCAATTTTAACTGGTTTAATTGGTTCATCTTCAACTGTACTACTAATAAATCCATTTACTAATAGTACTGCTTCTGAAATTTTGTATTCATCGGTAGTTTTTAACTTAGTTGCTACTTTACTTCTCATTGAATTTAAAAAATCCATTTTCTCCTTAGGAGATTTACTTTTTAATAGTTGATCTATATCCATATTCTTACTTTTAGTTTTTAATAATATTGTTCACGGAGTGGGACTCGAACCCACACTTTTAGGCATTGTCTGCTTGTGTCTAACCAATTGCACGATCCGTGACCTGCTTTTTACGACATTAGCTTAGCCGTTGACTTATCATATCACGCTGCGATATGAGTATAGTCTGTTACAAAAGATTTGTCATTTCTGACGTTATTGACCTATTCATTACTGTTTCTGCGAATCAATACCTGTATGCCCCTTTTATAAAAATTATTAGTGGAGCATTTCCGAATTGAACGGAAGTCTTCTTCAGGCATATAATGACCTAACAGTCAATAGTAGTATAGAGAGCGATCAAACTCTCTATACTTAATATGTAATTCTAAAGTAATAGTACATACCGTTGATTATGAGCATAAAAGCATTAAATCTAGTATATAATAGCATAAAGCTGCTATTACTTTAGAATTTATAGTCTTTGACAGAATACATATTATACCAAGTGCTCATCTAGCAAGCTAGAGACTCGATTGAAATATAGACATAAAGTACTATATGTATATGTATTTTGATATACTTACTGTTTTTCGTCTATAAGACTATTCTTCAGGATTCTCTCGAATCATTACCCTTGGAGTATAAAGCATACGTAGTGAAGAAATGATCTACTATAGCACATGATCAGTAGGCATGTATTCCTATTATTAGCATAAAAGCATTAAATAGAACTGTCAATTCAGTTCAATCTACCCGAACTCCTTAATGCGCGCGGTGCGACTTATATAGTTTGCGGGATTAGATTTTATTCTATTTAGCATAAAAGCATTTAGAATACGGATGTTGATTAAAGATAGATTTTTTCGTATCTTGAACCAAAGCCTTCTTCTTTAGCTTTTGTAATAGCTTATTCTTTCTTGTATGCCAGTTCTGAGTACTTTTATTCCCACGCTTTGTAATCACCAGGAGCCTAAAATAAAGCTTGAGCTTTCTTATATAATTCAGAAAAGTCCTTCATAATGTTCTTATGTTTTGATGCAAAACGTCCGTTTCTTTCAGCTTTAGAAACAGCTTTATCACATTCTTTGATTCTACGTTTTACTTCCATAGAATCACGTTCTAACTGTTCTTGTTGTATCTGTTTCTTAGCTTCTGCAACTGCTGCGGCTTCAACTTTACCGTCTTTTTCTGCTTGAGCTTTCATTCCAGCTTCAAAGTTATAACTTCCATCAGTTGCTTTGTCACATAACATTGTTGCACCTAACATAATTCCTACAAGGTTCATAAAATTTTTCATAATTCTTTTGATTTTAATTGTTAATAATTGATTTATTTAAGTAAATGAATTAACCCCATAATAAAGAAATAGAAAGTTATACTATCTATTCGTACGCCTTATTTGATAGCTAGCCCTTTTCCTTCTCCTGACCTTAAATAAGGTTGACCGTTGTATAGTCCGTAGGTATTAATCACCTTTAGGGGTCTGGCGTTATAACCTTCTGTGTTGATTGGATTCTATCACAACTACTTAATTAGTAATTCTTAGTTAAACAATAGCTCTTTCCCTTTTATACGGTTGCATTTTAGAATGTCTAACTCTCTTTTTAGACTGATATTCAGCTGCTTTTCCTGATTGCTTAGAACCTGGAAAATGAGATTCTTTATAGGTCTTTCCCATGATTATAACACTCTAATTGCTTGTACTAAAAGGTCAAAGATATAAGCGCATCCCTTTTTGTTGAGATACTCGATTGTAACTTCTTTTTCATCCAGCATCATCTCAATTTGTGGTCGAGTTAACTTACCATCTTCAATTAATTTCCAAAAATTGGCATTAATTGCAGCGATATTCATTAGACCAGCTGCTGTACACACAGTAATAACATCTTTCAAGATGTTTTCAATCATTTGTTTATTTGAAGAACTAGTTACAAATTTACTTGTTTCAAGTATTTCTGTATGTACTTCTGATAAACCAAGTTTTTTAGCCATAAGAGCTACTGCTGTTACAATACTTTCCTGATTGATTGATGTAGGGATTCCAATAATTACAAAGTTTAAAGATTTCATTTGATATGAATTTAAAGTTGTTTATAAATTTCTTGACTATAGTACTTACCGCATCTTTCACAGTAAGTTCTTTTAGTAATAGGAATATTTAATTCATTGTTATTAGGCTCATTTTTCCATTTGTGCCCATAAATTAAACACTGTGAACGTAATGCAACTTCTTTTTGCCGTTTAGGATTACTAAATAATTCTATTTCAGCAAGTTGTTTGATGTTACTATGATAGGCTTTTAGCCTTCTGTAACTACTGATTTTCAGTTTGATTTTCTTAAAAATATTCATTCTTTCATATTTAACAGTTTTAATTAT
>ENA-UOJR01003310-UOJR01003310.1-human-gut-metagenome-genome-assembly--contig:-C115P-NODE-3310-length-10105-cov-4.503085_pt1 | contig 10105 bp, 9 predicted proteins | sample MGYA00242354_ERZ723901 | MGnify/ENA metagenome assembly ERZ723901
GGCAGCTCGTCGCATCCATGCCGTCGTAATAGCCCATCACGCCCTCGATGACCGTGATATCCGCCGGGCGGCTGAGCAGTGTCGGCAGATCCCTCGGCTCGATCAAAAAGCTGTCGAGGTTGTGGCTCGGCCTGCCGCAGACCAGCTCGTGAAAGCCCGTGTCGATGTAATCCGGCCCGACCTTGCAGGGCGCGACGTCCAGCCCGCGCTCCCTGAGTGCCGCCATCAGCAAAAGGCTCGCCGTCGTCTTGCCGCAGCCGCTGCTCGTGCCCGCCAACAGGATTCTCATGCCCGAACGCCCTCCATGCCGTAGAGCAGCGCGTTGACGATTGCCGCCGCCACGTTGCTGCCGCCGCGCCGCCCGCGCGCCACAATGCAAGGCAGGCCAGTTTTAAGCAGCATCTCCTTCGCCTCCACCACATGCACAAAGCCGACCGGCACGCCGATGACGACCGTATTCTTCAAATCCGCGTGGTTTTCCAGCGGCTCCAAAAACGTCGGCGCATTGCCGCAGACCAGCAGCTTCGAGCCGGGAATGGCCAGCGCGCGCTCCATCGAAACGCGCGCCCGCGTCGTCTCCCGCGCCTTCGCCTCCCGCGCGATATCTTCATCCGCCATGAAGCAGACCGCCTGACAGCCCAGCTTCTTGAGCGCCGGTTTGCTGATGCCGGAAAGCGCCATCTGCGTGTCGGTGACGATCATTGCGCCGCGTGCCAGCAGTTCCCGCGCATAGGGGACAACCCCCGGCGTGAAAACCATCGATTCCGCAAAGGAAAAATCCGCCGTCGCGTGAATCACGCGCTTGACAATGGGCTTGATCTCCGGGTCAAGCGCCACCTGCAACTCGCACTCGATGATCGCCATGCTCGCCTGCTCGATCTCCATTGGTTTCATAGGCTTGTACTCCTTCCCAAAATCTGCCCCTTCGCATCCAGCATCACCGCGTCCACGCGCATTTCCCCGTGAATGCGCGCTGCCGCATAAGCCGCCGCCGCGTCGGCCAGATGCGTCCAAACCGCGTCAAACCCCGCGTCGTAAATCGGGGAGATGCATCCGTCGAGCGTCACACTCTGACGCACGAATTCCAGCAGCTCAACCGGCGCGCCCATCAGCGCCAGATGCGCGATCAGCGTTTCGCGCCGTCCGTCGCCGTATTGGCTGTGCGTCTGCATGCTGCCGCCGGAAACCTTGACCAACTTCCCCGGCTGCCCCAGCAGCGTGGCGCGCGCAAAGCCCAATTCCGCCGCGCAATCCAGCGCAAAGCCGACAAAGTTGCTCATCTGCACCGCCTGCATGCAGGGAAAGAGCGCGTTGGCCGCGCGCTCGCCCTGACTGCCGAAAACCAGCCCGATTTCTTCCGCGCCCTGACTTTTGCGGACGGATAATTCCAGCCGGATCGTCTCCTTCAGTGCTTCCTCGCTCATCGGGCGCACAACGCCCGTCGTCCCCAGCACGGACAGCCCTCCGACCACGCCCAGCCGGGGGTTGAACGTCCTTTTCGCCAGTTCCTCGCCGCCGGGGATGCTGACTGTCACCTCCGCCGCGCGCGCGGGGAAAACCTGCCGAACCGCCTGCTCGATCATCCGCCGCGGCACGGGGTTGATCGCCGCCTCGCCGACGGGCAGCTTCATGCCCGGCAGGGTGATCGTCCCCACGCCGTCGCCCGCCAGAAAGCGGATGCCGCCGTCGCTCTCCATCAGCCGAACGCGTGCGCGGACCTCACTCCCGGTGGTGATATCCGGGTCGTCGCCGCCGTCCTTGATGACCCCGCAGACATAGCCGCCGTGCGCGATGATCTCCGGCGCAAACGTTTTGCCCGCCGGAACGAGGATCCCTACGCGCTCGGGGCATGCGCCGTCCCTCTGCCAGAGACAGCTCGCCAGCGCTGCCGCCGCCGCGCAGCTCCCCGTCGTGAAGCCCTCGCGAAGCACCTTCACAGGCGATACCCCCGCGGCGTGAGCATCCGCCCAAAGCGCTCCTGTGTTTCCGCGTTACCGATGAGCACCGTCGTGAACATATCCAGCGGCTCATGCACCAGTTCGCCCAGCGTCAGCACACGGCTCTTCTGCCCGTCGCGCCCGATGTTCTGCACATAGCCGCAGACGGTCGAAGCGGGCAGCGTCTCCATCAGAATCGCGCAGGCGCGGGCGAGGTGATCCGGCCTGTGGCGACTGCACGGGTTATACAGCGCAATCGGAAAGCCACCCGCCGCCGCCGCGCGAAGCCGCCGTTCAATCGTCGCCCACGGAGTCAGTTGATCGGAGAGGCTGACGACGGCAAAATCCCCGCAGAGGGGCGAGCCGAGCACCGCCGCCGCGCTGAGCGCCGCCGTCACCCCCGGCACAACCTCGATCTCGTCGCCCTCTTCCGCCATGCCCAGCAGGAGCGACGCCATGCCGTAAACCTGCGCGTCGCCCGAGCAGATCAGCACCACGCGCCTGCCTTCCCGCGAAAGCAAAAGAGCCTGTACACACCGTTCCTTTTCGCCGCGCATGCCCGTCGTCACAAATCGCTTTTCGGCAAACTCGTCCCGAACCAGCTCGACATACGTCGTGTAGCCCACAATCACATCCGCGCGGCGAAGCGCGTCGTCCGCCGCAATCGTGCGCCCCTCGCGTCTGCCGGGGCCGATGCCCACCACCTGAATCATACGTCTTCCTCCCCGGCCAGCGCGAGCGTCACGCCCTGCATCGCCGTTTTGCCCACGAGCAGCCGCCCGCCGGTCATCACCGCCGCGCGCTCGCACACGCAGCCGCAGCCCACCGTTTTCATTACAAAATCCGAATGGGCAAACACACCCGGCACGGCGTTCAGCTCCGCCGCCGAATACGTTTGCAGCGGAAAGCGGTATTTTTCGCAGAGCGCGAGAATCGCCGCCTCGTCCTTTTTCACGTCAATCGTCGCAACCGCCCGGACGGACAGCGGCGACACGCCGTTTTCATGCAGAAACGCGCGGAAGCAGTCCTCCAGATGTGCCGCGTCCGTGCCGCGCTTGCAGCCCACGCCCAGTGTCAGCGTCCGCGGCCTTAAAAAGAGCGTCACGGGAAACGGCGGGCGGATCTCCCGTTCCGTAATCGCCACGCCGACCGATTTTCCCGCCAGCGCGGCAGCGGAAACCGCCTGAATCGCCGCCTTGTTTTCAATCGCGCAGTCGTTTTTCATCGCCCAACTGTCGATGGCCGGAACACCGCGCACATCCGTCGCAGTCGTCAGCACGGGCTCCGCGCCCGTCCGTTCCGCCAGCAGCAGCGCGAGGTCGTTTGCGCCGCCGATGTGCCCGGATAGGATGGGGATGATGTGCCTTCCCATTTCATCCATGACAAGCACTGCGGGGTCGGCCGCCTTATCCCGGCAGAGCGGCGCAATCGCACGCACCGCAATGCCGCATGCGCCGATGAACAGCAGCGCGTCCGCATCGGCAAACGCCTCCCGCGCCCACTGCATCACAGGCACGCCGCGCGTCACGGGGAAGCCGAGCTTTTCCTGCCAGCCCTGCCCCTTTTCAGTAAAAGCAATGGCGCGGATGTTCATGGCGTTTCGGCCTCCCGACAGGCGTGGGCGAATGCCGGATCGTAGAGCTTGGAGCGCTTGTCGCTCTCCCGCAGAAAATCGCCGACGAGAATCAGCGCGGTCTTTTTGATGTGCGCCGCCTTTTCCGCGATATCCGCGAGCGTGCCGCGCACGACCTCCTGCTCCGGCCACGTCGCTTTGTAGACAACGGCGACGGGCGTATCTTCCGGGTAGCCGCCCGCCGTCAATTCGGCGCATACGTCCTTGAGCATCGAGACGCTCAGGAACAGCGTCATGCTCGCCCGATGCGACGCCAGCGCGCGCAGGTTCTCCTGCTCGGGCACGGGCGTTCTGCCCGCCATGCGCGTGATGATGAGCGTCTGGCTGACCTCGGCGGGGGTGTACTCCGCCGGGATGACCGCCGCCGCGCCGCAGAACGAGCTGACGCCGGGCACGACCTCATAGGCCAACCCAAGTTTATCTAATTCGCGCATCTGCTCGGCAATCGCACCGTACAGGCACGGGTCACCCGTGTGCAGCCGCACGACGGTTGCCCCCTCGGGCGCATCCCGCATCGCCGCGACGGTCTGCTCCAGCGTCATGGACGCGCTGTTATAAATGGTCGTTTCGGGTCTGCAATCATCCAGAAGTTCGGGGTTGACGAGCGAACCCGCGTAGATCACCACGTCCGCCTTTTGCAGCAGGCGCATGCCGCGCACGGTGATGAGGTCGGTTGCGCCCGGCCCCGCGCCGATAAAATAAATCATAGGAACTCCTTTTTTGGGGTGCCGCCCCAAACCCTGCTCGGAACCTCCCGTTTCGCTTCGCGCTGTTTTAAGCAAGGCTGGCGGAGAAAACAAAAACGGGGTTTTCCGCCTTGAACATGGTATAGCGCCCGACCGATTCGAGCGCCGAAACGGCGACCTGCCGCGCCTCAAAATCCACCATCGGCCGCATCAGGCGCAGAAGCGCCTGCGCGCTTTCCATCGTGACGGCGGTTGCGACCAGCCGAATCGGGCGTTGAAGTCCGCGCAAAAGCTTCACGATAGCTTCTGCCTCGCCGGTCGTCCCGCCGAGGAAAACCGCGTCCGGCGCGGGCAGCGCCGACAGCACCTCCAGCGCGCGGCCGGGAACGACGCGCAGGTTGAGCGCGTGAAATCTTTCGGCGTTCCGGCGGATGAGGTCGAGCGCTTCGTCCTTCATTTCAACGGCATAAACCTCGCCCAGCGGGCACTGACGCGCGCATTCGACGCTGACGCTGCCCGTCCCCGCGCCAATATCCCAAACGACGCCGTTCGGTTTCAAATGCAGCGCCGACACGACGAGCGCACGCACATCCCGCTTAGTCATCGGGGTTTTGCCGCGAATGAACGCCTCATCCGACAGACCAACAGGCGGCAGGCCGCTCTCCGGCGCGTCGTTTTCGATATAAGCCATGCAGAGCGGGTCATACGTCGCATCCGGGTCATAGGCCTCCGTCCGCTCGTCGGGATAGGAGAGCCGTTCGCCGACAAACAGCCGCACATTTTCCAGCCCGCCGAGGTTCAGGCTCTCCCGCACCCACGCAGGATTGTGCGCCGCGTCGAGAAAGCAAAACGTCTGCCGATGCGTCCGCACGGCGTGGCACAGCGCGCTTTCCGAAAGTGCTCGGCCATGCGCGGAGAGGATTTTCGCGTCCTGCCACGAAACGCCCAGCCGCGCGGCAAAGAGCTGCAAGGCGCTGACGCCCGGATGCACACGCAGATATTCGCCGCCGATTTTCCGTTTGAGCATTTCCAGCAGGCTGTACAGTCCCGCGTCGCCGGAAACCAGCACGGCGGCACTCTGTCCTGCGTCGCTGGATAGACGCATCTGTTCAATTGCACCTTCCAGCGGCGAAAGCGGCCTTGCCTTTTCGGGCGGCACGAGCACGGCATGGCGTGCCGCGCACCAGACCGCATCCGCACGATCAATCGCCTGCTTCGCGTCGTCGGTGAGCAGAACGGCCTCACCCGGACCGACGCTGATGATATCAAGCATGGCGCACCTCCACATGATGTTCTTTGGCAAAATGAATCAGTTCATCGTCCCATGCATGGGCTTCCAATCCATCGGGAATAAGCAGCGCGCCGCAATTCAGCAGCGTTTGCCGGGCTTCCGTCAACACGGCTTCACTCGGCGGCGCGAACGGCGCTGTCGTCAGTATGCGGGCGGCCAGATGGCGCGCGGCAGGGATATCCATATCGTTTTCCGCCAGAATACCCGTTGCAAACGGTGTTCCTTCCCGCGTCAGGCGGCGGTAGACGGCTGTCGCCTTCCCCATGCCGCCGAGGACAAACGCGTATGGCGCACCTTCCGCACGGGGAAGCTCCATTGATCCGGAAAGCGCGTCATAAACACCAGACGAAATGCCATACAGCCGCGTGATGTTTTCTTCCGTAAAGACTGCTTCGGGCGCGCCGAACATCTCCACGCCGCGCGTGCCGATGCCCATCACGAGGTCGGATACCCGTGCAGCGAGGTCAATTTCGTGCAGGCTCATCACGATGGTCACGCCCTGCTCCCGCGCGAGATGAAGCAGAATGGCGGACAATTCGATTTTATATCGAATATCCAGAAAGGAGGTCGGCTCGTCGAGCACCAGCACGCGCGGCTGCTGGCAGAGCGCACGGGCAATCATCACCCGCTGACGCTGACCGTCGCTGACGCGGGCGAACGGCTTGTCCGCCAGTTCTTCAACACGCACCAATGCGAGACTCTGCGCAATCACGTCTCTGTCCAGCGCAGTCAGCATCCCGAAACGGCCGGTATAGGGATAACGCCCGGAAGCCGCCACGTCGTAACAGGTCATCAGTTCCGGACGGACGCGCTCGGTCAGCACGACGGAAAGCCGCTTTGCCAGCTCGCAGCTGTCCATCCGCTCGATATTTTCGCCGCCGATGCGCACCACGCCGCCCATACACGCGAGGTGATGCGAAATCGTCTTGAGAATGGTCGATTTGCCCGCGCCGTTCGGACCGATGAGCGTCAAAATCTGCCCCGGCAGAATCGACGCGCAGAGGTCTTTCAACAATACACGTCTGCCGTAACCGACCGAAAGGTTGTCCAGCTCCAAAGTCGGTTTCACCGGTGTCCGCCTCCCCGCTTGAGTGCCATCACGATAACGACCGGCGCGCCGAAAAACGCCGTTACCGTGCTGATGGCCAGCTCCGTTGGCGAAAACGCCGTTCGGGCGATCCAGTCGCATGCCATACAGAATACGCCGCCCAGCAGGAAACAGCCGGGCAGAACAGCCATCGGTTTGGCCGTGCCGAGCAGCTTTTTCGTCATATACGGCACGGCAATGCCGACAAAGGAAATCGGACCGACAAGCGCCGTCACGCACGCGGCCAGCAGACAGGAAAGTCCGATCAGCGCCGCACGGAAACGGCGGACGTTCACACCCATGCTCGCCGCGTAATGTTCGCCGAACTGATATGCGCCGATGGGCTTCGTCAGCAGCAGGCACAGCAGCAGGCAGACGGCAATCACCGCCAAGCAGATGCGCAGATTTCCCCACGACACGGCAGAAAAGCTGCCCATCGACCAGCTGGTGAGGTTCGCAATATCGCTTTCTTTGGCGAAGGTGACGAAGAAATCCGTCGCCGCCGAACAGACGTTGCCAATCATCATGCCGACGACCAGCAGCATCGCCATGCTGTGAATCTTTCGGGAGACGATCATCACAAAGCTCGCGCAGAGCATCGCCCCGACAAATGCCGCAGTCATCACCGCGCCGAACGGCACGCGACCCCAGAGCTTCATGCCGAAGATCATCACCGCACCGACAGCCAACTTTGCGCCGGAGGACACGCCCAGCACATACGGCCCGGCAATCGGATTGCGGAAAAACGTTTGCAGCAGAAAGCCCGACACGCTCAGCGTGCCGCCCATCACCGCCGCCGCCAGCACGCGCGGCAGGCGGATTTTGAGCAGCACGTTGTAGGCCGCTGTGCCCGCGCCCTCTCTCAGCAGCAGAATCCGCAGGATTTCATGCGGGGACAGTGCCGCGCTGCCCGTGCCCACACTGACCGCCAACAGCAGCGCAAAGCAGACTGCGAGCACCGCATAGCACAGCGCGCACCGCGTTTTTTTCACCCGTTCCTCACTCCAGCTTCATGATATGGTTTAGTGCAACGTCGTCACCCGAAAGCATGCGGTTCATGTCCTCGATGAGGTCGCCCAGCCGTCCGGCCTGCTGAAAATAATCTGCGCCGGTGCAATAGACGCGTCCATTTTGCACCGCTTTGAAATCGGCCAGCAGCGTGTTTCGCTCAATCAGCTGCGAAAGTGTCTTCGGCTTGCCGCCGAGCTGACCCATATAGAGGATGCAGTCCGCATCGCCCGCCACGAGATAAAAGGCTTCCATCTCCATCTGCCGCGTGCCGGATTCGCCGGTACCCAGTCCTTCCGGCGCATACCGCCCGCCAGCCAGCTCAAGCATTTTGACCATATAATCACCATTGTTGCGCACATACAGCGCGCCCTTGGAGGTGATGTAGAACATGGCGACGGTCACGTTCTCCTGCATCGGCTCAAGCGATTCGATTTTCTGCTTCTGCGCGTCAAACGCGGTGCTCGCCTCGTTCTCACGCCCCAGCAGCACGCCGTAGAGCTTCATCCACTCCATGCGCCCCAGCGGAGTTTCCTCCAATGCAGAGCTGTCCACCAGCAAAGGAATGCCTAGCTCGTCCAGCTTTTCCCGCACATCCGGCGTGCCCTCGATCATCGTGGAGAAAACGGCCAGCTTCGGCGGGTTCAAGGCAATACGCTCGAAATCCGGCTGCTTATAGTGACCGATGTATGCGATTTGTCCATCCTGAACCGCTTGTTTCACGCTTGGCAGATACCAGTCTTCCACGTCATAGGTCGTCTGCGTCACGGCTGTGAGCGCTCCGATTTCTTCCATCAGTGCCACCGTCGAGGTGGAAGCCACGAACAGGTTGTCAAGCGGCATGTACAGCAGCATGATGTCCGCATCCAAACCATCCGGTGCATCCATACCCGCCGGAATCAGCAGAAAGCGCCCGCCGTTCTGCACGGTAATCAGTGAATAACCGCCTTCCAGCCTGTCCACGGCAAAGTTTTTCGCGGCTTCCAGATCAAGCTTTTCTGTGACGACGGGCAGCTCCGCTAACGCGGTTTGAACAGCAAAAAGGCTCAAAAGCAGCGCAATCATCTTTTTCATAAACTTCCTCGCAGTTTTTCTCAAAATAAATGATATGCGCCCATCTCGGACAGAGATGGACGCATAGCAAACAAACGCTTGACCTGCCTTCTCCAACTGCCCGAGAATCGGTTTCATCTCCGCAGGGCAGGTCTCCTGGCTGACGGCTTCACGTGCGCCGCCTTCTCGAAATCGCTTTCAATGGCTCATGGCACACGCATACCGAATACAGTAATGGCTGTTGCGCCGGATTTGAACCGGCTTCCCTTTTCATTTGAATGGCTTCAAACACCCTGCGCGGTATAGATTTTTCTCGTTTATTATACGGGGTTTGAGGGAGGGAGTCAAGATGAGAGAGGAATGGATTTTTCTTAAATCGCCAGGAAATGAATTGGTGCAGATTTATTTGTTTGAAGTGGATCATCCGATTGTCGGAGGTCGTTCTTTTCAGCATCATTTATAACCTGCTCCAATTCTTTCCGATTGCCCGCTGTTTCCATCGCGTCCTCAATCGAAACCCGTCCATCCGACACACGCGGCAGCGCGTCAGGAATAACCTTGCGTGTCCAGTATTCACGCTGATAATCTTTCGATTTTCGTCGCCGCGTTCGCTGGAAACGCCCTTGCGTTCCAGCGCGGAAGCTGTCGGACCGAGATGCTTTTGCGGCAGGCGGTCTTCAACGCCCTGCCGCTCCAGTGATCGCATATCAACGCGTTCCATCCGTCCCGCCGCTTCGAGCGCCGCGTTTTGTGCAGCCGCCCAATCCTGCCGCCAGATTTCGCCGTACCTGCGCTCGTTCCAATCGACGGTATAGCGGGTTATATTTCTTCCGTCCGCAATCTCCAGGAAAGAACGCCCATTCTCTCTTGAGATATTTCGGCATACGGGGCATCTGCATCACCTCCTTGCCCGCGCCGGGTTTGCGGATTTGCTTTTGAAAATAGAAAACGCCCAACATCTCCCGAAACTGTTCGCTTTCGGGGCGATTTTGGACGTTTTTGTTTGATATGAGGGGCTTTACGATGGTGGGGAAGCCCGCTATTTGCTGCTTTGTCCGGAAGATGGAACGGGGGCTATTCAGTTATCCGTTGTGCTTTTTCTTGCTGCCAACAACGGCTGTACCAATGGCTGCACTACCGCTGACAAGCATAAGGACAACCAGCAAAGCAGGGTTGCTTGTGTCGCCGGTCTGCGGAATGGTGTACTGAGGTGTGGCTGTGGCAGCAGGTGCCGGGGTGGTCTTGTCGGCGTCCTTGTATTGCAGGGCGGCAAGGGCATCTTCGATAGCCTTTGCCATGGCATCTACTTCGCCCTGCTCGGTAATGTTCTTGCCACGGGCAACGGCATTGACTGCGGCTTCCACAGCGGAGAAGTCCTTGTAGTTGTCCTTGTTTAGTGCATTTGCTTTG
>ENA-UOJR01003319-UOJR01003319.1-human-gut-metagenome-genome-assembly--contig:-C115P-NODE-3319-length-10091-cov-4.530092_pt1 | contig 10091 bp, 9 predicted proteins | sample MGYA00242354_ERZ723901 | MGnify/ENA metagenome assembly ERZ723901
TTTCCCAACAAATAGATTAAAATTAAAGACTATATTTGGAGTGAAGTATGAAATATGTCTTTACATCTTAATTTTGAAGCTCGTTGCTATAATTGAAAGAGTGCCAGGAGAATTAAAAAAGAGATTGAAATGCTGATGAAAATAAAACTTCTTCGAACTTCTACTGAGATAGAAAACCCATATAATTATGGTGTAATTAATGAATAATAGCTAAATTACGAACAGATAATTGAATATTTTAGTATTATCTATTCTAAATTTTACTATATTTGCATTAAAACAGAATTTAAAGAATATGAATACATTGTCAGAGATTGGTAATATACCCGTTGATTTTGCTATTTTGAAATCGATGTATCCTGACCACAAATCAGTACATAACAAAATTAGTGAATTGGAAAAGTCCGGTATACTTATCAGACTCAAGAAAGGTTTGTATGTGGTTTCGCCTAAGAAAAGCGGGAAACTATTATCTATGGAACTTATAGCAAATCACTTATATGGTCCGTCATATATATCTATGGAATCAGCATTACGTTATTATGGATTAATTCCCGAAAGCGTGTATATCACACAATCGATGACAACGAAACATTCGAGAGAATTTAAAAATTCACTTGGAAAATTTGAATATACTCAATGTACAAAAGAGTATTTTGCAATCGGTATCAGACATGAGATTAAAGACAATACAGCTTTTCTAATTGCCCAACCGGAAAAAGCTTTATGTGATTTAATTGTGAACACACCAAATCTTAATATGAGATTTCAAAAAGAAATATTGACTTATCTAGAAGATAATTTACGTTTTGACATGGATGCCTTCTTCAAAATGGATACAAACATCTTTCAGCAATGTGCATTAGTCGGCAAAAAAAAATCTACTATTACCAATATTATTAAAATCATAAAGAAAAACGTCTCCACTTACTAAAAGGAATGTCTTGCTTCAACTGATATAAAAATGGTAAAACAGGATGTAGAACCTTTTATTAAGAATACTGAAAAACTTGAGATATGGTCAAACGACTATTTCTTACAATTAGCCAACATGATTAAATTTGAATAGATTTCGAATGATTATAACCAAAGATGCCTATATTGGACTACGATTTACAGAAAGATCATCCTATCTTTGCGAAATAGATCTGATTAAACAGCAAATACCATGAAAGAATCTTTTCAAATACCGGCTTCCGAAGATATAGAGAATCTGATAGGAACAGACCTTTACAATGTATGGAACTCACTCTGCCAGCGCATCGAGAAGAGCTACGAAATGGAGCAACTTTGGAACCGTGGCGGCAAAGCGTGGACGTATGAATACAAATACCGCAAAGGCGGTAAAACCCTCTGTGCATTATATGCGAAGGAAAAGACTCTGGGATTTATGGTTATCTTGGGGAAAGATGAACGCGCCAAATTCGAAATTCAGCGGGAACAGTTTTCAAACGAGGTACAGATGATCTATGATGCAGCTACCACTTTCCACGACGGCAAATGGATCATGTTTGAATTAAAAGACACAAAACTATTCAATGATATGGAACGGCTTCTACTCATTAAGCGGAAACCAAACAGAAAAGCAGAGTAAATACTTGGAGGATAAAATTGCTAAGATGCAAAGCTAATGCCTATCTCCCCAAAACGAATTGTTACATTTTTCAAAAGGATAAATTCTACATCTTGACAGATTAATCATATCTTTGTAATCCAATTGATTATTTATGCTTGATACAGAAAACCTACAGTCACTCATTGATAGCGGAGAAGGCTATAATGTAGAATTTAAAGTTCGTGTTCCCTCAAAGGTGCGTGAATTGACAGAAGAAATTTGCGCTTTCGCCAATGCTGACGGAGGACACTTACTAATTGGGGTAGATGATAATGGAAAAGTGATTGGCACTACTTTAGAGAATGACAAACGATCGGCTATTCAAGGTTCTATCAGTGAAATATCTCCGGCTCTCCACTGTGAAATGTATGCTGCAAACATTGGAGATAAAACACTTTGGGTGATTGATGTTCCATCAGGTAAAGATAAACCTTATATCTTTTCAGGTTCTATTTTCGTTCGTGAAGGTGCTAACTCGCAAAAACTTCGTACTGTCGAAGAAATGCGCAACTTTTTTCAGGAATGCAACAAAATATTCTTTGACGCTATCCCCTGCTCATGGTTCAACATTTATACAGATGCAGACGAACAAGCAATAAAAAATTTCCGAATGGAAGCTCAGCTCAGTCCGTCCACTGACAACAAACAGATATTTGAGAATTTAGAGCTGTTTACTGATAAAGGAATAGCCAAAAACGGTGCAGCCATGTTCTTTGGGAAGCAACCCGAACGGAAATTTCCTCACGCAATAACAAGATGTGTTCTTTTTAAGGGAACGACCAAAGTATATATCATAGATGATAAGTCATTCGGTGGTCCACTATATCAACAGTATTTGCAAGCGATGGTATGGCTTGAAAGTAAACTTCAAGTTGCCTATAAAATAGAAGGTCCCGGACCGAGAGAGGAAATTTGGGAAATTCCTCTAACTGTTTTTAAAGAAGCCATCATAAATGCTCTCTCCCACCGTGACTACTACGAGCAGGGAGCAACCATCACAATAGAGATGTTTGATGACAGAATAGAGGTTTCCAATCCGGGAGGGTTATTGCCGATTGTTGCAAGAGATTTCGGGCACAAAAGTATGACACGTAATCCGCTAATATTCGGGTTATTTACCCGTATGCACTTGGTGGAACGGGTTGCATCCGGTATTCCTCGTATGCAGGAAGCAATGAAAGAAGCTAAACTTCCTGAACCAGAATTTCATACAGATGGGATTTTTACGGTTGTGTTTAAACGCCAAGCAAAAAACTATGCCATCGATGGCATAGTAAATGGCATAGTAAATGGCATAGTAAACGAAAATGAGCAAGCAATTATAGGTGTACTAAAAATCAAACCCGGATTAAATGCTTCGGAAATAGCTGAAAGTATTTCTAAAAGTTGGAGGACAACAATGCGCTATCTTAAATCTTTAAATGAAAAAGGTTTAATAGAATTTAGAGGTGCTCCAAAAACAGGAGGATATTATTTAAAATAGAATTAAGACAACACTGCAAAGTAAATCAAAAAAGAAAATGTCTCACCGTGACAAATTTGTATCTTTCCGTGACACAAGCGCTATATAGCAAACCGATTTTTCCTGATGTTAGAAATACTTCATTAACTTTGCGGCATAAAACAAACTATCAACACGATCATGAAAACTACAATTATTCTCATTCTTTTTATGTTTAGTTTCAACTGCCTCATGGCGGTTCCCGTACAGATCAAAGGAAAAGTACAGGAAAAAGGTACAGGCAACCCGATAGAGTTTGCCGATGTCGTACTAACGAAGAAAGGCGAAACCGATCCCGCTTCATTTACCCATACTAAAGAGAGCGGCGACTTCCACTTATCGGGTATTGCCAAAGGAGAATACTCGTTAATGGTGAGACTGATCGGCTATGACATCTACACACAAGGCGCCATTAGTATCACCTCTTCCGAATCAGTGACGGACTTAGGTATTATCGAACTGCAACCTTTGGAGGTAGGTATAGCCGAAGTAGTGGTGCAGGCAGCCAAAAGGCAAGTCATCTACAAGCTGGACAAAAAGATTATAGACGCTTCGAACAATCTCATGAGCAGCGGCGGAACGGCGGTCGATATTCTGGAAAATACTCCCTCCGTCCGGGTCGATGTGGATGGTGAAGTTACCTTTCGCGGAAGCAGCGGATTTAAGGTATATATCGACGGGAAGCCCAGCTTTTATTCCGGTTCACAGGCCCTGCAACAGATTCCTTCCACCCAGATAGAGAACATAGAAATCATTACTACGCCTTCGGCACGCTATGATACGGACGGAGAAGTAGGAATGATTAACATCATCACCAAGAAAAACAAACAAGCGGGTATCAACGGTATAGTCAATGCATATGGCAGCACAGCTCTCTCCAACGGTCTGGATTTCCTGTTGTCCCAGCAACACAAGAAGTTACAGTGGCACCTTGCCGGGCACTGGAACAATCCCATCCGTAAGAGCGATTTCGAACAGAGGAAGACGACTGTTGTTAGCGACAAGACCACCACTTCCCTGTCCGATGGTCCGCGAATCGGAAAGAATTATCACTATGGACTACGGGGAGGCATTGATTACGCTTTTACTCCCAAAACCTCCGTCAATGCAGAGTTGCAGGTAGTATATGACAAGTTTACCCGCGAAGGGGACCTCGATTATACAGAGACACATTCCAATTCCGCCGCAGCATCCGCCCCATCCAACTATTTTAGCCGCGACAAATATGACCTGCACTCGACGGTCAATATTGGAAAAGCAGGATTCTCCCATAAGTTTAACGACAACGGGCATACCCTAACCGGCAGCTTTATGCTGGGTTATGAAGACAATCCCCTTGAATATTTCCAAAGTGACCTTTTCGACAAGAACGAACAACGCCAGCAGGGACACCGTGCGTGGGAAGACGAAAAACGCTGGACAGTCCAAGGCAATCTGTCCTACAGCTATCCTTATAGCAAGACCGGTCTGCTGGAAAGCGGGTATCAATATCATTCGTATCTGGAAGACGGCGATTACACGATGCAATTCTGGAATCCGGAGAAAAAGGAGTTTTATTGGCGGGAGGATATCTATAACACTTTCTATTTTCAGCGGGGTATTCATTCCGTTTATGTCATGGGAAGTGACAGCTATAAAGCATTTGACGTACAGATAGGGGTGAGAGGTGAACATACACACCAGGTGCTGAGAAGTTCTATTGAAGGTTCGGACCGCACGGTGAATCGTTTTGAGGTGTTCCCATCCGTACATTTGGGATACACGCTGCCGCACGAACAGAAGCTGACATTCGCCTATTCGTACCGCACCAACCGTCCGGAACTCTTTTTTATGGAGCCTTACATTACTTATCGCGATTATTACACAGCTGAAATTGGCAATCCGGATATCCGGCCCGAATACATACATTCTTTCGAGCTGAATTACAAAAAGACTATGGGAGAGCACACTTTGCAATCCAGCCTGTTCTACAGAAAACGTAAAGACAAGATTGAACGCTTGCGTGTTCCGTACGAGGCAGGAGTTACATTAGACTCCATGGCTAACGTGGGCAATGACTATTCGTTAGGCGTGGAGCTAAGTACCCAGTTGAAAGTCACTAAATGGTGGAATCTGGACGTCAACGGAAATATTTACTATTATAAGGTAATGAATAATATAAATTCGGGAGGAAAAAAGGAAACGAGTACCAATTATGACTTTACAGTCAATAACCTTTTTCGGGTTCATAAGAATACCCGTATTCAGCTGGACGGGAATTTCGTGGGGCCTTCGGTTACTACACAAGGGAGGTCGGATTCTTTTTGGTTTGTCAATCTGGCTATTCGTCAGCAGTTGTTCAGTCCTCATCTGCAATCGACCCTCTCCTTTCGGGATATATTCAATTCTGCCCGTTACAAAAGTGACATTGAGACAGCCAATTTACAATCAATCACACGGATTCAACCGAAATTCCCTGTAATTACGTTGACTATCAGTTATACATTCAATGACTTCAAGCGCAATTCACAGAGTTCACGAGACAACCGCGATTTATTTGAAGGGGTCAAGCACTAAAAGACGATGTATGGGGTATCGCCATATCCGGATAAAGATTTGAAATGGAGAAGGACAACTATACAAGTGCCCTATTGTTAGTCTCCCAAATTACTTAATTCGTCATGAGTAATCACGGCATTCGTCGAATAATTCTATATCGAAGCCTTTTTAAGCCTACCTTTGCGAGGTAAACAAAAGTAATTGATAGCAACTATGGAAGGGCAAATACTCATTTTCCGAACCTCAATAAGGAATGCACGGGATATAAAACATATCGCGGCTCTTTTCACCCTATGTCCCCAAATCTACAAATGGAATGTAGATATGGAGGACTGGGAGAAAGTATTAAGAATAGAATGTCAGGACATCACCCCGACTGAGATTTCAAAGGCACTGCGAGCCATCAACATTTACGCACAGGAAATGAGATAAAGAGAGGAACCGACGACCTAGTAACGAGGAATATCTTTGATTTCCTCGTAATACTTTTCCACTCCGATCTCCTGCATCCGCTTGTTGATAGTTACAAATCTTTTGTATAAATGCTCGTCGAAACCAGTGTTTTCACAGGGGAAGCGGCTGCACTGGAAACAATAATCAACTTGTTTCTCCTCGCTGCATACACGTACATTGCAGGTTTTAAACAACTTGCACTTCTCCTTTCTGCATCCCTGACAAGTCGCTACGGACAGGTGATTCAAAAACTCCTTAAAGTCCGGATACTTTGCAAAGACGGGTTCGTCAAGCAAGTCCACAAAACGCTGTGCGTACACATCAAAATTGCCCAGTGACCTTTTAAGTTCGTTGCTATGATAAGAGATCTCTCCGTCAGAAAAAGCAAAGCACTTTCCGCAATGCAGTCCGCAAGGGGCAATACGCCCCTTGATAAATTCACTATCGGCCTTTTTCATTTTTCACTCTTCTATCGTTAATTCCATTTGTATATCTCCTCTTTCATAAGTCGTGTGGTATTCGGGAAGTTCCCTGAATCCCAGCTTGTGATAGATATGGATAGCAGGTTTCAAACGTGTATTGCTCTCTATAAAGATTCTTTTGCCGCCCAACTCTTTTGCCTTATTCACGACAGCTTCACAAAGCAACACTCCGATACCTTTGCCCTGTACTTTGGGACTGACGGCGAGTTTGGCCAACTCATAATCGTAGACCGGATGATCCATCTTACACAAAGCACATACTCCGACCGGTTCACCCTTGTAAAGGGCTACCAAAATGTCTCCGCCCTTATCCAAAATGTATTCTTGCGGATGATCCAAAGCCTTGTAGTCAGCCTCTTCCATTCGAAAATAAGCAGTAATCCACTCCTCGTTAAGTGTCCGGAAAGCAGATTGATAGCATGGTTCATAAGATACTATTTGGATATCCTTAGCTTCACGCTCCTGCTTCGCATCCTTCACCCGCTCCAGCAAAGACTTATCCGACAGAAGGTTCTCCCATTCTTCAATCGCCTTCCAAAGATCGTTCCGGGTTTGCTGCGTTATTTGCTCGATAGCGGACGTAACATCTATACATTGCTCCGCAAAAGAGTCGGACATTCTTTTTCCTTTGGCAGACAACATTACCATATTCCTTCTCCCGTCGGATTTATCTTTCGTCTCTTTCACCAATCCCTTAGCTACCATTTCTTTTATGATATTGCTCACCGAAGGATGCGAGTGTCCTATCTCTTTAGCAATAGACGTAATTGTCTTTGCCTCTCCACGTGATAAAACAAAGAAGACAGGAAACCACTTGGGTTTCAAGTCCACACCGAACATTTTGTAGATTGCAGCCGCATCTACGGTGATTTTATCGGTCAGCATACGTAGTCTGCTTCCGATAGCTAATTTCCCCGTCTGATTAAAAAAGTCCATGTCTTTACTACTTGCGTTATTAAATACGTAATTGATTACGCAAATATATCGGATTTCAATAATACAAGCAAGTATTTTTCAAAAAACACGTAATCGGTTACGCATTTTTATTCCATTCAGACTTCAACAACACACAATCATTACGAATGAAAATGCATAAATTCAAATCAAATAACTACATTTGCAGTACTATAGCATAAATAAAATAGTCATGAATGAATCAGATGGATTTATCACCCCACCGGAACACTTGAAGTTCTTAGCCAAAAAACTTTTTGGCAACTGTGGTGAAATAATAGACGGCGCAATAGCCTATTTAGAACCGGACGGCGGCGGACCTGTCAAGCTGCATACTCACCCACACAATCATTTATTTATAGTGATCAGCGGGCAAGCCAAAATTCTGCTTGACAAGGAAGAAAAGATTATTAATGAAAACGAAGCTTTTCTGGTAAAAGGAGAAATACCTCATTCGGTCTGGAATAACAGTCAGAATACAACCGTAATGCTGGGCATATCTGTGAAGTAAAAAACAAATTATAAAGAAACGATTACTCCACACGCAAAGTATTCTCTTTAATCTTTCCCAAAATTTTAGGGAACTGCCAAAAGAACAACAGCGTACAGCAGATGGCCGCAGTCGCATCAGATATAGCCTCAGCTGCATACACTCCGGTTACTCCCATAAAGTTCGGCAAAATTAACGCCAGCGGAATCAACAGGATAGCTTTACGCAACAGAGCAATGAAGATAGAGATTCGGGCCTGCCCCAATGCAACGAACATATTCTGACAGGCACGTTGCAAGCCGAAGATGGTCATGCCACCCAAGAAAACGGGCATTGTCCAACGTACGGTTTCTATCAGTCTTGCATCACTGGTGAAAGCAGACGCAACCGTCGAAGGGAAAAGAATCATGAAAAGCATCAATATCAAATTGAAGGAAAACATAGTTACCAATACAATACGGAAGCAATCTTTCACACGCTGCTTGTCACCATGCCCGAAGTTATAACTTATGATCGGAACGAATCCTTGCGCAAATCCGGTCAACGGTACACTGGCAAACTGCATCGAACTTTGCAGAATCGTCAATGCGCTGATGTACATATCTCCGAACTCCTTCAGACTGCTATTGAGGACAAACCCAACCAAACTCTCCGTACTTGCCATAATGAAAGGGGATACTCCTAAAGCTAATATGGAAAGGATAATTTTCCGGTCCAGTCCCATATATCGTTTCTCCAAAGGCAGAGAGGCACGTCGGGAAAAAAGGAAACTTACCACCCACACCGCACTGCACGCTTGGGAAAGTACCGTAGCCAAAGCAGCACCTTTCACGCCCATGTCAAACCAGAAAATAAAAATAGGATCAAGAATGATGCTCATTAAGGGTCCGATCAGTACAGAAAACATGGCAAGGGAAGTACGTCCCTGGTCGTTGATAATGGTATTCAACCCTGTGGATATTTCGACAAATATCGTTCCCAAGAGATAAATGGAAAGATAGTCAACCGCATATTCCAAGGTGTTTTCCGAAGCTCCTGTAAAGAGGAGAATAGGTTCCATAAAAGTATATGCGATGACAGAAGTCAGCAAAGTAAACAATATCAGCAAAACAAACCCGTTTCCCAATATCTTTCCGGCTCGTACACGGTCTCCCTGTCCGAGTGCAATGGCAGCCAGCGGAGCACCACCGCCGCCGACTATTGCCGAAAAAGAAGAAATCAGTATAATGAGAGAGGTAGTCACCCCTACACCCGCCAGCGCATCGGTGCCAATTCCCGGAATATGCCCGATGTATATACGGTCGACAATGCTATAAAGCAGATTGACGAATTGTGCAGCCACTGCCGGAAGTGCCATTTTGAAAACAAGCGGTAACATACGTTCTGTTCCCAGCCGTGCTTCGTATTTATTGTGCATTCCAAACTTCTTTTTCTAAAATCGGCAGCAAAGTTACAAGAAAAACAGGCTTTCGGTTTAAAACTGCCGGATAAAATAGAAATGATGCTTCAGTTATCTTTCCGTCAGAAATTTGCGGATATGCTGATTGATGAGGTCATGCTGTTCCGCCGTTCCATTCTCACCCATATTGCTATGTGTAACTCCATCCAGTTTCACTACTTTCATTCTGAATTGTTCCTGCTCCTGTCCGGTAGGCAGAACTCCCGCATCTGCCTCATAGTCACATCCTCTTAATGTATACAGACGAGGCTTCAACGTTCTGGGCATGATCATTCTACGATGATCCATAGATATAGCCTTACTGATCAACTGCGGGTACTTAGTGGCAAACAGCATTGTCATATCCCCTCCATTAGAATGCCCTATCAAGATGAGTTCTCTCCAATTCAATTGTGGTTTCAAGTTTTTAAATTCCTGAATTGTAAAAAGTATATTGTCGGTTCCTCGTTCCCAATTCGGCATACGGGTCTGCATGAGATCGCCTTCCATCGCTAAAAGAGGATCATCGGACAATTCATGTTGTATACTAATCACATAAAAACCTTTTTGTGAAAGAAAACGTGTCAGGTAGGAATAGGTTTGGTTCGACTTACTGTTTT
>ENA-UOJR01003326-UOJR01003326.1-human-gut-metagenome-genome-assembly--contig:-C115P-NODE-3326-length-10070-cov-5.382327_pt1 | contig 10070 bp, 13 predicted proteins | sample MGYA00242354_ERZ723901 | MGnify/ENA metagenome assembly ERZ723901
GCTTTTCAACAGCTTACCAGCTGTGGTGCTGCCAGGACTCTTCGGCAGTCATGGCGAAGTAGTCGTAATTGGGGGCGGGGCCGCTGTCGCCCCAGGTGGTGTCGATGTGGTAGTCTGTGCCGTCCAAGGTGGCCACGGTCCAGATGTGGGAGTTGTTGGAGAGGGCTGTGCAGTCGATGCCCTCCAGCTTCAGCAGCAGGTTGTAGGCGCCGGTGTACCCGTCGCACACGGCGGTGCCGTTTTCAAACAGGCTGTATGCAATATGGCTCAGGGAGCTGTCCCCGGCGGTGTAATCATAGACGCAGTTATCGCAGATCCAGGTGAAGTAGACCCGGGCCTTCTCATAGTCGGACATGGAGGTGGTGATCTCTCCGCTCTCCCACAGGGCATCATGGACGGCAATGGCCGCCTCCATGGCCGCGTCGCGGTAAGTCAGGATCTGATCTCCCGCGCTGGCGGCGGAGAAGGTGAGGGTGATGGACCCGTCCGCAGAATAGGTGCAGTTGACCGTGTTGTAGCATTGCTCACAATAGGTTTTCACAGCTGCCAGGGCCGCCTCCATCACCCGTCGGGCGGAGGTTACGGAGAGACTGGGGTACTGCAGGACCAGCGTGTTCTGGTTGGATGCCAGCATGTAGCGGACGCTTTCATCTATCTCCGCCGCAGTGGCGGGAGCGGCGATATACGTCCCCAAGGGCACCAGATCTCCCATGGCGGCGCCCTGGGCGCTCCAGGACTCCTTTCCCAGGTCCCAGTCCGGCGTTGCCCGTAGGCTTGGATCCACCATGCGGGTCAGCATGGCGGCGGCCGCGCCCCGGGTGATGGGCTGGTCCGGCAGGAAGGAGCCAGCGGCGTCGCTGCCTACGGACACGCCGGTGCGGTAGAGGGTCAGGATGTCCTGGTAATAGGGGGTGTACTCGGTCACGTCGGTGATGAACTGCCGGCTGGCGTAAGCCTGAGTTACCAGGTCCGCGTGAACGGGCGGCAGGGCCTCCTCCGGAAGCGTGTTTGCCAGCACATGGGCCACCTGGGCCCGGGTGGCGGGGGTGGAGAGGGACTCGTCCAGCTCCGTGCCGATGACACCCTCCGACTGGAGATAGCGCAGGTACCGGAGGGCCGCGGCCTCATTCTCGGCGGCATAGGCGCCTGGACCTGCCTCCGCGTCTCCGGTGCGGTACAGACTGCGGATGCGGCCGGCGAAAATCACCACCTGCCCAACGGTCAGCTGGTCTCGCAGGCCGAAAGTGCCGTCGGCCTTGCCTACGGAGAGACCATACGCATACAGCGCCGCCACATTGTCGTAGAACGTGGACTCCGGCGTCAGGTCGGAGAACTGGCCGGCGTAGGTTTTGCTGCGGACAAAATTGTCCGGGGTGTCCTGGGCGGCCCAGGCGGGGACAGTAAGAGCAAGCGCCAGTGCCAGCACCAGCGCGGGGACCCGTTTCTTCATGACGGCACCTACTATTATAAAATTGTAGATCTAATTAAGTATTTATGGCCGTTGGTAAATATAGGGGACATGGGCCTTTTTTTGTGGGGATGTCCAAATCCTCCATGGTCCGGTCCTCCACATAGGGATTCAGGTACTGGTTGACCAGCTCCAGAGTGGCGTCCGGGTCCAGATAGATGTAGGGGGAGCGCCACTCGTTGGGCAGAGTGGAGAAGGAGATCTTATCCACGCCCATGCTGATGGCCTCCTTCCCCAGCCAGGCCAGGTTCCCAAGAGACAGGTCCGTGTCCACATACTGCTGGAAGATCTTGGCGAACTCCCCCACCTTGTCCACGTTGGAGAGCGTCAGCGTCTGTTGAGCCACGGCTTTTAGGAAGTTCTGCTGGGTCTGCATCCGGCCGATGTCCTCGCTGCCGTAGCCGGAGCCGTCGTTGTTGTGGCGGAAGCGGACCACCTTCAGCGCCTCCGCACCGGAGAGATGCTGCATCCCGGCGGAGAAGTGGATGTGCAGGTCCTGGTAAGGATCGTCGTAATTCATGCTGATGGGGACTTCAAAGTCCACGCCGCCGATGGCATTCACCAGCGCGGCGAAGCCGTCCAGATCCACGGTTACCGTAAAATCCACTGGGATGCCCAGCTGCTGGGAGATGGTCTCGGCCAGCAGAGCGGTCCCGCCGGAGTTATAGGCGAAGTTGATCTTGTGGTTCTTTCCATTGATGACGGCCTTGGTGTCCCGTGGGATGCTGACACCATAGATGTAGTCGTTCTCCGCATCCACAGCCACCAGGATATTGGTGTCGCTGCCGCCATTGTGGTCGTCCACGCCGGACACCAGAATGGTGTAGAAATAGGGCTTGCGCTCCAGATGGGCCGCCTGGGCCAGGGCTTCTGCGTCCTGGGCGGTGTCTTCGGCGGAGACCTCCTCCGCTTCGTCGGGCCGGGTGGTTTCGGCGGGGACCTCAGGGGGACGGAAGAGACAGAAGTAGCCGGCATACAGTGCGGCGGCCACAAAGACCACGAGAAGCAGCAGTCTGCTCCAGCTGCGCCGTCTCCGGCGGGTTCTCTTTGCCATATTCAAAACGCTCCTTACAGCCGCGGCGGTGCCGCGGGGGTTTCTTTGGAAAAACTGGGTGAGAAGATTTACATAATACTCGTTGCAACATTATAAAACGGGAAGCGGAAAAACACAAGAGGAAAATGGCGTGCCGGAGCGCGGCACGCCATTTTTCAGGAATTCTCCGCATCTTCCCGGGTCTCCTCCGGAACCAGCTGCTGCAAGAGCGTCTTGATGTCAGCCAGCAATTGGTTCTGATAGGAGAGGGCGCATCGTATGTAATGGAGTGCCGGATCCAGGTCCTGGATGGGCTCCACGCCCTCCACCGGGTGAGGCCAGCGGCGGACGGGAGGCTCCGGGGTGGCCGGCACTGCGGCGACCGGGGGCTCCGGTGTGGACCGGGCCACGCGGCGGCAGCGGGATTGCTTTGCCATATCGATTCCTCCGTTGCGAGCTTTCTAAGACTAGTCTATGCGCATTTTATTCCCCGCGGTACTTTTTCCGGGTGGCGATGCCGCCGCGGATGTGTCGCTGGGCCTTGTTCACCTCCAGGACTTCCTTCACCTGCTGGTACAGCACCCGATTGAACTGGGGCAGCCGTTCGGAGATGTCCTTGTGCACTGTGGATTTGCTGATGCCGAATTTCTGTGCGGCGGCGCGGACCGTGGTCCGGTTTTCTATGATGTACTGAGCCAGCCGTTCGGCCCGCTCCTCCATGTTACCCTTCAAAACACAACACTCCCCGCCTCTTGTTGCTCCATCCTATGCGGGGAGAAAAAGGGATATGCGCGGACTGGGGCGGAGGGAAGAGAACCTCTTCTGTCTTTAGACGAAAAAGGGCCCGTCCGGGTTTTCCGGACGGGCCCGAGAGGGATTATTTTTTCAGCTTCTGGATCTTCTCCAGCCGGTTCAGGGCCTCGTTGAGGGTGTCGTCATTCTTGGCGAAGTGGAGGCGGATCAGGTGGTTCACCGGCTCCCGGAAGAAGCTGGAGCCGGGCACGGCCCCCACGCCCACCTCCCGGGCCAGGTTCTTGCAGAACTGCAGATCGCTCTCATAGCCGTACTCTCTGATGTCCAGCAGCACGTAGTAGGCGCCCTCCGGGTCATTGTGGGAGATGTGCAGGTCATCCAGCCCCTTGAGAAACAGGTCCTTCTTGTGGGTGTACTTGGCCAGCAGGTCGTCATAGTAGTCCTGGCCGAACTCCAGGCCGGGGATTACCGCCTCCTGCAGCGGCGCGGCGCAGCCCACCGTCAGAAAGTCGTGGACCTTCTTGGCCCGGTCGATGATCTCCTCCGGCGCGATGATGTATCCCAGCCGCCAGCCGGTGATGGAGTAGGTCTTGGACAGGGAGGAGCAGGACAGCGTCCGGTTCCACATCCCCGGCAGGGTGGCGAAGTAGGTGTGCCGGTGGGGGGCGTAGACGATGTGCTCATACACCTCATCGGTGATGACGTAGGTGTCGTATCTGGTGGCCATCTCCGCAATGGTCAGCAGCTCCTCCCGGGTGAAGACCCGGCCGCAGGGGTTGGAGGGGTTGCACAGCACCAGGGCCTTGGGACGTTGGCGGAAGGCAGCCTCCAGCTCGTCCACGTCGAAGGTGAAGGCGGGCGGGTGCAGTGGCACATAGATGGGCTCCGCCCCGGAGAGGATGGTGTCTGCCCCATAGTTCTCATAGAAGGGGGAGAAGACGATGACCTTGTCCCCGGGGTTGGCCGCGGTCATCATGGCGCACATCATAGCCTCGGTGGAGCCGCAGGTGGCCACGATTTCCTTGTCCGGGTCGATGGTGCGGCCCATATAGCGGGACTGCTTGCGGGCCAGGGCCTCTCGGAAGTTCTGGGCCCCCCAGGTGACGGAGTACTGATGGGGGCCCTCCCGGGCCACCTGGGCCAGCCGTTCCAGGATCGCCTGGGGCGGCTCGAAGTCGGGGAAGCCCTGGGACAGGTTCACCGCGCCGTACTTCAGGGAGACGCGGGTCATCCGCCGGATCACGGAATCGGTGAAACTGGCGGTGCGTTCAGAAAGAGGCTGGGGCATGGTCAAAATCACTCCTTAATTTGGAACAGTTGGGAAAAAGTCCTGCCAAAGCGCAATATTTTTATCAGTATAGCACGTCACGGGACAGCTGTCACCTCCGGAATCCGCAAAGGGGCGATACCTGATGTGAAAAAACGTTGGGAATTCCGGGGGGATGTGCTATAATAGATGAGAAAGGGGCACGGCCATGCACGTTGCATTTTCCGCTCTGCTGGCGGAGGGGCGGCCTTTTCTGGGGACCTTCATCCAGTCCGCTGCACCGGAGTTTGTGGAGGCCGCGGGCTACGCCGGGTTCCGGTTCTTGACCGTGGATCTGGAGCACACCTATTACGGCCCGGAGAAAACTGTGGAGATGGTCCGGGCCGGGGAAGCGGCGGACCTGTGCGTCCTGGCCTGCGCGACACCATCCTGATGTACCAAAAGTGCCGGGAGATTATGGGGCAGGTGCTGGAACCCGGAGCCATTTGATTTTCAAAGCAACATAACGATAGAAAGGAAGCTGCGAACATGAACGAGACATTGAAGGTTTTGAAGGAGCGCCGGAGCGTCCGCAAGTACAAGGCGGAGCAGATCAGGGACGAGGAGCTGAACGCCATTCTGGAGGCGGGCACCTGGGCGCCTTCCGCCAAGGGACTCCAGACCTCTGTCATGGTGGTGGTCCAGGACCCGGAGACCATTGCCTGGATGTCCAAGCTGAACGCGGAGATCCAGGGCAATCCCGGCACGGATCCCTTCTACGGTGCCCCCACCGTGGTGGTGGTTCTGGGGGACGGAGAGAAGCTGAACTGGCTGCAGGACGGCTCCCTGGTGATGGGAATGGTGATGTGGGGTGCCGTGGCTTTTGGTCTTGTCTCCTGGTGGTGCTAGCGGGCCATGGAGCTTTTTGACCGGCCGGAGGGCAAGGAACTGCTGAAGAAGTGGGGGCTGCCGGAGACCTACCGTGGTGTGGGCAACTGCATCCTGGGGTATGTGGAGGGGGACCTGCCCGCCCCCAAGCCCCGGAAGGACGGCTGGATCCTCCGCGTGTGACAGATACACAGGGCGGCGGGAGCATTCCCGCCGCCCTGCTGTTTTGCTGCGGTAGCCCTTGGCGAATCGTATGCAATCGCTTCATTTGGTGAAATCAACAGAGAGGCCTGTAGATATGATCGGCTTGTGATTGCGCTCAAAAAGATGAAAGTTCCCACTTGATTGTATCCATATCCACATAGGCATGTACTGGATTGCGTGGATCAAGATAAATAACGGGCTGCTGAAAATCAGTAGCCGGCTTTATCCATGACAAGAGGCTTTTGACTGTATAAGTCCGTCCGCCATAACAGTAGGAGCATTGAACGACCCACGGAGAGCATTGCCCGGGCCAGTTTACAAATGTCTTTGTGTTCCAGTTGATCCAAACTAGATGTCGAACGGATTGAATTTTTCCGACCACTGAAATGCCGTTTGTTTTTAGGTGCTTTCTGCGCTGCTCCTGCAGACCGCACCTCGCCAAACAAACAATACTGCCCAATAAAAGGATCGCCCCAATTGGGATAAAAGACCAATTGCAGCCGCCATTCACAGGGATGTCTGTGATATAAAAGAGCATCCCGAGGAAAACAAAAATGATTCCCATCAACCCAAATATAAAAGCGCATAAGGACCAGATCGTTTGGGGCTGGCGCATACAATCCCTCCTGATACACAGGCTCACTGGAAACACCCCTATTTTATCATACAAACCCATTTTTCACAAGGTCGGTTGGTGAAAGACGGAGTTCAGGCCATCACAACGGAGCTTGAAAAGGGAACTGCGGACCTCCCCCCCTTGCGTCGGCGGGGAAATTGCGATACACTGGACGGGAGAACACGAAGGCGCTGCCCCGGGAGACCGGAGGGGCGGCCGCCGTTTGGAAAGGAAGAACCACCATGCCAGATATCACCGCGGTAACCCATGCCCAGAACATCCGCTACGACCGGAAGGCGGAGGCCCTTTACATCATCGACCAGACCCTGCTGCCGGGGGAGGAGAAGGAGATCCGCCTCCAGACCATTGACGAGATGGTGGAGGCCATCCGGGCCCTGCGGGTGCGGGGGGCCCCGGCCATCGGCATCTGCGCCGCCTACTGCATGTATGTGCTGGCCAAGTCCATCCGGACCGAGGACCGTCCCACGTTTTTGAAGCGCCTCAGCGACTATGGCCAGCAGCTGGACGCGGCCCGTCCCACGGCGGTGAATCTGGGCTGGGCCATCCGGGAGATGATGCGCACCGCCTTGGAGCATGTCCACGATACCCGGGGCCAAATGCTGGACGCTTTGTACGAGCGGGCAGTAGCCATCCATGAGGACGACATCGCCAAATGCAGGGCCATCTCCGAATACGGTCTGAGTCTGCTGAAGGAGGGCGACGGCGTCCTGACACACTGTAATGCCGGGCCCCTTGCCACCTCCCGATACGGCACGGCCCAGGGCCCCTTCCTGCTGGCGGCGGAGCGAGGGATGCACATCCGGGTATTCGCCGACGAGACCCGCCCCCTGCTCCAGGGCGCCCGGCTCACCAGCTATGAGCTCCAGCGGGCCGGGGTGGACGTGACGCTGATCTGCGACAACATGGCCTCCATTGTCATGAAGAACGGCTGGGTCCAGGCCTGCTTCGTGGGCTGCGACCGGGTGGCCGCCAACGGCGACACCGCCAACAAGATCGGTACCTCCGGCGTGGCGATTCTGGCTAAGCACTACGGCATTCCCGTCTACGTGCTGGGCCCCACCTCCACGATTGATATGGCCTGCCCCGACGGGGACCACATCCCCATCGAGGAGCGGGACGGCGAGGAGATCAAGACCATGTGGTACGAAAAGCCCATGGCTCTGCCCGAGGTGAAGTGCTACAACCCCGCCTTCGATGTGACGGACCATGAGCTGATCGCCGGCATCGTCACAGAGAAGGGCATCTGCCGCCCGCCTTATACCAAGAGCCTGAAGGCGCTGTTTGACGACAAGAAGTGACAACGAAATGGAATATCTGACATCTACATTACAAGGAGGAATCAAAAATGGCCATCAAGGAATCCCCATCCGCCTCTATCGCGGCGGAAGAGAGCCAGATTGCAAAAGCTGTGCTGATGCCCGGCGACCCCCTGCGGGCCAAGTACGTGGCGGACCACTATCTGGAGGAGGTGGTGTGCTTTAACACCGTCCGGAACATGCTGGGCTACACCGGCACCTACAAGGGCAAGCGCATCTCCGTCATGGGCCACGGTATGGGCGTGCCCTCTATGGGTATTTACAGCTATGAGCTGTACCAATTCTTCGGTGTGGATACCATCATCCGCATCGGCTCCGCCGGCGGCATCGGGGATGATGTGAAGGTCCGGGATGTGGTCATCGCCCTGGGGGCCTCTACCAACTCCCACTTCGCCGACCAGTACCGGTTCCCCGGCCAGCTGTGCGCCACCGCCGACTTCCGGCTCCTCCGGGACGCGGTGGAGACGGCGGAGGCCATGGGCGTCCGAGCAGATGTAGGTCAGGTGTTCACGGCGGACCAGTTCTACAACGACAACCCCGACGCCGGGGCCATGTACCGGAAGTTCGGCATCCTGGCGCTGGAGATGGAGACGGCTGGCCTCTACTGGACGGCCCAGCGGCTGGGGAAGCGGGCGCTGTCCCTGCTGACCATCTCCGACCACATCTTCACCGGGGAGTCCCTCTCCGCCCAGGAGCGGCAGGACTCCTTCCACGAGATGATGGAGATCGCCCTGGAGACTGCCTGGAAGTCCCTGGAGGGCTGACGTATGGCGCTGTTCGGAAAGCGTGAGAAGGCCTATGAGGTCTGGGGCGACAAACCCCGGTGGAAGGAAGCCCGGCAGCGGCTGAAGGATGCTGGCATCAAGGTCATGGAGACCGGGTTCTATGAGACGGAGGCGCCGGCGTGCGGCTGCGGCGCCAAGCTGGACCACCGGGACTTCGGCCCCAACGGGAAGATCGACCGGCTGACCTACTACATCTCCGTGAAGCCGGAGGACGTGGAGCGGGCGAAGGAGCTGCTGGCGGATCTGGTAAAGCCGGAGCACGTGGCGCCCCAGTAACCGGAACTGCAAAAGATAAGGACCCGCTGGGGCGTGTGCCCCGGCGGGTCCTTCTTCTGCAAAAAACGTTTTGACAGGACAGGCAAAGTTTTAATTTAGAGCAGTGCGGGCCCCTTCGTCTGAGAGCCGTCCGATAGAGGCGGCCGCACAGTTCTCTGCGCTGCTTCCGGAACGGTTCGGCCTGCCTGGGAATGCCTCAGCTCACTCCGCTGTCAGATCGTACACCACGCCGCCCACAGAGATGGAGGCCATGTCCTCCATGGGGAGGACCTCAGAGAACACCTCGCCCTTGGAGCAGACAGTGACGCCATCCTCCGGGCCGATGCTGCCGCCGGCGTTAGACAGGTCGATCACCGTGCCGTCGGTGAGGGTCAGCAGGATTTCCACGTTTTCGAAGTACCGCTGTGTGGTGAGGCGGTCCTCTTCGCTTTGCCGGCCGCTGCCGGAGTTGCTCCACACCACCGCGCTGTCCACGGTGTAGTCCACCTTGTAGGCCACGGGAGAGAGGGTGATGGAGTCGATGGTGAAGGTCATGCCGTCCTGGGTGAAGGTCTCGCCGCCGCTCAGGGTGACGGAGCTGTCCTCGTAGGTCATCTCAAACTTGAGCCTCCACTTGCCCTCGATGATGGGTACGGCCTCGCCGGCCTCCTCGTCCCACTTGTAGAGGTTCTCGAACACACCGGTGGCGGTGCAGTCGTTGATGGGCTTGTCGGCGCTGACCGTCTCCACCATCTGGATGGAGCTGGCTGCGGGATCCTCCACCACAAAATAGCTGCTGCCGTGGCTTCCGCCCAGAATGCTCAGGTCCGTGCCGTTGCCGTGGACCAGCAGCATTTCGCCTGTGATGTCCTCCGGCAGCAGGCGGGTACCGTCGTCCCGACTGATGGTGTAGACGATAACGGCATTATACGCATCGCCCATGACGGCGTCGGCGGTGACGGTGACGCCGTTGTCCGTGTCGCTGGCGCCCACGGGATAGCCGATCTTGTCGATGATCTCCGTCTGAGCGGGTGCCCCGCCAAAGAGGGGAGAGAAGACCTCCGCAGCGGACCGCAGGATGCCGGTGGCGCCGGCGGTGCCCACTGCCAGCACCAGCACCGCCGCAGCGGCGATCAGGGCTATCCGGCGGACGGGGCGGCGAGCGGGCCGGGTCTGCTTCCGCGCCGCCTCAGCGGCCCGGCGGGCGATGGCGGCCTTTTCCTCCTCTGTAAAGTGCAGGCTGTTCAGGGACTCCTGATATTCAAACGAGCTGTTCATAGCCATATCCTCCCAAAAGTTCTTTCAGCTTCGCCCGTCCCCGGGCCAGCCGGGTGTGGACGGTTGCGGTGGGGATGCCCAGGATTTGACCGATCTCGGCAGCCTGGTAACCCTCGTAATAGAACAGGTAAATGACGGCCCGGTAGTGGGGCGGCAGCTGATTTACCGCCTCCAGCACAGACCCGTCGCCCGCCTGGGGGGCGGGGA
>ENA-UOJR01003337-UOJR01003337.1-human-gut-metagenome-genome-assembly--contig:-C115P-NODE-3337-length-10045-cov-7.245145_pt1 | contig 10045 bp, 9 predicted proteins | sample MGYA00242354_ERZ723901 | MGnify/ENA metagenome assembly ERZ723901
CAACACCTCCACCCAGGAGCTGCTGGATTTGGTCAACTGGCATAAGGAGACCTTTGGGGAAAAGGTCCTGCGCCATCTGGGGCTGGAGCCCTGAGCCCTCCCGCCCTTTTTCTGTGAAAAAGCCAGCCTGTCCCCCCGGGACGGCCGGCTTTTTTCTATGGAACAGCTCTGGAAGATGTCTCCACGGTCCGGCCCTGTCTGCTCAGGGCAGGGCCTCCCGGCACAGCTCCAGACACCGCTGGTAGGCCGCTCCCTCCTCCACCCGGAAGAGGCTCCCCTCGAAGCAGAGAAAACCGTTCTCATACAGGACCACATCCCCCAAGGGCTCGTAGGTGCGGAACAGATCAATATGATAGGTATGCTGCCCCCGCTCATAGCGGATGGCCTGATAGGGCCCCCGCCAGGCCACCCGCAGCTCCCCCAGGGCCTGGACCAGGTCGTTCTCCTCCACTGTGAACCTGACCATATCCTCGTGGGAGGGGGATACATAGAACTCCGTGACCTGGTCCAGAGGGGGCAGCATCCCCTGCAGCGGCCGGGCCCCCAGGAAGACCTGGGCGGCCACCGCCAGCAGGGCCGCCGCCGAGAACAGGGCAAAGGCCCAAGCCGCCGCCCGGTCCCGCAGGCTCATCGTTCCGTGCTTCATTTCCCGCGCCTCCCATCTGTTCCAGAGAGAGTCTTTTCTAAAACAAGCTTAACAGAGGGGACCCATTTTGTAAACGGGTCCCCGCCAATTTCAGCAGGATTTTTCCCCCGGCCCCAGGAACAGCTCGTCCACCGTGGTCCCCAGCACTCCGGCCAGGTGGAAGGCCAGGGTGAGGGTGGGGTCGTACTTGTTGTTTTCGATGGCGTTGATGGTCTGGCGGGACACTCCGCACCGGCGGGCCAGCTCTTCCTGAGAGAGCCCCATCTCGCTCCTCAGCGCCCGGATCTTGTTCTCCATGCTCAGCCTCCGTACTTGTGCTTGAACCAGCCCAAAAAGGCCGCATACACCACCGCCGCCGTTACCAGCTGGATAAAGGGGGAGGCCGGCTCCCCGCTGGGCTGCTGTACCGCCGTCCGGATCACCTCGATCAGGTCGCCGCCCACCACGGCGATGAAGGCCCAGGTGCTGGCCTTGCCCACGATCATCTGCCGCCGCTCGTCCTCCAGCTCCGACCGGACCAGGGAGACGAACATCCACACGATCAGCACTGCGGAGAGGATCAGCACGGCCAGAAAGATCACCACAAAAATAGAAGTCCCGTTGGATTCCATGACGCTGCCTCCTTGTCAAATCAAAATGTCAAATTCTTTTGACATCTTGATTCTAACATTGATGTGCGGGGATGTCAAACACTTTTTACATCCTGCGCAAAAAAAGACCCGGCCTCCCCTGGATGGCCGGGTCCTGAAAGCGCAGCATATGAGTCTTTGGTCAGGAGTTCTTCATTACGATCTGCTCCACCACGTCCGCCACATGCTCACAGGCGTCAGTGCATTTCTCCAGGTAGAAATAGACCTCCCGCCAGCAGATGATCTCCACCGGGTCGGTGCAGGTGGTGTGCAGCTCCCGCATGCTGGTCACAAAGACCTGATCCGCCTGCTCCTCCAGGGTGTTGATGGCGATGATGTGGTCCCGCAGGCTCTTGGAGTGGCGGAAGGAGGCGAACTCTTTCAGCATGAGCTTGACCATGTCGCAGCTCTTCACCACGATGGAGACCAGCTCCAGGGAGTCGGGCCGGATGCTCTGGATGTTGTTGTAGTAGAGCCGGAGCATCACATCCTCGATCTTGTCTGTCACCTCATCGATGTTCTGGCTGAGCAGGATGATGTCCTCCCGCTCGATGGGGGTGATGAACGCCTTGACCAGAGCGTCCAGCACCTCGTGCTTTTTCTCGTCAGCGGCGTGCTCCACCTTGTGCATGTCGTCCAGCTTCTCCCGGATCAGCAGGGGATCGAAATCCCGCATGACCCGCTCCAGCAGGTGGGCCGCCTGATAGGCGCAGTCCGCACAAGCGTAGAAGTTGCCGAAATAAAAGGAATCACTCTTTTTCGCCATAACACTCTTCCTCCCCATGATCGATCAGAAGATCGCCGTAAATATCTTAGCCATGACAAAGCTGATGAGCCCGCATCCCGGGAAGGTGAACACCCAGGTGAGCATCATGTCCTTCACCACGCCGAAATTGATGGCGGAGAGCCGCTTCACCGCCCCCACACCCATGATGGCGCTGGTCTTGGTGTGGGTGGTGGACACTGGGATACCGAACAGGCTGGAGAGCAGCAGGCAGGCCGCCGCCGCCAGGTCTGCGGCGAACCCCTGGTACTTCTCCAGGCGCACCATATCCATTCCCACCGACTTGATGATCTTTTCGCCCCCCACGCTGGTGCCCAGGCCCATCACGGTGCTGCACATCAGCATCAGCCAGGCGGGGATGACCATCCCGGTGACGCTCTCCTGCCCGCCGCAGAAGGCCATGCCCAGAAAGAGCACGCCGATGAATTTCTGCCCGTCCTGGGCCCCGTGCATGAAGCTCATGGCGGCGGCAGCACAGATCTGTGCCCCCTTGAAGAAGCCGATGGTCTTCCTTCGGTACATCCCGGCGCACACCAGGATGACCAGGCGGCAGATGCCCCACCCGGCCAGGAAGCCCAGCGCCAGGCTCAGCACCAGGCCGTAGAGCACCTTGACCCACTCGCCCATGTTGATGCCGCCAATGCCGTTCTGGATGGCGATAGCCGCCCCTGTGAGGCCCGCGATCAGGCTGTGGCTCTCGCTGGTGGGGATGCCGAAGCGGGCCGCCCCCACGCTGTACACCACGATGGAGAACAGAGCCGCGCACAGGGCGATCAGGGCCTCATGGGTGTTGCCGCCGAAGTCCACCATATTGCTGATGGTGGAGGCTACCGAGCTGTTGATGTGGGTCATGATGAGCACACCCAGGAAGTTGAACACCGCGCTGGTCAGGATGGCTGCCCGGACGTTGATGCACCGGGTGGCGATGCAGGTGGCGATGGCGTTGGGGGCATCCGTCCATCCGTTGACGAAAATGACGCCCAGCGTCAGCAGGACTGTGACCAGCATGGCCGGGCTGGAAAAGACCTGCTGTACAAATGATGCAAATGACAGTTCCATACGATCTCCCGCGCTCCCTCCTGCCCGTGAGAGGCATAAAAATAACAGGACTTGCTGACCCGGTCCGGTGCGAAGTCCTGTCATCCTCCATCAGGGAGCATCCCCCTTGTTCTTCAAGTTGTCGTGGAACCACAGCACGGAGCATCTTCCGCCGGGAATGTCCATTCCCCTGTGGACCTCTAGGTTTAGCATAGCATTTTACACCAATTTCGTCAAGACTTTACCTTTTCCGTCCCAGTTCAAGATTTGTGCAGGCAGGGAGGCCGGCGTTCTGCCCGGCTCATCCCAGCCCCATCACCTCCATGCTGCGGCACATGTGGATGGCCATGGCATGCTCTGCGCCCTCTCCGTCCCGCTTTGCCAAAAATTCCAGCAGCAGGGCGTGGTCCCGCAGGGTGTCCTCTGCCAGCTGCTCGCCGTGCTCTCCGCTCTCCACTGCGGCGGCCACTGCCTGGTGGATCACCGGCAGCAGCCGGACCATGAATTCGTTGTGGGCAGCCCGCACGATGGCGGCATGAAAGTCACGGTCCGCCTCCGTCCGGTCCTGTCCTGCCCGGATGCACCGCTCCACCGCCTCCCCTCTCTCCAGGATATCCCGCAGCTCCTCCTCCGTGGCCCGCTGGCAGGCCAGCCGGGCGGCCTTTGGCTCGAAGATGGACCGCAGCTCAAACAGGTCCCGCAGCTGGCCCTGAAGCCGCTCCAGCCCAGAGAAGCCGAAGTCCTCGATGTCCGCCACTTCCTCCGACACAAAGGTCCCCCGCCCCCGCCGGACCTCCAGCACTCCACGGGCGGCCAGCTCTCGGATGGCCTCCCGCAGGGTGGCGCGGCTCACCCCCAGCTGCTGGGAGAGCTCCACCTCGTTGGGGAGCTTGTCCCCGGGCCGCAACGTGCCCTCCGCCACGATGCTGTTATACAGGCGTTCCGCCGTCTGCTGGGACAGATTCCGCTTCGACATGGTCTCTCTTCTCCTTTTCTCTGTGCCGGAGGCGCAGCTCCCTCTTGACATTTTCCCCTCTATCTTATACTATATAGTCAGACAATGCAAGAGAAATCAGACAACTTGAGTCTGGATCTGTGAGGAGGTCAATTCCCATGCGCAGCGATGTCATTAAAAAGGGGGCCCCCGCCGCCCCCAACCGCTCCCTGCTCTATGCCCTGGGCTATACCAAGGAGGAGCTGGAGCGGCCTCTCATCGGCGTGGTCTGTTCCTACAACGAGATCGTCCCCGGCCACATGAACCTGGATAAGATCGCCGAGGCGGTGAAGGCCGGCATCCGTGCCGCCGGAGGCACCCCGGTGGAGTTCCCCGCCATCGCCGTGTGCGACGGCATCGCCATGGGACATGTGGGCATGAAGTACTCCCTGGTCACCCGGGACCTGATCGCCGACTCCACCGAGGCCATGGCTATGGCCCACCAGTTTGACGGTCTGGTGATGATCCCCAACTGCGACAAGAACGTGCCCGGCCTGCTCATGGCGGCTGCCCGGGTGAACATCCCCACCATCTTCGTCTCCGGCGGCCCCATGATGGCGGGCACTATGAATGACGGCCGCCGCACCTGCCTGAGCCACATGTTCGAGGCGGTGGGCTCCTACTACGCCGGCAAGCTGGACGAGGCCGGCCTGGAGGAGTATGAAAACAACGCCTGCCCCACCTGTGGCTCCTGCTCCGGCATGTACACCGCCAACTCCATGAACTGCCTCACCGAGGCCATCGGCATGGGGCTGCGGGGCAACGGCACCATCCCCGCCGTGTGGTCCGCCCGCCTGCGGCTGGCCAAGCACGCCGGCATGCAGATCATGGAACTGGTGGAGCGGGATATCCGTCCCCGGGACATCATGACCGAGGCCGCCTTCCACAACGCCGAGACCATCGACATGGCCCTGGGCTGCTCCACCAACACCATGCTCCACCTGCCTGCCATCGCCCATGAGTGCGGCATCGAGCTCTCCTTCGACATGGCCAATGAGATCTCTCAGAAGACCCCCAACCTGTGCCACCTGGCCCCGGCGGGCAACACCTATATGGAGGACCTGGAGCGGGCCGGCGGCGTCTACGCCGTCATGGCCGAGCTGTCCAAGGCGGGCCTGCTGGACACCGGCCTGATGACCTGCACCGGCAAGACGGTGGCAGAGAACCTGGCGGGCGTGGTCAACCGGGACCCGGAGATCATCCGCCCCATCGAGGCTCCCTATTCCAAGACCGGCGGCATCGCCGTGCTGAAGGGCAACCTGGCCCCCGACGGCTGCGTGGTGAAGCAGTCCGCTGTGGCCCCGGAGATGATGGTCCACGAGGGCCCTGCCCGGGTGTTCGACAGCGAGGAGGACGCCATCCAGGCCATCTACGCCGGCAGGATCGTGGCCGGCGACGTAGTGGTCATCCGCTACGAGGGCCCCAAGGGCGGTCCCGGCATGCGGGAGATGCTCAACCCCACCTCCGCCATCGCGGGCATGGGCCTGGATAAGGATGTGGCCCTCATCACCGACGGCCGCTTCTCCGGCGCCACCCGGGGGGCTTCCATCGGCCATGTGTCCCCCGAGGCGGCCTCCGGCGGCCCCATCGGTCTGGTGGAAGAGGGCGACCTCATCGCCATCGACATCCCTGCCCACTCCATCACCCTGAAGGTGTCCGACGAGGAGCTGGAGGCCCGGCGGGCCAAGTGGGTCTGCCCCGAGCCCAAGATCAAGACCGGCTATCTGGCCCGGTACGCCAAAATGGTTTCCTCCGCCGACCGGGGGGCCATCCTGGAGTAAACAGCGCGATACAAATAGCCCGGACGCGGCCTCCGCCGTGTCCGGGCTATTTCTGCTCTGTGTCCCTTTGATATTCAGAAGAGGCCCGCGGTGATGCGCCCGCCCTCCGCCCCCGCACGGGAGGCGGCGTCCCGGTGGAACATGGTACAGACACGTTCCTGCAAGAATATGCTGTGCGGAGAGGGTCCCATACAGGGACGGCCTCAGCAGGCAGGCGGGCACATCACAGCAGGTCCCCATGGTAGGATATCCGTTTTCTCCCGTCTCATCCCCTCGGGCCGCTGTCTGGGGATAAAAATGGGCACAGTTTCCCCAAAATCCCATTATTTGTATTTCAACGTCCCACATAGCCCCCGGTTTCCCCCTTCTATGAAATCATTTTTAATAGAAAGAGGGATCGATCATGGCAAGCAGACACACTGAACATTATGGGTTGAGCCAGTGGGAGGCTTCGGACAAAGTGGAGCGGACCGACTTCAACGCGGACAACGCCGCGGTGGACGGGGCGCTCCACGCGCTGGCACAGTCCAAGGCGGAGACCGCCGCCCTCTCCCAGCTCTCCGGCCTTGTGGCCCAGAAGGCGGACCAGACCGCCCTGGAGGCGCTGGAGGGGCGGCTGGACAGCAAGGCGGATCAGGAGGGCCTGAGCGGCGTGGAGCGCCGCCTGTCAGCCGTGGAGGGCTCCATGCCCCGCACCGCCTTCGGCAGCTACACCGGAAACGGGACCAGCGGCCCGGAGTCCCCTGTCTCCCTCACCTTTTCCTTCCCGCCCCAGCTTTTGGCGGTGCGCCGCTCCGGCTCCTCCGCCGACCGCTCCGGCCTGCTCCTCCTCCGGGGCGTCACCCAGGGAGGCGGCCTGGGGCACATCGACTTCTATGTCAATGTCACCTGGTCGGGAAATCAGGTCTCCTGGTACACCTCAAAGGACAACCCCTCCACCCAGATGAATTCTGAGGGCGTGGAGTATTTTTATTTTGCCATTGGGTAAAACAGATATCGCTCTTTCATGAGAGGAAACACCCCCGGGCAGATGCCCGGGGGTGTAATGATTCCTGTTTTATCCGGTCGGATAATTAGGCCTCAATGCTCAGAGTAGCAGTCACGTCGCCGGTCACGTTTCCGATGGTCACTTCCACGGTAGCGGTAGCACCCTTAGGGGATACTCCGGCAACATCGATCTTGTAGTAGGTAGTGCCAGTCTGATAATCGGCAGCACTGGTAACCTCGGTATAAGTGACACTGTCGGTAGTGGTGAACAGCTTACCGGCCTCCAAAGCTGCTTTGAAGTTCTCAAAGGTATCAAATACACCGGAAGTGGCACCAGTAGCGTCACTCTCGACATAAGTCTGAGCAACGGCCTTTACACCTTCGGTCGTTACACCAGAGACTTTCACCTCAGTTTTGTCGCTCTCGATCTTCTTCCCAGCGGCCTGCGCAGCGGCAGTCTGCTGCTGCATGGTGACGGTAAACCCGTCCATGCCAGTTTTGATCTGAGCAGGGATCTCGCTGGTAAACTCCCAGCCAGCAGGAGCATTCAGGGTCAGGTCATAGCTCTGATAGTCATAGGAAACAGTCAGAGTTCCGTCCACCAGGGCGCGGACATAATAGGTGGTGCCGGCCTTGGTCACAGTATTGCCTTCGCCGTCGACAGAGACAGTGGCAACAGTCTTGTTGGCGTCAGTTCCAGTGGGAACCACAGCCAGGGTGGTGTCCACAGGCACAGTGACGGTCTGGCCATTCACATAAGAAGTTCCATTGACGGTAACAACAGCGTCGGTCAGATTCAGGGTCAGGGTCGCCTGAGTGGCGGCAACGGGCTCAACCTCAGCCTTAACCTCTTCATTCTTGGTGACCTTGTTCAGAGTCACGGTGCGGGTCTCAGTGCCCTTGTTGTCAGTCCACTGATAGCCGGTCTTGGGAGTCATCTTCACGGTGACATCCAGGTTCTTCTCGGTCAGGACCAGGCTCTTATTAGTCTCGCTGTTGCCGTTCTCATCGGTGATGGTGTACTCCACCTTGTCGCCATTGCTTACACTCACGGTGTAGGCAACGGGGGCATCGGTGCCCTTGACCTCAGTGATGCACACGCCCATCAGGATCTTGCCGTCCAGGACATAGGTGACCTTGTCGTTGCCGTCGTCCTTGATGCGGCCGATGGTGGACTTGGTCAGGTCGTCGCCGTCGAAGCGGGCAACCACCACGTCCTCGTCATAGGCGTAGGTCTTATAGTTCTGGCCGGCGGCATCGCCGATGCCGATGACCTCGTCGTCCTCGCCCTCGGTGCCGACACCATTATCCACGTGCCAATCGGTGAAGGTATCGTCATAGTCGGTGACAAAGCCGTCCTTGTTGTAGGTCAGGCCGCTGAGCACCTTGATATCGTCGGTCCCGATGGTCTTGAAGAAGTCATAGGCGTCGCCGTCGCGGACCTTCAGCTTGACGATCTCGCCGCCGACCATGGCCTGGTACTCATAGTACTTGGTGTTGGTCTCGTTGTCCTTCTGGGCCTTGGCGCCGGTGTCGCCCACCACGAAGATGACTTCGTCGTCGCCGTCCACGTTGGCGTTCTCGATGTAGACCACCTTGGCCACGCCGCCCTTGTCGAAGACAACGGCGTTGGTGTCCGCGTCACCCTTCACGTCGGGCACATTCTTGATGCCGGTGTAGACGGTGTAGTCGTCGCCGTCGTACAGCAGGAAGATGGTGCTGCTGTTGGCATAGTAGTCGTCGGCCGCAAAGATCTTCATGGCGGAGGTGCCGGACTTGATCTCCAGACCGGTGGCGTTAAAGGTATTCTCGTTCAGGTCGATGCGGTTGTCGCTTCTCTTGGTCAGAGTGTACAGGCCGTCGCTGTCCTTGGAGTAGGACACGATGTAGCCCTCCAGAGCCTCACGGGCCTTCTGAGTGCTATCATACTTGTCCGTGCTGTCGGAATCCAGGTCCACCTTCAGCTTGGTGGCGTCGGTGAGCAGCAGGGTGGCGCCGAAGTCGGCGTCATCGCCGTACTTGTCGTTGGCGGAGCCAACGCCCACCACGTAGGCGTAATCCTGAGCCACGGCGTCAGCGTCCAGATGGATCACATAGCCATAGGCGTCCAGATAGGCCACGGTCTCGGCGTCCACATCATCGGTGTCCAGCTTGTCGCTGGCATCCATGTTCTTGGAGTAGGAGTAGCTGGTGCCGTCCAGGGAGAAGTTGTCCTTGTCCTTCACCTTGGTGACAGTGCCTTCCACGGACTCAGCCTTGACAACAGACTGGATCTCGTCGTTGGCGTAGGTGTAGACGACCACGTCGTCCTCCGCAAAAGCGGTGGTAGCAAACTCGTCGTCGCTGGCGTCGGCGGGGCCGTCCACCAGGTCGGACAGGGTGATGGTGCCATCCTTCTCATCGACCTTGTAGACCTCAGCCACATAGCTGTCGATGACGGAGACGGTAACTTCCTTCTCCTTGGAGTCAACATAGACCTGAGTCAGAACGCCGTTGCCGGTCACGTTCTCGCCAGCGGCCTCCTTCAGGAAGCAGTCAGTGCTGGTACGGTTGTCATACAGGTCGTTGCCGTCGAAGGAGTACTCATTGGCCTCGCCGTTGGTGTAAACGGTCCAGTCATAGTCCTGAGCGGCAGTGCGGCCCACATCGTTGTACAGGGTCTTGGAAGAGACCTTGGCGGTGTAGGTGTGGGTAGCGGTGTCGGCCATGCTGATGATGATGTCGTCGTCAGCGATGCCCTTGTAGCTGTCGGGGATGTTGCCCTCGTCGTCCAGAGACACGTTGGCCAGGGAGCCGGTGCCCCACACGGTGCTGGGACGGCCGAAGTCATCCTCGTCATTCATGTACACCAGGTCGAAGTTCTTGTAGCCCAGGGTCTGCTTGTAGTCGAACTTCACGCCGTTGGCCCAGGTGCTGCCGGTGTTGAAGTAGATGTTGAAGGTGTCGTTGTACTCAACGGTGACAGCCTTGGTCAGGGCGTTGAACACCAGCTCGGCCACGTTGTCGCGGGTCAGGCCGGCATTGGCGGTCAGCTTCAGATCGCCGTACATGCCCAGCTCAGTGCCCTTGGCGGTGGCGGCCAGCATCCAGTCGTTGCCGAAGTCAGTGGCGCTCTGGAAGTAGCCCAGAGTGCGGCACAGCATCAGCACGGCCTGCGCGGTGGTCACGGTGGCGCTGGGGTCGAAC
>ENA-UOJR01003339-UOJR01003339.1-human-gut-metagenome-genome-assembly--contig:-C115P-NODE-3339-length-10044-cov-5.371809_pt1 | contig 10044 bp, 7 predicted proteins | sample MGYA00242354_ERZ723901 | MGnify/ENA metagenome assembly ERZ723901
GCGCATGCGCCTTGGCTGCCGTTAGCGCGCTGCCTTGCCGAAGGTGAATGCGCGGGCGAGCAAGATACCGCCCAGCACGGCGAGTGCGATACCTGAGAAGACGATCATCAGGTCCACCGATTCGAGTGGAAACATGAACACCGCGATGCCCGCGATGATCGACAGGACACCGGAGAGAATCGAGAGCCCGCGGTTGTGGACCGCCCCGGTCTCGATGAGGGTGACCACACCCTCGATGATCCAGCCAAAGCCGATCGCGATGGCGGCGAGTGTCGCGAGCGCCGCAGCGGAGGCGGTCTGATTGCGAAGCATGATCACGCCGCAGAACAGGATCAGCAGGCTTGACAGGATGTTGAGGGCGCGCCAGCCCGTGGGCATGAACGGCGTGCCGATCGCCACGCCGATGCGCACGACGCTGGCAACTATGAAATAGATGCCGAGGATAGTCGCGAGCACCATGAGCGTCTTGATCGGGGAGAACAGGAGCGCCAGGCCGGCGATGAGGCCGACGGCACCCGTGATGCCATACAGAAGCTTGATGGCCTTGACGCCGCGATCGATCATGCCGAACTCATCAAAGCAGAGCGGGTCGGTGTGCCGGATGCCTTCGTCGTCGATGTATTCCCTCATGTTCGCTCCAATCAACAGAAGTGAGATAATATACATTTGTAATCCTACCCAGTTACAGGGAAATGGATACCCCTGTGCCCGGCGGACGATGCGGTGACGGGGATCGACGCAATTGGAACACATCGATGTAAGCAAACGTTACGCGCATGGGCGCGGTTGCGCGTCGGGATGGGCTCGATGAAGGGCGGAGCCAGACTCGCCGCCTCGGGAGCCAATCCAGAAATGGTCTTCTTGGGTGAGCGGTGGCCATGAAGCATGTGTCTCGTTACCCGTTTTTTACCAGCTGTATAAAAGCAGTATTTCCGGGCTCAAGAATGAATGAAAAAAATGACGATCTAGGCGCTGGCTCGTGCGGGTTCGAGCCGATGGTCAAAACACCCAACTTGGGCGGCGGAAGCCTCAATCCTTGATGGAGAAAGCCCAGGATTGCGGGCGTGGGCACCGTGCATGCCCATCTTTCTGAGCGAGAGCAGCGCCGTCTTTCAAAGAAAGCGCAGGAATCGGCTGCGTATCGGATTATGCAATGAGAAAACAGCCATCCTCTCGCCGCCGAGCTTGGGTATTTTGACCATATATCTGTTGCGTGACAACTGGACCGGACGACCATCGGCATGACATTGAAAGGGGGCCGCCGCAAGGCCCGATGGGAGGTCCCATGGGCGATGCGGCAGCCCCGTGCTCTGCGTGTCGCAAGTTTACTTGGCGATGCGATGGATGAACAGGCCGCTGCGCAGCTTGGGCTCGAACCACGTGGATTTTGGCGGCATGACCTCGCCGGCGTCGGCCACGGCGAGCAGCTGGTCGATATCCGTCGCGCGCATCGTGAACGCCACGCCCTCACAACCCGCTTTGCGCTCGAGCTCCTCGGTGCCACGGATGCCCCCGATGAACGAAATGCGCTCGTCGGTGCGAGGGTCCTCGATGCCGAGGATGGGGGACAAGACGCGGTCCTGCAGGATCGAGGCGTCGAGGGAGTCGACCGCGCCGAGGTCGACCGTGCCAGACTCGCCCGCGCTGGTGCAGACCGCGCCGAGGTCGACCGTGCCAGGCTCGCCCGCGTTGGGGCCGGTCGTGCCGGGGTCGGCCGCACGCAGTTCGTACCAGATGCCGTCGGCATACATCCCGAACATGCCGTGCTCGCTCGGCTCCACCGGGCCCTCTGCCTGGACAATGCCAAAACCCGCATCGCTCAGCGCTTGGAGCAGTTCATGCGCATCGAGGCCATTGCGATCGGAGACCACGCGGTTGTACGGCAAGATGGTGAGCTGGTTTGCGGGAAACAGGACGGATAGCACGTAGTTGAACGGTTCCTTGCCCGTATAGGTGCCTGCCGCCTGCGCCTCCTCACGCATGCGCCGCGCCACGCGCACCGCGCTTGCCGCGCGATGGTGCCCGTCGGCGATGTAGGCGCACGGGATCTGCCCGAGCATGGCGCGCAGGGCGTCAACGGCGTCATGGCGCACGACCTCCCATACGGTCTGGCGAACCCCGGACTCATCCGTGAAGTCGTACAGCGGGGTGGAGGTCATCGCCGCGCCCACGATCATGTCCAACACGGGCTGGTCGCGATAGGTGAGGAAGATGGGGCCCGTCTGGCAGCCGAGCGCGCGTATGTGCTCGACCCGGTCGAGCTCCTTGTCCTCGCGCGTGAGCTCATGGCGCTTGATGACGCCGCTCTCGAACTCATCGACGGCGCACACGCAGGCGATGCCGGTCTGAGCGCGCCCCTCCCACGCGAGGCGGTAGATGTAATACGACAGGTTTCGGTCCTCGATGAGGGTTCCGTCCTCCACGCGTTCGCGCAACAGCTCGGCTCCGCGCGCGTAGACCTCGGGGGCGTACATGTCCTGCTCGGGACCGAACTGCGTCTCGGGACGGTCGATGTTCAAGAACGAGAGCGGGCGGCCAGCGACGTGGACAGCGGCCTCGGCGCGGCTGAACACGTCGTAGGGGAGCGCCGCCACCTCGGCGGCGTGCTCCGGGACGGGGCGAATGCAGGGGAAGGGAAGCGCTCTCATGGAAGGTCCTCTCGCGCGGTCTCGATCTTATGAGGGTATCGTACCCCGCTTGCGGCGCGATGGTCCAAAAAAAGCAGGGCCCGGACGTCGCCTTGAACGGCGTCTTGGGCCCTGCGCTCATCTGGGCGGTGGTGCTTCAACCGGGCGTCAGTCGATGTGGCTCAGGTGCTCGAGCCTCTCGATGTCGGTCTCGGCCATGCCCTGGTGAGGATCCTCCTCGCGCTTACGGTGCATGGGGTCGGACTCGTCCTTCCACAGCCTGTCGGCCACCGGCGCCCACGCCGCGGCCGCGGGCACGGTCTTGCGGCGCAGGTCCTCGGGGCTCTCGGGTTCCACCAGGTCGGTGCCGTGCGCGCCGGACTCGGACACCATGCGGCCCAGCTCGTAGGGGTTCTCGAGCATGGGGCAGGGGCGCAGGTGGTTGCCGTTGAAGGGCTGCGACTCGTAGTACTTCATGAACAGCGGCGACTTGAGGGCCTCGAGCAGGGTCATGTTGTGGATATTCGCGGTGCTGTAGTGGATGAACACGCAGGGCTCCACATCGCCCGCGGCGTTGATGTGCAGGTAGCGGCGCCCGCCGGCGATGCAGCCGCCCACGAACTCGCCGTCATTTTGGAAGTCGAGCGTGAAGAGCTCCTTCTTGGAGCGCATGTCGCGCACGAAGTGGTACATGCGCTCGCGCTGCTCGGGCGTGGGTATGAGCGAGGCGGGCGAGGAGGCGCCCACCGGCATGTAGTGGAAGTACCAGCAGAACAGGGCGCCCTTCCCGATCATCCAGTCCATGTTCTCCTCGGTGGCCACGGCGTCGGCGTTCTCGCGCGTCCAGCAGCAGGAGATGCCGAACGGCAGGCCGTTCTCGCGCAGCAGGTCCATGGCGCGCTCGATCTTGGCGTAGGTCCCCTTGCCGCGCCGCGCGTCGGTGGTGCCCTCGTCACCCTCAGCGGAGATGGCGGGCACGAAGTTGCCCACGCGGATCATGTCCCGGCAGAAGTCCTCGTCGATGAGGGTGGCGTTCGTGAAGCACAGGAAGGCGCAGTCCTGGTGCTTCTCGCACAGGCGGATGAGGTCGGCCTTGCGCACGAGCGGCTCGCCGCCCGTGTAGATGTACAGATGGCACCCGAGCTCCTTGCCCTGGGTGATGATGGAGTCGATGTCCTCGAACGAGAGGTTGAGGGCGTGCCCGTACTCAGATGCCCAGCAGCCGGTGCAGTGGAGGTTGCAGGCGCTGGTGGGGTCGAGCAGGATCGCGTAGGGGATGTTGCATTGGTGCTTCTCGCGCATCTTCTCCTGATACGGCCATCCCAGGACGCTGCAATCGGCGACGAGCACCTTGAGCAGCTTGGTGCGCACGGCGGGGTTGAGGTCGAAGACCTTCATCATGAGGCGGTACCAGTTGTTCCGTTCGCGGATCGCGGTGTCGAAGGCCCTCCGCTGCGAGGGCAGAACCGTGTCCGGCACGAACTTGTCGACGAGTGCCATGATCTTGTCGATGTTGCGCTCCGGGTCCTCGTCGAGATAGTCGATGAGCTTGTTGAGTGCCGCGTGCTCGGCGGCCTGGGTGAGTGCCATACCTGCTCCTTCTCTCGAGATGCTGGGACGGCGCTCTACGCCCTTATCCTGGGGTCGCGGTTACGGCAAAGCGACCCGTGACGCCGCCCTGAGCTTGAATGGTAACAGCTGTGGTATATTCTACGAATGTGGAAATACAGTTGTGTCTAATCAACGAAGCGCAGGTAGATGAGGGTTTATACCCATATAGTCGAAAGTGGGGAAGAGCATGGCGGAGAAGGGGACCGGAGCGGGTGGCGCCCGCTGCGCCGCGGGCGGCACGGGGGCCGGCGCCACTCGCGTGGACAAGCGCGTCCTGCGGTCGCGCCGCGTGATGGTCGAGGCGTTCGAGCGGCTGCTCACGGCAAAGCGCTACGAGGACATCACCGTCACGGACATCGCACGCGAGGCGGATGTGGACCGGAAGACCTTCTACAAGCACTTCGGCTCGATAGACGGCCTGCTCGCCTACATGCTCGATCGGCATGTGGAGGAGATCGTGGACAGCTCCCACGCGCTGTTGTTCCATAACGGCGAGCGCATCGATCAGGGCCTCGACCGTCGCCTGCAAACGTTCTTCGACGTGGTGAACGTCTCCATCATGAGGAACATCTCGCTCAACCGCCGGGTGTTCGAGTGCGTCCCGTTCGACTTGCTGTTGTCCTGCGTCAAGGCGTCGATGCACGAGGAGCTGCGCCGCTATGGGGCCCTGCCGCGCGAGATGCCCGAGGAGATGGTGGAGTACTGTCTCTCGTTCGTCTTCGGCGGGATTCTCTCGGCCTACCGGCGCTGGATGGTGTCGGACGGTGACGTTCCCATAGAGACGGTCTCGTGCGCGGTGAGCGCGCTCGTGACCCGTGGCATCGCGTCGATCGAGTTCCCCGGGGACACGCCCGACTCCATCTTGGGTGCGTGACCCCGTTATGGGCGGGACCCGAGGGCCCCGCTATTTGATCACGCGCACGCGGTACATAGAGGGAATCCGCTTGAGCGACTCGATGGTCGACGCGTCCAGGTGCTCGTCGGTGTCGAACATGGTGTAGGCGTTCTCGCCGGCGCTCTCGTTGACCATGCGCTGGACGTTGGCGTTGTCGTGCGCCAGGATCGCCGTGATCTGACCGATCATGTTGGGCACGTTGGCGTGCAGGCATCCTATGCGGCTGGCCGCCCGCGCCTTGCCCATGGAGCAGGCCGGGTAGTTGACCGAATGGGCGATGTTGCCGTTCTCCAGGTAGTCCTTGAGCTCGGAGATTGCCATGTCGGCGCAGTTGGCCTCGGCCTCCCGGGTGCCCGCGCCGGAGTGCGTGGTGATGAACGTGTTGGGCATGCGCACCGTCTTGGGCGTGGCGAAGTCGCAGGCGAACCAGGACAGCGTCCCGGCGCGAAGGGCGGCGTCCACGGCGTCCTCGTCTATGACGCCCTCGCGCGCGAAGTTGACGAGCACCGCGCCCGGGGCGAGCAGGTCAAGCTGCTCCGTCGAGATCATGCCGAGCGTGTCGGCCTTGGCCGGCACGTGGAGCGTGAGGTAGTCGCAGCCGCGGCAGAGGTCCTCGAGCGTGCCCACACGCTGTACCTCGCGGTTGAGGGCCCAGGCGTGCTCCACGGAGATGAAGGGGTCGTAGCCGTAGACGTCCATGCCGAGTTCCACGCAGGCGTTGGCGACCTTGGAGCCCACGTTGCCGAGCCCCACCACGCCCACGCGCTTGCCGCGGATCTCGCGTCCCACGAACGCCTTCTTCGCCTTCTCCGCGTCCACCAGGATATCCGGGTCGTCCGCGTTGTCGCGCACCCACTGCATGGCCTGCACGATGCCGCGGCTGGACATGATCATCATGGCGAGCACGATCTCCTTGACGGCGTTGGAGTTCGCGCCGGGGGAGTTGAACACTACCACGCCGCGCCGCGCGTACTCCTCAACGGGGATGTTGTTCACGCCCGCCCCGCAGCGCCCGATGGCGCGGATGCTCTCGGGCAGCTCGTAGCCGTGCAGGTCGGTCGAGCGCATGAGTATGGCGTCGGCCCCCTCCGCGCGCTCAACGATCTCGTAGCCCGGGCCGAAGTCGACCCTTCCGTCCTTGGTGATGTCGTCGATGGTCTTGATGTACCGCATGGTGGTCCCTCGTCTCCCTGATGGTTGGTGCCCGTGCGTGAAGGGGCGCTGCGCCCCTAGATAGATCGCCCGGCGCGCAGCTCCTCGAAGTCGCGCATGCATCGCACCAGGGCCTCGACGGACTCCATCTCCACGGCGTTGTAGATGCTGGCGCGCATGCCGCCCGCCATCCGGTGGCCCTTCACGCCCTCGATGCCGCGTCCGCGGGCGTATGCGATGAACTCGGCGTCGAGTTCCGGGTTGTCCGTGCGGAAGGTCACGTTGCAGATGGACCGGGAGCCCTCCTCGGCCGTGCCGTGGAAGAGCGCGCTGGCGTCGAGCGTGTCATAGAGGAGGCGGGCTTTGGCGCGGTTGCGCTGTTCCATGGCGGCAAGCCCCCCGGTCTTCTCGATCCAGCGGAACACCTTGCCGCACAGGTAGATGCCAAAGGTGTTGGGGGTGTTGTACATGGAGCCCTTGCCTGCCTGAAGGCGGTAATCCAGGTACGTGGGGCAGACGTCCGACCGCGCGGGCCCCCGCTCGATCAGGTCGTCCCGCACGATCACCACGGTCACGCCGGCGGGGCCCGCGTTCTTCTGGGCACCGGCGAAGATCAGGCCGTAGCGCGTCATGTCGAGCGGCATGGAGAGAAAGCAGCTCGACACGTCCGCGACGAGCGGGACGGCGCCTGCGCGCGGGAGCTCCGCGAACATGGTCCCGAAGATCGTGTTGTTCTGGCATATGTACAGGTAATCCAGGTCTCCCTCAGCCACCCGGCGCTCCACGGGCGCGAGGTCGGGAATGCGGTCGAAGCCCGTGCCCTCGCTCGAGGCGAGCGCCTCGGCTCGGCCGTATTTGGAGCCCTCCTCCCATGCGAGCCGCGCGAAGTTGCCGGAGACGACGTAGCCCGCGCGCCCCGTGCGCATAAGGTTGAGCGGTATGCCGGCGAACTGCAGCGTCGCGCCGCCCTGGAAGAAGAGGACTTGGTATCCGGAGGGAATGGCGAGCAGGCGGCGCAGGGTGTCTTGCGCCTCGTCGATGATCGCGCGGAACGCGGGGGAGCGATGGCTCATCTCCAGCACGGACATGCCGCTGCCGGCGTAGTCGAGCAGTTCGGATTGCGCCTCGCGCAGCACGCATGTGGGGAGTGCCGCGGGGCCGGCGGAGAAGTTGTGCACGCGGGCCATGGCTCGCCTCCGGAAGGATCGGTCGGCTCACGCCGAGGAATGACATGCCGAGTACTTTAGCACTCTAAAGTAGCGCGGCGTCGAACGGGAACGGCCTGACCCCAATTGTTTACATGGGCGGCGGGCTTCCTCCTCGCGCCCTGCGCGAATCATCCAAGCACCCCATCGGCATCGCCGAGCGCCCCATCTCCGAGAATCGGGCCGACGGGCGATTGAGAAGGCCTGCGCGGGGGAATACAATAACCCTAACGTTCAAGTTGACCTTGAGGGAGGATGCGTTGGCGACGTATGTGATCTCGGATGTGCACGGGCACCTGCGAGCCTTCGAGCGCGCCCTGGAGATGGCCGCTCCCGGCTCCCAAGATGCGATCTTTGTGCTCGGGGACATGGTCGATCGCGGCCCCGATCCCCTGGGCGTCATGACCCGGGCGAGGGCGCTGCCCAACGCGTGCGTGCTCATGGGCAACCATGAGTCCATGCTCCTCGACACGGTCCTGGAGGGCGACGACCTGGACATGATGTCCTGGCACCTCAACGGCGGGTACGTGACGTCCTCCCAGCTCGATGCCCTCCCGCGCGACGCGTACGTCGACATCATGGACTGGCTCTCGGCGCTCCCTGCCTTCGCGGTGGTAGAGACGGACGATGCGCGCCCCTCGGCGGGTCCGGGCGATCGCCGCGTCAACGTGCTGTGCCATGCGGGGGTGGATGCGGAGCGCTTGCGCGACTCGCTTTCCAGAAGGGGCGCGGGCCCCGACGCCCTGGGGGGCTACGCCCAGGCGACGCCCGACGACCTGTTGGCCGCCATGGGGGAGCAGGACCTGGGCGACCTTCTGTGGATCCGCGAGGGCTTCTGGTCGCGCCCCACGGGCCTGGTGGGTGCCGACGGGCGCGGCCCGGTGGTGGTTGCCGGCCACACGCCCTCGGCGATCTTGGGCAGGTACGCGCGGCAGATGTGCGGCACCGGGGTGGACGGCGACCTGCGCGGCGTGATGGTCGAGGTGGGGCCCACGGCGGACACCGGGGGCGTCGCCGACCGCATCTGCATCGACTGCTCCGCGGCCAAGGGGCACCCGTACGGCCGGGTGGGAATCATGCGCCTGGAGGACCGCCGCGTGTGGCTCGCGGACATCGAGGAGGGCGAGTAGGCTCGGCGGCGCGGCGCGCGATCAGGACCGGAACGGCGAGCGGTTGCGTTGCGAGAGGTTCAGCCGTATGCGGTAGTACTCCATGGCGAGCAGGACGAGCAGCAGGACCATCGAGGCGAGGTAGCCTATGACGGCGCCGCCCAGGCCCATGACCCAGATCAGGGCGGTGGGGACGACGAGCGCGAACGCGAACGTTATGAGATAGGGCTTGGTGGCGGACTCCTGGTGGCGCAGGACGGTGATGATGGCGTAGAGGAAGTCGATAGCGGCGCTCACGCCGCCCGCCGCGATCATGAGATAGGCCGCCGTGCGATATTTCTCGAAGTCCACGCCGTACATGAAGCTCATGACGGGGATGCCGAGCCAGCCCATGAAGAGGAGCGTGCCGGCGGTGATGAGCGCGATCACGCCCACCATCGCGAGGACGATGAGGTCGAAGCGCTTGCGTCTGCGCGGGTTGGACCAGATGTTGGCGAGGCGGAGCAGCTGGGGCTTGTACATGAACCCCGCCGCCAGCAGGATGCCCTGAGCGGGGAAGAACAGCGCGTTGAAGTACAACTGGTTGTCATAGGAGAGCATGCCCTCCATGGCGAACTTGGGCAGGCTCTCTATGAGATTGAACAGGAACAGCGCGGAGAAGAGCGGGAAGCAGTGGCGGAAGAGCCCGCCCACCTCGTCCATCTTCCAGGGGCGGGACGGCTCGGTCTCGAGCAGCGCGAGCGGGATCGAGACGAGGATGAGGGTGGCCACGGCCGCGACGGCCATGCCGACGGCCGCGATGGCGGTGCTGCGGGTGAGGAGTAGCAGCGCGGAAAACGCCGCCATGGCGGCGACTGAGCGCAGCGCCTGGCTTATGCCCGCGAGGTACAGCTTATCCGCCTGCTGCAGGCGCCCCTCGTACACGTCGGCCAGGCCGTCGACGACCTTGTAGGCGTATACGCCCATGGAGAGCATGAGCATGGAGGGCCCGTAGTCGCGGATGGTGCAGTACAGCAGGCCCACCACGAGCGCGAGTATCGAGGTGATCCAGCGGTTCACCTGGTAGGAGGCGAACGAGCTGTGCTCATCGATATCCGAGACCTGGAAATTGCGGACGCCGTAGTTCGAGAGGAACATGAGCAGGGTGCCGGCGGCGAACGCCATGGAGAAGCGGCCCGCCTGCTCGGTTCCGGCCAACTGGGTGGCCACGACGGTGAGGACCGGGAAGACCATGCCCCATGCCCCCACGCCCACGGTGTTCCACAGGTAGTCGCGGCGCGTCTCGCCGCTCTCGTACTCGGCTTCCTGCGCGGAGAGTCCGCCGTCGTACACCGATTCGATCAGCCGTGTCCACCAGGCGTTCGCCAGACGGGAGAGGGGGCCGGGCTCGCGCTTGGCGGGCGCGGCGCCGCGCGTGCGCCGGGGCGTCGCGGCGTCGCGGCGCG
>ENA-UOJR01003344-UOJR01003344.1-human-gut-metagenome-genome-assembly--contig:-C115P-NODE-3344-length-10029-cov-74.689092_pt1 | contig 10029 bp, 7 predicted proteins | sample MGYA00242354_ERZ723901 | MGnify/ENA metagenome assembly ERZ723901
TAATAAGGAATATCTCAATTTTTAAACATAAAATGCGAATTATTTAGTACAAAAAGTGAACTTCTGATGATCTTTCCCTGGTTAATATCCAGGCATCATGTTACGTGACATGGTGTAGCTATTGAAAAACTACGTTAGCGGATATTTGTTTGCCTCCTTTTTTTTACCCAGCATACCCCATCCCAACAATTTGAATTAAATGTCGTAAAATTGATAACTTCTTTACCTTTTGAAAAATATGTTATTGGGCAAAACTCATCTCCACTTAATGGTTTAAAGCTGGTTATTATGTCACAATTTAATTGTTGTGATAGTGATTGAGCGATGAAATCAGTTAGAGATGGAAGATACTTGCTTTCAATCGATGTTGTTGATGTGCCGAAATCAACTTCATAAGAAAAATCAATCTTCGCTAGTAATTCAATATATTCTGCATCTTTGTCAATAAAAGATGTGTCATAAGTAATGTTTTTTTATACTCATTTACATCAAAGTAGTCATATTTTAATATCGAAAAGTCAATGTCTAGAGCATTTACAAACTTATAAATACTATCGGTTAGTTTACTTTTATCTTTATACTCTATGAGTATACTTGATTTGGTGATCATATTTTTAAAATCTCCAAAAAGGTTCTAAAACGGATTGAACAATCACTTCAACTCGAGCTGTTGAATTATTAGGTTTGAAGTTTCCAAAGAATTCATGAAATTCCTCAAGTGTATTTTTGGAATTGGAACTTCTAATTACCAGGACGATACCATTATCTCCCACCAGGCCAACTCCCTTGTTAACATTTTTTACCTCATGATATACCTCATATAATGTAGCATTATTTCTAAGATAAAAATTACGAAGTTCATTGTTAAAAGATGGGTATTGTCCCGTTCTACATATTGGATTAATCTTTTTTTATTTCTTTTTGTAATAAGGCCAATGCACACTCGCCAGCAATAATTTCATCAAATAAGTATTCCAATGTTCCTCTTAACACTAAAGCACGACAATCATTTTCCGTAGTGCGTTTAATAAATAACTCTTTTTCAATATATAACTCTTGCATAACTTCAGAATTTGAAGATAGTAATTGGCAGCGGCATGGGAACTCAAGATGTTCATTGTATAAAACGCTAAAAACTATGTTTCCCGCAATAATAAATATATCTTTTATCGGCAGAATTATATTCATCACAACCCCTTGTCTTTCAATATTTTGAGTATTGCTACATCCTCATCAGATAACCCAAGCATTTTTTTGTGTCTTATCATGAAATCCTTAACGTGCGTTTCTGCACTCCCTAGTCCATAACGTCCTAATTTTTCAGCTATTCCTAGTTTCTCTTGTGTACCATGTAAAAACTCTTCAAGAATAGCGGCTTTACTCGGATTTGAACGAACAATAATCGTCATGTCTAATACCGAAGCTTCGGCTCCAAAATGTTCAAGCATTCTGAATTCATCTGAGCCTGGTAATGCTATTATTAAATGTCTTTTCCGCGATATAGCCGCCAGAAGTTCTGGGGCTGCCTTCTCAACCCCATGAGATCACTGGAGCTATTCATCATTTTAGATAATGAAGCTCCTTTATTTAATCCTAAGGGATCTATCCATCTTAAAGGATTCGGCACATACCGGTAAGTCTGCTCCCCTCCCTGCAACCCCAGTGGATCACTCACCAGGTACATCCCGCTCTCCGGCTCGTAATACCGGAACCGGTTATAGCACAGCCCCGATTCCGCATCCCGCCACTGCCCCGCATACAGCAGGCCGGGGTCGGCTTCCGGGTCCAGTTCCCCGCGCGGGTCCGGGTAGCCGGTGTCTGCGGGCAGGCTGAGTGCCAGCCCCCACAGGCTGGTCTGCCCCGGTCGCCAGACGGTTTTACCTTCACTGTTAAAGAGCATCAGCGGACGGCCCGTCAGGTCGCTCACCGCATGATTCGTCCGCGTCACCCACTGCGGGGCCACGGACGGATGCGGCTGCCGTACCCGGCTGAACTGCTGGCTTATCAGCTCAAAGCCGTTAAACACCAGGTGCCGTACGCTGTACAGTTCATCATCGCGGTATTCCCGGATTTCCGCAATACTGTCGCCGTCCCACAGGTACGTGAAGCGGATTTTCTTCCGGTCGCAGCGTTTCTCTGTTCGTCTGCCGCTGGCGTCGTGGCGGTATTCCCACAGCTCCCCCTGTGCGCTGCAATACCCGGTCAGCTGGTCCCGGCTGTCCCACCGGAACCGCTCTGTTTCCGGGCGGTAGCCGTCACGGTGTCTGGTGCGGCTGACCATCCGGCCTGCGGCGTCATAGTCATACTGCGTGTTTCCGGCCTGTTTCAGCCGGTGGCCTCCGGCATACTGGTCAGTCTCTTCACTTATCCGGTGCCTGCCCGCAGACTGCGCCTTCAGGTAGCCGCAGCTGTCATAGCCATAAGTCTCGTCGCCTTCGCCATAGCCCAACCCGGTGCCTGAGGCTGTCACCGCCGTGACCTGGCCGTTCCGGTCCAGCCGGTATTCCCGCCGGGTTTCCCGTCCGTAATCTTCCCGGCTGGTGACGCCTGACACATTACCCGCGCTGTCGTAACGGTACTCCCGCGCCAGTGACGGAACCAGCCCGCCCCATGTGGCTTCTTCCGGGAAAAAACCGGCGCGCTGACTGACAGGCTGACCGGCTGCATTCCAGCCCTGTTCACAGGCAAAACCCCGGTTACTGTGCCGGAGCACTTCACGTCCTGCCTCATCACGGCTGAACGTCAGCGTCTCATCCCCCGGCAGAATGACCTCTGTCAGTTCTCCGGCGGCGTTGTAGCGGTACGTGGTTTTCAGCAGGGATTCATCGGGGTGTCTGTCGCGTTCATCTTCCGGTGGCAGGATACAGCGGATAACGGTGTGTTCATCGGGGTAGTGGTATTCAATGGCCCGTCGGCCCTGAGTGGTGACATTCACCCGCCCGCGTTCATCATAGCCGGTGCGCTGTGATGTACCGTCCGGGCTGAAGATACCCGTCAGCCTGCCGGATTTGTCATACGCATACTGCGTTTTGCCTTCCGGCGTGATGACTTCTGCCAGGCGGCCTGCGGCGTCCCGGCTGTAGAGGATGGTTTCCTCCAGGCCGTTGACCCTGGCGGTACACAGGCCATCAGCGTCATAGCGGTAACGCCAGACCACGCCGCCCCAGTCACGCTCTTCCGTCACCCGGCCACAGTTGTCCAGAATATAACGGTATGACTCGCCCTGCGGGTTAATGACTTCTGTGAGCTGCAGCGTGTCTTTATCGTAGCGGTACTGCCAGCGGTGGCCTTCACCGTCCGTTCGCGCCACCGGCAAATCGAACGGGCCGTATTCCATCGTCCAGTCAACGCCGTTGCCGTCCGTCCAGGCCAGCAGGTTGCCGTGGCGGTCATAGCGGTACGGGTTAGATGTTCAATGCATTAAGTTATATCTCACCAACTTTTTTAAAAATTACCCCGCGAAAATAATTCTGAAAAATATCCACAAAACGATCTGTAACAAAATAGTTTGAAGGTAATATTTCATCACGGAATATTAACATTTCATTTATGGAGTTATTGAATTTATATTCTTGTGTTCTACTCATAATTTGTAGCTCTTGTCTGTTGTTATAATGTAAGGCTGGTATTTTTCCTACCACGTTTGCATAATAAAAATCACGATCATCACTGGTGATTACTTTTAACAACTCAATATTATTTACCTGACGAGATAATACATCTGCGAGAGAATGTTCGACGTATAATAATCCTGAGCTAAAACATGATGAATTAAAATCGCCTTTTAATGATCTCTCAGCTTTAGTTTTTCCTTTAAATAGCTCTATTTTGTATGGTTTCCATCCATTAAATAGAGACTCTCCACAAAAATCAAAAGCAGCAACTGAAAAAAAATCACTCTCGTCTTGCAAGTAAAACTTGAAGTTGTCCACATCATGCCGAATTAAATAAACATTCATTACTATGCCCTTATTAATAAATTAGTCTATTAAAAAGCAGGTCATCCCTGATAGCATCTAACTCATCAAGAACACCTTGTTTCCCATTAGCCTTAGCTGCGTCTGCGAGTCGTGCCTCAACATCAGCATAATATTTGTTCGTATGAATAACACGATGATAAGACCCTGGCTGAAGAGAGTTTGGATCTACATGTTTCAAAAATATTCCATTTTCTGCGGAATCAATGTGTATACCATATTTTTCCAGAATTTTTCTTGCGCCTAAAGCACGGGGGTCATCCCAGGCAACAATATGATGGGCGGCAGAACCTTTGAATTTATACCAAGCTCGATTCATGTATCCGGCACTCTTAGCTAGGTTTCTGTTAGCCCGTTTCATTGCCCTTGCCAGAGCTCTGGGGCAACCAGCAAGTCCATACTGGTCAATCCAACCCAGAGGATTAGGCACATACCGGTAAGTCTGCTCCCCTCCCTGCAACCCCAGCGGATCACTCACCAGGTACATCCCGGTTTCCGGCTCGTAATACCGGAACCGGTTATAGCACAGCCCGGATTCCACATCCTGCCACTGCCCCGCATACAGCAGGCCAGGGGCGGCTTCCGGGTCCAGTTCCCCGCGCGGGTCCGGGTAGCCGGTGTCTGCGGGCAGGCTGAGTGCCAGCCCCCACAGGCTGGTCTGCCCCGGTCGCCAGACGGTTTTACCTTCACTGTTAAAGAGCATCAGCGGACGGCCCGTCAGGTCGCTCACCGCATGATTCGTCCGCGTCACCCACTGCGGGGCCACGGACGGATGCGGCTGCCGTACCCGGCTGAACTGCTGGCTTATCAGCTCAAAGCCGTTAAACACCAGGTGCCGTACGCTGTACAGTTCATCATCGCGGTATTCCCGGATTTCCGCAATACTGTCGCCGTCCCACAGGTACGTGAAGCGGATTTTCTTCCGGTCGCAGCGTTTCTCTGTTCGTCTGCCGCTGGCGTCGTGGCGGTATTCCCACAGCTCCCCCTGTGCGCTGCAATACCCGGTCAGCTGGTCCCGGCTGTCCCACCGGAACCGCTCTGTTTCCGGGCGGTAGCCGTCACGGTGTCTGGTGCGGCTGACCATCCGGCCTGCGGCGTCATAGTCATACTGCGTGTTTCCGGCCTGTTTCAGCCGGTGGCCTCCGGCATACTGGTCAGTCTCTTCACTTATCCGGTGCCTGCCCGCAGACTGCGCCTTCAGGTAGCCACAACTGTCATAGCCATAGGACTCATCGCCTTCGCCATAGCCCAGCCCGGTGCCTGAGGCTGTCACCGCCGTGACCTGGCCGTTCCGGTCCAGCCGGTACTCCCGCCGGGTTTCCCGTCCGTAATCTTCCCGGCTGGTGACACCTGACACGTTACCCGCGCTGTCGTAACGGTACTCCCGTACCAGTGAGGGAACCAGCCCGTCCCATGTGGCTTCTTCCGGAAAAAATCCGGCGCGCTGACTGACAGGCTGGCCGGCTGCATTCCAGCCCTGTTCACAGGCAAAACCCCGGTTACTGTGCCGGAGCACTTCACGTCCTGCCTCATCACGGCTGAACGTCAGCGTCTCATCCCCCGGCAGAATGACCTCTGTCAGTTCTCCGGCGGCGTTGTAGCGGTACGTGGTTTTCAGCAGGGATTCATCGGGGTGTCTGTCGCGTTCATCTTCCGGTGGCAGGATACAGCGGATAACGGTGTGTTCATCGGGGTAGTGGTATTCAATGGCCCGTCGGCCCTGAGTGGTGACATTCACCCGCCCGCGTTCATCATAGCCGGTGCGCTGTGATGTACCGTCCGGGCTGAAGATACCCGTCAGCCTGCCGGATTTGTCATACGCATACTGCGTTTTGCCTTCCGGCGTGATGACTTCTGCCAGGCGGCCTGCGGCGTCCCGGCTGTAGAGGATGGTTTCCTCCAGGCCGTTGACCCTGGCGGTACACAGGCCATCAGCGTCATAGCGGTAACGCCAGACCACGCCGCCCCAGTCACGCTCTTCCGTCACCCGGCCACAGTTGTCCAGAATATAACGGTATGACTCGCCCTGCGGGTTAATGACTTCTGTGAGCTGCAGCGTGTCTTTATCGTAGCGGTACTGCCAGCGGTGGCCTTCACCGTCCGTTCGCGCCACCGGCAAATCGAACGGGCCGTATTCCATTGTCCAGACAACGCCGTTACCGTCCGTGTACGCCAGCAGGTTGCCGTGGCGGTCATAGCGGAATCCTTCTGCGCCGGTTTCTGCCCGCTCAATGCCACTCAGTTTATGGTGCTGCTGCCACTGCAACCGCACTGACTGACCGCCGGGGCCGCGCATCTTCACCGGCAGGTCGTGACCGCTGTATTCGGTGTGGTGTTCACGGCCCATCACGTCGGTGAGTGTTTCCGGCCGGTTGTGGTGGTCGTACTCTATGCCCAGACGCCGTTCATCCTGGCGGAATATCCCCGATAGCAGCCCCTGAGCGGTGTACGCCAGCCGGGTCTCTTCGCCCTGTGGCGATACCAGACTCACCGGCAGGCCGCGTTCATCGCACTGCTGTGTCCACGTCTGTCCGGCAGGGTCGGTGATGTTGCTGTGCAGGCCGCGCTCATCATAGCGGTACTGCCACTCCGCGCCGTCTGCCGCCGTATAACGGCTTAACTGACCGTGTGCGGCGTTGTATTCAAATTTCTCCACCCGTCCGGCAGGGGAGTGGCGGGCCAGCAGGTGATGGAATTCATCCCATTCATACGTGGTGGTACTGCCGTCCGGCGCTGCTTCCCGCAGAATATTGCCGTCAGGATCATAGTAATAACAGTGAATGCCCTTGCCGTCCGTCACGGTGGTGCAGCCGTCACCATAGTCCAGCGTGGCGTTGTAATAGCCCTCCGCCCCGGTGACGGTCACGCACCGGCCCTGTGCATCGTAGGTGAAACGGCTCCACGTCTGGTCGTTATCGGACCAGCGGATGATCCGGTCCGCAGCGTCGTACTCATAAAACAGGTGGTAGTCCAGCCGCGCATCCGCTTCTGTCAGCCGCCCCCGCGCATCCTGTTCGTAGGTCGCCAGCGTCTGTATGCCGTTATCCGTGCGGTGAATGGCTTTCAGGTAGCCGCTGGCGTGGTACGTCAGTTTAAGCCGGATCCCGTCGGTGTGACTGACACCCGTGATCCGGTACTGGCTGTCGCGCTCAAACGTGATGCGGTTGCTGGCGGTGTCGCTCATCCCGCCCAGCATGTACATCCGGTCTGCGGGGCTGTGTGCCAGGCGGTCATCGCTGGTATCGTCAGTCACCGGGTGGCGCAGACGCATTCCCGGAAAGGCGTCATAAAAGAAGCGGCTGCTCAGTGCATCCCTGTCGAACAGCTCCAGATAATCATCACGGCGGCGCAGAATGTACTGGGCGTGATACGGGTTAACCGCCGTATCACTTTCACCGTCGAAGGCGAAGTTCAGCGTGGCTCCCAGGCTGATGATATCCACCCGGTTTCCCTGTTCACGCACCCAGGCGTATTCGCTCCAGGAGTCACTCCAGCCCACGCCCGTCAGGCCATGCAGTGGCAGTACCGAACTGTGGAAACGGGTGAAGGAGAGGGGGAGGGTCTGGCCCAGGGTGAAGTCGGTACGTTCGTCGCAGTACGCGCCGGTTACCGGATCGACAGGATCTGTTACCCATCTGATGACTTTATTGGCAATACTTTTTAACGACTTACCTGTTTTCCCCAGCAACGCGCCGAGCTTTGCGCCCAGCAGCTTCCCGCTTTTCCCCAGCAGGTTTCCCAGTTTGCCCAGTTTCGCCAGATTCCCCAGTTTTCCCAGCAGTCCTGCTGGCGGCAGAAGATAGCTGGCTATCGTTATTCCTCCCAGGATCATTCTCTGCCATGGCGGGAACTCCGGCTGGATATCCAGATAGGTGACCTGCTCACCCCCAATAAAGACGTCCGGCGAACCTTCCACGATCGCCGCACTGCACTCCAGTTTGTCGCCCTTGCGCGCGGCAGGCTGATTGTTGATAAAGACGTTGCTACTGCCCTGGGCTATCCTCGGTGGTTTGTTCTCCTTGTCGCAGAGTGCCGTGTCCTCACCGGCTTCCGGGAAATCCACATCTTTTTTGATTTCGCCACGCCCGCCCACCATGGTGGCAAACTCCATTAATACCGGACCGGCGGGAAACAGAAGCGATGCGCCGGCGCTGACGCGATCCATAAAACCGGCATTGCTTTCCGTCAGGGTGATAACAGCGTTCCCCCAGGCCTTCGCCAGTGGTACTGCTTTTTCCGCTGCCGATTCAAGCAGGTCAGTGGCAATATCACCCCATGAGGGTTCCCCCTGTGGGATTTCAGGTATTGCTCCAGGTGGGGGAGGAGGGGGAAGGGTGACGGCGGCCCTTGCAGCGGGCTTTCCGTTAATGTTTACATTTTCAGAACCGGTATTGATGGCGCCGTCCGTGTCACAAAAGCTGTTTATCCATGATTCAAGCTGGTTCTGTTTCTCCTCCACATAATCACTCGCCTTATAGCTGGCATACATCAGCGCAGGCACCAGAACCAGCGCATAAGGGCCGGTGGCGCAGGCGGCCATAATCAGGCAACCTTCTGCGATGGTCACTATCGCCCCCAGCACGGCCCCTGCCAGTGCCCCCAGAAAACTTTTATGCTGAATTTCATCGCCCAGCCTGGCGGCAGGTGGGCCGGACTTCTTTGCTGCCAGCATCTGTGCAATGGCTTTGTCGTTGGCTGCCCGTTTCATCTGGCTGGCGACCATCGCCTGCTGTGACAGCATTCGCATTGCCAGCGTACCGCCTGCGGTCGCTCCCTGTGGCCCGCCTGGTCCTTCACTCATGTGTTATCCCTCGTTTATGTCAGCGCGGCTGGTCCTTTTGGATGTCATTCTCCGGTGGCAACGGGGTGAAGCTCTTTATCACCTCCAGCAGCATCGTCTTTTGACTGTTCTTCAGGGATAAGGAGGTGCTGAAAGTGAAGGTCAGCAGCGTATCTCCACGCCGCTGGAATACGGCTATCTGGCTAATCCGCCCCTGATTCCCCTCATCTTCCGGACCGTTCCAGGAATAATCCAGCAGCCAGGCCGGGGCCTCTGCCAGAGTGATTTCCCGGCAGGCATGTTCGGTGTACCCATCAAGTTTGCCCTGGTACAGCGCCAGTGTTTCCTGGTACAGCTCTGGTGTCAGGGTTCCCTGTGGAACGGCTTCGCGGGTAATGACCAGGTTGATGCCACTGTTATCTGTGGACACCAGGACCTGCATTGACTGATCCTGCCATTGAGACGGCAGTTGAATGTGGCCTTCATTAAAAGTGAACTGCATAAAATACTCCCTGATAATCTGAGTGAATCAGTTGATGAAAACAGAACCGCCCACGATGGTGATGCCATCCTTCGACAGCCTGATTACCGTCGATTCCCCGACCTGTAGCTGAATGCCATCCGGCGTCAGCGCAATTTTGCTTTCCTCCACAGCCAGCAAAATTTCCTTAATCGCCGTATAAGCCTGTATACCGTCGCCTTCGCCACCATTGTTTACAGCGTCAACATGCACCGAACCGGCAATCGTGCCTCTGTCCTGAAAGACATCCTCAGATAAAGACCCTTTCAGTACTCCGGTGATCTTGTGGCCTTTTTCCACCGTAAGAAGGCGGTTACCTTCCTGGATCGTGACCGTCTGGTCATTTTTTACGGTTTCGCGGTGATCGTGTTTTACGGTGGTGGTACGGTCGTTGAGCACTTCGGTATCCATGTTCTTCTGCGCGTGGATGTAGACCTGTTCTCTCCCTGTCGCATCATCAAACTTCAGCTCATTAAATCCGCTGCCCATGTACGTTTTGGAGCGGATGGTCATCTGCGTCTTTGTTCCCGGCAGGCTGCCGGGGGGGCGGTTTTCCTGGTGGTAGGTGCGCCCCATAATGATCGGCTGGTCCGGATCGCCGTTGAGGAAGTCTACAATCACCTCCTGACCCACACGCGGTATCGCCAGGTGGCCAAAACCGGTGCCTGCCCACGCCTGTGCCACACGGATCCAGCACGAACTGTCTTGGTCTGCCGGGTTATAACGGTCCCAGTTGAACTTCACCCGCACGC
>ENA-UOJR01003345-UOJR01003345.1-human-gut-metagenome-genome-assembly--contig:-C115P-NODE-3345-length-10025-cov-7.384855_pt1 | contig 10025 bp, 10 predicted proteins | sample MGYA00242354_ERZ723901 | MGnify/ENA metagenome assembly ERZ723901
CAGAGTCCTCGTCCAGCACCACGCACACCCGGCGCAGCACTCCCACCTGGGGAGCAGCCAGCCCAGCGCCATTGGCATCCTCCAGTGTTTCCAGCATATCGTCCAGCAACTGGTGCAGGTGAGGGTTGAACTCCGTCACAGGGCGGCACACCTTTGTCAGGCACTCCTCTCCCTGCACCACGATCTTCCGTAAAGCCATAAGTCCTTGACCTCCTTCAAAACGCTGCTCACTCCATGGAGTTGCAGTCCACAAATAGATTCATCCCGCGGTTGGCGCGGTCGTTTGCAAATGCCTTCAGCAGCCAGCTCACCGCCTCTCGGGTGGGCCTGTCGTTCTTTCCCACCAGCAGGCAGCGGTAGCGGTAGCGGTTATTCAGCTTCATCACCGGCGCAGGGGCGGGACCCAGCACCTCCGGTTCTCCGGCCGCCAGCTCCGGCAGGGCGCAGAGGCGGCGCAGCTCTTCCCGCACTGCGACGGCGGCCCGGAGGACGGCGCCCTCCTCGGTACCGGAGACGGTGAAGGTGAAGAGGTCTGCAAATGGCGGAAACCGCCGCAATCGCCGCATCCGGATCTCCCGCTCATAAAACCCCTGGTAATCCTGCCGAGCCGCGCACTGGATCACATCGTTTTCCGGGGTGTAGGTCTGGATCACCGCCCGGCCGGCACTGCCGCCCCGGCCCGCCCGGCCCACCACCTGGGTCAGCAGGCTGAAGGTCCGCTCGGCGGCCCGGTAGTTGTCTACATACAGGGACAGATCCGCAGCCAGAACCCCCACCAGTGTCACCTGGGGAAAGTCCAGCCCCTTGGCCACCATCTGGGTGCCCAGGAGGATGGGAATCCGCTCCCGCTCAAACTTGTCCAGCAGCTGCTCATGACGGCCCGCGGCGGTGTCTGCGTCCATCCGCAGCACCTCCGTACCCGGGAACAGATCGTGGAGCTCCTCCTCCACCTTCTGAGTGCCGGTGCCCACGTGCTTCATGATGCCGCCGCAGACGGGGCAGGTGTCGCTGGATCGCTCCGAGTGGCCGCAGTAGTGGCACATCAGCCGCCCATTGGCGGAGTGATACGTCAGCGCCACGCTGCAGCGGGGACACTCCGGCACATGGCCGCACTCCCCGCACAGCAGATACCTGCTGCTGCCCCGGCGGTTCAGCAGCAGGATGCTCTGCTCTCCCCGCCGCAAGTTTTCCTCCAGCTCAGTGCGGAGGACCTGCCCCACCATCCCGGCGTTGCCCGCCCGGATTTCCTGTTTCAGGTCCGCCACCAGCACCTCCGGCAATGCCTGCCGGTTATATCGCTGGCGCAGCAGCGCCTTGTGATAGATCCCATGCTCCGCGTTCCAGGCGGTCTCCACCGCCGGAGTGGCAGACCCCAGGACCAAGGTGGACTTGTCCCGGGCGCAGAGGTATTTGGCCACGTCCCGGGTGTGATACCGGGGCGGGTTTTCCGACTGATAGCTGCTCTCCTGCTCCTCGTCCAGGACGATCAGGCCCACGTTTTTCAGCGGGGCGAAGATGGCGGACCGGGTGCCCAGCACCACCTGGACCTCGCCCCGGCGGATACGCTTCCACTGGTCGTAGCGCTCCGTCATCCGCAGGGAGCTGTGGAGCATGGCCACCTGGTCCCCAAAACAGGCGGAGAACCGCCGCATCATCTGGGGCGTCAGCACGATCTCCGGCACCAGGACCATGGCCCGCCTCCCCCGGCTCAGTATTTCCTGAACCAGACGGAGATAGACCTGGGTCTTGCCGCTGCCGGTGACGCCCTGGAGCAGCACCGCCTCCGGCTTCCCGGTCTTCGTCAGGGTCCGGATAGACTGAAAGGCCGCCTCCTGTTCCTCATTGAGGACGATAGGACCGCTGGGTTCCACCGCCGTCAGGTCCGGCAGCCGCAGCTCCTCTTCCGCTGAAAAAGCCACGATCCCCGCCTTCTCCATCCCCCGGAGGGCGGCCATGGAGACGCCTGTGAAGTAGCATACCTCCGCCGCGCTCATCCGCCCCTCTGCCGCCAGGAGACGCACCGCCTCCCGCCGCTGGGGGGAGGATCGCTTTTCCGTCAGAGATGCGGCCTCCTCGGCGCTGACGGCCAGTTCCACCATCCGACGGGACTTGTCGCCGATCTTCCGGCGGGCCGCAGTCTCGCAGACCGTGACCCCGGCCCTCTGCAGTGCCCGCAGCACAGTGCCAGCCTCCCTGCCGCAGGCCTCCTCCAGCACTGACAGCTCTGCGGAGCCTCCGGCGGCAAACAAGGCGTCCAGCACCGGGGCGGCCCGTCGGATGCCGGTGGCCGCGCCGTCGGCCGCGCAGCGGTCCATGCCCTCTGCCACATGCCAGACCTCCCGGATCTGGTACCAGAGTCCGGCGGGCAGGATGGCCTTCACCGCTTCAAACAGCGTGCAGAAGTACCGCTGCCGCAGCCACAATGCCAGGGCGATGCCATCGCCGTCCAGTACCGGCCCTCGGTCCAGGACCGACAGCAGGGGCTTGAGCCCCTGCATCTTTTCACCTGGCGTCCGGGCCAGAATAATGCCCTCACTGGTGCGGTTGCCCCGGCCGAAGGGCACGGTGACCCGGACGCCGGGTACCGCCGTTTCCAGCAGCTCCGGGGGAACCAGGTAGTCATACGGCTTGTCAATGGAATAGGGCGCGGCGCTCACCGCGATTTTCACGATCTCAGCGGTTTCCATGCCTCGCCCCTCCTGTTGTTACTGTGCCTCTTCCTCCGCCGGCTGTAGATCCTCCGGTTCCTCAATGGTCAGGTCCATGTTTCTGGCGTCCAGCTTGCCGTCCGCCACTTCCTGGATGGCCAGGGTGACGGGCTTCTCCGTCAGATGCTCGCCAGTCTCCTCCGCCTCGTCGGCGATCTGCCGGGCCCGGCGGGCCACCACGTCCACCAGCATATAGCGGTTGGGGATATAGCCGGTCAGCTTGTTCATTGCGGGATACAGCATCATAATGGATCAACTTCCTATCTGCCTTGCAGGCGTAAATTTATTTATGGACAAAGCGGGCGTCTCAGCGTCCGCTGATGATCTCCATGCGCTCCTGGGGCTTGCAGTGCTCCGCCGTGATAATGGCGTTCAGCTCCCCCACCGCATTCTCCACGGTGTCGTTGATGACAAAGTAATCATAGGTGTGGGCCGTCTGAAACTCCACTTTGGCCCGCAGCAGCCGCTTCTGGATCTTCTCGGGGCTGTCGGTGCCCCGCTCTGTCAGGCGGCGCTCCAGCTCCGCCCAGCTGGGAGGGGCGATGAAGATGCGCACCGTGTCCGGCCGCTTGCTGCACACCTGGATGGCGCCCTGGATCTCAATATCCAGGATCACGTCCTTCCCGGCCTCCATGGCATCGTCCACAAACTTCTTGGGTGTGCCGTAGAAGTTCCCCACGTACTCCGCGTACTCCAGGAACTGGTCCATGGCGATCCACTTCCGGAAGGACTCCACGTCCATGAAGTGGTAGTGGATGCCGTCCAGCTCTCCGGGACGCGGGTCCCGCGTGGTGGCCGACACAGAAAAATACAGATTCTTCCGGGACTCCAGCAGGGCCTTGAGCACCGTGCTCTTCCCCACGCCGGAGGGGCCGGAGACCACAAAGGTCCTCCCCTTTCTCATATACACACGCTCCTATTCTTCGTTCTCTCTCTCTTCCTTCGGTGCGAACCGCTCCGGCGGCAGGGCCGACAGTACCACGTGGTCACTGTCCATGATAAAAATGGACGCGGTCTTGCGGCCGTAGGTGGCGTCGATCAGCATTCCCCGCTCCCGGGACTCCTGCACCATGCGCTTGATGGGGGCCGAGTCCGGCCCCACCACAGCCACCAGCCGGTCGGCGGAGACCAGATTGCCGAATCCGATGTTGATGAGCTTCATCTTCCATCACTCCACATTCTGGACCTGCTCCCGCATCTTCTCCACTTCCGCCTTCAGCCCCACTACCACATTGGCAATGGCCACATCGTTGCACTTGGAGCCGATGGTGTTGGACTCCCGGTTGACCTCCTGGATCAGGAAGTCCATCTTCCGTCCCATAGGCTCATCGGATTCCAGCATGGTCCGCAGCTGGGCCACATGGCTCCGCAGGCGGACGGTCTCCTCGTCCACGGCCACCTTATCGGCGTAGATGGCAGCCTCCTGCAGGATCCGCTGAGGATCGATGGTGGTGCACTGAAGCACTTCCTCCATCCGGGCCGTCAGCTTGGCGCGGTACTCCGTCACAGTCTCCGGGGAACGCTGCTCCACCTGAGACGTATAGTTCTCAATATAGGTCAGGCGGTTGCCGATGTCCTCCGCCAGCTTCCGGCCCTCCACGGCCCGCATGGCGTTGTAGGCTTCCAGCGCCTGCTCCGCCACGGCGCACAGGTCCGCAGACACCGTTTCCAGATCCTCGTCCTCCTTCGTCACCGTCAGGACGTCCGGAAACCGGGAAAGCTGCTCCGGCGTCACCTTGGACTCCGTGCCGCAGACCTCAGACAGCTCTGCCAGTGCAGCGGCATACTGGGCCGCCAGCTCCCGGTTTACCGTGACCTTGGCCACGTCTGCGGCGGAGGCATCCACCGTGATGAACACATCCACCTTGCCCCGGGAAATAGCCTTCTGCACGCACTGCTTCACGGCATCCTCCGCAAAGCTGTACATCCGGGGCATCTTCACGGTGCAGTCCAGATACCGGTTGTTGACGGAGCGGACCTCCACCGTGATGTCCCGCTTGTGCAGCTCCTGTCTTGCCCGGCCGTAGCCGGTCATGCTCTTAATCATGTGATCCCTACTTCCTCTCTTGTGGTCTCTCAGCAGCAGAACCAATAGCCGCCGCCATTGCAGAGCGCCCAGAGACAGCACAGGCTCATACAGGGATTTCCGCCGCACAAGGTGCCGAAACTCCCGCCGCCGGGGCGGTATGCCGTGTCGTCCGTGCCCTCCATATACTCCAGCGCCTGCCGGTACTCGGCGTTGGTGGGGTCCATCTGGCAGGCGGTCCGGTAGTACCGCAGCGCCTCGTCCAGCCAGCCCCGGCGGTAGCAGACCGCCCCCTTCAGGAAGTTCCACTCCGCATTGTGGTCGCTGTAATTGGCCAGCAGCGCCTCCGCCCGGCTGATGTTGCCGGTGTTGATGGCGATGCGGGCCTGCTGGAGCACGGAGCTCTGACCGCTGTAACTCTGGGAGCCCCCATATCCGCCGTAGCCCTGATAGCCGCCGTACCCGCCGTAGCCGGAAGCGCCGTAAGAGGCCCCGCCGGAGCCGCTCCCCCGCTTGCCGGAGGCCCGCTCCTTGGTGATCTGCTCGTAGGCGGCGTTGATCTCTTTCATCTTCTCCTGCGCCAGATCCGCCAGCGGATTGTCGTGGTAGTTATCCGGGTGGTACTTCCGGGCCAGCTCCCGATATGCTTTTTTGATCTCCTCGTCGGAGGCGTTCTCCGACACACCCAGTATCTGATAGGGATCGTTCATGTGGTCTCCTCAGCCTTCTTGTGTTTCTTTCTCTGTTCCCTGGGGGGCATTTTGTGGAAGGTGCCCTCCAGCACGGCCCGGCCCACGGCAAAAAGCCCGGTGTACACCGTACTCTCCAGCAGGGGGCGCCAGACGCCGAAGTCCCACAGCTCAAAGGCCGTGGCGATCATGTGGATGGAGTGGTCCAGCGTTCTGGCAAAGGCCCGGCGGCTCTCCTCGTCCCATTTGCCGTCCCGCAGGCCATAGCGCAGGGCCACGGGATTATAATTCCCGGAGACGGCGTCTTTTTGCAGGTCGTCCGCCGCGTCGATCAGATACACCCACCGGCCCAGGTGGTAGAGCATCTGCTCCAGCACCCGCCGCCGCACCGGGTCCTCCACCCCGGCAGCCGCTGCCGCCAGCAGCTGGGCAAAGGTATCTGCCGCCTGATCCATGGAGGGACAACACTCCCCCTCCAAGCGGCTCAGAGCCGCCAGCTGTTCCCGCACCCGGCCGTCAAACTCCGGCCGGGCCGCGGCAGCCTTTCGATAGCCGCCCCGCAGTGCGGCGGCGGAGACCCGGTAGCCCAACCCCTTCCAGAGGCCGTGGTCCTCCACGCCGTCCCGCAGCTGCCAGTAGGCCAGAATCACGCTCTCATCCGCCGCCAGCTCCAGAGCCGCGGTTGCGGGCTGGTACGCCCGGAGCCGGACGGGGCTGGACACGCACCGCCTCCGGCAGGGTGCAGCTTCTTCCGGATCCGACAGCAGGATGGCCAGATAGGTGAAGTCGTAGTTCAGGATCATCCGGGCCGCCGGGCCGTACCGCTCCCCCAAGGTGTGGCACAGCCCGCAGTATGCCCGCCGGAACCGGTCTGCCTCCTCCTGAGGCAGGATCTCCAGCGGGGGGCGTACATAGCCGAACACCGCCTCAGAACACCCGGACGATGTTGAAGGTCAGGCCGCCCCTGGCCCGCAGCCTGCGGTCATAGAAGATGGCAAAGACGATGCCCGCCGCGAATCCGGCCGCAGCCACCGCGTACTGCGCCGCCACGCTGTCCGTCAGCAGGGACATGATGACATACCCCGCCAGGAAGAGCACCACCGGGATCAGGTACACCAGTACCACGATCCGCAGCATATTCTTGGTGCTGCTCTCCACAACCACCTTCTGTCCGGGCCGGGCGCCGATGGGGTTGCTGGCCCGGGCGTGGACCGCCGCGCCGGTGACGCCGCAGCCGGCGCACTCCTCGCAGTCGTGTCCGCAGGCGGATTTCCGGGGTACGGAAATCTCCGCGTGGTCCGCATCTAAAATTCGTTCAACTGTTGCGATCTGCGTCATGTTGTCTCGTCTCCTGTATCTGGGGTCTCCCCGGCGGGCGTATCAGGCTCCGCCGGCTGATCGGATGTCTGTTCAGAAATGGTGACACGCACCTGATACGTCCCGCCGGAGACGCCCACGTCGTGCCCCACCACCGTCACCTCCGCGGGGACAGTGTAGGTGCCCACGGCGGAGCCGAAGTCCGCCAGATCCACCGTCACCAGAATGTTGTCCGAGGTAATGGCCCCCACATCCCCGCTGGTGCCGAAGATGGACACGGCCAGCTGCTCTGTCAGCAGGTCTACGGTCCGGTCCTCCGGCGCGTTCTCCAGAATGAAGTTGGTGGCCGTCACCGTGGTGCGCTGCATATCCTTGAAGGAGATGCGCAGCGTGGCGCGTGTGACGCCGCTGAGATTCTCGCATCCCTCCGGGATGGGAATGGCATAGCTGTAATTGGTGGTGCTGCCCAGCTCCGCCAGATTGAAATCGTCCAGAACGATGCTGTCCATGCTGTTCAGCACATCTGCCGGGCCGGACACCAAGATGGTGGACGGCTCGATCCCCCAGTCCACGTTGTACATGCGGGCGCCGGCGGACTCCACGAAGTTCATGGTCAGCTGCAGCTCCCGGGTGACATATACCGGCAGCGTCACCTGAATGGTCTCCTCTGTGGTCTGGAGGCTGGTGTTCTCCAGCAGCTGGTCGTTTGCGTCATAGAACTGGATGGGCAGCTCTCCCGTGACCGTGGAGGTGGCGTCCTCTCCCAGATCCAGGGTCACCTTGGCATAGCTGACGGCATCCACATCCTCCTGATCGCCCCGGACCTCGATCTCCGTGGGGCTGACCTGCAGCTCTCCGGCGGAGTAACCCTCTGCCACATTGCCGGAGATCTCGCACCGGACATCCACCGTCTTGTGGTACAGCTCCGCCACGTTGATGGTGATGACGGAGGGCGTCCGGTCGCTCACCGTAATATTCTGCCGGAAATACTCTTCCGTATAGCCGTAAATCACCGAGGTCACCGTCTGCACCCCTGTCCGGCTCACGTTGGAGAGATCCACTGTCACCCGGATATAGTCTTTGTCCAGCAGAGCCAGGTCAAACGCGGTCCCTTCCATCTCCAAATCCACGGTGCTGACGGTATCCTCGTCCAGCAGCATGAAGCCCCGCTCTGTAAGGACCGTCTCCCCAGTGTAGGTGATGGGCACATCCCGGAACCACTTGGTATGCATCACCGCACCGCCGTTGTTTCCGAAGTTGTCCACGAAGATCCACACCACGATGGCCGCCAGGATGCACAGGGCGAGATACACCGCCTTCTGCTTGGGATTACTTTTCATGGTTGTCGCCTCCCGTGCTTCCGGCCCGCAGCAGATTCATCAGGCTGAACTTGGGCTTGTCCTCCCCGGCCTCCTGCGGAAGCAACTCGTTCCGCAGGATATTGGCCAGCGTCTCCGGCTTGAGGTGCCGCTTGAGCATTCCCCCGATGGCCACGGAGATGGACCCGGTCTCCTCGGAGACGATGACCACCACGGCGTCGGCGTTCTCGCTCATGCCGATACCGGCCCGGTGGCGCATCCCCAGCTCCCGGGAGAGGTTCACGTTCTTGCTGAGAGGCAGCATGCATCCGGCGCCAAGCACCCGCCCGTTCCGGACGATGACGGCGCCGTCATGCATGGGGGCCTTTACAAAGAAGATGTTTTTCAGTAATTCGCTGGAGACCGCCGCGTCCAGCACCGTGCCGCTGCGGACCATGTCGTCCAGCAGGTTTTCCCGCTCGAACACGATCAGGGCGCCGGTGCGGGACTGGGACATCTCGGTGCAGGCCAGTACCGTCTGGTCGATGGCCTGTTCCACGGCGGTGCCGGCCTCCGCCCGGGAGAAGAAGGCGATGAAGCGGCGGCTGCCCACCTCCTCCAGGATGCGTCGGATCTCGGGCTGGAAGAGGACGATCATCGCCACCACGCCCCACCTCACCAGCTGGTTCATGATAAAGTTGATGCTGTTCATATTCAGGACCATGGACAGCATCAGCGCCGCCAGAAACACCAGCACGCCCTTGAGCAGGCTGGCGGCCCGGGTGCTCTGAATCAGCGTCAGAGCCTTGTAAAACACAAACACCATAATCGCTATATCCAAAATGTCCGTGACCTTCAGCATCATCAGATACCGGCCGATGATCCCGGGCAGTGTGGAGAGCGTGACAAATTCCATTGGACGTCATCATCCCTTTCAGGCCATGAATATCTAGATTATATAAAATCTGCCTGTAGAATGCAAGGCAAACCAAGCTAAAATTCACGGTCTGTTCAGAAAGTCACCTCAGGATCTCCCCCATAGCCACTAGGAAACGGGATACTTCCTCCCGCGGGGTCCAGTGGCAAAAACTCAGCCGGACGGCGCCGGTGTCCAGCGTCCCGGCGGTGCGGTGGGCCAGGGGCGCGCAGTGAAGGCCCGCCCGCACGGCGATGCCCCGGTCTGCCAGGGCCGCGCCCAATGCCTCTGCGTCCATGTGCTCCGGGACAATGGAAAGCACCCCCGCCTGGGCCGCCAGGTCTGGCAGGGCAAACACCTGCAGTCCAGGGAGCCGCCTCAGGCCCTCCGCCGCCTGGAAGGTCAGCTGCCGCTCTCCGGCGCAGATGGCCTCCGGCCCCAGCTGGCGGACGAATCGGACCCCCGCCAGCAGCCCTGCGATGCCGGGCATATTGTGGGTGCCCGCCTCCAGCCGATCCGGCAGGAAGTCCGGCATCTCCTGCTGGATAGAGATGCTGCCGGTGCCGCCCTCCAGCAGTGTGCGGACGGGGACGTCCTTCCCGCACAGCAGTACGCCGGTTCCCTGGGGGCCGTACAGGCCCTTGTGGCCCGGCATGGCGATGAAGGCCGCCCCCAGGGCCGTCATGTCCAGGGTCAGCATCCCGGCGGACTGGGACGCGTCGATGATGAAGGGTACCTCCCGCTCCCGGCAGATAGCGGCGATAGCCTCCACCGGCTGGACGAAGCCGAATACGTTGGACACATGGTTGCAGATCACCGCGTCCGTGCCGGGCACGATCAGGCGGTCAAAGGCCGCCGTCACCGCTGCAGGCTGAAACAGGGGCGCCGCCGCCACGGACACCTGGGCCCCCAGGGCCGCCAGGGGCCGGGTGACAGCGTTGTGCTCATATCCGGAGATCACGGCTTTCCCGCCGGGAGGCACCAGGCTCTTGATGGCAATGTTCAGGCCGTGGGTGGCGTTCATGGTGAAGGCCACCTGCTCCGGGTTCTCCAGATGGTACAGCTCCGCCA
>ENA-UOJR01003347-UOJR01003347.1-human-gut-metagenome-genome-assembly--contig:-C115P-NODE-3347-length-10022-cov-8.919033_pt1 | contig 10022 bp, 6 predicted proteins | sample MGYA00242354_ERZ723901 | MGnify/ENA metagenome assembly ERZ723901
GGTAGTAAAATTTATTCGGAAAAGGCCTTTATTATATATAAAAATTCCTACAATTTCTTGACCCTCGCCAGCTCGATACGCGAACGCGTCGTACGCAGTATGCGCAACTGCAGGCCGCCGATGAAAACCGTTTCCCCGGCGGTCGGGATCCCGTCGTAATTGAAGATGATGAAGCCCGCCAGCGTATCGTATTCCTTGCTTTCTTCGATCCCCAGCCCGTATTTTTCATTGAGGTATTTCACCTCCAGCCGGCAGGAGAGGACATACTCGTCCTGGCCGACCTGCTTTTCGGTAAGGTCGGGTATGTCGTGTTCGTCCTCTATCTCGCCGAAAATCTGTTCGAGCACGTCCTCGAGCGAAATGACGCCTGCCGTCCCGCCGAACTCGTCGATCACCACGGCGATGTTGCTGCGGTGCTTGATGAAATTCTGCAACATCAGCTGCAGCGGCATGGTCTCGGGCACGAAATTGACCTGCATCATCACGTCGGCGATATTGGCCGGGCGCGTGAACAGACTCTTCGAATTGACATAACCGACGATGTTGTCGATACTCTTGCACCAGACGAAAATACGCGAATATTTCGAATCGACGAACCGCGCCGTGAGCTGCCCGATCGACGTGTCGTCGATATCCACCGCCTCGACATCCACACGCGGCACCATGCAGTCGCGAACCCGCAGGTCGGCGAAATCCAACGCATTCTGAAAAAGTTTGAACTCGTTGTCCGGCTCGGGGCGCGGTTCCGACGTATTGGTATCGAGCAGTGCCGCGAGGTCGTCGCGGCCGAAGCTGTGCGACACGGCCCGTTCCTCGACACGGCGCCCCGCCAGGCGCAGGATGCCATGCGAGATGAGCGTCGTGAGACGGGCGATCGGATAGAGCAGCAGGTAGAAGAAATAGATCACCGGCGCCAGGGCACGGTAATAGAAATTGGGGTTGTTGCGGAAGATCGACTTGGGAAGGAACTCCGCAGCAAAGATGATGATGACGGTCGACACGGCCGTTTCGATGGCGACCGAACCGTTGCGGGCGATGCTTTCCCACCCCAGCGCATAGAAGATGCCGCGCAGCAGCAACGACATGTAAAGCGAATAGATGACCAGGGCAATGTTGTTGCCCACCAGTATCGTGGTGATATACTGCCCGGGGTGGCGGGAAAAAATCTCAGCGATATGGTCGAACATGCGGCTCTGTTTGCGGTCGATCTCCAGCTTCAGGCGGTTCTTGCTCGTAAAAGCGATCTCCATGCCCGAAAAAAATGCCGACAACAACAGCATTAAGATAATCAGTATGACCGAAGTAAGCATCGTCCTGTTTATTTTGGGTTACTCCCCCGCTTCGTCCGCATGTACGGCACGCCGGAGGGGCTGGATTTCACCGACCGGTTCGGCCGGGCGGAGCTCCTCCTCCCCGTCGGGGCGGACAGCTGGTGCAGCCAAAGGCGGCTCCTCGGAAAGCGGTGCCGCGGGCCGCGCCGCAACCGGAGCGGCAGGCCGGTCTGTCGCAGGGCGGGGCGAATCCGAAGTCCGGCCGGCAGGTTCGGCCACCGCCGTAGAGTCCGATTCGTTAGGTTTGACCTCGACCTCCATGCGCCCCTTCATACGGCGGAAGCGCCAGTCCTTGAACTCCTCGTCCGACTCGAAACCTTCGCCAATGAACACGTCGCGGCCATCGTTCTGCACGATTTTCGAATCGACGTTCGAATAGATTTTCTTGGTACGCGCGTTCCAGAACAACTGTTGCGTATAGAGTCTCTTGCCGTCCGATTTCTCTACCACGACATTTCCCCGCGCCTCCCACAGGTCGCGGGTCTCGTAATGGATCGCATAGTTGGCCGTCAGCACGGCATCGACCGACGAGAGCGAATCGTTCTTATAGGTCGTCATCTTCACCCCCTTGGGGAACTCGCGGTAAGGCTCGCGCGCCAGCGAATAACCTTCGAGCAGCGGGGTTTTGAAATGATACGAACGGCGGCCGTTCTGCGACATGACAACCGACAGGTTTTCGCTGTATTCGGTCATCATCATCTCTATCCGGGACTCCGATTCGGGTTCTTCTTCACGCTCGCAAGAGAATAGCAAGATAGCACTCCCCACAACGGAGAGTGCTACCATCACGTATCTTGCGATAAATCTGTCCATCAATTAGCGGGGACGCACAGTAGTCGACACACCGGCAGCCGTACCGCAGTTGACGGTATAGCGTGCGCCTTCCTGCAACTCGTTGAAGAAGCACTCCTCCGAAGTCGGGAAACGGCTGCGGAATGCGTTCATCGAGGTTTTGGCAGGTTCGCGGTATTCCGAATCGCTCGGCAGCAGCTCGACGGCCTTGGCCATCGTGTCGTAAGCTGCCCAGAAGGTAGCCGGCCCGGCGAAACCTTCACAATGAGCTGCCGAAATGCCGTAGCACTGAGCCAGTACGAAATACGGCACACCGTCCTCGGGGTTCAGATCGCGGGCCTGACGGGCAGCCGATGCGGCGCCCTGGATGTCGTTGGAAACCAAACCTACCAGCGCCATGCGCACCAGCAGCAGCTGACGCTCAGCGGGATCCGTCTCGACGGCAAGCGCCTCGTTGAGGTATTTCATGGCCTTGGTATAGTCGCCCTTGCTCTGGAACGCCTGCGCAAGGAACATCGCGGTTTCCGACGAAGGTTTCACCGTATAGTATTTCTCGGCAATCGAGAAATAGAAATCGCCGTCGCACTTGGCACGCGACATCAGGGCTACGGCCTGCGCCAGCAACGCCTCATCGTCGGGAGCAGCCTCCAGCTTGCCGCGGAACAGTTTTTCGAGGTTATCGCAGCTGGCCGCGCCGCTCAGGCCGAAAGCCGCGTCGAACTGCGACTTGTAATCGCCGGCCTCGGGGTTCTTCTCGAAGAACGGGGTCAGGCGGTCGTACTCGGCGATGATCTCATCGGGCATCACCTCGTCAGTATTCTTGTAATCCTCGCAGAGGTTCGAGAAATAAGCCACCACGGTCTCGGGGTCGGTGCTGTCACCGCCCTGCGCGATTGCCGCGCGGAATGCCTCGCGGATGCCCTTGCGGTCGTTGGGTTTGTAGCGCAGGAACTCGCGCGCCTTCTGGTCGAGGATAAAGGCCGTCTTGCCGGGCTTGACGTTATCGCCGAAATACTGGGCACGCATATCGTACATCAGCATCAGCGAGTCGATGAACATGTTCTTCTCCGCCACGCTCTTGGCACGGTTGATCTTGTTCTTATACACGACGGCACCGCGCTGGTAGATCGACTCCGCAGCATCGGGTATCTTGTCGATAAGCCCCTTGAGGTAGTGTGCAGCGGCATCGTAGTCACGGTTGTCGCACGATTCTTTCAGGAAATTACTGTTCAGAATGTTCTGTTCACGCTCTTCGGGAGTAGCGCCCCATTTCGCATATTGCGGGGCACTGAAATCCTGAGCCAAAGCCGCCGAAGCCAAAAACACCAAAGCGGCAGAAAGCAGAAATTTTACGTTTTTCATCGGTCAGAGATTAATTTTTGTATTTCTTATACTTATAATTGTTTTCGTCAGTTAAACTACCTCCGTGTCGGGGTCGCAAGTTACTACTAATTCCTCGGACGTGCAATTTTCCGGCTCAAAAACTAATCGTATTTCGGCCTGCGGAACCAGTATTCCCCGTTCTCGGCACCCGCAAAGAGCGAGAATCCGACCGAGAATTTGAAATACTGCTGCCGCACCAGTCCCAGACGCTCGGAAAGGTTATAGCCGCGACGTCCGTATTCCACGCCCACGTCGATGGTCGAACTGCCGAGGAACTTCACAGGCACCCCTACACCCAACGTAACGGCGTATTCTCCGATTTTATTGCCGTCGTAGGTCTGGTTGTAGGTTCCGTAACGGAAACCCGCCCGGTAGGCCCAGCGTTTCATGAACCTGCGCACGTCGTAATAGTTCGGCGTATACTCCACGCCCACTTTCACCATGCTCGTATTGGTATAGGCCACTTCGTATGCAGATTTGTCCGGGCCGCTGACCCCGGTCATTTCGGTCGCCTTATTGCCGCCGGTCCAGTTCTGATAGACGTAGTCAAGCCCAAGCGTCCATTTCGAGGTCATATAATAAGCCCCCACCGAAAGCTGACGCGGCAAAGCAAGCGCCAGGTGGGTCGTATCGCCCTTCACGGTGGAGTTGTACAGGTCGCCGATATAAATGCGCGAGGTCACATCGGGATTCAGGTTGCCGCCGAAATCGTACGTAGCACCGAACGTCAGCATGCGTTTCTGGTTCATGATAGCCTTCCAGAGGACACCGACCTGTCCTTTGATGCTCGAAATGCTGTAATTGTCGCTGCCGACCGTCGACGAGAAGGTTCCGTCGCCCGTGATCGGCGTCGGGGTCATCACGAAGCTGCGGTCGATGTCGCCCCAGTAATACTGCGCCGCGACACCCAACGAGAAATTCTTGAAAATCTCCCAGCCCAGGCCGACCTTGACCTCCGTCACGTCGCCTTCGCCCTGATAGACGTACTGCACGCGTCCCACATTGCCCCAAACCGGATCGTTCGGGTCGTAGTCCTGGGTATACTTGGTACGGTAGCCCACCGAACTGTACGGCGTGAGGCTGAACCCGAGGCCGAGTTTCTTGGCGACCGGCATCTGGAACGCGATATCGTGGAAATTGAACGTATTATAGGCCGTGTTTTTGGACACATTGTCCACCTTCTGCGAATTGTAGTAATTCTGTCCCTCGAGGCCGAAACTGAAGAGGAAACTCTTTTGCGGGATGGTGCTGTACGCTGCAGGGTTGAGCAGATTGATTTTGCCCGGAGTGCCCATGGCCACCCCGACGCCGCCCATCGAGCGCATCTGCGTCGTACCGGGCGTATTGATCTCGCCGATGCCGTACATCGTATAGGGAGAGAATGCGTTAATACTGCTTGTCTGGGCCGATACGGCATAAGGAAGCATCACGGCTGCCGCGACAACCAGCTTAATCAAGGTGTTCTTCACTTGCATTGTGCTCTAAAATTCTATTCAATCCGCAAAAGACCAGATTACAATTTGCAAATATCGTATTTTTAATTCGTTTAACAAAGAATTTTGCATCCCCGCCGGTAAAAATTACGCACAGGCCGTCGATTTGTTCCCGCATGCGCACGACATAACCTTCGATTTCGAAGGCGATCCCGTTCATCACGCCCAACTCGATGGCCTCTTCGGTCGTGAGCCCCGAGAGTCCTTCATCCTCGGTCGCGGCACACAGCGGCAGCTTGGCCGTGTAATCGTGCAGCGCCCTGAAACGCGTCTTCACCCCCGGGGAGATGCAGCCGCCCCGGAACGTATTGTCAGCCGTCACCAGGTCGATGGTCACCGCCGTACCGAAATCGACGATCAGCACGTTCTCACCCGGATAGAGCACTGTCGCGCCGACGGCTGCGGCCAGTCTGTCGCGCCCCAGCGTCTCGGGCGTAAGGTATGCGTTGCCGATGGGCACGGGGGTCTGGGAGGTGAACTCCAGCAGATAATCCACCCGCCCGCGGAGCATCGCCGCCACGTCATCGACCTCGCCGCGCGTCGACGCCACCACGGCGCGCCGCACGGGCCATTCGGAGAGCAGTTCTTCGAGCATCGACGGGTGCAACCGCTCCGTGCAACGCTGCGCGACAAGTTCTCCCCTGTCGAAAACCGCAAGTTTTACCAGGGTGTTCCCGATATCTACGACTAAATTCAAAGCTGTTGCAGTGTTTTATACCCGTCCTCAATGTCTTTGACATTCCTAACGGTCATCGCCAGACGATTATTGTGCTGTTTGAGCACAAATCTGGCGGGATTTTGCGTCACCTTGCGAAGCAACTCCATAAAGGTATCGCTTTTGTAATAGGGCGAATTCTGCTCGCCGACGAAGTGGAGGATCATCAGCCCGTTCTTGACCTTCACCCGTTCGATGCCGAGGCGAATCGCCTCCCAGCGCAGGCGCACGACGTTGAGCAGTTCCTGCGCTTCGCGCGGCAGGGGGCCGAAACGGTCTGCCAGACGGCTCTCGAAGGCCTGCAACGCGGCTTCGTCCTTGGTCGAGTCGAGCTCGCGGTAAAGTTTCAGGCGTTCGGCCTGCTGCGCCACGTAGGCATCGGGCAACCCGGCCTCGACCTCTATTTCGATGTGCGCGTCATCCACGTAATGCATCTGCTCCACGACATCCTGCTCGGCGGCACCCAGACCCGCCACCTGCAAGCCTTCGGCCCGCAGCTCGGCGATCGCCTCGTTCATGATTTTCTGGTAGGTTTCGAAACCGATGTCGGCGATAAACCCGCTCTGCTCGGCACCCAGCAGGTTGCCCGCGCCGCGGATGTCGAGATCCTGCATCGCAATGTTGAACCCCGACCCCAGGTCGGAGAACTCCTCGATCGCCCGCAGGCGGCGCCGCGCATCGGACGACAGCATCTCCTCGGGCGGCGAGAGCAGGTAGCAGTAGGCTTTCTGGTTGCTGCGCCCCACGCGCCCGCGCAACTGGTGCAGGTCGCTCAGGCCGAAATTCTGGGCATTGTCGACAATGATCGTATTGGCATTGGGGATGTCGATGCCGTTCTCGATGATCGTGGTCGAAACGAGCACGTCGAACTCCCCGTATATAAAATCCATGATCAGCTTCTCGAGCTTCTCGGCCGGCATCTTGCCGTGTCCGACGGCCACGCGGGCCTTGGGGCATACGCGCGTGATAAGCCCTTGGATGGACATCAGGTCTTCGACGCGGTTATGGACGAAATAAACCTGGCCGCCGCGTGCGAGCTCGGCCTCGACGGCATCGCGGATGATCTCCTCGGAGAAGACATGCGACTCGGTGACGATCGGCTGGCGGTTAGGCGGCGGGGTCGAGATGACCGACAGGTCGCGCGAGCCCATGAGCGAAAATTGCAGCGTGCGCGGGATCGGCGTCGCCGTCAGGGTCAGCGTATCGACGTTGACGGCCATCTGCGTGAGTTTCTCCTTGGCCGCGACGCCGAACTTCTGTTCCTCGTCGATGATCAGCAGCCCCAGGTCACGGAATTTGATCTGCTTGCCCAGTATTTTATGGGTGCCGATCAGGATGTCGATACGCCCCGATTCGAGGTCGGCACGTATCTGCCCCGCCTCCTTGGCGGTCTTGGTGCGGTTGAGATACTCGACCCGCACGGGGAAATCGCGCAGGCGCTCCGAAAAGGAGCGGTAGTGTTGCAGGGCGAGGATCGTCGTCGGCACCAGCACCGCTACCTGCTTGCCGTCCACGGCAGCCTTGAACGCCGCGCGGATCGCCACCTCGGTCTTGCCGAAGCCCACGTCGCCGCAGACCAGCCTGTCCATCGGCTGGTCGGACTCCATGTCCTTCTTGACGGCCGCGACAGTCGTCTGCTGGTCGGGGGTGTCCTCCCACTGGAACGACGCCTCCAGCTCGTGCTGCAGGTAACTGTCGGGTGTGAATGCGAACCCTTTGCTGGCCTTGCGCTTGGCATAGAGGGCGATCAGCTCGCGCGAGATATCCTTGACGGCCTTCTTGGCGGCGTTCTTGAGTTTCTGCCATGCCCCGTTGCCGAGTTTATAGACCTTCGGAGGCTCGCCGTCGCCGGACTTGTAACGCGAAATGCGGTGGAGCGAATGGACGTTTACGAACAACACGTCGCCGTCCTTGTATACCAGCTTGATAGCCTCGTGCACCTTGCCGTTCTCGTTGATCTTCACCAGCCCGTCGAAACGCCCCACGCCGTGGTCGATATGCACCACGTAGTCGCCCGGGCGGAGCTGGTTCAGTTCGGCGACGGTCATCTGCTCGTCGCGCCGGATCTCGCCGTTGATGCGGTAACGCTGGTAGCGGTCGAAAATCTGGTGGTCGGTGTAGAGGCACAGTTTCAGGTCGTTGTCCACGAACCCCTCGTGCAGGGTCGTCGACAGCGACCGCACGACGGCCTGTCCGCGGCCGATCTGGTGGAAAATATTTTCGAGACGCTCGACCTGCGCCTTGTTCTCCGAAAGTATATAGGTATCGTAACCCCGCAGCGCACCCCGGATCATGTCGTCGGCCAGCATCTCGAAATTTTTATTGAATTTCGGCTGGGGCGACGTCGCGAACTTCACCGTTGCGGCCGCGGGCCGCTCGGGAAGATTGTCGCGCAGCAGGAAAATCCGGCTTCCGGAAAGGTCGGCCACGAGCGAGTTGCGGCTCGTCAGCAGCGAGTCGATCTCATCGGGATGCTCCATGTCCGAGAGCGTCCTGCGGCGGATGTCGTTGACCCTCCGCAACACGAAATCGGCGTCGTAGAACCACCAGGAAGCCTCCGCGCCCGCAAACCGCGCGAAGGAGACCTTCGCCGCGGCGGGCGTCCCGGCGTTCAGGTCGGGGATGATCTCCACGCGCTCCAGCCTGTCCGACGACAGCTGGCTCGAAATGTTGAACCGCCGGATCGAGTCGACCTCGTCGCCGAAGAAATCCAGTCGGTAGGGTTTGCTCTCCGAATAGGAGAAGACGTCGACGATACCGCCGCGCACCGAGTACTGGCCGGGTTCGTAGACGAAATCCACGCGCGTAAACGAAGCATCGACGAGCGCCTGCTCCAGCACCTCGATCGAAATCCGGTCGCCGACCCTCACGGTGATCGTCTCCCGTTGCAGGGCTTCGGCGTCGGCGACCCGCTCGGCCAGCGCCTCGGGGCAGGTGCAGACCACCAGGTAGCCCTTCCCCGTGAAATTCCGCACGGCGTGCATCGTCGCCGTGCGCTGCACCACGCCCTGCGCATCCTCGGCGCCATAGGCCGCCGAACGCTTCCACGACGAGGGAAAGAAGTAAACCTGCCGTTCGTCCAGCAGGTTGTAGAAGTCGTTCAGAAGGTAGGCTGCGGCGTCACGGTCCTCGGCGACAAAGACATGCACGCCCCCGGATTCGGCCACGGCCGCCGCGGCATAAAACGAAAGAGCGCCGCCGACCAGCTCTTCGAGGTGGACGGTAGCACTCCTGTTTTTATATTCGCGGCACAGTCTGCCGAGGGCTTTCGACCCGGCGGCGAACTGCGCCAGCTGCTCGCGGGCGGTTGCCATGCCTTATTTGGTTATAAGGTCGTTATCCTTTTTGTCATGGTAGTGGATCTCGACGATCCCGATGCTCTGGTCCTCGGCGATCTCAAGGCGCACCTTGTACTTCCACTCCCAGCGGCGGCGCAGCGACCAAAGGCCCTTTCGGAGGAACGCCGCCACGTAAGGACTGACGACCAGCTTGATGAATTTGTGTCCGCGGTCCTGCGTGAGGAACGAAATCTGGTTCTCGATCTTCTTGTCCAGCAGCACCGTAGGTTCGATCTTGCCCGAACCGTTGCACGTCGGGCAGACGTCCGAAACGCTCTCGACGGCCACGGGACGCACCCGCTGGCGGGTGATCTGCATCAGGCCGAATTTCGTGAGCGGCAGCACCGTGTGCTTGGCCTTGTCGGTGGCCATCAGCTTCACCATCTCGTCGAACAACGCCTGCTTGTTCTGCGCCTTGTGCAGGTCGATGAAGTCGATGATGACGATACCGCCCAAATCACGCAGCCGCAGCTGGCGGGCGATCTCCTTCGCCGCGGCGAGGTTCACGTCCATGGCGGTCTGCTCCTGGTTGTCCTCGGCCTTGGTGCGGTTGCCCGAATTGACGTCGATGACGTTCATGGCCTCCGTGCGCTCGATGATGAGGTAGGCGCCGCGTTTGAGCGACACGTACTTGGCGAAGAGCGACTTGATCTGCTTCGAGATGTCGAAGTTGTCGAAGATAGGGACGTTGCCCCGGTAAAGCTTGACGATCTTCTCCTTCTCGGGCTCGATCAGGCGGATGTAATTGCGGATGTCGTTGTACATCGCCTCGTCGTCGACGGCGATCTGCGAAAACGAGCCGTTGAGCGAATCGCGGATGATCGTATTGGCGCGGTTCATCTCGCTCATCAGCTGCGCGGGCGGCGTACTCTTCTTGATCGCGGCGCAGGTCTTGCGCCAGCGGTCGATCTGCGACTGGATGTCGTGCTCGATGTCCTCGTCCTTGGCCTCCATGGCCGCCGTGCGGATG
>ENA-UOJR01003349-UOJR01003349.1-human-gut-metagenome-genome-assembly--contig:-C115P-NODE-3349-length-10012-cov-15.752938_pt1 | contig 10012 bp, 9 predicted proteins | sample MGYA00242354_ERZ723901 | MGnify/ENA metagenome assembly ERZ723901
AAAAATAAGGAGGACGTGTATATGAAAACCATTCTGGTGGCCGGCGGAGCCGGCTATATCGGCAGCCACATGGTAGCGCTGTTGGTCAAGCGGGGCTACGAAGTTGTGGTGGCGGACAATCTGCGCACCGGACACTGGCAGGCCGTCAAGGGCGCGCGGAAGATGTATGTAGGCGATCTGCGGGACGGCGCGTTCCTGCATCAGATCTTCACGGAAAACGAAATCGACGGCGTCATCAACTTCGCGGCATTTTCGCTGGTGGGCGAGAGCGTGACCAACCCGCTGAAGTACTACGGCAACAACGTGGAGGGCGCGGTGTCCCTGCTGTCGGCCATGCAGGCTCACGGCGTGGACAAGATCGTGTTTTCCTCCACGGCGGCGGCCTACGGCGAGCCGGAGAAGCAGCCCATTGAGGAAGGGGACCGCACGGAACCCACCAATCCCTACGGCGCGACGAAGCTGGCCATTGAAAATATGCTGAAATGGTGCGACTGCGCCTACAACATCCGCTATGTGGCGCTGCGGTACTTCAACGCCGCTGGTTCCGACACGGAGGCGGGCATCGGCGAGGATCATAACCCCGAATCCCACCTGATCCCGCTGGTGATGAAAACGGCGCTGGGGCAGCGGGACCACATCGGCATCTTCGGCGAGGACTATCCCACGCCGGACGGCACCTGCGTGCGGGACTACATCCATGTGAAGGATTTGGCGGAGGCTCATCTGCTGGCACTGGAATATCTGGAGCGGGGCGGCAGCAGTGACGTGTTCAATCTGGGCAACGGCGCCGGTTATTCCGTGCGGGAGATCATCGAAACGGCCCGCCGGATCACCGGCAAGGAGATCAAGGCCGTTGTGGAGCCCCGCCGGGGCGGTGACCCATCTGTTCTGATCGCCTCCAACAAGAAGGCCGCCGAGGTCCTTGGCTGGAAGCCTGTTCTGGGTCTGGATCAGATCATTTCCGACGCGTGGGCGTGGCACAGCGGCCATCCCAACGGCTATGAGGGATAAGAGATGTATCGATTGAAGCCGTTTGGCGTACTGAATGGCAGAGAGGTGCCCCTTATCGAGCTTTTCAATGACAAATGCGCCGTAGAGCTGCTGCCCTACGGTGCGGCTGTCCGGGCCATCCGCGTGCCGGACCGAACCGGCAAGCTGACGGACATCTGCCTTGGATATGACGAACTGGAAAGCTACCGGACGCTGGACGCCTGCTTTGGCGGAACCATCGGCCGCTGCGCCAACCGCATCGGCGGGGCGCGATTCACCATCGACGACAGAGGGTACCGTGTTACGGCCAACGAGGGGGAGAACTGTCTTCACGGCGGAATCGAGGGCTTCCACAAGAAACTGTGGGAATTTACCTGCGAGGAAAACGCAGTCACCTTCTCCTACACCTCTCCTGACGGTGAGGAGGGTTTTCCCGGTGCTGTCCGGGTGGAGGTCACCTATCGCCTGATCGACAATCAGCTCACCATCGCCTACAAGGCGGCGGCGGAGCAGAGCACGGTGGTGAATCTCACCAACCATACCTACTTCAATTTGGGCGGCCACAGCAGCGGCACAGTGGAGGATCATGTGCTGACCCTGCGGGCCAGCCGGTATACGCCCATGGACGGCGGAAATATCCCAGTGGGGACGCTGGCGCCGGTGGAGGGAACGCCGCTGGATTTCCGGACACCTGCGGCATTTGGGAGCCGTCTCCACGATAAAGCCTTTAACGGCGGGCGGGGATATGACCACAACTATGCGCTGGACGGCGGAGAAGGCCCGGTGGCGGAGCTGTGGTGCCCCGCCACCGGCATCGGTCTGGAAATGACCACCTCGATGGAGGGAATGCAGCTCTACACGGCGGGTTGGCTGACGGAGCGCAAGGGAAAGGGCGGTGCGGTCTACGGTCAGGCCCACGGCGTCTGTCTGGAGACGCAGCATTTTCCCAACGCGGTGAACTGCCCGGCGTTCCCGTCGCCGATCCTGCGCAAGGGAGAGACGCTGCAACAGTGGACGGCTTTCCGCTTCTTTGCACGATAAAATAATGACATGGCGAAAGAGGGCAGTGCTTAAAAAGCACTGTCCTCAGCGTGTCGAAAAAGCCTTTTCTCCCCCGCGCGGGGCAGGAATACACCGTCGGCCCAGCCGGTTTCCGTGCGCTTTGCGCCCGGAAATCGGGGCCTTCCTCGAAACGGGCTCGCTTTCTTCGCCGCTGGCGGCGCATCGCCCGTTCCCCTTCTTGGGTTTCCCGCGCACACCCTTCCTTACCGTTACGGAGAATTTACCACTTTATCGACAGTTTCAGGCCGAAAATATACACCGTCGGCCCAGTTGGGATCGGAGCCTGCTGCGAATTTTACTCCTGCGGGGTCAGCTCGCCGGTCTCGGTGTTGATGACGTAGCCTCGGATGGTGACATCGGCGGGCATAAGGGGATGGTTGCGCAGCAGGTCCACGGTCTCCGCCACGGAGTTCTCCACGCAGTCGAAGCCCCGGAGCCACGCCTCAAAGTCAATGCCGCAGTAGCGCATCATGTCGATATGGTCCTGAGAAACGCCCCGCTGGATCAGGTGGCGGATCATCATGTCGGCGTTGATGTGGGCCACGCCGCAGTCCGTGTGGCCGATGACCATGACCTCCTCCACGCCCAGCTCGATGATACCCACCAGCAGGCTGCGCACAGCACTGTCAAAGGGGCCGGTGATCATGCCGCCGGCGTTTTTGATCAGCTTCACATCACCGTTGCGGATGCCCAGCGCTGCGGGGAGCAACTCCACCAGACGGGTATCCATGCAGGTGAGGATGGCGATTTTCTTGTCTGGGAACTTACTGGTCTGGAACTTTTCATAGCCCTTGGACCGGACAAATTCGCGGTTATATGCCAGCATTTCTTCGATCATGGCAGTTCTCCTTTTCACTTTTTTTCTATCATACCGGATTTTGCCACCCCGCGCAACCGGAATCTTTCGGAAATTGCAGCATGGCAAATGGCGTATTGACAACATAAAACTTTTTTGATAAAATTCCTCCGTCAGCACAAGCTGGCAAAGTTGGCACAAGCTGACATTTTCCGCATATGTTTTTATACGCTCAGGCAATACAGATATTACGAAGGTATCAGTGTCCTCCCAAGGAGGGTATTGGTGCCTTTTTTGTTTGATGCTGCGGGAAATGCTTGCATAACTTATTTTGGGAGGAAACTATGAAAAAACGAAACAGATTTATCAGCCTTGTGCTGACGCTGGGGCTTGCACTCAGCGTGATGGCCACGTCCGTGTCCGCATCCAAGTTCGTGGATGCCCACGGGAATGAGGTGGAACTGGATGACACGCTGGAGGCTTACAGCAGCGTGGTGCTGTCCGGCGCAGACAACGCGGCCCGTAAGGCGGAGACCAATTTGGGCGATCTGTGGACCGACGCGCTGCGGTGGTTCGCCGTGTCCGGCAAGATCAATGCGTATTTTGACGAGGACGATGTGACCGCCGGCAACACCAAGGTAGATGTGGACGCCGATCACATTGTTGCCCTCTGGAACGGTGGCAATCTGCGCGCCGACATTGCTGTCGGCAAGTTCGGCGCGGCGGAGCTGGCAGCCGTCCTGCCCTATCCCAACAAGGTGGCTGTGATTTATATGAGCGGCGCTCAGCTGCTGGAAGCTCTGGAGGCGGCCTCTCAGGCGCTGCCCTACGGCGATGCATCCGCCGATGCCTGCGCTTCCTTTATGCAGGCTGCGGGCCTGACTTACAGCGTCAACGCGGATCAGGCGTATGACAAGGGAGAAGCCTACGGCAAGCACTGGTTCAAGGCAAATTCCGTCAGCCGTGTGACGATCACCGATGTAAACGGCAAGGCGTTCGATCCGAACGCTACCTATGCGGTCATCACCCACAACGCAAACTTTAACGGCATGGACTCCTCTTATGTGTTTAAGGCGGCTGCGGAGGCTAACGAGAAGTCTGCTATCACCAAGGCCGTTGTGCGGGATGTGGTGTGGATGTACATCAGCGAAGAGCTGGGAAATATGGTAGGCGACGCCTATGCCGCCCCTCAGGGCCGCATTACGGTAACGGCCACCGCAGCGCCGACTGAGTCTGCGAAGACCGGCCAGTCCGCGACCATGACAGAGAATGGAACCTACACCGTTGTGTCCGGCGACTCCCTCTGGAAGATCGCATCTAAGGTCTACGGCAGCGGCAAGCTGTGGAGCAAGATCTTCTCTGCCAATCCCCAGATCAAGAATGCATCTATGATCTATGTGGGCCAGACGCTGACCGTTCCCGCAAAGTAAATCACGGGGCACAAGCCGCAGGAGACCTGCACATCCGTCACAAGACGGATGTGCGGGCATCCTTATTGCTTTAGAACAGAGCGGACCACTTGGGACTGCTGTGTTGTACGGCAATCAAAACCATACCATCGCTCGACAAGGGCAAACACGCCTGACAGCGCGTCTTTCCGGCGCTTTTTGCTCTTTTCGCCTTGGTGGGCGCCAGCCCGCCTGCATCTCAAAAAACAAAAATCACTCGAAAATCCATCCCTGTCAGGTGCAGACATTTCTGCCCGTCAAAACCGTGTCTGCCCTTGTCAAGCGATGGTAGAAAATGAGGACTTATCGTATGAACCGTGAATTGCAAACGATCATTGTTGAAGTGGAAAAGGCCGTGGTGGGCAAGCGTGAAGTCATAGAAAAGATCCTGATGGCGCTGTTGGCTGACGGACATGTTCTGCTGGACGATATCCCCGGCGTCGGCAAAACAACGCTGGCGGTGGCCCTGAGCCGCACACTGGGCCTGACCTATAACCGCATCCAGTTCACGCCGGATGTGCTGCCGTCCGATATTGTGGGCTTTTCCATTTACAACAAGGACAGCGGCTGCTTTGAGTACAAGAGCGGCGTGGTGAGCAATACCAACCTGCTGCTTGGGGACGAGATCAACCGGACGTCCAGCAAAACCCAGTCCGCCCTGCTGGAAGCGATGGAAGAACGTCAGGTCACGGTGGACGGCACAACTTATCCGCTGCAAAAGCCCTTTGCGGTGATCGCGACCCAGAACAATGTAGGAACCGCAGGCACCCAACTGCTGCCCTATGCCCAGATGGACCGGTTCCTTGTCCGGCTTTCCATCGGTTATCCCGATTATGAGGCCCAGATGTCCATCCTCCGGGACCGCCAGAGCACAGATCCCATTGGTTCCGTGGCGCAGGTGGTCACCCGTGACGATGTGCTGCGGATGCAGGCGGAGGTGCGGGCCGTCACAGCAAAGGACAGTATTCTGGACTATATTACCCGTCTGGCCATGGCGTCCCGGGAGCATCCCATGGTGGAGGTAGGCATCAGCCCCCGCGGCACCCTGTTCCTTGACCGTATGGCCAAGGCCCATGCTTATCTGGAGGGCCGGGATTATGTGACAGGCGGCGATGTGCAGGCGATTTTCCATGATGTCTGCGCCCATCGTGTGATCCTTAACCAGAAATCACGGCTGTCCGGCGGAACGGTTACGCAGGTACTGAACGAACTGCTGGAAACAGTGGAAGTTCCGGACCGCAGACAGGCATGATGCGGAAACGGAGATTTGCTTACAGCGCATGGCTGCTGTTTGCCATTTTGCTGTATTTCTTTGAGAACAATACCGGCACCCGGACGATTTTGGCCGCTTCAGTTTTCCTGCCGGCTGCGTCGATCCTCTGCGCGGTGCGTTCAGCCAGACGGGTAACGGTTCATCTATCTGCGCCGGACTGCTGCAAACAGGGAGATGCCGCGGAATGCTCCGTGCGGGCAGAGGGCCTTCTGCCCGGAGCGGTGCTGACGGCAGCGCTTCGGGGCCGCAGCCGCCTGACCGGGGAGGAAACGGCGGTGAAGCTCTCGGCCTCGCGGTTTGCACCTGACGCGGCAGGTACGCTGCGTACCGCCCATTGCGGTACGGTCATGCTTTCTCTCAGCGACGCGGCTGTGCAGGACTGGTTTGGCTTGTACCGCTGTGCCCTGACAGTACAGAGTACTCGCTTCGTGACCGTCGAGCCGCCGCTGTTTGATGTGCGGATTACCCTTGCGGAAAATGAAACGGTCACGGCGGACAGCGAGCGCTGGTCTTCCACCCATCCGGGGCACGATTCCAGTGAGACCTTCGGATTCCGTACATACGTCCCCGGCGATCCCATCCGGCAGATCCACTGGAAGCTTTCCCAAAAGACAGACTCCCTGATGGTGCGGGAACTGGGGCTTCCGGTAGCGGAGGAGGTTCTGCTGCTGTTGGATACCTCCACCACTGGGAAGGAAGATGCCGCGGATGCGCTGGACGCGGCCATGACGGCGCTGCTGTCCTTGTCCCGGTCCTTGACAGAACAGGGAATCACCCATTCTGTTGGCTGGAAAAACAGGGAATTAGAGGAGCTCTCTCTGTGCGCGGTACGGGATCAGCAGGACTGTACAGCGGTGCGTGAGCAGATTTTGACTGCCGCTGCCGCACCGGATGCGGAAAGCATCTGCGACTGCTTCCGCAAATGGTCCGGGGATGTCTATGCGCATACCGTTGTCTGCGCGCCGTCTTTGCCCCGGGGCCTTTCCCTGCTGCAGGCGGGCAACCGTGTGACCGTGCTGCTGTCTGATGGCGGCGCACAGAGCTGCGACGGGGTGATGGTCATACCCTTTTCGCGGAAGAACATGGCGCAGGAATTGGAATATCTTGAAATTTAAGGAATGTTCATGAAACATCAAACGGTTGGGTTACAATTTGATTTTCAAAAAAGTGAGCGGGCAAAACCATGGAAAACAGCACTCCCCATTGTCGGTGTGCCGCTGCTTGCGGCAGTGCTGCTTCTGGCCCTCAAGCCTGCCAGAGAAAGCCTGAAGTGCTTGTGCAATCTGGTGTTTGCGGCCAGCGAGGCGGTCAATGCCTATGCCTACGATTATTTTGAGGTTTCGGACGCGGCCAGCCCGGTTCTGGCATTGGGCCTGCTGGTGACGGCAGCGGCCGGTGTTCTCCTGCTTGCATACCTGCGCAGCAGCAAGATCGTTCCGCTTCTGGCGGCGTTGGCCCTGGCCGGCGGGGAGATCTGGTTCGGACTGACTCCTCCGGCGGCTGTCAATGTGCTGATTTTTGCGCTGCTGGCGCTGTTGGCCCTGCCTGTGGATACCCTGCGGGGCAGACTGGTATTTCTGCTGGCAGTCATGGCCGTTTTTCTGACGGTACAGCTCTTGGCTCCCGGTGTTCGCATGGGGGTGGAAGAAGCCTCTGAGCATGTGCGGGATCGGCTGGATGCTGCCGAACAGCTTGTTTCCGGCGCAGACTATACGCCGCAGCAGGAACCGCCCCAGACCGCCCGTGAGGAAAACCGGCTGGATACGGAAACCGCCGGAGAGATGTCCGGAGATACGCAGAATACGCAGGACTATCAGCATATTTATGAACAGGAACAGGAAATCAGCCGTCCCAAGCGCATCGACTATCTAAAAATCGCCGTACTGACGATTCTGATTTTGGCTCTGCTGACGCTGCCCTTCCTACCGTTCGTCCTGTTTGACGCCCGGCGGCGCAAGGCAATGGAACGGCGGGCGGCGTTTAACTCCCCTGACTGCGGGGAAGCGATCCGCGCTATGTTTCTGCATCTGACTGCCTATCTGGATCACTGTGGAAAAGGCGTTGGGAATCGCCCCTTCTCCCAATGGGACGCTGCACTGGCCCAAACCGTTTCTACGGAATACGCCGCGCAGTTCCGTCATGCCGCCGCGCTTTTTGAGGAGGCTGCATACAGTACCCATGCCATGGGGGAGGAACAGCGGGCCGAACTGCAAAGTCTTTTAACCGAAACGGAGCGGCTGCTGTATGACGGTGCGGACCGGAAAACAAAATTTCGCTTGAAGTATGTGGAGTGTCTCCACGCCTGAGAGGAAGCAAGAATGAAAAACTCAAAGCTTTTATTGTTGACTGTGGTGCTGCTGCTGACCCTGACAGGCTGCCGTACCCGGACCACCGTGCCTGCGGATCCGATCCCCGATGAGAACGGCGAGACGGCGGAGGACCAACTGGGACAGGCCGAACAGATTGAGGACGCGGAAGACGATCCTGCGGCAGAAGAGGATGCCAGACCGGATGCGGATGCCCCGACCGCAACGGACCCGGATTCCGACCGAAAGACATATGCGGAGGACGCAAATGCTGAGATCGTTCCCGGTGCGGACCAGTCCCTCACGCAGAAGGGGGACGGCGGGAAAACACCGGAGCATGATGCCAATGGGGGAGCTACCGGCGCAAAGGATGCCGCCACCGGTGAGCTGACCGCAACGGAAACCGTTCCCGCTGACCAGGCAGGAAAAACCGGCGCGGACGAAAGCGGCCAAACGGCAGAAACCGCTCTGCTTTACTATCAAACACTGCTGGAGGACCGTTTGAGCGGTCTCTTTGAGTGCCAGCGCTTCTATATTTACTGGGAGACGGCGGAGGACTACCACACTGTCCATAAATCATCTGATGAGCATCAGATCATCTCGAATGCCGGGGCGTATGACGTGTCCGCAAAGCTGCAAAATGACGCACTGATTGTGGATGACGGCTGGATCCAGCGTAAAGATCCCGGCGTGATCGTCAAGGTCGTGGAGCGCTCCGTCCTTGGCAGCGGAGTGTCGTCCACCCGACAGGCGGAAACGGTTTGCGGTGCGTTGAAAGCACGGGAGGGCTGGTCCGGGCTGGATGCCGTCCGGAATGGCCGGGTCATTTTGCTCTCCGAGGAGCTGCTTTCCGGTCAGGCCAGACGGACCGGCGCGGCGGTTTTGCTTGCCAAGGCCATGTATCCGAGCCTGTTCAGTGATACAGATGGGGGAGAGGCGCTCCGTGCACTTACTCAGGAAGCATACTGCGCGCCTGCATCCGGTACATTTATTTATGTAGGATGAAAGGAATGGTTTTGATATGACGATTCTTGTGATTGACGGTCAGGGCGGAAAGCTTGGAAAACGGCTGGTGGAAAGCATCAAAAAATCCTTCCCGCAGGTGGAGGTCATGGCCGTCGGGACCAACAGCGCCGCGTCAGAGAGCATGATGCGTGCCGGTGCGGACCGGGTGGCGACCGGTGAAAACCCGGTCATTGTTGCCAGCCGGACTGCCCAGATCATCGTTGGCCCTATGGGGATAGCCCTTGCCGACGCGCTGATGGGAGAGATCTCTCCGGCAATGGCCAATGCCGTTGCTGCCAGCGCAGCCTACCGGGTGCTGATCCCCATGAATCTCTGCGACACCTATGTGGCAGGCGTCAGCCAGAAATCTTCTGCCATCATGGATGACGCGATGGAGCATATTCGCCAACTGCTGACGGAGATGGGAGATACTGCATGCCTATGACCCGGAACGATGCACGTTCTTCTGTGCAGATCAGAAAGCTTACCTACTCGGCGCTGTATCTTGCCATTGCATTGGTCCTGCCGTTTCTGACGGGACAGATCCCTGAGATCGGATCCATGCTCTGCCCAATGCACATTCCAGCATTGCTGTGCGGCTTTGTCTGCGGCTGGCCGTGGGGACTGGCGGTGGGATTTGTTTCCCCGCTGCTGCGGTCCCTTCTCTTTGGGATGCCTACGGCTTATACGGCAGTGGCCATGGCGTTTGAGCTGGCCGCCTATGGCGCGGTTTCCGGGATTTTATACCGCATTTTTCCCCGCAGAAATTGGTCTGTGTATGTCACGTTGATCGCCGCTATGATCGTGGGCCGCCTGGTGTGGGGCTGTGTACAGTTTATGATGGCGGGCTTGCAGCATACCGTGTTTGACCGCTCTCTTTTTCTTGCAGGCGCAGTGACCAATGCGCTTCCCGGCATCCTTGTACAGATCATCCTGATCCCCATTCTTGTCATCACAATGGAGAAAGCCAAGCTGACGCTGAATGGGACGAGATAATGACAGAAGATCGAATCGGCAAAGAAATCAGCGGCAGTATGCACCGGCGATTCCCGTCGCGCAAAAGAGGACCCATCCAATACGGATGGGTCCTCTTTTCAAATAGCTGTCAGCGGAAGGTCGTCTGCGAAATGTT
>ENA-UOJR01003353-UOJR01003353.1-human-gut-metagenome-genome-assembly--contig:-C115P-NODE-3353-length-9999-cov-14.214602_pt1 | contig 9999 bp, 8 predicted proteins | sample MGYA00242354_ERZ723901 | MGnify/ENA metagenome assembly ERZ723901
ATTTTCTAGGACAAAAACTAATATATCGAAATAATTTATTGTTTTCTATAGAAAAATTTTTATTGTATTTTTTAAAAAACCTTGTAGATTCAAATAAAACATGATTTTTCATCATTTTGTCATATATTCAATTTTTTTATCGTTTTCTCTTGACAGACGGCACTATGATTGATATATTCTATAAATATAAAACATCGTGCAAAGCACTTGTTTTTGTATGATAAACAAATCCAGATAGAAGGAGTGAGAACTTTGATCACTTATAACGACAAAACCAATCTTTTGGAACTCAGACGCTATAAATACAGCCTTCAGGATATTCCTGAGCCCAACCTGTATCGTGATAACTACAGCTATGACGAAGTGCCGAAGGTTACGTTCAACTACCGTCAGGTACCTATGAATGTGCCTGAGGAAATCTGGCTGACAGATACCACCTTCCGTGACGGACAGCAGTCTCGCGCTCCCTATACGGCAAAGCAGATCGCAACACTGTATGATATGCTGCACCGCTTAGGCGGCCCCAAGGGCAAAATCAGACAGTGCGAATTTTTCCTGTATAGCGAAAATGACCGCAGGGCGATCGAAGCATGCCGCGAGCTAGGCTATGAATTCCCCGAAATCACAGGATGGATTCGTGCCACAAAGGAGGACTTCAAGCTGGTCAAGGAAATGGGGATGCCCGAATGTGGGATTCTGGTTTCCTGCTCCGACTATCACATTTTCAATAAGCTGCACAAAACCAGAAAGCAGGCAATCGACGGCTATCTGGAAATTGTAGAGGCTGCTCTGGATATGGGCATTACCCCTCGCTGTCATTTTGAGGATGTCACAAGAGCCGATTTCTATGGCTGCGTGGTTCCCTTTGCAACAGAGCTGAAAAAGCTGATGGATAAATATCAGCTGCCCGTAAAAATCCGCTTCTGTGATACGATGGGCTACGGCGTGCCTTACCCCGGTGCTACCCTGCCCCGTTCTGTCGGCGGTATCATTTATGGTGTAAACCACTTTGCACAGATCCCTTCCGAATTACTGGAATGGCATGGGCATAACGATTTCTATAAGGCGGTTGTCAATTCCACAACGGCATGGCTGTATGGCTGTTCCTCCGTAAACTGCTCTCTCTTGGGCATCGGGGAACGCACAGGCAACACCCCTCTCGAAGCAATGGTAATGGAATATGCTTCCCTAAGAGGAACATTAGATGGCATGGACCCTACCGTGATTACGGAAATCGCAGAATTTTATGAAAAAGAGCTTGGCTATAAAATTCCCCCTCGCACCCCCTTCGTCGGGCGTGACTTTAATGTAACCAGAGCCGGTATTCACGCAGACGGCGTTGCGAAGGATGAGGAAATTTATAACATCTTCAATACAGCAAAGCTGCTGAACCGCCCCCTCAGCGTAGAGGTCAACAAAAACTCTGGTCTTGCCGGCGTTGCATACTGGCTGAACCAGACATTGCATCTGGAGGGCGAAAGCAAAATCAGCAAGAATGACCCTCGCACCGCTATCCTCAAGGAATGGGTAGATAAGCAGTACAGCGACGGGCGTATGACCTTCATCAGTGAGGAAGAGATGGAGGCAGCCACATGCGCGCTTCTGCCGGAGCTGGCAAAGCAGGCAGGGCTTCTGTAAGAAGGATTTGTTAAAAAAATAAAATTTCATCAAACAGTTTTCTTAGGAGGAAGAGAATATGGGTATGAATATTACCGAAAAACTGATTAAAAACCATCTGGTATCCGGTGAAATGGTGGCAGGGAAGGAAATCGCCATCAAAATCGACCAGACACTGACACAGGACTCCACAGGCACCATGGCGTATCTGCAGTTTGAAGCCATTGGGATTCCCCGTGTCAAAACAGAGAAATCTGTTGCTTACATCGACCACAACACCCTGCAGACAGGCTTTGAAAACGCAGATGATCATAAATATATCCAGACAGTGACAAGCAAGCATGGGATTTATTTTTCCAAGCCCGGCAACGGCATCTGTCATCAGGTGCATCTGGAGCGCTTCGGCAAGCCCGGCAAAACCCTGCTCGGCTCTGACAGCCACACCCCTACAGGCGGCGGTATCGGGATGCTTGCGATTGGCGCAGGCGGTCTGGATGTAGCCGTTGCAATGGGTGGCGGTGCGTATTATCTGGCTATGCCCAAGGTTTGCCGTGTGAACCTGACAGGCAAGCTTTCCCCTTGGGTAACCGCGAAGGACGTTATTCTTGAGGTGTTGCGCCGCCTGTCCGTTAAAGGCGGTGTCGGCAAGGTGATGGAATATGCAGGCGAAGGCGTAAAAACACTTTCCGTTCCCCAGAGAGCAACCATCACAAACATGGGCGCAGAGCTGGGCGCAACCACATCCGTATTCCCTTCTGACGAGGTGACAAAAAGATTCCTTGACGCGCAGGGACGCGGTGAGGATTGGATAGAACTTTCCGCTGACGCAGATGCGACCTATGATGAGGAAGTAACGATTGATCTGGATGAAATCGCACCTCTGGTTGCCTGCCCTCATTCCCCCGATAATATCAAGCAGGTAAAGGATGTTGCAGGTCTGAAGGTGGATCAGGTTGCAATCGGCTCCTGCACCAATTCCTCTTATACCGATATGATGACGGTTGCGGCACTCCTAAAGGGCAAATCCGTTCATCCCGATGTCAGTCTGGTTATCGCACCCGGCTCCAAGCAGGTGATGAATATGCTGGCGGCAAACGGCGCACTGGCAGATATTATTTCCGCAGGCGCGCGTATTCTGGAATGTGGCTGCGGCCCCTGCATCGGCATGGGACAGGCTCCTGCAACGAATGCGGTTTCCCTGCGTACCATCAACAGAAACTTTGAAGGCAGAAGCGGGACAAAATCCGCACAGGTTTATATCGTCAGCCCCGAAACAGCCGTTGCATCCGCGCTGGCAGGCGTTGTGACAGATCCCCATACACTGGGAGAAGCCCCTCTGGTTTCCATGCCTGAGCATTTCATGGTAAACGATAACCTCATCATTCCTCCTGCACCCGAAGGCGAATGTGTAAAGGTTGTCAGAGGCCCCAATATTCAGCCCTTCCCCAAAAACACAAAGGTACCCAAGGAAATCAAGGGCGGCGCGCTGATTAAGGTAGAGGACAATATCACAACAGACCACATCATGCCCTCCAACGCGAAGCTTCTGCCCTTCCGTTCCAACGTACCCTATCTGGCAGATTACTGCCTGACCCCCTGCGATCCTGAGTTCCCCGCAAGAGCAAAGGCGGCAGGCGGCGGCTTTATCATTGCAGGGCAGAACTACGGGCAGGGCTCCAGCCGCGAGCATGCGGCACTGGCTCCCCTGCAGCTTGGCGTAAAGGGTGTTATCGCCAAATCCTTCGCGCGTATCCACATGGCAAACCTGATTAACAACGGTATCCTGCCTCTGGTATTCGTAAACGAATGGGACTATGACAACATCCGCCTTGGTGACGAATTTGTCATCAAATATGCCGCAGACCAGATCAAAGGCGCAGTAGAGGGACAGAACGTAATGGTAACACTGGTGCGTACCGGCGAAGAAATCCCCACAAGACTGAATATTTCCGCAAGACAGTGCGACATTCTGCTCGCAGGCGGTCTGCTGAACTATACAAAGGAGGCAAAATAATATGGCACATAAAGTAACTCTTATCCCCGGGGACGGCAGCGGCCCTGAGGTTGTTGCAGCAGCGAAGCGCGTTGTAGAGGCAACCGGCGTTGCCATTGAATGGGATGAAATGGAAGCAGGCGCAGCCATGATTGAAAAATACGGCACGCCCCTGCCCGACCATGTCATTGATTCCATCCGCAAGAACGGTGTTGCGCTGAAAGGGCCTATCACAACCCCTGTCGGCAAGGGCTTCCGCAGCGTAAACGTAGCACTGCGCAAAACCTTTGACCTTTATGCAAACGTGCGCCCTGCCAAAACCTATCCCGGCGTAATCACAAGATATGATAATATCGACCTTGTTATCGTGCGCGAAAATACAGAAGACCTGTATGCAGGGATTGAACACATGGTTGGCGAGGATGCGGCGGAAAGCATTAAGCTAATCACCAGAAAGGGCTGCGAGCGCATCTGCCGTTACGCCTTTGAATATGCCGTAAGAGAAGGAAGAAAAAAAGTAACAGCCGTACATAAGGCAAACATCATGAAATGCACAGACGGTCTGTTTCTGGATGTTGCAAGAGAGATTGCAAAGGAATATCCGCAAATCGAATTTACAGACAGCATTGTCGATGCCATGTGTATGCGTCTGGTGATGCACCCTGAGGAATATGATGTTCTGGTCTGCCCCAACCTTTACGGCGATATCGTTTCCGACTTGTGTGCAGGTCTGGTTGGCGGTCTTGGTCTGACCCCTAGCGCAAATATCGGCAAGGACGGTGCAATTTTCGAGCCTATTCATGGCTCTGCTCCCGATATTGCAGGACAGCACAAAATCAACCCGACTGCCTGCATCCTTTCCGCTTCCCTGATGCTGGCACATCTGGGCGAGGCAAAGGCGGCAGCGGCAATCGAAAAAGCCGTAACCGATGTCATTTCCGAAGGGAAAACACTGACGCAGGATATGGGCGGCACCGCAAGCACAGAGGAATTTGCGGACGCAGTGATTGCAAAGCTGTAAGCCTACAGCTTTATCAGACAAAAAAATTGACATCCCGTCTTTACGATGGGATGTCTTTTTCAACCGGAAAATTTTCAACTCAAAAAGGATCAAAAAGGAGTGGCAAAAGCCACTCCTCTTTTATTTCAATTTTTCTTATCTGTACTGATGCAGAACATGGTCTACGATACCAACGATTTCGCCGTTTTCTTTATAAACACGGGGAACACGTTTTGTCAATACGCAGGGCAGTTCATAGTTGATTGTGCCAAGGATTTCAGCCATATCGTCAAATGTGAAGTGCTTATCGCCATCTGTACCAACAACGATAACTTCATCCCCCATTTTTGCTTCGGGAATATCTGTAACGTCAATCATCAGCTGGTCCATGCAGACACGACCAACAACGGGTGCATATTTACCATGAACAATCATTTTAGCCTTGTTGGACAATGCTCTGTTGTAACCATCTGCATAGCCAATAGGGATGGTAGCAATTCTTCTGTCTGTTTCTGCTGTATAGGTTCTGCCGTAGGAAAGCTGAGAGCCTGCAGGAACATGCTTTACCAGACCGATTGTGGATTTTACTGTCATCAAAGGCTTCAAATCAATCATGCCTTCGCATTCGCTAGAGGGCAGCATACCGTATGTAATGATACCGGAACGGCACATATCAATATGTCTTTCGGGATAAGCGATTGTGGTTGCGCTGTTTGCACAGTGGCGGAGACCAACATGTACGCCTGCATCCTGCAAAGCTGTTACCATTTTATCGAAGCGAGCAAACTGCATTCTTGTGAAATCGGGGTTATCACCTGTGTAGGAGTCAGCAACTGCATGGTGTGTAAAGATACCTGTAATCTTTACGTTGGGCATTTTGCTTACTTCAATGATATCCTTCAGGGACTGATCGAAATCTGCATCATCTGTCTGGAAACCAACACGAGTCATACCTGTATCCAGTTTAATATGACCTTCTACAACAACATTTGCTGCTGCTGCCGCTTCCTGCAGGCTTCTTGCATGTTCAATCCCGACGATTGCGTTTGTAATGCTCTGCTGGCAAAGAATTTCTACGCAGCTTGCGGGTGTGTAGCCAAGAACCAGAATGGGTTTTGTGATGCCTTCGTTTCTCAGGCTCATACCTTCTTCGATGTTGGAAACGCCGAACCAGTCGAAGCCGCCTGCCTGCAGCTTGCGTGCTACAAAGCCGTCACCATGACCATACGCATCCGCCTTTACAATACCCATAACCTTATGCTCGGGTTCCATTTTGGATTTGATGCTCTTGATGTTGTAATCCAGTGCATCCAAGTCAATTTCTGCCCATGTTCTTTTGATAAAATCCATAACTTTCCGCTTCCTTTCCAAGAAAAATGGTGATATTTCTCAGTATTTTTTTCATTGCCAACGAGAATGTACTGCGATTTTCCCTGATTTCTTGGCAATTATTTAACACTTGTACTAAATATAGCACAATGTTTTTCTCTTGGCAATATCTGCCGAAAAATATTTCATCAATATCTCGAAAAAATACAATATACACAAATCTTGTCATGCAAGGTACAAATGTGTGTACAATTCATACGCATCTTTGATTGCTGTGCCACCATCGCCGATTTCATTTGCATCCCCCACAACGGCATAGCTCATCCGCTCATCCATCAGCCACATGGTCAGCTCCGTATCCACAACAGGCTCGCCGCCGCCTGCCCAAATAACTGTATCCGCAGAAACAAACAGCGTCATTTCGCCGATTTTGACATACAGCTTGCTGCCATCCATCAGCGTTGCGGTGGTAGTTGTCAAAAAGCTGACATTCTTTTTCTTCAATTCATTTAACAGCGGACGCGCCATTGCGCCCATGTCCATGCCCATTTTTTCCTTCTGCTCGATAATCTTAATCCCGAATTCCGCTGCGCCCTCCGGCAGACGCTGCGCCAGAAATGCTGCCGTTTCCAAACCAACTGCGCCGCCGCCCAGAATTGCCACAGTTCCTTGAAGCATTTCCGCAATTTTTTCTTCCGGCATCTGCAAGATTTCCTGCGCCGTAAAATATTTTTCATCAGACAAGCCTTCAATTGGCTGCTTTTCGGGTTGACTGCCTGTTGCCACAACTGTAAAATACGGTTTTCTTTCTTTAATAAAATCAAGCGTTGCTTCTGTTTCTGTCAAAACGGTAACGCCCAGCTCCGCAAGGGTTGCTTTCATGTAGGCAATATAATCCAGCAGACCCTCCTTTTTCGGAGGTAATGCTGCCAGCCGCAGCTGACCGCCAAGCTCCTTTTCCCTGCACAGCAGTGTTGTGACAAAGCCGCGCTCTGCGGATTTTTTCGCCGCTTCCATGCCGGCAGGACCGCCGCCGATGACGATACATTCCTTTCTGGTTGCAATCTTTCTTCTCTGATGCTCAAAGGCTTCATTCCCTGCTTCGGGGTTGAAGGCGCAGAAAAGCTCCTTCCCCTTCAGCACTGCCGCAATACACTTATTGCAGCTCTGGCAGGGCAGATAGGGCTTGCCCACCTGCAAACGATTGGCAAATGCCGCATCCGCCAGAAATGCCCTTGCCGTACCGCAGAAATCACAGAGACCCTGTGCCAGAATCCGTTCCGCCGTTTCCGCATCATGAATCCGATTGCAAGCAATCACAGGCACAGAAAGATATTTCTTCAAAGCGCCTGCAAACGGCGCATATCCCCCCTTGGAAACATGATAGGAAATCTGCTCCACCGGAGATTCATGCCAGCCGCCCGTTACCGTCACACCATCAATCGTCCCTGCATCCTCTGCCTTTTTGCAGAAACGCAGCGTATCTGTCAGCTCATAGCCGCCCTCTACCATCTGCGCCGCAGAAACCTTTACCAGTATTGGGAAATCCCCTACTGCCGCACGCACTGCCGCCAGAACCTCCAATGGATAGGTCATGCCGTTTTCTGTCTGATAGCCATATACATCCGTTCTCTGATTTGTCAACGGAGAGAAAAATTCCGAAAGCAGATACCCTGCCGATGCGCTCACCTCTACGATATCCGCGCCGATTTCCTTGCACAATGTCGCCGCATTGGCAAACGCCGCCTTTGTTTTGGCTAATTCCTCTGCCGTCATTTCCTGCGGCTCTGCCCTGAAAATAGGCGAAGCCACCGCAGAAGGCGCAAGCAAGGGCTTTTCGCCGTGGTTCTTCGCGCTTTCGTTTCGTCCGCAGTGGAACAGCTGCACAATCAGCCTGCAATCGTGCGCGTGGACGCGTTCCGCAAGTGTCCGCAGGCTTTCCTTCTCTACCGTTTCCGCGTCATACATTCCCTTAAGTGCCCCTGCTTCATTCACAGCAAGCAACACCGTCACTGCCGCCGCGCCGCCCTTTGCGCGCTCCTCATAGAAGGCATAGTCGCGCTCTGTCAGCGCATTGCCTGTCGCAAAGCCTGTGTGCATGGCAAGCATAATCCAACGATTTTTCAATTCCAACTCTCTCAGCCTAAATGGCGTAAAAACCATGTAAATCCCTCCGTTTCTCCTCCGCTTCTGCTGTTAGCATATCATATCTGCCTGCCTTTTTCCAGAGAAATACAGACAGAACCCTCAAACGAAATTTTCTTTCAAAAAGTCACTTCCTTTTTATTGTAGCGTGTTCCTTTATCTGATAGAATAGATAGAATGGGCAGGTGATACTATGAAATACATAAAGCTGGTTGCCTCCGATCTGGATGGCACCCTTCTCGATAAAAATAAGGAAATTACCCCTCGCTTATATCATGCGTTGGAACAGATGAACGAACAGGGCATTTATTTTGTGCCTGCCACAGGCAGACCCTTCAGCACAGTGCCACAGGCAATCAAGGCACTGCCCTTTCTGCGCTATGTTATCACCAGCAACGGCGCGGCGATTTATGACGCAGTGGAAAAAAAATCCGTCATTGAAAATAATCTTTCGCCCAATGCAGTCGATGCAGTGATTCCCATTGCCAAGCGTCTGCCTGTCATCACGGAATATTTTATCCATGGCAAGGCGTATATTGCAAAAAGCGTCTATGAAAATCTTTCTCCCTACGGGCTGACGGAAAGCCATGTGCGCTATATTCTGAACAGCCGCACCCCTGTAGAAAATTTCTGGGAGAAAATGCAGAAAAGCCATGCCATTCTGGAAAATATCAATCTGATTTTTCGGGATATGGACTTGCGAAAGCAGGTCTGGGCGGAGCTGCGGGCACTCGGTCTTTGCTCCGTTACCGCATCTACACCGGAAAATATTGAAATCACCTCTCCCCTTGCCACCAAGGCGAAGGCATTGGAAACGCTTTGTGCCCTGCTTGGCATCGAAGCGGAGCATGTGCTTGCCATGGGAGACAGCGATAACGATTTGCCCATGCTGGAATTTGCGGGCATTGGCGTTGCCATGGCAAACGGCGAGGCACACATCAAGGCTGCGGCGGATATGATTGCGGAGGACTGCAATCACTTTGGTGCGGCAAAAATTCTGGAACAATTACTAAAGGAAAGAACATAAGGAGAACGATACATGAGTATTTTAAATGTAGTAAAGCTCAGCCACGGCTTTGGTGACAGAGCCATCTTCACAGACGTATCCTTCCGCCTTCTGAAGGGGGAGCACGTCGGCTTTGTTGGGGCAAATGGCGAAGGGAAATCCACATTTATGAATATTATCACAGGAAAGCTGATGCCTGATGAGGGCAAAATCGAATGGAGCAAAAATGTCCGTGTGGGCTATTTAGATCAGCATACCGTTCTGGAACAGGGACAGACCATCCGAGACGTTCTGCAATCTGCCTTCGGCTATCTTTTTGACCTTGAGGCGCAGATGAACGCCTACTATGCCGAAATGGCGGAGGCTGACGCAGAGCGCATGGAATTTCTGATGGAGGAAACGGGTAGTATACAGGAAACTCTGGAGCATCATGATTTTTATATCATTGATTCCAAGGTGGACGAAATCGGACGCGCCCTCGGTCTTGCGGATATCGGCATGGACAGAGATGTCACAGAGCTTTCGGGCGGACAGAGAACCAAGGTTTTAATGGGTAAGCTGCTTCTGGAAAAGCCGGATATTCTTCTTCTGGATGAGCCGACCAACTATCTGGACGAAAATCATATCGAATGGCTGAAACGCTATCTGATTGAATACGAAAACGCCTTCATCCTTATTTCGCATGATATTCCCTTCCTTAACAGCGTGGTCAATCTGATTTACCATGTAGAAAATGCAGAGCTGACACGCTATGTCGGGGATTATGATAAAATCCAGTTTGTCGTTCTAAAAATTCAACTGAATAATCCCAGCAAAAACCGCTGCTACATGGAAGCCAACAAACCATGCAACAGCGGTTTTTCTTTACCGTTTTTTCCTCTGGCTGATAGGCGTTCCCATTTTCTTTGA
>ENA-UOJR01003354-UOJR01003354.1-human-gut-metagenome-genome-assembly--contig:-C115P-NODE-3354-length-9992-cov-6.934286_pt1 | contig 9992 bp, 11 predicted proteins | sample MGYA00242354_ERZ723901 | MGnify/ENA metagenome assembly ERZ723901
GGGCGGATGCTGACGCCCCTTAATATGCCGTTGCACATGGAATGGAAGCTGGATATTTCGAGAAGGAGTACGCTTTGCCTACTATCAACCAGCTGGTTCGCCAGGGCCGTCGCTCGGTCCCCAAGAAGTCCAAGAACGCCGCTCTCAAGAGCAACTCCCAGAAGCGCGGTGTGTGCACCCGCGTGTTCACCACCTCCCCCAAGAAGCCGAACTCCGCTCTTCGCAAGGTCGCCCGTGTGCGCCTCGTGAACGGCATCGAGGTCACCGCTTATATCCCCGGTGAGGGTCACAACCTGCAGGAGCACTCCATCGTGCTCGTCCGCGGCGGCCGCGTTCGCGACCTGCCCGGTGTGCGTTACCACATCATCCGCGGCTGCTATGACTGCGCCCCGGTTGCCAACCGCAAGCAGGCTCGCTCCCACTACGGCGCCAAGCGCCCCAAGTAGTCTCGCGAGTAGACCCGATCATATTCAGATAGAGGAGATATACCATGCCGCGTCGTGCAGCTAAGAATCACCGCCGCGAGGTTCAGCCTGATGCTGTCTACAACAACCGCCTCGTGACGCAGCTCATCAACAAGGTCCTTCTTGACGGCAAGAAGGCCACCGCCGAGCGCATCGTCTACAGCGCCTTCGAGATGGTCGCCGAGAAGACCGGTGAGGACGCCCTCGCCGTCTTCAAGAAGGCCATGGACAACATCAAGCCCACGCTCGAGGTCAAGCCCAAGCGCGTCGGTGGCGCCACCTACCAGGTCCCCATGGAGGTCAACGCCCGCCGTTCCACCCAGCTGGGCATCCGCTGGATGGTCAACTTCTCCCGCGCCCGCAAGGAGAAGACCATGGCCGAGCGTCTCGCCGCCGAGATCATCGACGCCTCCAACGGTGTCGGCGCTTCCGTGAAGAAGCGCGAGGACGTCTTCAAGATGGCCGAGGCCAACCGCGCGTTCTCTCACTACCGCTGGTAATTCAGGGAAGGAACCCAAGTCATGGCTAAGCCCAAGTACAAGCTTTCCGAGACCCGCAACATCGGCATCATGGCCCACATCGACGCCGGCAAGACCACCACGACCGAGCGCATTCTTTACTACACCGGTAAGAAGCACAAGATCGGTGAGACCCATGAGGGCGCTGCCACCATGGACTGGATGGTTCAGGAGCAGGAGCGCGGCGTTACCATTCAGTCCGCCGCCACCACGTGCTTCTGGCCCAAGGACGGTAAGAACTACCGCGTCCAGATCATCGACACCCCCGGTCACGTTGACTTCACCGCCGAGGTCGAGCGCTCCCTGCGCGTTCTCGACGGTGCCGTCGCTGTGTTCGACGCCGTCGCCGGCGTTCAGCCGCAGTCCGAGACCGTGTGGCGCCAGGCCCGCAACTTCAACGTCCCCCGTATCGCGTTCATCAACAAGTATGACCGCGTGGGCGCTGACTTCTTCCACGCCATCGACACCATGAAGGAGCGCCTGAACGCCAACGCCGTTGCCATTCAGGTCCCCATGGGCGCCGAGGACAACTTCTGGGGCGTCATCGACCTCGTCACCATGACCGCTTGGGACTTCAAGCCGGATGACAAGGGCATGACCTACCCCGAGGCCATGGCCGAGATTCCGGCCGAGTTCGCCGACGTTGCCGCCGAGAAGCGCGCCGAGCTGCTCGACGCCGCCGCCACGTACGATGACGAGCTCATGATGATGGTCCTCGAGGACGAGGAGATCCCCGTGGACATGCTCAAGGCCGCTATCCGCAAGGGTACGCTCGCCAACGAGCTCAACCCCGTTCTCGTGGGCTCCGCCTACAAGAACAAGGGCGTCCAGGAGCTGCTCGACGCCGTCGTCGACTACCTGCCTTCCCCGCTCGACGTCCCCGCTGTCGAGGGCACCAACCCCAAGACCGGCGAGACCGAGACCCGCGAGGCTTCCGCCGACGCTCCGTTCGCCGCTCTGGCCTTCAAGATCGCCACCGACCCGTTCGTCGGTAAGCTCTCCTTCTTCCGCGTGTACTCCGGTCACGTGGACGCCGGTTCCTACGTGGTCAACGCCACCAACGGCAATCGTGAGCGCTTCGGCCGCATCCTCGAGATGAACGCCAACGACCGTGTCGACGTCGACGGCGCCTCCGCCGGCGACATCCTCGCCGCCGTCGGTCTCAAGAACACCACCACCGGTGACACCCTCTGCCAGGAGGGCAAGGAGATCATCCTCGAGCAGATCGAGTTCGCCAAGCCCGTTATCGACATCGCCATTGAGCCCAAAACCAAGGCCGAGCAGGACAAGATGTCCATCGCCCTGACCAAGCTCGCCGAGGAGGACCCGACCTTCCAGGTGTCCACCAACCACGAGACCGGCCAGACCATCATCGCCGGCATGGGCGAGCTGCACCTCGAGATCATCGTCGACCGTCTTCTCCGCGAGTTCAAGGTCGAGGCCAACGTCGGTAAGCCGCAGGTTGCCTACCGCGAGGCCCCGGGTCACGACGTCGAGAAGGCCGAGGGCAAGTTCGTCCGCCAGTCCGGTGGTCGCGGTCAGTACGGCCACGCCGTCATCAAGCTCGAGAAGATGGAAGAGGGCTTCGGTTACGAGTTCGTCAACGCCATCGTCGGCGGTGTCGTTCCCAAGGAGTACATCCCGTCCATCGACAAGGGCATCCAGGAGGCGCTGAACACCGGCGTCATCTCCGGCTACCCGGTCGTCGACGTCAAGGTCACCCTGTTCGACGGTTCCTACCACGAGGTCGACTCCTCCGAGGCCGCGTTCAAGATCGCCGGTTCCATGGCCATCAAGGACGCCCTCAAGAAGTCCGATCCGATCCTCCTCGAGCCCTGCATGGCCGTTGAGGTCGAGACCCCCGAGCAGTACATGGGCGACGTCATGGGCAACCTGTCCGGCCGTCGTGGCAAGATCGAGGGCATGGACGACCGCGCTGGCAGCAAGGTCATCCGCGCCAAGGTGCCGCTGGGCGAGATGTTCGGTTACGCCACCGACCTCCGCTCCCAGACCCAGGGCCGCGCTTCCTACACCATGCAGTTCGACTCCTACGAGCCGGCGCCCAAGTCCATCGTGGACGAGGTCATGGCCAAGAACGGTACCAACTAAGGTCCCTCGCCAGTACTTGTAAACACACCGCGAGGGTGTCCTCGCTCATCCATCGTTGGAGGTTAAGTTGTCCAGCCAGAAGATCAGGATTCGCCTGAAGGGCTATGATCACGAGGTCGTGGATCAGTCCGCCAAGCTCATCGTCGAGACCGCTCAGAAGACCGGTGCCCGCGTGTCCGGCCCCATCCCGCTGCCGACTGAGCGCAACCTGTACACCGTCATCCGTTCTCCTCACGTGAACAAGGACTCCCGTGAGCAGTTCGAGATGCGCACCCACAAGCGCCTCATCGACATCCTCGACCCGACCCCCGGCACCGTCGACTCCCTCATGCGTCTCGACCTGCCTGCCGGCGTTGACATCGAGATCAAGCTCTAAGGTTCGCCTTTTCGCTTGATGCGCGCCTAGCGCTCTGCATATGGCCGTCGCTCGCAAGGGCGGCGGCCATTTCATTCATTTCGCTGGTTCGGCGAGGTCTGCGAGAACTCGTGAGCTTGGTTCGATAGGGAAGAGGGGCATATGGTTGACTGGATTATGACGAGGGCCAATGGGGACCGCACCAAGGTCGGAGAGCTCGTCGGCGTTGTGTGCATCACGCTCAACGTGTTGCTCTGTTTGGGGAAGGGCCTGGTTGGCGTGCTGTCGGGTTCCGTCTCCATCGTTGCCGACGCCCTTAACAATTTGAGTGACGCGAGCTCAAACATCGTCAGTGTTCTTGGGTTTAAGCTTGCAAGTCGCCCGGCGGATCCTGAGCACCCGTATGGCCACGGTCGCTTTGAGTATCTTTCCGGGCTCGTCGTCGCGGTCCTCGTCCTCTTGATCGGTGTCGAGCTTGTCAAATCTTCGGTGGATAAGATCATCCGCCCCACCGACGTCGAGTTTTCTCTTGCGCTCGTCGGCATGCTCCTTGGCTCCATGGGGATCAAGAAGTGGATGGCCCATCTCAATCGTGTGCTCGGTGAACGCATCAACTCCGAGACGCTTCTTGCCACGGCGCAGGATTCGAAGAACGACGTTCTCGCCACGGGAGCCGTCCTCGCGTGTGCCATCGTCGCTCGAGTGACGGGCGTGAACCTGGATGCCTGGGCGGGCCTTGCGGTTGGCCTGTATATCGGCTGGAGCGGCGTCGAGCTTATCCGCGATACCGTGAGCCCGCTGCTTGGCCAGGCGCCCGATCCTGAGCTCGTTTCGCATATCCGGTCAAAGATCATGAGCTATCCTGGTGTTCTGGGCACGCATGACCTCATGGTGCATGATTACGGCCCCGGCCGCCAGTTCGCCAGCGCGCACGTGGAGATGGCCGCCGAGACCGACCCACTCGAGAGCCATGACACCCTCGATAACATCGAGCAGGCCTTCAAGGATGATGACGGGCTTATCGTCACGTTGCACTACGATCCGATCGTCACGAATGACCCGCACGTCGTCGATATGCGCAACAGGATCGACGCCATGGCCAAAAGCCTTGACCGTGAGGCGAGCATTCACGACCTTCGATGCGTTCCGGGACCGACGCACACCAACGTCATCTTCGACTGCCTGCATCCGGCTGAATGCGAGCTATCGCCCGGTGAATTCAAGGCAAAGCTCGGCGAGATGGTCATCGCGCAATACCCCGACGCCGTGCCGAAGATCACCGTCGATGAGGACTATGTCAGCGCGGAGCAATAGCGTCCGGTCGCTTCTCCTTATAAGCACGCGCCCCTGTCTCCGTATGGTGACAGGGGCGCGTGCATGCAGGCCTGCAGGGTCGCTCTGATGCGTTGTGCCGCTTGTTCTGGCTCAGTCGATGGTAACTTAGCCGGATGCGGCTATTTGGGCGATGTGGGCTGCCTCAGGCGTTCTCCTGGAGCCAGTCGATTATGTCGCTGGACTCGTAGAGCGGCTTGCCGTCAATGAAGAGGCACGGGACCTGCTGTTTGCCGCCGACCTCGATAAGGGTCGCGGCGGCCTGCGGGTCCTTTGAGATGTTGCGCAGCTTGACCTGGATGCCGTTCCTGTCGATGAAGTTGGTCACGCGAACGCAGAACGGGCAGGTGGGACGGTAGTACAAGACGAGGTCGCGACTATCGGACATGATGCCTCCTTAAGGATAGCGGGTCGTTGTCGCATATATCTATACCCATCGATATGGTATGGAGTAACGGGGAATGGCAAATTGCGAGGGCGCATGGGCGCGATCGCGCATCAGGCCCCGATGGCGCCCTTGCCGTTCGGGATGCGTCGTCCCGCCTTGCCGGAGATGTGCTCAAGGTCGATGGCCCAAACCGCTGTCGCGGGCAGTTCCCACTCGATGGCGGCGCCGATCTTCCCCCGATGCTCCGCGCAATACTTGAGGCAGAGCTGGGCGAGCGCTCGCCGCGCCTGCGCGGTATCCTCGATGCGCCGAACGGTGCCCGTCGCGATGACGCTGGCGTAGCGCGTGGTGAAGAACCCGGGCTCGCCGTTCTCCTCAACATAGACGGGCTGCATATCCATGGCGACCGTGACGCAAACGCGCGGGTCGCGCTCCCAGTCCTCGGTCTTCTGGCCGCCCGCGACGCCCGTGTGGATGAGCAGCTCGTCGCCATCCAAGACATAGGAGAGCGGCGTGGCGTAAGGGTGGCCGTCCTCATCGACCGTGGCGACCACGCAGTATTCGCCCTGGCGAAGGATCTCGCGGGCCTCATCCTCTCCGATGGCGCGCTCGGGCAGTTGCTTCATGGGGTGGTGCATGGGGCTCCTTTCGACGCACGGCGCAAGAACGCGCCGCATGATTAATATATCTCGCCTGCCTGCCGGGTAAAGGACCTCGGCGGCCTGCGTGCGCACGGGGGAAAGCCCGCACTTCTCCATTACGCGATGCGACTGGGCATTCTCGAGGAAGTGGTCGGCATATATGGCGCGCGCTCCGAGGGCATTCCGAGCGTGGTCGATGAGCCGTTGGAGCGCCTCTGCGGCGAAACCCTGGCCCCAGTAGGGGACACCGATCCAGTAGCCGACGGAGTACTCGTCATCCGCCTCAAGATAGTCGCAGAAACCGCGCGTTAAAAGTCCGATCGCGCCAATAAGTTGGCCGCCCTCCCGCAGCGTTATGGCGTATTGCTCGGGACCCCGAAGAACGTTGCGAAGAATGTCGAGGCTCTGCTCCTCGCTTTCGTGTGGGGGCCAACCGGCGGCTATGCCCACGCGCGGGTCTCGAGCGAGCTCAAAGAGCGCCGGGGCGTCGGCGTCCGCCCAGGGGCGCAGAACAAGGCGGTCGGAAAGAAGCTCCATGGATCTGCCTTTCATGTTCGAGGAGCGGTCATTGCTGATATCTGAAGGTTTCCGTAGGGGCATTTGCGGGCGACGATTGAGAACATGAAGGAGATACGTGGAGATCCCGCGGGCATTCTCCACATCTCATCCCGCGATGAGCTTATCGTAATGGGCGATCTTGTAGTCGAGACGGGCAAGGCCCGTCTGCACGCCCTTGAGCCGCGCTTGGGCGACCTCGCGCAACCCATCATAGACCTTGGAGTGGGTTTTAGGGCAAGCGAGAAGGCCCTGCTGGTTGTGATTTCAAGATAGTTCGTCGGGCGGGCAAAAACACCCTTGCCTTTGAGTTGGCTTCAAGGAATACGCTCTCCCCATACATCGTGTCAGAACGAAAGGAGAGGGCTGTGCTCGGTTCCATCATGTATCACAACCCAACTCGTTTGCACTTCGGCAAAGACGCCATGGACGCGCTCGCAATGGAGCTGGCTGAGTTGGGCCAGACGATCCAACTTGTGTACGGCGGAGGGTCCATCAAGCAAAACGGCATCTGCGATCAGGTAATCGCGGCGCTGTGATGGCAAAGGGCGCTGGCGGGAGCGGCTTGTGCGGCAAAGTGCACGTGGGGACGCCGTGCGCGGGGAGGCGCATGGCGAGCCATATGAAGCAGAAAGGATGAACATGATGAAGAACGTGCTGGTGATATCGACGAGCCTTCGGACGCGCAGCAACTCCGAGGCGCTTGCCACGGAGTTCGCCCGTGGAGCACGAGAGGCGGGCAACATGGTGGAGCAGGTGAGCTTGCGCGACGTTGACCTTGCGTTTTGCAAGGGCTGCCTTTCGTGTCAGAAGCGCGGCGACGGCCATTGCTTTATGCGCGACGACGCCGACGCGCTCACCCAGAAGATGGCAACGGCGGACGTGCTGGCGTTCGCGACACCGGTTTACTACTACGGCATGTCCGGCCAGATGAAGGCGCTGCTCGACCGTGCCAACCCGCTCTTCTGCGTGGACTACGCATTCCGCGACGTCTACCTGCTGGCAGCTGCCGCAGAGGATAAGGGCACGACGTTTGACCGCACGCGAATCGGCCTTGAGGGTTGGGTTGATTGCTTCCCCAACGCGCGGCTCGCCGGTGCGGTGTACGGCGGTGGCCTTGAGGCTCCGGGCGATGCGGCATCCGCAACGGGCAGGCTCGCAGAGGCGTTCGCGCTGGGCGCGGCAGTGTAGGATATTTGCCCGTTTGGGCGAGGGAAAGAGGGTTCACGTGGTAAGGCAGACGGCGGGACGCGAGGCTCTGGGTGAGTTCGCCCCCAAGTTCGCGGAACTTAACGACGACGTGCTGTTCGGTGAGGTGTGGTCGCGCGAAGAGGCGCTGAGTCTCAAGATGCGCTCGATTATCACGGTGGTCGCGCTTGTGAGCAAGGGCTTCATCGATAGCTCGTTCGAATACCACCTCAAGACGGCGCGTGCAAACGGCGTGACGCGCGCCGAGATGGCCGAGATTCTCACGCATATCGCTTTTTACGCGGGATGGCCCAACGCGTGGGCGGCGTTTCGCATGGCGGTAACGGTGTATGGGGAGGACGCCGGGGGGCGGGTGATTCCGATTGCGCTGCGCGGAGCGGTGAGAATCCGGCGGGCGACGGCGACTTGACTGACAGCGACGCCTCGCTCGCGCCCATGTTTGGCCTTGGTGCTCCCAACGACGCGTACGGCCGATATTTCACGGGACGCTCCTGGCTCAATGTCTTGACGTGCGCGGATGCGGCGGGTGTCGCTATGTCCAACGTGACCTTTGAGCCCGGATGCCGCAACAACTGGCATATCCACCACGCCGAGAAGGGCGGAGGGCAGGTGCTGCTCTGCACGGACGGGCGTGGCTGGTACCAGGAATGGGGTAAGCCGGCGCGGGCGCTCGGTCCCGGTGATATCGTCGTGATCCCCGCAGGCGTGAAGCACTGGCACGGCGCTGCCGCTGACAGCTGGTTCGCGCACATCGCCTATGAGATTCCCGGCGAGGCGTGTTCCAATGAGTGGCTTGAGCCCGTCTTGGACGAAGGCTACCGCACGCTGGCGTAATGATCGCTCGTCATAGGTGCGGTATACCGCGGATATCCAGCTGCCGTCGTCGGCTGGAAAGAAATGGGGGCCGCTGCCCGGATGCGTTCCGGACAGCGGCCCTTCTTGCCGCGGGGCGAAGCACGTCGCGCTCCGCTTTAATACGAGTGGCTTACGAGAAGTAGGCCACGCCGCTCTCGAACAGGGGCATGAACTTCTCGCCGGGGACGTTCTTGTACAGGCCGTCACCGCGGCGCTCCACATGGCCCATCTTGCCGAACACGCGGCCGTCGGGGGAGGTGATGCCCTCGATGCAGGCGACGGAGCCGTTGGGGTTCACGTCGAGGTCCATGGAGGGCATGCCGGCCACATCGACGTACTGCGTGGCGATCTGACCGCCGGCGCGGAGCTGGTCCAGCACCTCGCCGTTCGCGACGAAGCGACCCTCGCCGTGGGAGATGGCCACGGTGTAGAGCTCATCGGCGTCGCACTGGGACAGCCAGGGCGAAAGGTCGCTGCAGATGCGGGTGCGAACCAGGCGGCTCTGGTGGCGGCCGATCTGGTTGAAGGTCAGCGTGGGGGCCTCGGGCGTGGCGTCCACGATGTCGCCGTAGGGCACGAGACCCAGCTTGACCAGTGCCTGGAAGCCGTTGCAGATGCCGAGCATCAGGCCGTCACGGGCCTGCAGGAGGTCGCGAACGGCCTCGGTGACCTCGGGGGCGCGGAAGAACGCGGTGATGAACTTGGCGGAGCCGTCGGGCTCGTCGCCACCGGAGAAGCCACCCGGGATCATGACGATCTGGGACTCGCGGATGCGGCGTGCAAGCTCGCGGGTGGACTCGGCGACGTTCTCGGGCGTGAGGTTGTTGATCACGAAGACGTCGGCCTCGGCACCGGCGGCGCGGAAGGCGCGGGCGGAGTCGAACTCGCAGTTGTTGCCGGGGAAGACCGGGATGATCACGCGGGGCTTGGCTACATGAATGCCGCCGTAGGTCGCGCGGATGCGGCCCTCCTCCTCGCAGCGGTAGCGCTCCTCGGGGATCAGCTCCTCGGGCGCGTCGACGTCGTCGGCGGCGCTGCGGTAGGGGAATACGCCCTCGAGCGCGCTCGCCCAGGCCTCCTGCAGCTCGTCCAAATCGAGGGTCTCGCCGTAGGCGGTGAGCTCGTAGGGCTCGCAGGTCACGCCGAGCTCGACCACGCACGCGCCGTCGACCTCGGGCAGCGCGGCGCCCTCGGCCAGCTCCACGATGAAGCAGCCGTAGGAATGGTCGAAGAGGTCGCGCGCGTCGGCCTCGTAGTAGGCCTCGGAAACCTCGAAGCCGATGCGGTTGCCCAGGCACGCCTTGAACAGGACCTCGGCCAGGCCGCCGAAGCCGGCGGTGGAGACAGAGAGCGCGTGGCCCTCGCGCACGAGGCCCTCGACGGCGCCGAAGGCGGCGAGCAGCGAGGTGGACTCGGGCAGCAGGTCATCGACCTGATAGGAGGGCTGGATCAGGGCGACGCGATGGCCGGCGCCCTTGAACTCGGGTGAGACGACGTTGGCGAGCTTGTCGACGGCCACGGCGAAGGAGACGAGCGTGGGCGGGACGTCCAGGTCCTCGAAGGAGC
>ENA-UOJR01003359-UOJR01003359.1-human-gut-metagenome-genome-assembly--contig:-C115P-NODE-3359-length-9985-cov-12.284794_pt1 | contig 9985 bp, 8 predicted proteins | sample MGYA00242354_ERZ723901 | MGnify/ENA metagenome assembly ERZ723901
GCATCCTTCAGCATCTCGTCGGTGATGCCGGTAAGGCCGATGATCTCCGGCGTCAGGCGGCGGTTGGGGTTTACAAAGGTCTGGAACCGTTCGCAGATCTCGCCGTTTTTCAGCACCACCGCGCCGATCTCCGTGATGGCCTCCCGGTCCACCTTCAAGCCGGTGGTCTCAATATCGAAGCAGACGAACTCATCGTCCAGTCCGCAGTCTCCCCGGCCGTGGACGGCGATGCGGTCATCCACGTTGTTGATAAAGTATCCCTCCACGCCGTAGAGGATCTTGATCTTGTCCCCGGCGGCATGCCAGGCGTCCGGGAAGGACTGGGCTACGCCGTGATCCGTGATGGCAATGGCGGGATGGCCCCAGCGGATGGCCTCCTTGATGACCTCCTTCGTGTCCGTCAAGGCGTCCATATTGCTCATTTTCGTGTGGAGATGCAGCTCCACCCGCTTCACCTGGGCGGTGTCCTGCCGCTCCTCGTGCTGGATAACGTTGATGTGGTAGGGATTGAGCTGAATGTCCTTGCCGTCCCAGGTAGGCTCCATCTTGCCCTGAACGCACAGCCACATACCGGGATTGATCTTCCCATCCAGGCCCTTGGCTTCCTTTTCCGTCAGGTTTTTATGGACGGCCACGGAGCTGGTGTAGTCCGTCATCTCCACATGGAGCCGCCACATACCGGGCCGCCGGGTCTCCACACATTCCACGGAAAACACCTTGCCGCTTACCGTGGCATTGCCCATTTTCAGATCCAGCGTCTTCATTTCCACGGGCTTGACCTTGATGGGGTTGCCCATCAGGACCGGCCCTGATGGACCTCCCCCGGACGGGGCGGACGGCGCGGCCGCTGCCTTCCACTGAGAGGGCAGCTGTTCCTCCTTCAGCGTGACCCGGAATCGCACCTCGTTCAGTCCGTAGCCGTTACGGATGGCGCTGTTCAGCTCGTCCAGATCCGATGGCTCCAGAGGGTGCTTCACGATCATCGCCAGCTCCATAGAGAGGGTGTCCTGATGGATGCAGGCGCTGGCGATCACCGTCCCCAACAGCTTTAGCCGCAGCTCCGGGGAGAGCTGCAGCTGTGCGAATAATTCAAAAAACGGTATCTCTCTCGACATGCGTCCTTCTTTCCCCTATCTTATGTAAAAGCTGCTTACAGCTTTTCGATTTCCTCCATCAATGCGTCCACAAGCCGCTCCTGAGGCACCTTGTAAAGGATCTCTCCTTTGCGGAAAATCAGGCCCTCGCCCTTGCCGCCGGCGATGCCAACATCCGCGGCGGCGGCCTCTCCGGGCCCGTTGACGGCGCAGCCCATCACCGCCACGGTGATGTTTTTCGTACAGTTCATCAGGCGGCGCTCCATTTCCTCCGCCATAGGGATCAGGTCGATCCGGGTGCGGCCGCAGGTGGGACAGGCGATGAGATTCACACCCTCCTTCCGCAGACCTGCCGCCCGCAGGATCTTTTTGGCAGCGTAGATCTCCTCCACCGGGTCCGCCGTCAGGGTCACCCGAATGGTATCGCCGATGCCCATGCACAGCAATCCACCGATGCCCATGGCAGACTTCACCATACCCATAGAGGGCGTTCCGGCCTCGGTGACGCCCAGATGCAGCGGGTAGTCCGTCTGCTGGCTCAGCAGCGTGTAGGCCCGCATGGTCAGCGGCACGTCGGAGCATTTCACGGAAATGCAGATATCGTCAAAATCGAACCGGTTCAGCAGCCGGACATGGCCCATGGCGCTCTCTACCAGCGCCTCGGCGGTCACGCCGCCGTACTTGGCCCGCAGCTCCTTTTCCAAAGAGCCGCCGTTGACGCCGATGCGGATGGGGATGTTCTTTTGGCGGCAAATGTCCGCCACGGCCTTGACCTTCTCCTCCCCGCCGATGTTGCCGGGGTTGATCCGCAGGGCGTCGATCCCCCGCTCGGCGCACATCAGCGCCAGCTTGTAGTTGAAGTGGATGTCTGCGATCAGGGGAATAGCGATCTGCTCCTTGATCTTGTCTACCGCCTTGGCAGCGTCCTCGTCCGGCACCGCCACCCGGATGATCTCGCATCCGGCATCCTCTAATGCGTGAATCTGGGCCACAGTAGCGGCCACATCGTCGGTTTTCGTATTGCACATGGACTGGATGGACACGGGGGCACCGCCGCCCACAGCCACCTTGCCAACCATCAATTTCTTTGTCATATTGATCGCCTACTTTACCAATTTGAATACATCCTGGAATGTTACCAGCAGCATAAAGCCCATCAGCAGGACAAAGCCCGCCGTGTTGATGGCCGCCTGATATTTCTCCGGTACCTTCCGCTTGAACAGTGCCATGGAAACCGCGTCCACCAGCAGGAAGAAGATCCGTCCGCCATCCAGCGCCGGCAGGGGCAGCAGATTCATCACCGCCAGATTCACAGCGATCAGCGCCGCGAAATAGGCGATGCTCTCCGCCGCAGCCAGCAGGCCGTTCTGGTCATTCTGTTCCGCCGTTTCCTGAGCCTCGGTGCCTACATCCTTGATGGTGGTCACAATGCCCACCGGCCCGCTGAGGTCATTGAGTCCGGCCCCGCCGGTAACAAGCTGGCCCAGACTGAACCACACAAGCTGCACGAAGTCCATGGTCTGATACCAGGTGTAGCGGATGCGGTTGGATACGGTGGCCGGGACAGACAGCCGTCCCACATACAGGCCGAAGCCCTGATAAGGCTCCCCCTGCTGGTCGGTGCAGGTCTGCCGGGCGACGTTTTCCACCAGAATACGCCGCCCGTTCCGGACAACCTCGATGTCCGCCGTGTCGCCGGAATAGCTCAGAAACATCTGGGCGTCGCCGCTGAAATAGGTGCGCCAGCCGTTGATCTTATAGATCTGATCCCCGGCCTGTAAACCGTTTTCCCCGGTCCGGGATACCTCCGGGGCAAGGCCTGTGATCCCGTCCACAAAGAAGGTCCCGGCACTGCTGAACAGGATCGCCACGATCAGCAGTCCCGTCAGGAAATTCATGAAAGCACCGGCGGCTAAGATCACGAATTTTTTCCAGAAGCCCTGACGGGTGAAGGCCCGGGCGTTGCCCGTGTCTCCGTCCTCCCCCTCCATGGCGCAGTAGCCGCCGATGGGCAGGATGCGGAAGGAATAGGCTGTCTCCCCCTTCTTCCGGTGCCAGACGGCAGGGCCCATGCCGATGGAAAACTCGTTGACCTGTACGCCGCAGAGCTTCGCCGCCAGGAAGTGACCCAGCTCATGCACGGCGATGAGCACGCCGAAAATTAAGATCGCCGCCAGGATATAGACAAAGCTCATGAATGTCTCCTTGCAAATGCGGACTTCACGGCCTCTCGGGCGGCGTGGTCCGCTGATAAAATTTCCTCCAACGAGGGTGTTTGCGTCACCGGGACGGCCGCCCGCGCCGCCGCAACCAGGTCGGAAATGTCATAAAAACCAATTTTTTCCGCCAAAAACAGACGGACGGCTTCCTCGTTGGCGCCGTTCAGAATGGCGCAGGCCGTGCCGCCCGCCTCGGCCGCCTCCTCCGCCAGACGGAGGCAGGGAAAAGTCTCCCGGTCCGGCTCCGAGAAGGTCAGGGGCGGGCTGTTCAAAAGGTCCAGCGGCGGTGCCGGGTTCTCCCCCCGCTCCGGGTAGGTCATGGCGTAGCGAATGGGCAGGCGCATATCCGGCGTACCCAACTGGGCGAGAACGGCTCCGTCCTTAAATTCCACCATGGAGTGAACGATGCTCTGCGGATGCACCATGACGGACACCTGCGCCAGCGGCAGACGATACAGCCGCATGGCCTCGATGACCTCCAGCCCCTTGTTCATCAGCGTGGAGCAGTCCACGGTGATCTTGGGGCCCATCGTCCAGTTGGGGTGCCGCAGGGCGTCGGCCCTGGTCATGCGTCCCACCTCGTCCCGGCCCATCCCCCGGAAGGGACCGCCGGAGCAGGTCAGGATCAGCCGCCGGATCTCCCGGCGGTCGGCGCAGCCCTGTAAGCACTGGAAGATGGCGGAATGCTCGCTGTCCACCGGCACGATCTCCGCACCGCAGCGGTCCGCCTCGTCCATCACCAGTTCCCCGGCGCAGACCAGCGTTTCCTTGTTGGCCAAGGCGATACGCTTTTTCTCTCGGATGGCGGCCAGCGTGGCCTTCAATCCCACCATGCCAACCACGGCGGTGACTACCGTTTCCGCCTCCGGGATCACGGCGGCGTCCACCAGAGCATCTGTACCGGCCAACACCTTTACAGACGTGTCCTGCAAGCGAACTGCCAGTTCCTTTGCAGCTGCTTCCTCCGTCATCACCGCCAGGCGGGGACGGAACTTCCGGCACTGTGCCTCCATTCGCTCCACGTTGGAATTGGCGGTCAGTGCCGCCACCTGCAGGCCCAGCTGCTCCGCCACATCCAGAGTCTGACGGCCGATGGAGCCGGTGGAGCCCAATATTGAGATCGTATTCATCATAGTATGTCCTCTATGTCTCTTAAAGCATACCCGCGCACACAAACAAATAGATCCACGGAGTGATAAACAGGGTGGAATCGAATCGGTCCAACATTCCGCCGTGGGTCAGGAAAATATGGCTGTAATCCTTCACGCCCGCCTCCCGCTTGATGAGGGACATGGCGAGATCGCCCAGCTGGCCGATGGCGTTGGTCACCAGACCGGCCAGGACCAGATTCAGGTAGTTCGGCTCGTAACCCAGCCACATCCGGGCCACCACACCCCAGAGCACCAGTCCCAAGGCGCTGCCGATCAATCCGGCGACAGAACCCGCCCACGTCTTGTGGGGGCTGACCGCCGGGGCCATTTTCCGTTTTCCGAACAGCATCCCGCCGTACATGGCAAAGCTGTCTCCCAGAAAGGCCACGCAGAATGGCAGCAGTACATACATCTTGCCGTACAATCCGTCCATTCGCAGCAGGAAAATGGCGCTGTACATCATGGGAAACACTGTGCCGCCCATCATCGCTGTGGCAACATCGGCAAAGGGCATGGCGTTCGGCGTTCCGTAGCCCTTGACGGCAACGAAAAACAGGGCCGTCACCAGCGCCAGCGGCACGCACAAAATGCGGATCATACCCACGGACTGATAGCTGTCATAAAACTGCCAGGTATGCGCGTCATAGATGACCCATTCCTGCGCCACGGCAGCCAGAATGGTAAACGCATAGACACACTTGGGCACTTTCTTTCCCGCCGTGTGCAGCAGCTCATAGGCCGCGGCAGCGGCAATGCCGCACACCACGATCACCGTCACCCAGTCCGGACACAGCAGCAGCGCCGCCAGCAGCAGCGGCAGGCCGATGATGACCACCAACCATCTTTGCAACATAGAATTTCAGTCCTTTCAACACCTGTAAGGGCTTATTTCTTCACACCGCCGAACCGGCGATCCCGGCTCTGGTAGGCGGCGATCGCCTTGTCCAGCTCCTCCTCATCGAAGTCCGGCCAGAGGGCATCCGTGTAATAAAACTCGGAATACGCACACTGCCACAGGAGGAAGTTGCTCAGCCGCTGCTCCCCGCTGGGGCGGATGATCAGCTCCGGGTCCGGGATGCCGGCAGAGTCCAGATAGGTGGAAAACAGCGTTTCGTCCAGGTCCTCCGGCTTCCGCTTCCCTTCCGCACACTCCGCCGCAAACCGGCGGACAGCCCGAAGGATCTCATCCCGGCCGCCGTAGTTCAGACAGACATTGGCCTGAAAATCGTCCTTGGACAAATGCTCCGTGATCTCGTCCGTCTCGTGGGCCAACGCCCGCAGCTCCGGTGCGATGGGCGTCATGTCTCCAAAGAAGTGGAGGCGGATATGGTCCCGCTCCATGGTATCCACAGCCTCCAGCAGGTACTTCTTCAAAAGCGCCATGATAGCGGAGACCTCTGTCTCCGAGCGCTTCCAGTTTTCCGTGGAAAAGGCGTAAACTGTCAGGTACTTGACGCCGATGTTCTTGCAGTAGGTGGCGATCCGGCGGAAGGTCTCCGCCCCCGCCTTATGTCCCGCGGTGCGCGGCAACCCCCGTTGGGTGGCCCAGCGGCCATTGCCGTCCATAATAATCGCAATATGGCGAGGTGGGCTGGCAGCCCACCCCGCCGTATGCAGCGTGTTTCGTGTCTCGATCATCAAATCTCCATCAGTTCCTTTTCCTTGCGGGCCAGCAGCTCGTCGATCTTCTTGCTGCTGTCATCCGTCAGCTTCTGAAGATCCTTTTCTGCCTGCTTCAGATCATCCTCGGTAATCTCGGAAGCCTTTTCCTTCTTCTTGAAGGACTCCATGGCATCCCGGCGGATGTTGCGGATGGCCACCTTGCCGTTTTCCGCGTACTTGCGGATCTGCTTGACCAGCTCCTTACGGCGCTCCTCCGTCAGCTGAGGGAAGTTCAGACGGATATTCCGGCCGTCATTCTGGGGATTGATGCCCAGATCGGAGTTCAGAATGGCCTTTTCGATGGATTTCAGCGCAGAACCGTCCCACGGAGAGATCTGCAAAATCCGGGGGTCCGGGGTGGAGATCGCCGCGATCTGCTGAATAGGGGTGGGGGTGCCGTAGTAATCCACCATAATGCGGTCCAGCACGGCGGCATTGGCACGGCCTGCCCGGACGGAAGCAAAGTCCGCGGCGGCAGAGTCGATGCTCTTATTCATTTTTTCCTCGTAGATCTTGTAATCGTCTTTCAACATAGCTTGGTTCCTTCCTTTCGCGCCTTTATTCTTTTACGATCGTGCCCACGTTTTCGCCGCAGAGAGCCCGGATGATATTCTCCGGATCCTTCAGGGCAAAGAGCAGCACGGGAATGTGGTTATCCATAGAAAGAGAGGTTGCGGTGGTGTCCATCACCATCAGATGCTGGGCCAGCACTTCATCATAGGAAATGCTGTCATACTTGACGGCGGTGGGGTCCTTCACAGGGTCGGCGCTGTACACGCCGTCCACGTTCTTGGCCAGCAGGATCACGTCCGCGTCGATCTCAGCCGCCCGCAGTACTGCTGCCGTATCCGTGGAGAAATAGGGGTTGCCGGTACCGGCGCCGAAGATGACCACGCGTCCCTTTTCCAGATGCCGGATTGCCCGGGAACGGATGTACGGCTCCGCGACAGCCCGCATCTCAAGGGCGGTCTGCACCCGGACGGGGATGCCCTTCTGCTCGCAGACGTCCGCCACTGCTAGGCAGTTCATGACCGTAGCCAGCATACCGATGTGATCGGCACGGGTCCGCTCCATTTTGCCGCCGCCGCTGTTCTTGGCGCCACGCCAGAAGTTGCCGCCGCCGACGACCAGGCCCACCTGAACGCCCATGTCCAGGCACTTCTTGATGACGTCGCACACCTGACCAATGACCTCAAAATCCAGACCGGAATGCTTGTCTCCCGCAAGGGCCTCGCCGCTGATCTTCAATAGGACACGATGATATACCGGTTTTTCCATAATGACCTCCTGTGGCATATGTTATTAGTGTCTATTTTACCTTATTTTCCGTCGTTTGGAAAGGGGGTATCCGAAGATTTTCACAGGAAAATTCCATGACCGGTTTTTGTTGGAATTCCGGTCTTTTTTCCGCCCGCAACCGATAGTTGACAGCCGGGTGGTAGCCAATAGCGGCCCCGTATGGTATACTGAAGTCGAAATTCCACCGATACCCCCTATGGAAGGAGAACGCGATATGACACTTGGACAGCGCATCAGCCTGTATCGAAAAAAGCTGAATATTTCTCAGGAGGAGCTGGGTGCCCGATTGGGCGTCAGCCGGCAGGCCGTCAGCAAATGGGAGACCGACCTCTCTGCCCCGGATCTGAACAACCTGATTGGGTTGGCCCGGGAGCTGGGCGTTTCCCTGGCGGAGTTGACGGAAACGCCGGAGGAACCGGTGCCGCCGAAAAACACCAGCAAAAAGTGGTGGTTCCTCCTGAGCGTATGCGTTCTGCTGCCGGTTCTGATTGCCGGGTTCCTTCTCTACCGGGCCAGCCAGCCGTCTCTGGGACAGGTAGGTGATCTGGCGCGGCCCGTATCAGACTTCTACTTAGAATGGCAGGTCCCCCGGCGTGACGGCCGGGAATGGTACGAGTTCCTGACCTTAGGAACTCAGGCGGAACCCTTTCCCTTCCACACCTCCCTCCATCTGACGGCCCCGGAGAAGATCGTCACGGAGGGCACGGACCTCCATTTGGCCGCCGTCCACCACGCGGTCTGCGGCGGGCTGTATGTGGACTACATCCACCTTCAGGCCGACCCGGAGCAGGGGCAGGCCGCCGGGGATACCATCTGCCGCATTTCCACCATGGCCCCCCGCTTCTGGACGCCCCGTGGCATCAGCGTCGGTAACGAAAAGTCCTTTGTGGTGGACGCCTATCACTCTGGCAAGGAGGATCAGGCGGAAGGAACGCTGCTGTACGGTCTCAAGGAGGCGGATGGGTATTCGCTGGTTCCCCATGACTATCTGTATATCTGGAGCGCCTTTGAGGAGGGCCGCGGCTATCAGACGATCTATTTCTTCATAAAGGATGGCCTGGTGGCGGGCATCTCCATGGAACTGATGCAGGATATGGGAGACTTCTACGCCGCCGCCAACAATACCTCCACCTTCCCTGTGGATGAAAACGGCGACCCGGACTTCTCCCACCGGCAGGAGCTTCCGCAGGAGCCGATAGATGCCACCCGGCAGGTCTATATTGCATGGAACCAGCTTGTGACCAACGAAAACCTCTCCGCCGAGGAACGGTACGCCTACCGCCGGGATGTTTTCACCAACCTGCCGGATATGGATTGGCAGGAATTCGGAGCGTTGGGCGGTATCGACAGCAGTGGTACCATATTTGCCTTGCTGGATTGGCTCTCCCAACAGGAACACTACTCCAGTGGTGATATTTATTTCATTCAGCGCGGTTATGCTGCGCGCGGCATCGACGGCGCTTACGCGGAGGATTACTGCTATCTCCTCTCCCGGGCTCTCTTTTCTGATCCGGTGGCTTATGCCAAGGCGCTGGCCCGCAGCACTGCCGATGATGAGGCGGTGCAGACTCTGATTATGGGAGGCACCGCCTACGGTGCAGACTACTACCCCGCCGACTGCGAGACAGCAGTCTCCGCTCTGGACGCCGCCATCAATGCCAATGCCTTGACGGCAGAAGAAACCGGTTGGGCCAAGCTGCTGCGGTACTATTTGGTAAATCCAAACAGCGGCTATTACGCTGACTATCCCAAGACCCCGGCAGAGCTGGAAAACTGACCATGCTTGCCGCTCCCCGCTCAAAAGACCGATCCAACACGGGCAAAACTACGAAACCGTCCCCATGTTTGGCTCTGCCAAGCATGGAAGCGGTTTCTCTGACGGATCTTGATTTCTGCCGTCATCGTGATCGAAGCAAAAAGGACAGCCGCAATGCGGCTGTCCTTTTTCAGACGATATTCGGTGTTGGGCTTAGCCCTTGACCATCTTGGCGATCTCCTCAGCGAAGTTCTCCTGCTTCTTCTCGATGCCTTCGCCCTTCTCAAAGCGGATGGCATCCACGAAGGTGATCTTGCCGCCCAGCTTCTTGGCAGCGTCAGCGATATACTGCTCCACGGAGCCGGTGAACACATCGCCGCGGACAAACTCCTGCTGCAGCAGGCAGTTCTCGGAGTAGAACTTGTTCATCTTGCCCATGACGATCTTCTCGCGGACCTGCTCGGGCTTGTTGGCCATCTTGGGATCATTCTCCATCTGGACCATCATGATCTTCTTTTCCTCGTCCAGCACGTCCTGAGAAACCTGAGACTTGTCCCAGAAACGGGGATTCAGAGCGGCGATCTGCATGGCAACGTCCTTGCCCACGGCGGTGGCGTCAATATCGCCCTCCACCTTCAGGTTCACCAGCACGCCGATCTTGCCGCCGGCATGAATATAGGGAACGGAAACGCCCTCGGTGAAGATGGCGAAGCGGCGGACCTTGATGTTCTCGCCGATGACGAGGACCATCTCCTGCTGCTGCTGCTCAACAGTCAGGTCGGTGCCGTTGTACTTGCAGGCCAT
>ENA-UOJR01003366-UOJR01003366.1-human-gut-metagenome-genome-assembly--contig:-C115P-NODE-3366-length-9969-cov-50.641214_pt1 | contig 9969 bp, 10 predicted proteins | sample MGYA00242354_ERZ723901 | MGnify/ENA metagenome assembly ERZ723901
GAGAGCTGACTCTTTGACTGCTTGCAGGCATAAGAGGCAGATCCAATTTTGATAGGGCGACGCCCGTCCAGCGAGGAACACGAAGTGTTTCGAGGTGGAAAGCACTGCGCCCTCGAGATCGCGATATAAAAGGACAGATATCTATGGAAGAACATAAATGTGAACACAATGATATTTCTTATCCCAAGGGATTAAAATGGACCAAACAGAGAAAATGCGTGTATCAGGTGCTGGAGGAAGCGACCGAGCCCCTCAGCGCCGTACAGATTTACAATCGTATTGAGAGAGATCACGAAGGCAGCGATTATGCTGTATCCACGATCTACCGGATTCTGGCAACATTTGAAGAACATGGAATGGTAGAGAAGACAACGTTCATGGGAGACGGTACCGTAGTATACGAATTGAACCGCGGGGAACATACCCATTATGCGGTCTGCCTGGAATGTCATAAGCGGATTCCGCTGCCCAGCTGCCCCTTTGCACATGTGCATTTAGAGCAGGATACCGGAGATTTCACTGTCACCGGACACAAATTAGAGCTGTACGGTTACTGCAAAAAGTGCCAGGAAGCCCGTAAAAAACAGTAATTTCACTTATTGTACAAATAAATCGAAAAAAATATTTAAATTTTTTTCAAAAAGTACTTGCATTCTTGAAAACCATGTGATAATATATGTCTTGTCGTTGCGGGAGACGCAACAACGACACAGAAAATGCACCGCTAGCTCAGTTGGTAGAGCACCTGACTCTTAATCAGGGTGTCCAGGGTTCGAGCCCCTGGCGGTGCACTCGAGAGAACTGTTTTTGGAGACTTAGGAGCTCCGGGGACGGTTCTTTTTTTGCATAGATATGCTGTGAGGAGATTTTATATGACTGCGATATTTGATACGCATGCGCATTATGACGATGACGCATTTAACGACGACAGAGAACAGCTTCTGGCGGCGCTGCCGGGGCAGGGCATTGCCCGGGTGGTGGATGTGGGTGCGAGCCTGGCATCCTGCCGGAAAGTGTTAGAGCTGATGGAGCAGTACGATTACATATACGGAGCCATCGGAGTACATCCCAGCGAGACCGCGGAACTGACGGAGGAATCTTATTCCTGGCTGAAGGAACAGTGCCAAAAGGAGAAATGCCTGGCGGTGGGAGAGATCGGACTGGATTATTATTGGCCGGAGCCGGACCACGAGACACAGAAAAAGTGGTTCCTGCGGCAGCTGGAACTGGCGCGTGAGATCAAAAAGCCTGTTATCATTCACTCCCGGGATGCAGCGAAGGATACCGTGGATCTCATGACGGAGGCGCACGCAGAAGAGATCGGCGGTGTAATTCACTGCTATTCCTATACGAAGGAGACGGCGAAGATTTTTCTGGATATGGGATTCTACTTTGGAATCGGCGGCGTGCTGACTTTTAAAAATGCAAAGAAGCTGAAGGAAGCGGTAGAATATATTCCTATGGACCGCATCGTGTTGGAGACGGACTGCCCATATCTGGCGCCGGAACCGAACCGCGGCAAACGCAATAGCTCCCTGAACATTCCTTATGTGATCGCTGCCATGGCGCAGATCAAGGGGATCACAGAGGAAGAAGTGCGCAAGGCGGCATGGGATAATTCGCTTAAGCTGTATCATATGGAAAAATAAGCGGAATCAAAAGTAATAAAAGGTAAACGTTATGGAAACAAGTATAACAAAACAGCAACTATTTTCAAAAGATGATCTGAAAAAACTGATCATTCCGCTCTTATTTGAACAGGCACTGGCAATCACTGTGGGCATGGCAGATACCGTCATGATCTCTTCGGCGGGCGAGGCGGCGGTCTCCGGCGTATCCCTGATCGATATGTTCAATAATCTGATCATCAGTGTGCTGGCGGCACTGGCTACCGGCGGCGCCGTGGTGACCTCCCAGTTTCTCGGAGCCGGGAAAAAAGAGGATGCATGCAAATCTGCAAAACAGTTGATCGTGTCATCGGTATGCATTACGATCGGTATATCGATTTTGGTCATGGTGTTCTGTAACGGCATCATTTCCCTGTTTTTCGGTAAAATTGAAGCGGACGTATTTCATAATGCTGTGATCTATATGATGATCTCTGCACTGTCCTTCCCGTTCCTTGCCCTGTACAATTCCTGTGCGGCGCTGTTCCGCTCCATGGGAAATTCCCAGATCACGCTGAAGGTCTCCGTGGTGGAAAATATCATTAACATCGGCGGTAATGCTTTGGGTGTTTATGTACTGGGACTGGGCGTGGCAGGTGTGGCGATTCCTTCCCTGATCTCCCGTGCAGTGGCAGGATTCATCCTATATCGTTTGCTGAAAAACCCGTCCAACGAAGTGCATTTATTAAAAGAAAGCTTCCACATCGACTGGCCGGTGATCCATAAGATTTTTTACATAGGTATCCCCAGCGGGATTGAAAATGGTATTTTCCAGCTGGGACGTGTCATTGTGGTAAGCATTATCGCGGGTTTCGGAACTGTGCAGATCGCTGCCAACGGGGTGGCGAACAGCTTGGACAGCATGGGTTGTATTGTGGGACAGGCTATGAATCTGGCAATGATCACGGTAATTGGCCGTTGTGTCGGCGCCGGAGATTCCGGTCAGGTGCGGTATTATACGAAAAAATTATTGAAGATTACCTACTTGTGTACCTTTATGGTAAACAGCGTCATCCTGCTGTGTCTGTCGTGGATCCTGAAATGCTATGGATTAAGCCCGGAGACCACGCAGTTATCCTATATTCTGGTCATGATCCACAACGGTATGGCGATGTTTTTGTGGCCGGCGTCTTTTGTTCTGCCGAATATGCTTCGTGCCTGCAATGACGTACGGTTTACCATGGTGCTGTCTATTTTTTCCATGTTCGTGTTCCGTATCGGATTCAGCTATATCATCGGTGTGAACATGGGTTACGGAGCCATCGGTGTCTGGATCGCTATGGTACTGGACTGGATATTCCGTGTGATCTGTTTTGTGAGCAGATATTTGTCCGGACATTGGCTGAAGACAGCCAGACTACAGGATAACAGATAGCAGCAGCTCATCTCGTGAACATATGCGGCCACAAAATCATGTGAGCATGATTTTGTGTGCCCGGATATATTCACGGATGAACTGTTATGAGGTATAATGTGGGAAAAAGAGAGAGAGGTATGCAATATGCAGGTAGTATTGGAAAATGAAGCTTTAAAAGTAACTATCAACAGCTTTGGTGCAGAACTTGCAAGCATTCGGGGGAAAGCAACAGATACCGAGTATCTGTGGAATGCGGATGCAAAATTCTGGAAGAGAACTGCCCCGGTACTGTTCCCCTTTGTAGGGAGTCTGAAAAATAAGGAATATCATTATGAAGGAAAGACCTATTCCATGGGTCAGCACGGCTTTGCCAGAGATATGGAGTTTGCCGTGGATGTACAGACTGCAACAAAAGCATGGTTTTCCCTGCGATCCAATGAAGAAACAAAAGCAAAATTTCCGCTGGAGTTTATCCTGAAGATTGGTTATGAATTGGAAGGAAAAGAACTGAAGGTCATCTGGCAGGTGGAAAATCCGGATACGAAAACACTGTACTTTTCCATCGGAGGACACCCCGCATTTATGTGCCCTGTGGATGAAAAAGGAAAGCAGTCGGAATATTATTTCAAGTTTGATACGGACAAAGATCTGACTTACGGATTGGTGGCAGATGACGGACAAGGACTCATGGGACAGCAAAAGGATGTATTACCGGTGAAAAACGGTTATGCGCAGATCACAGAGCACCTATTTGACCGGGATGCCCTGATCGTGGAGGATCGTCAGGCTTCTGCAGTGAGCCTGTGTACTCCGGACAAAAAGCCGTATGTTACCTTAAGCTTTGATGCTCCGTTATTTGGTCTGTGGTCTCCCGCGGGCAAGGGAGCACCGTTTATCTGTATCGAGCCCTGGTATGGCAGATGCGACAAGACGACCTTTGACGGCAGCTTAGAGCAACGGGAGTACAGTAATACCCTGCAGGCAGGAGAGGTATTCCGCAAGGAGTACACTATCACAATAGTATAATTACGAGAAAGCGAAAAAGCTTCTGAAAAAAGCTTCGGGCACAGAAAAAGATTGTGCCCGGAGCTTTTCTTATGCTGCTATTCAATATAAATTTATCGAATATCAATAAATTTATATTGACATTCGTATCATAGAGTGATATGTTAAGGCTACCAAGAAGGAAAGAGGTATTCATTATGGAGAAGAGAGAGTTGTCGGAAAAGGAACTGCGGGAGAAAAAGTTATCTTTGGCGAAGGGGACAAAGTACCTGCTGGATTTCATGTTCTATGCGGGAATCCTGGTGACGATAAGTCTGCCGCTTAGTCTCAAATACATAGGAAAGTATCTGGAGGCGGTGGAGGAGCATTACCTTCCGGCGGTGATCATATTCGCCATCCTGGGTGTGCTGGCATTATTGTTGGTCAATGAACTGCGCAAGATGTTTGGCACGGTGCTTGCGGAGAACTGCTTTGTACCGGAAAATGTGGCGAGTCTTAGGAGAATGGGAGACTTAAGTTTTTTCATCGCTGCCATGAGCGCTGTGAGATGTGTGGTGTACCTGACCATTGCCATGCTGGTGATCATTCTGGTATTTATCATTGCAGGCATGTTCAGCAAAGTGCTGGCGATGGTATTTGAAGAAGCCGTGCGCTACAAGGAAGAAAACGACTTAACAATCTAAAAATTCAGTCACGAAGTGATAGAGCGTGTGATACGCCACTATGTAAATGACGCCGGCTGAACGGAGATTCAAAATTAGAAAGGCATCTATTATGGGAATCATTGTAAATCTGGATGTAATGATGGCAAAGCGGAAGATCAGCCTGACGGAACTGGCGAATCAGGTGGATCTGACACAGGCAAATTTATCCATCCTGAAAAATAATAAAGCAAAAGCCATCCGTTTCTCTACACTGGAATCCATTTGTGAGGTGCTGCATTGCCAGCCCGGAGACATTCTGGAGTACGTAGAAGACACAAAAGAAGAGGAAACCAAATAAAACCTGAGAGGGGGAGATCATAATGCAGGAAAATACAGTAGTACAGGAAACAAATACAATAAATCAGGAACAGATTTCCGGGCAGAATGTAGTCCGGGTAGTGGAAAAAACAGAGACTGTGGAGACAAAGCGCTTGCAGGAGCACTATAATTTCTTTGGACCAGTGACTTTTCTCTATGCCGTATTCTATGCATTTTGTATGTTCCGGAACGGCTCGGGGATCACTTTCCCTTTTTTTCTCGCAGGCACTTTACTGTATTTTGTCTTCTCGCTGTCAAAACTGGAGATTACCTTGAAAAAAGGAAGTGCCTTTTACATGATCAGCATTCTGCTGTTGGGGGTATCCACCTTCTGCACCGACGGATGGGCGATCATAGGTCTGAACAAGCTGGCGGTGTTTCTATTAGTGATGTGTCTGCTGCTGAATCAATATTTTGATACGAAAAAGTGGAATCTTGGGAAATATGTGGGAAGCATCTGTCAATTGGTGGTTATGAGCTTCGGGGAACTGGGGAAGCCTTTTTCCGATGGCAAAGCCTATTTTCGTGAAAAGGGAAAAGTAAATAAGAAGGTATGGTACGGTCTGCTGGGAGTGGTGATCGCACTGCCCATTCTGCTCATTGCCGCCGGACTGTTAAGCTCTGCCGATGCGGTATTCCGTAAGATGACAACGGATTTCATGAACTGGATCCGCCCGGGCAATATATTCAACGTAGTCATCCGGGTAACGTTTCTGTTCTTTACTTCCTATGCACTGACTTCCTACCTGTGTAAGCGAAGCATCCCGGAAGAAGTGAAGGATCGCAGAAAGGGTGAGCCGGTACTGGCAATTACGATTATGTCACTGCTGTCACTATTGTATCTGCTGTTTTCCGGTATTCAGATCTTCGGATTGTTCTTAGGAAAAATGCAGCTGCCGGAGGGCTATACTTACGCACAGTATGCAAGAGAGGGCTTTTTCCAGCTGCTGGCTGTCAGCATTCTGAACCTGATCCTGGTATTGATGTGCCTTAGCTTTTTTAGGGAGAGTAGGATACTGAAAGTGATTATGACGATTATGTCATTATGTACTTTTATCATGATCGCGTCCAGCGTAATGCGAATGATCATTTACATCCGGTATTATTATCTGACTTTCCTGCGGATCTTCGTATTGTGGATGCTGGCGGTATTATTCGTCATGTTTATCGGAGTACTGATCAACATTTATAGGGAAAGCTTCCCTCTGTTCCGCTATGGTGTCGTGATGGTGACAGTTCTGTACCTGGCATTGTCCTTCAGCCATCCCGACTATATTATAGCCAGAGTGAATATTGCCAATGCACCCGGCGGAGACTTCTCTTATCTGAGTGATCTCAGTGCGGATGCGGCACCGGTCATTATTCCTTATATGGAGAGCCTTGGGTATGATTTTGGCGCCTATGAACTGGAGAGACCCACAGATATTATGAGCGAAGATACGCAGGCTCAGTGGTGGGGGAGTTATCAACCGAAGGGATTCGGATATTATTACCTGAACCATAATAAGAAGCGTCTGGATCAGACATCTCTGCGGACATTTAATATTTCCAGATATATGGCACGGAAACAGATAGAGGCAAGAATCGATGGAAAATAAAGAAATGAATACGGAAAAAATTAAGTTTTATAAAAAGCATCCGGTGTTGCTTGCATGGCTGATTTCTATATTTATCGGACTGGGCTATGCGCTTTTTACGATCATAGCCTCTGTTATTCATTATGAGCAAAGAGATTATGTATGGGAGATCATTAAGGCTTTTACAGAAATGTTTACCTGGGCAATTTTAATGGGAGCGGTACTGGTATTTCCTGTGGTGCTGACGATCAGCGAAGGAATCTGCCTGATCAGTGAAGCATGGGAACGTCCGGTGAAGGGAGCCTGGCTGTTTGACCAGCATGTATTTTGGCTGGGCGGATTCTATGAACTTTGTTATTTGGGGTTGATTATGGATGTGACATCCGCTGACTGGCAGACGCAGTTAAGCAATTCCAATAAACATACACCGATTTACAGCGGTTCCATGGTTACTTTTATAGTACTCCTGCTGCTGGCATTTATAGGGTATGAGATTCTGCAGAGTATTCCGCTTCGGAAGCTGCCGCCCCTTGTGACAGTCCTGTCGATTTCCGCAATGTACCTGGGATTGTTAGAACTGATTCTGTTCACAGTACAGATATTCAAGCCGACGATTTTGCTTGATGGATATTTGTTATTATTTCCACTGTGCTGTGTGCTGCTAGTTGTGCGATTGCTTCTGAAGAAAATACGGGAGTGGAATGCACTGATGCAGAATGCGGAGGCGGAACACTTTGGGACGGGGAAGATTTATCAGAATCCCATGCTGCGTTGGTGTGACAACATTTTGCGGAAGGCTGCATGGTGGCCGGTGCTGGGACTGGTATTGATGTTCCCACTGTTGGGAATCCTGATCGCAATCCTCATGCTGTTTGGACAGGCACCGGATTCTGTGATTAAAGCATTCACGGAGACCAGCGACTGGAATCTGTCACTAAGACAGGCACCGCAGAATGTCATGTATGATGAACATTATCTCTGCACGGTAGCTGCCGGCGGTCATGAAAAAGTCGTAAAGCCTATCCGCCTGGGGAGGCGGCATGGGCATGAAGTGATCGTGAACCGTCAGTTGTGCATCGCCAATGCTTTTGAACAGGTGTTGGAAGAACGGACTCCCGGCTTACACCGGGCACTGCGTCATTTTTATGATACTTACGGGTTCCCTGTGGCGAGACTGATCCACAATAAATACACGGCGGATCTAGTGTATTTTATCATGAAACCTTTAGAATGGATCTTCCTGTGTGTGCTGTACCTGACGGACGCCCATCCCGAGAACCGCATTGCCGTGCAGTATACCGGGAAGACGGCGGCGCAGGTGGAAAAATAGTAAAATATTAATGGAAAAAGCTCTCCCTTTGGGATATAATAATATTTGAAAGGGAGGCTTTTTTATATGATAAAAGTGAATTGAACTAAATCGGAATTTGACAAGGAGGTAACTGATATGAGGAAAATGTTAGCAGTCGTATTAGTGTTGACCTGTCTACTTGGTGTGGCTGGTTGTTCTTCCATGAAAGTTGACAAAACCAAACCAGTATTTGAAACAGATAATATAAGTAGCATTTCCTTTTATACTATGCCGAATCACAATGATGGAATTCAAGTTCCTGATGAATATATCGAAGAAATCAAAACATGGCTTTCTTCGTTTAGACTCGATGAGAAAGTGAAGGATAAGCAACTTCCCCCTGGTAGCAATAGCGTTTTGGTGGAAATCGTATATTCTGATGGAACTACAGTGAAGAACGGCTTGTCTACATTCACTGTTGATGGAACACTTTATTATCTGTCTCACGATGATGCACCAGAATGTTATTTTGACATTCTGGATAGTTAGCCTTACAAATTCCGATTTATAGGATTGTCTTTTAAGGGGTAATTATACTATTACACTTAAAAGACAATTTTATTTAGATATTAAAATATATTTATTGCCTAATTAGGAATTATAAGTTATGCTTCGCGTATAAGTACATTTCACTTATGAAAATTTCTATGTCAGCGAAAGCTGATGTCCCATCCGATTCCCTAAATCATAGAACCAGGAAGAAGGGAAGAGGAAAACCCACACAGAAAGAAAATCAGTTGTATCAGAAAAACAGGTAAGTTATAATGTAGATATGGCGAAATCCTTTTATTTTCGGCGGTATCTATAATTACCTGACACAAAAGGAGGAAACCATTGAATACGGAATTAAAGAGTGCAGTAATGGCAACAGACAAAGACGCCCAATACGATAACAGCGCAAAACGCCTGATAGCACATAAGATCATCCTGGCGCGGATCCTGGTGAAGACCGTGGAGGAATTTAAGGGGATGGATCCGATCGAGGTAGCAGCACTGATAGAGGGACTTCCTTATATCAGCGCCGTGCCGGTGGAGCCGGGACTGACGAATGCGGTGCATTTTCAGAATGGTCAACGCCTTGTTGGTTTTAATACAGAGAATCAGGAACTGAACGAAGGCCTGGTGCGTTTTGACATTGTATTTTATGTGCGGATGAAGGATGGCCTTTCGCAGATCATCATCAATGTGGAAGCGCAAAAGGACGAACCTAGCGACTATGAGATCCTGAACCGGGCAGTATTCTATGTAAGCAGACTGGTTTCTTCCCAGAAGGAACGAGATTTCGAGAATTCGAGTTACGATGACATTAAAAGTGTCTATTCTATTTGGATTTGTATGAATATGGAGGAAAACACCATGAGCCATATTCATCTGACCAAAGAAGACCTGATCGGTTCTTATGAATGGAAAGGTAATCTGGATCTGTTGAATATCATTATGATAGGTCTTGCAAAGGAACTGCCGGAACATGATGAGACCTACGAGTTACATCGTCTGTTGGGAGCATTATTGTCCAGAGAGCTTACTATAGATGAGAAGCTGGACATTATTGGAAATGAATATGATATCCCATTAGAAGAGAATTTCAGAAAGGATATGAGCACTATGTGTAATTTGAGCCAGGGAGTTAAGGAAGAAGGTATTGCAATTGGGCGTGCAGAGGGTGAGGCAGGACTCATTGCAAAAATGTACAAAAACGGTCTTTCAATAGAACTGATTGCATCTGCAACAGATAAAACAGTAGAAGAGGTAAGGGCGATTATTGAGGGAAAAGAAAAATCCCAAGAGGCCTGAGAATTATTACCGGAAAAAACGCGTGGATGTGTAATTCATGTTTATACATTTCTGCGTTTTTTATGAAATGACAATTGAATAATAAATCGGAAGAGTTGCACGTGATGCAACTATGATATTATAATATGTTAAGCTTATGCTTGTAATGGACGGGGGAAGCGTTCGGTTACAATAAATACATAAGGAGAGATACAAA